>SDBV01008285.1_pt1 | contig 14063 bp, 12 predicted proteins | sample 2277081 | NCBI WGS metagenome assembly SDBV01 (sample SAMN10402039, study PRJNA504765) | marine sediment metagenome | isolation source: marine sediment core GS10_PC15, 223 cmbsf | place: Arctic Ocean: Southern Knipovich Ridge | collected 2010
TGCGGTATCGGCAACGTGCTTGGCAAGTATCCTCTCAGCCGCCCTGCGGTCTGTTGTCCGGGTGGACCGCTCTTTTCGTTTGCCGGTGTGGTCGTACCACAATGCAATCCACGGCCCGCCTTCGGTTCGCTTGAAAAGTGTTCCCTGTCCGTTCGATCTTCGTTTTCGTGCCATGTTACTCTTCCTCGTCTGTTCGTTTGGGGCGGGTGACAAACTCGATTCCAAGATACGCTGCCAGCCCTTCGACGGCTTCAATGCTCAAGCCTTTGGTTCCGCCCATGAGTTCGGACAGTTGGCTTTCGCTGATTCCGGTATCCTTGGATATGCGGTAACGACTCTTTCCGCTGCTGTTTATCGCCTCACGTATTTCATCAAGTATTGGACTCATAGTATTATCATAGGCTATACTTCGCTGTGAGTGAAGTACATTCTGAAATTCTTTTTCGGCTACTGCTTCTGCTGCCTCTCTGGACAATCCGCCTTCGATTTCGCAGATAGCTGCCCGCTCTTCCCAGGCAACTCGAATGTCCTCTGAATCGTCATTGACGGTGTTGACATTGACACAACCTGTCTCTTTCTTAGGGTTCTGGGGGGTTTTGTCAATGTCAGTATTGTCGGTAAGCCTGATTTGCCGAGTCGGACAGCCTCCCGTTTTTTTTGTTGGGCGGTCCTCCCACTTCGCCAGCCCTTCGGCAACCAATTCACCAAGCGCCTCTTCGGCATCCTTGGCGGTCTTATACCGGCTGGAAGATCGCATCAACTCGCGCGCCGTCATGGTCCCGCCTTTGCGCCGGATGGTTTCGACAAACCTTCTGAGGTAAGTGTCCTCTTCAGACTCGCCTAACATAGCGTAAACTCGCTTGGCTTCGTATCCAAACCAGCGTGACAATTCCACGCCGGATACAATGCTGACCTCATCGACAAAGTTAGGATCGGCCACACTATCATCTGACGCCACGCACCTGACCATATGCACGACAAGGGCCATTCTGGCCACATAGCCTTCCAGTTTCGACCACGCTGCCGACAGGTCAGCCGATAACTCGGCCTGCTGCTCTGCGTGAACGTTGAAGAATTCGACCCATGCCGCCTTGGCCTTCGGCGTAAGCTTCACGATAATTGGCTGGGGCTCTCCGTCCCGATCGTATTGCGGTTCGAGTCTGAATAGCCTGTCAAAGACAGCTTCAAGCGCCGCCTCGGCTATAGGAGATATCTCATCTTCGGTCCACCGCTTCACCAGGCGAGGGGGAGAGGCAAACAGCAACCTTGCTGCCAGACCGTTTTGAAAGTGTTGCTTGCCAAGAGAACGTCTGAGTGTCTCAGGCTGGATTCCACCGGCCACACTCACGGCAGCCCGTGGTACATAGAGGGTACCGCTTGTCTTGCGATCCACGACAATCGACCTGCCGCCGAACATCTCCAGCCACTTAGCCACGTCCGCTCCACTGCCTTGAGTATATCGGTCAAAGCCTCCGATCCAGCCCGCCAACTCATCACGGACCACAAGCAACCCCCGCCACTGATCCCGCAACAGCACGGCCAGCGCCTCGACGGTTGTGTCATCGCACCAGCATCTGTCCGCAACAGGTTGTTCGGGCTTCACTGGAGGGTCGGCATCGCTCTTGCCGCGTCGCCACTGTGCGAAGTCGCGTTCATAGCGTTGCAGTTCAATCTCGTATTCTTCCATCACCTTTTCATGGTTTCGCATCTCATCTTTCTGGCGTTTGCGGACAGGCCGCAATGCCAGCTCCAGCGCAGGACTTTTCATCGTTCCGGAATCCCCGACAATGGCCGTCCAGACAATCGCCGGTTCGTCCCAGCCGCGCTTAAGCTCGATCCGGCGAGCATTACCTATTGCAGAGCCCAGTGCAGACAGTAGTGGCAGGGCGATAAACGACGTATCGCACCCGATTGCCTTAGCACCGACACTGACAAAACCTCTGACCGGCTCGGGCAGTGCATCCACTGGGAACGGCTTGTATGGTTCAACTGCCAGGCAGGGAAGTTCCAGTTCTATAGCCTCCGCAGCATCAGCAAGTGCTTCGACTTCCGCTCGGATCGTATCATCATTCAGACCCGCAGCCCGTCGGTTTGCAAGATACTCGACCATATCCCCGCTTTCAGGCAAGTCGGGCAGTTCCACAATCTTGACCGTCGGCCTTGGCGAGAGTTTTGACAGAATGCTCGCCACCGTGTCCGCATATTTCCGACCGGCCTTGTCATTGTCCGGCAGTATCACCACATCCTTGCCCGCCAGGGGCGTCCAGTCTGTCTTGTGCGATGACTTGCTACCGTGCGCGCTTGTTGTGGCTATCAATCCAAGCGACGCTGCGGCATTTGCTGCCTTTTCGCCTTCGTTAATGTAGATGCGTTTGGCGTCCTTTAGTTCCGGCAGGCGATAGAGTGGGCGTGGCTCTGGCATTCCCTCTTTTTTCCAGCCAGACCCTTGCAGAGACACCGGCCGACGTATCTTGTCCCCATCAATGTCCCAGCGAAGTATCATACCGACCGGCTTGTTGTCAGCATCCGTGTAGGGCCATAAGTCTGATCGTGGGCCGAATTGTCGTTCCCATGCAGCTATTGCCTCCTTAGCAGTGGCAAAGGTCTTACCCTTGGCCTTTGGGGGACGTTCAGTGCGTACACGTCGAACTTGGAGTGTATCTGGCATCAGGTCCGCCATTATCAGGCCGATTGACTCGATAACATATTCGGTAGCGCAACCGGCATGGCACTTCACCAGTGCCCGGCCGTCGTCACCTTCGGCAACGGACAGACTCGGGTTGCGGTCATCATGGGCAGGGCATCTGGCCATCCACCCGCGACCGTTCCGTTTGGCGCTAGGCAATTTCGACAGTACCAGTTCAACAGGGGTCATCGTTTCACCCCCTTTGTCTGTGCTGCCATCCAGTCGCGCAGTGCATCGACCGGATAGAGGATCGCCTTGCCCAGCCTGAAGTGGGGAATCTCGCTACGATTCGTTAATTCCCACAATTTCCGCTCGCCGATACTCAATGCCTTTGCCGCGTCCTTCGGCCGCAGTGCCATGCGAGTTTCGATACCGTCGGGCTGTTCATTTGTAGATTGATCCTGTCGCTCAGTCACGGTTGCCTCCGTCCTGCCCCTCGGCCAGGAAGGCATCGGCGTCACGACGCAACAGCACCCAGCAGGTCCTGCGTATGTCCTCCTCAGACCACAGAAAGGCCCCTGACGGTCCCCGCTCCGGTGCCTCAAGCCTGCCTTCCCAAACGGCCTTACTGATACGGCTCGGTAAGACCCCCAATAGTGCAGCTACTTCTCTTGTGCTTCTGTACATTGCCATCTCCTAAATATGAGTATCATCAACCGAGGATTCTTCCTCGCACATTAGGGATGGCGCTAGAAATGGCGTAGCAATGCTAGAAAGTAGCTAGCAAATGAAAAATAATCGACTTAGAGCGTCCATGAAATGGGTTTTTCGGGTTTGTAAGAGCAAATCCAGCCGGTGTTCACTGAATTGTGAAGATGGCGACCCAGTGACTCATGCTCCTTGTCGATCCGGTTATGAGCACCACTGATACAGTTGGTGATAGCTTTTCGCTTCTTCTCTGTAGGACTGGGCATTTTCCGAAAGCGTCCATGAAGACCGCTGGTGGCTTTTAGCACGTCACGAATTACATCCATCTCTTCCTTTATCCCAGCGGCCTTGGAGGCATCTTGCTCCTGTTCTGCGGCATAGTCTTTTTCAAGCTGCTCTAGCTTGTACTCGCATGCACGCTTGGCGGCTGGGTCTATGACCTCGTGGTTATTTCCCAAATCAGAGAAGCTTATTCCTGCGTCGGCAAGTTCTTCCGAGCTGTAATTGGCGATCAGAGCCGCACGATAGTCTTTTTTTGGTGGAGGATTTACTGCCAAGTAAAGCTCATTGATCCCTACGTTTTCATTCATCTTGTTGATTAGGTATGCCAGGTATCTCAGCCCCTTGGAATCCTTCATGTATACATCTCTGCCTTCAAACACCAGAGGCCACATTTCACCCTTTCGGCAAAAGACATAATCCCCCTCATCGTCTCCGCCTGCTTCCCGCTCTTTCCTAACAAGCGATCCAACATGTCGGAGCTTATGGAGCAGTGCAGCAACCGCTTGCTTAACTCGGACAGGATTAAGACGGCGAGGGTCAATCCAGCACTGCGATTTCTGTACGCCGCGGGCCGAATTGTCCCACTCAATTGCTTTCTCTTGAAGATTGTGCCACAGGTCTCTTAGCTCTGTAGCTATTGCCGGATGGCTGTAATTGAATTCGGTTATCAGGTTGCTGATAGTGTTACCGTGATTTGCTACGTTTACTCGCAGCTTACACGGCCCATAAGAATAGGCATAAAACCAGAACACCAGTTTTCCTGATTCAACTTCCTCTTGCACCCACCAATTCAGGACACTTATCAACCCTTTAATAGCCTGAATTTTATATTCCCTATGGTTCTTGGTTTGCGGAGGCTTGGTGAAGTTCGGAGGGTAATAGATGTCATCGAATGAGGTCGCGGCATCGTTGAATATCTCCTCCAAAAGCGGGCAGCGGGGCAGCACACCTTTACCCAGTCGCTTATTGCAGTATAGATAACGATCTTTTGGGTCACACCACACGATTCACCTGTTTTTGGGGCCTGTCTGCGCAAATCCTCTTATGATCCAGCGGCCAATTATTCCTAATAGTCGGCCAATCTTTTCTATTAGCCAGCAGCCGACCCAAAGGCCAGTGACCCAAATAGTCGTGCCAAAAAAAGCCGAAATAAAGACAACCCTCCAGCCTTTATCCCAAAAGTAGTTATACGCCGAAAGAGGGATTACAATGCACAGAATCGCAGATATAAGCAGCTTGAGTCTGAAAATGCCTCGTTGAAAGTTTATATCCATGAGTTAATTCCTTCTGTTTGTTCCCGTTCGGTCTGGGTTCAACGCCGGACAGGTGAGAACAGCATCAATCCCAAACCGCTTCATCTGAGTCTCCTTTCGACCTTAGGGTAGTCAAAGATTCTCATTCAACGTGGACCCGTTTTCCGGGAGCAGAGCATCTTTGTTCGTATAGATCTCCAGTGCAACCATCAGGATTTCTCTCGTCTTTTTGGTAAGTCGTTTCAGGTTGAAGTAGTCCAGTGTTTTCCGGAAGACTTCCTCTTCGTCTTGTCCGGCTATCTCTCCTGTGGCTTCCAATGTGCGCATGGCTTCAGCAAGTTCGGATGGTGGGATATCCTCAATGTTTCGTGCCCCACGCGGTCGCAATCTGACAGGGGCAGCCCCGACTAGGCTGGCAATCTTGTCTCGCAGTTCACTATTGCCATATTCATTGGCAAGCTTGATTTCGCCACGAGTGGCTATCGACTTCATGCATCGGCTAAGCACTTCCTCGACGCGTTTCGACACCTTCCGGAAGCCTGCTTGTCTGATGTATAATCGGTATGCATAATGGCATGGCAATGGGCCATGTTCGGAAAGGACCTGCTTCAAGCCAGCTTCAACTTCCCACGGCTTACCTGTCCGTGGGTCGGGAAATGACACGGATTCCGCCTCGTCGCTGACGGCCTCCCCGGTTTCAGAACGTTTGTGATCAGCACTTTTCCCGATAGCTGCTTCGCTTTGCGACTCCACAGGCAAATCGGATGATTGCCCCCCCTCGGTGTCGCGCCCCCAAAGCTTCGGTTGAGGAGCAGGTCCGTCTTTCAGGGACCATGGCTGAGTCGTCGAGAGTTTGCTTTCGACAGGATCACCGTCATCATCGGATAGAGTGTTTTGTTGGGTGTCACTGTTCGTTTCCGTGTCCCCTGAAATACCTTGGGGCATCGGAGCCGGAGGCGCGGCGGCAGATTTATCGATCCCGCCGGGTCTTATACCGAGACGGTCGAGTTCCTTCCATAACGGCTTCAATGCCTCATCATTATCGCGATAGAAATCGCCCCCTCGGATACGCACGAATTGCCACCCGGCCCGTTCAAGGTCGCGTTGTCGGGCCATGTCCTGCTCATATCTATCAGGCCCATGCCACTGATCACCATCGCATTCAACCGCCAACCGTCCTTTCATCCCCTCGACAACAAGATCAATTCTGTAGCGATGGTTTGTGGGATCACCCACTACTACCTGTGTTCGGATGTGAAACTTTCGGGCGACAATTGCGTCAAACATGTCACGTTCTAATTGGGATTCACATTTCGCACGCTCTGCTTCGATGCTTGATTCTTCTATTGCTCGGCCGGGATTGAGCATATAGCTAAGAAGGCGATGCCTCATACAGCGGTCGCTGAGGATATCCAATGTTGCCGAATGGAAAAGCCATAATTGATCTTGGGCACGGCTGGTGGCCACATTGAAGCGTTGGCATGCGGAATCATTGGACAACGTGCCAATGCGCATATTGGCCGCAGCGACCATGCTCATGAACATGACATTGCGTTCGTCGCCTTGGAAGGCATAAGCGTCGCCACAAATAATACGACGCTCTTCGATGATTTCAGGCTCCAGAACTTGGAGCAACTTGCGTTCGATCAATTTGGCTTGAGCTTTGCCTTGAAGGCTTACGACGCCCATGGACTTGTCTGCGTAGCGAGAATCATCAATGCAAGCAAGGATTTGTGCAACGACAGCATCCGCTTCTGGCTCGTTGAGGGCATTCTGTTTACTTCCCGTCCGATAGCCATCCGGCACATGGCGTGTGACGATTGGCTGGAGTCGGTTTGCCGAATACGTCCGCAAAGGATCAAGAGGCGTACCATTGCTTGCATAACATAGATCATTGGAAAACTGGATGATTTCGGGCATGCAACGAAAATGCTCACGCAGCACGATCTTCTGTCCAAAACGAATATCGGCATTGCCGTAGAGGCTGCTTTGGGCTGAAAGTGCAACACGATGCGGTATGCCACGCAGATAATGTTCCTGTAGGCCGGCAATGTCTTCGTCCCTGATACCGATACCATAGGGGCTGATCTGCTGAGCATCCCCGACAACCACCATCTTCTTGGCAATGTAAAAGAGGAAAAGGCTTTCAATGCCCAACTGACTTGCCTCATCAACGATCACCACATCGTACAGCCCCGGTGCAGGCTCCTCGACCATCTCGGCCACGAGAAATCGAGGCATGATCCAGACCGGTATGGCTTTCCGACACTCCTCCATATACGTTCGGACTTCGCGCCGGATTCGTTCCACTCTTGCGGAACGTCCAGTCCCCTTTCCCAATGCCTTTACTGCCTCCCGCCAGCCCTTGAGAGCTGCTGCTGCCCTGAAAGACAGGCGTTCAAAGAAGTAAGTCCAAGCCCTCAATGCGGCTGCTTCAGCCAGATATTGGGCGATCTTCCGTTCGATGTCGTGATGCTGCTGACACAGTTTCTGCTGGAAGGCGATATCCGTCCGCTTGCGAAGCCAGTTGTCAGCATAGGCCCAATGCCAGGATTCGATTAGGGTCCCAAGGCGATCATCCCATTCTGTGTCACTTGTAGAAGCATGCACCGTGTCTATCAAACCTGGTACGCATGCTTCGAGAAGCTTCTCGGCTTCAGTTCGAGTGGTTTGGTCACACCGGGTTTTCTCAATGTTCTGCAAATCTTCAATGGACTTGCTATATCTCGGGATGTCCCGTTCCCGAACTGCGCTGGCCAATTCAGATAAGACTGGATGGCAATCATGCAGAGTTGCTGTCGCACGGAGTGTGCCAAGGGGGGATTCGACCTTCGCTCTGGCATGGCGATATCGTTCCTCCGTGGATGTAGCATTGAGAATGTCGAGCCACTCTCTGCATTCTCCATCAAGCCATGCCGGTTCAGGAATGGGCTTGGACATTTCGGCCATCTGGCGAGCGCATTTCACACAACGGCGTGCCCAGTTCAGCGTTCCCGCCAGCGAAATGCCCATCTCCTTGACGGCAGCATAGCGTAGCTGCATGTCGGTCACATCCGGAAGCCCGCCAAGAACCGTCCACTTGGCCGAAAGATCATCAAGAGCCTGTTCCATATCGAGATAGGCGGCCGCCAGAGCCAGTTGTTCGCTTGTACTCGCGCCTTGTCCATCCACCATTATCTCGTCGCGCAAATAGCTGCATGCCTTAATAGCCTTGGGCGTAAACAAGACGAATCGTGTCCATTTTCCCCCGCTATCAAGATGCTCTTGGGCTTGCTGGAGGTGGGCACGGACGATGCTTCGCTCTCGTTCAACAGGGAGCGAGATGGCTGCGGTGCCGAGGAGTGTGCGGTTTTCTTCGATCGATTCCAGCAGTTGCTTGGTGTCCCGCCACAGTTGGGTCCATATTGCGTCTTGACCCGAAAGTGTCGCCCCTGCAACTTTCGATGTCCATGTTTTCTGCGCGCGGTTGATTTCTTTTCGGACCTTCTCGATTTCTTGAAACTCTCGCTTCAGCGCATCCCGTTCATGGTTACTGCACGCCATAATGGGCGCATAGGCCGGATGAGAACAGATTTCGGCAAACTGATCCATTTCCGTGTGCGATTCCTTTTCCGCATGGACAGCTGACGCAAAAACTGTGGGCTCGGGCAAATCTTCACTTGGCACGATTTGCAGCTTGGCTTCGGCAATATCCTCTTCGCTGTAGGATCTGCAGATGCGAAGCCAATTAGTCGCTTGTTCGTTATTAAGCGGTGGGTGTTCTAGAGCCTCATTAGGTATCTGCAACCAGCCAAATCGCTCTCGCTCCTCTGTAACCCGTTGCGCAATGGTTGAAGCGGTGCCTTGGTAGACGCCATCTAATAAGACATGCGGGCATGTTTCATCCTTCCGCAGACCGCGGAGTTCAGAATCAACTCTCGCCAATTCCCGTCGCGCCTCGTCCAGTTCGTGATCGACCGCCTTGATACGATCCGTGTATGCTCCCGGACTCCACGATGCATACTTGGTGGTAATCGCCTGCACGCAAGCATTGAGTTCTGCAAAGGCATCACCTCCCTGGCCCAAAAGGCTTACGCACAACGGCTGTATTTCCGGCGGGAGTTGCTTCTTGAGCACTTGCAGCGCACGAGCAGTCTCGGCGGTGATCAGGACTCGTTTGCCCTTGGCAAGAAGATGACATACAAGGTTTGCGATGGTATGGGTCTTGCCCGTACCAGGAGGGCCTTGCACCAGTACCCCTCGTCTCTGTTCTATCGCCTCTACAATCTTGCGTTGCTCGCGGTTTGCGAGAAGGGGAAAATAGACTGTCCCAGCATCGAGGTCAGAGGCGCCCTTATCCTCTTCGGTTTGCGACCAACTATTATCGTCGTCGCGGTCGTCACCATCTTCGACCAGGCCACCCCATCCTGACGGCACCTTGTCGGCCTCACTATTTAGTTTTTCAATAAGTAAGTCGTAAATGCGAACCATGCCACGCTGGCTTCGCTTGCGTAGAATCAACGCAGGAGCGAACGTAATGTGAGGCATGTTGTTTCTTGCCCGCTCTGGGCTGAGTTCTGGGGACCATTGGCTATCGGGGTGAAGTGCACCAGCCCATGACTTGAGGGCAGAGAACAGGAGAGAACGATCCCAAATGCAATCGCCGATTTCAACAAGCTGTTCACCAACACTGGCATAGTAGTCTCGATCCGGACGATGCTCCGCTTCAAGCATGTCATCCTCGATGTGCAATTGAGCACCATCAGCGGGACATTCTAGACGGATGATTCCCTGTCCTGGATTGAAGGTCAGGTCTACTTGAGCGGTCACAACATGGCGGCGCACCGCGATAGCTTTGTTCTTGGCAGGACACGACCAATCCAATAGACCTAAGCCGAACACCACTTCGACAATCTCGCTCTGTTTCCGAAGTTGTGTGTGAAACCGAAAAAGCTCTGCGTAAACATTCTGGATATGTTCTCGCCTTCGGTATTCAGAAGACCATGCCTCCCATTTAGGTCGGAATTGTTCATAGGCTCGGGAGACCTCTGGATGGTCTCTTAAATGGTGCTGGACGAGGGGTGGCTCTTCATCTGGTCCGATCTCAGCGGATTCATCGGGGAACCAGGCCACATCATTGAGTGGCGGCATTACTTCGCTTGCTTTCAACAAAGCTTGTTCACTGACCCATGGGAGAATCACCCCTGGCGGCGATGGTGATTTTGGGAAATGCTGCCTGCGAACCTCAAGCCACGGCTCGCCCGGCTCGCATTCATCAATCCAGGCCGGGCTTCGGCAATCGGTTTCCTGTGGCATTTCTCCAAACCAAAGTACAGACTCGTATTTCTCGATGTGCCGCACCGTAGTTGTGTTTAGCCCCACAAATCCCCTCAGGTAGCGGGCTAGGCGAAGTGCCTTGCTTTCGGTTGGCGCAGTAGAGTCAGGCATTCTTCACCTCAGCATTCTCATTCACATGTCTCCCGCCCACAACGAAAGCGATCACGTTCACCGACTCTGACGCGGAATAAGCGGGATCTTCGCCGCGAAAACCAGAATCTTTCTTGGAAACAAGCAACAAGTTAGTTGTGGCTTGATTATGACCCCTTCCGCTTAGCAAGCGACTCACGATGTAGAATCAATATGCCCGTAAAGATGGAGCCCGACGCATATCAGCAAGGTCCCAAAGGCCAACATACCCAGCTTGCCTATTTGCCATCCTGTCATGTGCTGCCCCTTCCGAGCGGCATTGTAAGACTTTCACAACTGCTTGACAAATAGATATTTTACCTTACAATCGTCGGTGCTCTAGCTTGCTCGGGGAGCGGCGGAGCTAACGACCAGGAGCCGGTTGATTCAATTAAGAGGGTGGAGCGGAAGATAAGTTCTCGCTCCTTCACTTCCACCTGAGGCCATTCTGCGGACAAGTTCTCAAGGCCAATGACAGCCAATCCGAACACTCAGAAAGGGCAGAAAGATGAGGTTGAAATCACTCTTACTGGTAGTATTGTTCTTTCCCGGTCTGCTTCGAGCAGAAACCAGTTTTTTTGATATGGTGACTGTGGGAGATGTTGGTGAAGGGAGTGTTGATTACGCCTACAGCATTTCCCGAACAGAGGTAACTGTAAGCCATTATACTCATCTTCTCAACTCAGTAGCAAAAACCGATTTGTATGGCCTATTCAGTACGAGCATGTCCGATGCCATAATGAGAGCTGGTTCCTCAGGGGAATATTCATATTCAGTCAACGCCGGATGGGAGAATAGGCCGATTACTTATGTCACTTGGACAAGCGCCGCGCGATTTACTAATTGGCTGCATAACGGTCAGCCTATTGGGCTCCAAAGCATTTCCACCACAGAATACGGGGCATATGATATGTCTGTGCCAAATCCACTAGAAAACACATCTCGTGAAAACGATGCTAGATGGGCCTTGCCGACAAACGAAGAGTGGATAAAAGCAGGATATTATGACCCCACGAAAGATGGGATTGGTGGGTTTTGGCAATATCCCACAAGAAATGATTCCCCACCAACGGCGGAGGCTCCACCCGGCGGGGTTAATTCTACCAATTATACTCGTGCTACTGCGGGTACCGTTGATGTCGGTTCGTATCCTGATTCGATAGGTTATTATGGCACTCTTGACCAAGTTGGAAATGTTTGGGAGTTGATGGAGGACATTTTCAATCCGGGCAGTGCCCATGACCCGATACAGCGTACACGACGTGGGGATTCATTCACTGGGTGGTTTGGTAGTGGAAGTATTGGACATTCAGTCGGTACTGGAAATAACACGCCTAATTCCGGTGACAGTGATACGGGATTCCGTGTAGTCCAAATCCCCGAGCCATCCTCGCTCATATTGCTGAGCCTCGGTGCTGTGATCCTGAGCAGACGCAAGACGAACTAGCTAGAATCAGCTTCGGCCAAAACCACTTTCAAAACCGGTTACATTTCGGAGTACATTATCAGATTCGACACCCCCGACCCCTCGCATTGGCATTGCATCGGTGGATGGCTGACAGGCAAATTGGCACACCGCGTCTATCAGGATTTTGCTTATGCTTCTGCGGTCAGTTAATGCAAGAGTTATAGCTAACACATATTCTCAAAGTTTACTCGCGAGAACGGACAAGTACTCGTTGACTTGCATCTCATGTGCAATAGCAAGTTTTCCAAGAGCGTTGGAAGTGGCTCGAATCACTCCATGTTCAATTCTGCGGATCGTTCTCGAATCCAATCCACAAATGTCAGCTTGGCGAAGACCTTTTTCCTCCCTAAAGGTCTTTATGGCTTCACCGTATTTTTTGTTGAATTTGGCTGATTTCTGTTGTGCCCGCAGTTGTGACTGTGGGTCCACTGCCTGTTCAAACTGGGACCACCCCATGTGTACATCATGACTCGGCCAATAAATGAATTCCCCGTGTTCATCGATGTCATACTGGGCCAATTCGTCCGGAGAAGCTTGGTTAAGCTTGGGAAGTTGTTCCACTGACACTTTTAATCGTTCATATATTGGCGACCAGACAACGAACTCATCCGCTTCCCACCACGCGTCTGCGATAGTCTTAGTATCCGCATACAGTTCAAGTGCGGCCAAGAAGCGATGGATATAAGAATTTAGATCATCCACTTTGAGTCTTGGCGTGTGAATGCGGTCCACTGTTCTTATATTAAGCTGAAACACTCGTTCGAGTAATGACTCTTCAGGAGAATCGTCCGGAAGGACAAGGAATCGGGCAGTTTGGCCTAATTTTTTCTTCATTTCATTGAATTCTGAATCATCAAGGAATCTGCTTCTGTTAAGCACAACGAATGCTTGCAGATTCTTCTTCTTAGTCCCCAACTCTTCCCACTTGGAAATAAGACGCACATGCCTGGAGTTCTTCAAATAATTGTGAATCGTCTTATAGGAGCTAACGGCTTCCAACAGTTCTTCCCCTCGAAATAATACATCAAATTTTCTTGAATGTATTGTTGCTGTTGTCACTTAAACGCCCTTTCTCTTGTTAGCCTTGGCAAGCTTCCCATTCCTTCAGCAGCTCATCTCTATTACTCTCCACCCCCTCTATGATGGCTTTGCGATCCGACTTGGCTATCCTTGCATTCGGAGGAGATTGAAGGACAATCATATTCTTTGGGGACTCTCCGATGTAAACTCTCGACCTCCAGTCCCCAGGTTTTGAGGCGTGGAAATGTGGCGGTTCATGATCTCCTGAGGGAATAAACATTTTAATTCCCTTTACCTTGAAGGCCTTCACTTGTGCCATTAGATTATACCTGAAGTATCGGACATTTTTCAGAGATAATCTAGCAAAATGCCCGGTTCATGCTATCTTTTTCTAATACGAAACCGTAAGCCTTTTTTAAGTTTAAAGTGAGAATGATATTAGCTCTAAAACTCTATCATTTAGACTGTCTGTTTTCCATCAAAAAACGAAAAATACCAGTACAGACTAGGGAGGGCTCTTGTCAAACAAATGGAATAGCAAGTGTAAATCCGGAATAAGACCAAAGTAAAAAACCACTTTCAAAACCGGTTACATTTCGGAGTGTATTATCAAAATCGACACCCCGGCCCCCTGGGGGGTGAAGCCCCTTCTGCTGGAGCGTTTTCGTTCATGTCCTCTATCAGCCAGGACCGTTATGTTTTTCCGACTTATATTCTCAATGCAGCTCCGGTATCCTCTCCTGAACTTTAGCTTTATCTAGTAGGTAACAGGCTTACAAACACGCCAATTTGTCGCTGTATCATACTGATATGTATGATATTGTGACGTTACTGAATGTTTCGGCGCCGATACTAGTGTACTGGAGGCAAAAGCTTTCCTGTTTTTGACGTAAGTAGTTCTCTCTCGGTCATAGTTAGCTTTCCTTTTAGATTCAATTTGTTTCCTTACTGTGGATTTCAACCAAAGCCGTGATAGCCACCTTGATATGCTTCGGCAGGTTCGGCCAAGCGTCAATCAGGCGTCTCAGATCGGCGTCAAGGGTCTCGAATTGAGGTTTACTGCCGGGGGTATTGCTGGGCGCTGGTATGTCGGTCTCAGAAGTCTGGGTATTATCGTTGGTTACAGGGTAGGGTGTCCGCCTTCCAAGCTGGCTGTTGAGGGTTCGACTCCCTTCGCCCGCTTTATCTTGCAGCACGGCGTGTCTAGCTCATTCTTTAGACAGATTTTGGTTTGATGAGATGATGTGGCTAGTCTAGTATT
>SDBV01008286.1_pt1 | contig 14063 bp, 13 predicted proteins | sample 2277081 | NCBI WGS metagenome assembly SDBV01 (sample SAMN10402039, study PRJNA504765) | marine sediment metagenome | isolation source: marine sediment core GS10_PC15, 223 cmbsf | place: Arctic Ocean: Southern Knipovich Ridge | collected 2010
GTGGCCAATGGGATGAGACGTCGGCAACGATCGAAATGCCGTTCGCGTTCCCGTTCTTCGGCGCCAACTATTCGACCGTCTATGTGTCCGAGAACGGATATGTCAATTTCCTCGGCGAGTCACGCTGGTACTGGCGGCCGGCGTCGATCCCGGCGGCAAGCGGCCCAAACGGGGCGATCTACGGATTCTGGACCGACTTCGTCCAAGATGTAGACCCGGTTGCCGGCCAGACAGGCGTGATCAGCTATTCGACAACCGGAACGGCGCCGAATCGAGTCTTCACGGTCGAATACGACAACGTCCGCAAGTGGGGATCACTGGTCTGGGTGTCGTTCGAGATCCAGCTCCACGAACGCGGTTTTGTCGACGTTCTGATCAAGCCGCCGTCGAACGAGAGCCCGACACTCGACGGGCGCCAGAGCACCGTCGGGATCGAGAACAGCGCCGGTACAGACGCGTTCGAGTTGTCGTACAAGCAGCGACTCACGAATAAGTCGGGGGGCAGCTACCAGAACACCGCGTACCGGTATTACACAGCGTTCGACATATCGGCGCCGGACGACATCCGCGGACCATCACTCTCCCAAGCCGACGGGGTTCCCGAATCGACGACTGCACCGACCGAATCGTTGCTGGAGCTGCTCAAGGGCAGCGACACTGGACGTCGCTAATCGGTCAGTCGAATTTTGTATTCGACGGCTGGCTTGCGTCCACCTCGATCTGAAAATACTCGGCGGGACTATGACCAAGGGCGCCCGCAACGAGCACACCTGGGAACGTCGTTTGCGTGTCGTTGTAACGCCGGGCCAACGCGTTGTAGAAGCGACGCGCAGCTGCGATGTCGTCTTCGACGACGCCGAGTTGGGCCATGAGCTCGCCGAACTGGGCGTCGGCCCGCAGTTCCGGATAACCCTCGGCCACCGCATACAACTTTGTGAGCGAACTCTCGAGCGCGGTGTCGGCATCTCCCAAGCGTTTCGGACCAGTCGCCGCAACCATCGACGACCGTGCGCCCGAAACCGCGACCAACGTGTCACGCTCGTGGAGACGGTAGGCATCGACGACCGTGACGAGCTGGGGGACGAGATCGGTCCGCTTACGCAACTGAATGTCGATGCCTGCCCACGAATCTTCGACTTCGTTACGTGCGCCGACGAGCTTGTTGAACATGACAAGCGCCCATGCGCCAAGGGCAACCGCGACAACGAGCGCAACCACGACCATGACGATGATCATCATCGACCACGACCCGGCGGCACGACCATCGGCCCGAGCGGCTCTCCGCCAAAGATATGAACATGGAAGTGAGGCACTTCTTGATGCGCGTTCGCGCCGTGATTCGCGAGAATTCGGTATCCGCTCTCGACGAGCCCCAGCCGACGCGCGACGAGGCCGACCGCTCGCCAGAAGCCCGCAATCTCGGCGTCGGACGCGTTCAGCCCAAAGTCGTCGTTCGACACATACCGACCCTTCGGTACAACGAGAACGTGCACGTTCGCTTGCGGATTGATGTCGTTGAAGGCAAGCGCCTGGTCGTCTTCATAGACCGTTTCGGCCGGGATCTCGCCCCGCAAGACTTTTGCGAAGATGTTGTCGTCATCGTATTCGGCGGCCATGTAACGCTCCTGCTGTCGGCCTCAGAAACCCCTGCTCACCGCAACGTCGGATGCCGCCTGAGCCGCGACACTCGCGAGCACGCGCGCGCCGATGTCGATCGACTCGTCGACGATCTCGAGCGCCCCGTTGTGCAGGTCGAGACCCGAACGCTTGCGACGCTCGGTGTGAACACCAAGGCGAAAATACGCCCCGGGCACCGTTTCGAGATACCACGAGAAGTCTTCGCCGCCAAGGCTCTGTGCAATGTCGATCACATTGTCGTCACCAAGCAGCCGCGCGCCGACGTCTTCGACGACGCGTGTCGCCTTCGCCTCGTTGACGACAGGGGGTGAACCTCGCCGGTAGTCGAGTTCGAAATCGGCGCCGTAGGGTCGCACGACCGACTCGATCAGACCGTTCAAGAGTTCGGGCACTGCATCCCAGGTATCCCGGTCGAGGGCTCTCATGCTGCCGAGGAGGCGCACCTCGTTCGGGATCACATTCGCGGCCGATCCACCGTGGATCGATCCGTACGTCAGATTCGCCCCACCCCGAATGTCGGTGAGGCGCGACATCCCGGAAGTGGTCTCTGTCACGACCTTCGCAGCGAGACCGACGAGATCGGCCGTCAGATGCGGTCGTGCCGTGTGCCCACCCGGACCCTCGAGCGTGATCTGGACGGCGTCGGTCGCCGCCGACATCGGGCCCAAATGAATTCCGATCGAGCCAAGATCGATGTTCGGGTCGCAGTGCAGTGCGAAAATCTGTGCCACCTCTTCGAGCGCCCCGGCCGCGATCATCGTGGGCGCCCCACTCGGTACGTCTTCCTCGGCAGGCTGAAACAACAATCTCACGCCGACGTCGCCGAATGGGCGTTCTTCCTGCTCGAAGATCGCGGCAAGAGCGAGTCCGGCACCGAGCACACATGCCGTGTGAACGTCGTGTCCACACGCATGCGAAACATTTTCGCGTTGCGACTTGTGAGTCACGTCTTTGAGGTCGGCGACGGGGAGAGCATCGATATCGGCGCGCAGCGCAATTCGCGGACCGGGCGTTTTGCCGACATCACAGATGAGCCCGGTGCCTCGGGGCAACATGCGGGGGGCGAGCCCGGCCCGCTCGAGGCGCTGGACGAGTAGCGCCGTCGTCTCGAACTCGTGCCAGCTCAACTCGGGCTGCTGGTGGAGGTGGTGACGCAGCCCGATCAGGTCTTCTCGATGCGCCTCGAGAAATTCCGCAATGTTGCCGTCGTAGAGTTCTGCCATGTGCATCCTGCATGGTATCGGCTGACCGGGCGCTGGTGACCGGTTTCAGACGGGCAATGTCGCCCGCAGCGCGTTTTCAAACTCGAGCGCCGTCGCGAAGCGGTCGTCGGGATCTTTCTCCATCGCTTTGTCGATGATTGCGCGGAGATCGTTGCCGATCGCAGCGTCGTCGGGCATCTCGAGGCGCTTGTTGGCGTGCTTGTACGCCACGGCCCAGGCCGAGGCGCCCTCGAACGGCGGACGCCCGAACAGCGTCTCGTAATAGATCGCCCCGGCAGCGTAGATATCGGACTTGGCGCTGGCGGGCCGGCCCCGTGCTTGTTCGGGCGTGAACGAGGCGATCGTGCCGGCAGCCGTCCCGATCGTGGTGAGCTGGGTCACGTCCGCGACATCTTGGCCTGTACCGAAACCCGCGACCTTGACGATGCCGTCCGCGTCGACGAGCACCACTCGGGTGGTGAGACGACCGTGAAAAATGCCGCGCCCATGGGCGAACTGCAATGCCGACGCGACCTGGGCAACGATCACAGTCGCCCGCACCGGCGACGGGACAGATTCGTCCAACAATTGCGACACCGATTTCGACCGGACGAATTCTGTCACGATGTAGGGAACGTCGTCTTGTACGCCGAAGTCGTAGATCCTCACGATGCTCGGATGCGTCAATGACGAGGCCGCCTGGACCTCACGCTCGAATTTCGCGCGGAAGACGGGATTCGTCGCGTGTTCGTCTTGGATGATCTGGATCGCGACGGTGCGGTCGAGTCGGCTGTCGTGGGCGAGGAATACGCCGGCCATCCCGCCCCTGACTATTGGGCGGAGGACCTCATATCGGTCACCGAAAATCATCCCTTCGTTACCTCGGGCACTCGTCTGACACTCGACCTGAACACACTCATGACCAGACAATACCTTTGTCTCGCTCAACTAACGTTCCCTGCGCGACGAAACATGGTTGAGGGGCGACATCGCCCCTTCCCGAACAGCGATGCCAGGACGACGATGCCAGGACGACGATGACGGTCGACGAAGAACGAATCGCAATGTATCTCGACTACGAAAATCTCGCGATCGGCGCCCGCGAAAACCTCAACGGCATGCAGTTCGACCTGCTCCCAATCGTGCACGCTCTCGCGGACCGAGGCCGTGTCGTCGTTCGGCGGGCCTATGCCGACTGGTCGTACTTCGACGAAGACCGTCGCATGCTGACGCGCCACCATGTCGAGCTGATCGAAATACCACAGAAAATGGGTGCGGTTCGCAAGAACGCCGCCGATATCAAGCTCGCCGTCGATGCGCTCGAACTCTCATTCGAACGCGAATACGTCACGACGTTCGTCATTTGCACCGGCGACAGCGACTTCACTCCGCTCGTCGACAAGCTGCGTTCTCTCAACAAGCGAGTGATCGGCGTCGGTGTCGAGGGCTCGACATCGAGGTTGCTGCCGCCAGCGTGCGACGAGTTCTTGTTCTACGATCGCCTCGAGGGGGTCGAGATACCGAGCGCCAAGCCGACACGGAGTCGAGGAAGTCGACCGACGAAACCCACCAAGGCCGACGACACAGAGGAGATCGTCCGGACAGACGTCAGCCATGTCGACGACCTGATCCCGATTTTTCGACAGACCCTCACCGGGTTGCAACACAGCGGCGACGGCGTCGTCCACGCATCGGCTCTCAAGCGCGCTCTGCTACGCAAAGACCCGGCATTCAGCGAGGTCGACTACGGATTTCGCGCATTCGGTGAGCTGCTCCGCCACCTCGAGGAACGTCACGTCATCGAACAACGCGAGTCCGGCTCGGCAGGTGACCCGGCGATCGACTTCCCAGATTCCGAAAGAGAAGAAGGTGCAGCGTTCGAGCTGCTCCAAACCGTCGTGCGCTCCGGCATATCGCACGCAAGCCCCCACGTGGCGCTGTCGGGTCTCAAGACGAAGGTCCGCAAGCGAGACCCCGACTTCAGCGAAAAGAAGTTCGGCTACGGCGGATTTCTTCAGTTCTGCAAGGCGGCGCGAGCGCGCGGCTACGTCGAGATGTCATGGGACTCAGACCTCGACGACTACGCGCTCAACGTGCCCGACCGACAGGGCGGTTGACCATTGCCCGACCCTGTCAGAGGAGACGTGCCGCGAACAGCCGCGTGTGGTACCCCCAGCTCAGCTGCTCGGAAACGCGGCTTGGAGGTTGACGATCGCGGCGACGAGGAGACGCTGTGCAGTTTTGTACTCGCTCTCTTCGCCCTCGGCCTCGTCGAGCGTGCTCGGGTTCGGATCGAGCCTGTTGCCGACCTTCGAGAAGTTGCTGGCTGCATTGAAGACATCGTTGACCAGACTCTCATATTGGCCCGGAATCGAATTCTGGACGAAGAAAGTCAAGAGCGCCTCGACGTTTTTCGTCTGCGCCTTCGTCTCGTCCGAGAACGAGAGGTCGGAATTCGCGGTGTCGATGATTGCATCGAGAAGTGGCGTGACCTTTGATTGCCACTCGGCGGCCTGTGCCGCAGACACCGGCGAGGCAACCGGAGTCGCGGCTGGTGTCGGCGATGGCGTCGGTGATCCGGGCGTCGAAGCTGAACATGCGGCGAGCACTATCGCCGCCGCCGCTACGAATGCCGCTGTGCGCAGTTGCATCTCAACCAACCTTCACTTGTTGTTCTTCTTTTGTATCGACCGTGTTGGGCACATTCGAGCCTTCGACGCTCATTTCGGGCAGGATCTTTTTCAGCCACTTGGGCATCCAGAATGCTGCCTTGCCGGCAATCGTCATGAACGACGGCACGAGCATGAAGCGTGCAAACAACACGTCCATGAAGATTGCGGCCGCAAGGCCGAGACCGAAGACTTTGACCACGAGGTTGTCGATCAACACGAACGCCAAAAAGACACAGATCATGACGAGGCCGGCGGCGCCTATCAGCCTGACCGCCTTGCCCGTTCCATACGCCACGGCCTCGCGTGGTTTATGGCTGCGACCGTATTCCTCATGGATGCGGCTCATGATGAACACCTCGTAGTCCATCGAAAGGCCGAACAGAACGGCGAATATTATCGGCGGAACGAACGAAATGATCGGCTGGGTCAATGGCACGCCGAACAGGCCCGACAGCCAGCCCCATTGGAAGACCGCGACGATGACACCATACGTGGCGCCGAGCACCAACAGGTTGAGCACGGCAGCCTTGATCGGGATAAAGATCGACTTGAACACGGTGCCGAGAATCAGAAACGCAATGCCGATCACGACCGCGATGAACACGATGAGTCGGTCGGCGATTCTGTCGCCGAGGTCGATGAAAGTGGCCGTCAGCCCACCGACGAGGGCCGTCGTGTTCGTGCCCTCGAGGCTCTGCGGTAAGACGTTCTTGCGCAAGTCATTGACGAGGTCGTTCGTCTCGTGACTCGTGCCACTCGAAGTCGGGAACGCAATGATCGTCGCGACGTTGCCCTTGTCGTTGAACGTGGGTGGCGTGACGACTTCGACATCCTTGGTTTTGGTCATCGCGTCCTGGGCGTTTTTCGCGAGCTGCTCATTCGACGACGAGTTCGAGTCGAACTCGAGCACGACGAGGAGCGGAGCGTTGAATCCCGGCCCGAAGCCCGGAGCGTTGGCCATCATCTGATACGACTTGTAGGTCGTCGACGAGGGAGGATCGGCCGCCGAATCGAGCGGGCCCAGTTGCATGCTCAGCATGGGGATCGCGATGACGACCAAGGCTATGACCCCGAGGGCGCCGAACAGCCACGGAGCACGCGTGACGACACGGCCCCAACGCGCACCTGCTCCCTCGCCGGCTCGCGAACGAGCCATGCCGCGCACGACGAACGCGAGCCTGCCCTTGTTGATACGAGAGCCGAGAAGACCGAGTACGGCGGGCAGGAGCGTAACTGCCTGTGCGATCGAAACAATCACAACGATGGCGATCGAGTACGCCATCGTTGTGATCGACGGGACGTCGAACACGAGCAGACCCAACAAAGCGACGATCACGGTCGAACCGGCCGTGACCACGGCGCGGCCCGATGTCGCAACGGCGATGCCGGCCGATTCGATGGCGGTGTAGCCCTGTTCCATCGAGTCTTTGTGACGGCTCACGATGAACAACGCGTAGTCGATGCCGACACCGAGGCCGACCATCGTCGCGACTTGGGGCGTCACCGACATTATCCCGAGCCAGTTTGCGACAACCTGGATGATCATGACGCCGACGCCGACGCCGAGGATCGCCGAGAGCACGGGCATGCCCATAGCGACGGCCGATCCAAGCGTGAAAAAGAGGATGATCAGCGCGGCAATGATGCCGATGACTTCTACGGATTCGGGCGGATTCACAGGATTCTCTTCGAGCAATTCCCCACCGAACTGAATGTCGAGCGCATCGGTGCGGAACGGCTCGACGGCGTTCTGGAGCGCGTTCACGCCGTCCATGCCGATCTCACCGGCCGTGGTGCCTTCTGCGTATTGGACATCCGCAAATGCCACCGTGAAATACGGCGAGTTTATGGCACCATCGTCGACGGTATACGGATCACCGACGCCTATGACCTGATCGAGCTTGCGCGCTGCGTCGAGCGCTCCTTCAACCCGGTTCTGGTAGTCGATCGAGATCAACTCGCCGGCGGGCGTACCGATATCTTGATCGTTCGTCGGAGTTGCCTTGAACACGATCCGAGCGGAGATTCCCGACTGTTCCGGAAACTCGTCTGACAAGATATTGAGCGCGTCCTGGGATTCGGTACCCGGCAGTGAGAAGTCATTGACGAACTTGCCTTCGAACACGGTCCCAACGAAGACGGCAACGACGATGATCGCAATCCACGCGATCAGAACCGGCCAGTGGTGTTTGGCACAGAATCGTCCGAGTTTGCTGAGCCAGCCGTCCACGTTCGCTTCTCCGAGGGGTGTCTACGATAAGTTGCGATACCTGAAACTAGGCGGTTTGTGACGCCCTCTCGACCACCGGGCCGACCACCTCATCCGACCCCAGTCGGCGCACCGCCTCATGCCACTTTCGGCCGCGCCCGCTCGATGATCGTCTGCGTGTCTGCGCCGTCGGGAAGTGTCCCAAACACCGTTGTCGACGCATCGAGTCGCGACGCGCAGAACGCGTCGGCAACGGACGGATGTCCAAATCGAAGCAACAAACCTGCTTGGAACGTCGTCGCCATCGACTCGACGAGTCGTCGTGCGCCGAATTGTGGATCAGCCGATCGCTCGAGTGCAGCGAGTTGGTCGGTCACCCCGGTCACGGCAGCGTCGTAGCGTTTGTCGGCGCCCTTTGCGGCGTCGAGTTCCGCGATGAACGCTGCGACGGACTCGGGCATCTTCGCCATCGCGCGCAGGACGTCGAGACAGATGACGTTGCCCGAACCTTCCCAGATCCCGTTGAGCGGGCTATCTCGCAGCAGCCGCGGCATGAGCGATTCCTCGACGTAGCCGGCGCCGCCGAAACACTCGAGTGCGTCACCGGCATGTTGAAGGGCGCGTTTGCAGATCCAGTATTTCGAGACCGCGGTAGCGAGTCGAGCAAAATCCGACTCATTACGGTCGCATGCGCCGGCGAGGCGCATGGCGGTGATAGTGGCGGCGTCTGACTCGACGACGAGGTCGGCGAGCACATTGCGCATGAGTGGTTGGTCGATCAAGGTGCGCCCGAACGCCGAGCGGTGGGCACAGTGATGGGTCGCGTTCGCGACACCGAGGCGCATGCCCGACGCCGAGCCAAGGGTGCAATCGAGGCGGGTGCGGTTGACCATCTCGATGATCGTCGCTACGCCCCGCCCCTCCTCGCCTACCCGGCTCGCCCAACTCCGTTGGAGTTCGATCTCAGACGAGGCGTTCGCACGGTTGCCGAGTTTGTCTTTGAGGCGCTGGATGCGGATCGTGTTCGCCGTGGCATCGGGGCGCCACCGCGGAACGAGAAAACATGTCAGCCCGGCGGGCGCCTGCGCGAGAACGAGGAACGCATCGGACATCGGCGCCGATACGAACCATTTGTGGCCGGTGAGTAGATATCCGTCTTCAACGGGTTCGGCTCGTGTCGTATTCGCCCGCACATCGGACCCACCCTGCTTTTCGGTCATGGCCATGCCGAACATCACGCCGGTCTTCGTGTCGGCCGGGGCGAACGACGGGTCGTATTCGCGGGACGCGATTCGCGGTTCCCATATCGCTGCCAAGTCGGGCTCGGCGCGCAACGCCGGTACGACCGAATACGTCATCGAGATCGGACACATGACCGACGACTCGGCCTGCGCCCAAGTCATGAATCCAGCGGCGCGAACGACGTGCGCGCCGGGCCGCGAGTCGGCCCACGGGGCGCCGTCGAGCCCATAGGCGACCCCGGTGCCGAGCAGTTCGTGATATGCCGGATGGAATTCGACCTCATCGAGACGACATCCGTAGCGATCGTGCGTATGCAGTACCGGCGTGCAGGCGTTCGCCTGCACCGCCCACTCTTGGGCCTGTCGCGAACCGGCGATCGCCCCGAGCGCGTTCAGCTCGTCACGAGCCCAAGAGCCACCTTCGCGGTCGAGCGCCTCGCTGAGCGTCACATCCGACTCGAAGACGTTGTAGTCGGTGAGCGGCGTCGGTTGGTTCGTGACCTCGTGCGTGTCGAATTCACCAATCGTCATCGGTTGTCCTCGGCGCTGTCAGTCTCGGTCTTTGAGTGAGTCGACGAAGAGCCCCCATGCACGCTTGGCCGTATCGCCGAGAGGCGCCGCCCCGACGTAGCGCTCTTCGACATCTTTCCAGTTGACGATCGTCCAGAACGCCTCGACCCAACTCGCCTTCACATTCAGGTACTGGAGGTAGAACGCGTGCTCCCACATGTCGAGAACTAACAACGGAATATTCGCGGTCGGGACGTTGGCTTGGTGGTCGTAGATCTGAGTGACAACGAGACGATCGCCGACCGGATCGAATCCGAGCGCAGCCCAGCCACTTCCCTGAATCCCCATTGCGACCGCTGTCATCCGCTTTTGAAGGTTCGCAAGACTTCCGAAGTCGTCTTCGATTTTCGATTGGAGCACGCCATCGGCGAGTTCGCCGCCGCCGGGGCTCATGTTCTGCCAGAAAATCGAATGCAGCGCGTGACCGGAGATGTGGAAAGCGAGGTTCTTTTCGAGCGCGTTGAGTTCGGCCGCACCGATGTCGCCGTCGTTGGCTTCGGCGAGACGCTCGACGGTGGCGTTCGCACCCTTCACGTACGCGGCGTGGTGCTTGTCGTGGTGCAGCTCGACTATGCGCGCGTCGAGCGCCGGTTCGAGGGCTGCGTGGTCATATGGGAGTTCTGGCAGTACATAGGGCACGAGTTCGACCTCCGTGTCGTGTGGGTGTCGTGGTCGGGACTGTACCGGCCGGTGATCGACACCGCCAAGTTCTCGAACCTGCAACGGCGCCCCACATTCGAACGTTACTCTTTCTGACATGGCCGACAACATGATGAAATTCGCCGACCGCATGACCGACTACGAAGCCCTCATGTGGAACATCGAAAAAGACCCGTGGCTCAGTTCGAACATCGGATCACTCACGATCGTCGAGGCCCGATCGACTTCGATCTGTTCCGTGCGCTCATGAAGAAGGCCGTGCTCGAAATTCCACGGTTGCGTCAGCGGGTCACACCCGCTATCGGGCGCCTCTCGCCGCCTGCTTGGGCGACAGATCCCGAATTCGAACTCGACTATCACCTGCGGCACATGTCATTGGCCGCACCCGGAACTCAACCCGGCTCTTCGATCTCGCCGGCGAACTGATACGAGATCCGTTCGACCGAACCCGGTCGTTGTGGCAGTACGTCGTGATCGACGGCCTCGAAGGCGGACGCAGCGCTCTCTTTTCGAAACTGCATCACACGATCGCCAACGGCACGACCGCGATCATGCTCGCCGGCCACTACATGGCGCCAACACCGGATCTGCCGGAGCGCCCAGAAGTCGACCTCGACTCGGTCATCGCGGCCGAGGCGCCGCTCCATCCCGGCTTGTTGTACGCGACGATCGACGCCGCCGGACACATGGTGCGCCGCCAACTCGATGCGGCAAAGCGTGCGGCGAGCGAAGTCGGCAAGCTCGTCATGTCGATTTCGGGACGAGCAACGTGCGCGGGGTACCGGTACCGGTCTACATATGCGGCCGTGAAGTGCTCGAAAACTGCCCGCTCGGCCCGACCGGGGCGACGGCATTCTTCATCGCGATGCTGTCATACAACGGCAAACTCGACATGGGCCTGACGACAGATCCTGCGGCGGTGGGCGACCCCGAGTTACTGATCGGATGTCTCGAAGACTCGTTCGCCGACCTCATTCGCGCCGGAGCGTAGACGGCGGCGAATCCCGCCCCAACGGACGACAGTGCTTCAGCGGAGTCTGGTCGCGTCGACGAATTTCTCGGTATTTTTGTCGATCGTACGCTTGCGTTTGCCGCCACGCATGTCGTGCACATAGAGCTTCTTGCGGTCCAGCTCGATCGTGCGCACCGGCGGCAGCCCAATCTCGTATCGGACCTCGCGGCGGTGGTCGGCGATCTGGCGCTCAGGGTCATAAACACTGTTGAACTTCCAAATCATCTTGACGAAGTTGGTCTGGCCGCGAACCAGCCGCTGCACTGCGATGCGGGACGCGCCCCTCACGGCCGACCACTTGAGATGCTTCATGTTGAGCACCTGTTGGGTCTTGACGAGTTCACGGTAGAAGTCCTCAAGCGGAAGCTTCGTCGGCACTACGGCGTGCTGGATATCGAAAAGACGGTAGTCGCGGGTCGTCAGGGCTCTGCCTTCTGTATGCCAAGTCTCGGTGCCGGGGTAAGGCGTGTTCACAGTGATGCTGACGATCTCCGGAATCTCCATGCAGAACTGACGGAGCGTCTCGAAGCGCTTTTCGTCCCACTCGGGATCGGCAATGATGTTGATCGCCACTTCGATGCCGAGCGAGCGAGCGAACTCGATCGCCTTGAAGTTCGTGTCGAGGCTCGTCCGTTTGCGGAATTGTTTGAGTCCCTCGTCGTCGATCGCCTCGATCCCAAGGAACATGTACTTGAGACCGAGATCACTCCAAAACTCGAACACACCCCTGTTGCGTAACAAGATGTCGCCCCGCGTCTCGAGGTAGTACTCCTTTCGGATGCCTTTGCGGGCGATCCCCTCACCAATCTCGAATCCGTGTTTCGACTGGATGAACGCAACGTCGTCGAGGATGAAGATGCCGGGGGCAGTGATTCGGGCGAGGTCTTCGACGGCCTTGTCGGCCGAAACGACACGGTAGCTGCGACCGTAGAACGTCCATGCGCTGCAAAACGAACAATCCCACGGACAGCCTCGTGCGAACTCGACCGACGCTGCCGGATCGAGGTGTCCAATAAAATACTTGCGCCGTTTCTGGAGCAGGTCGCGGGCGGGTTGCAGATCGTCGAGGCTCTCGACAAACGTCGGCGGCGGGCCCTCGCCGTCGAGCGTAACAGCACCCGGCACCTCGCCGATCGCGTCACGATCATGCTCGATCGCCTCGAGCAAAGCCGGCATCGCCGCTTCGGCTTCACCCTTGAGCACGAGGTCCATCGTGCCTTCGGCGTGGCTGAGAAGGTCTGGAGCCGTGAACGAAGCACTGTGCCCACCGGTGAAGATGAACGACTTGGGAAGCTTCGAACGAGTCGCCTTGGTCAGATCGACGATCTCGGGAATGTTTGCGAGATAGTTGCAGCTGAACGCGACGACACCGGGGCGCCAGTCGTCGAGGATCTTGAAGTATTCGTCGTGGCTCGAAACCTGTAGGTCGATGATTCGCACTTCGTGGCCTTCACGACGCACGCTCTCGGCGATGACCTCGAGGCCGAGCGGCTCGAGGCGCAAAAAGACCTTCGAGTACATGAGCGAACTCGGATGGACGGCCAAGAAGCGCACTGCGCATCCCCTTTCGATGGTCTCACGCCGCGTCGCGTAGCGGCGACCATACATCGCGGACGCCGTGTCCGGCCAGCGAATCCGGCCGACGTCAGGGCGCGCTCCTGCTACCTGCTACCCGCCAGCGACTCGAGGATCGACACAACAGCGGAGTGGTACGAGCTGCCGAAGATGTTCAAGTGATTCATCAGGTGGTAGAGCCGGTACACGACATTGCGCTGCCGCCATCCGGCGACAAACGGAGACACTTCTTCGTATGCGCCGACCAACACTGGGTCGGCAACGCCGAACGCGAACATGATGCCGAATTCCATTTCTCGATGTGCGAAACAAGCCGCCGGATCGATGATCGCCGGCAGGCCGTGCGGCGTCGCGTGAATGTTTCCCGACCACAGATCCCCGTGGATGAGCGCGGGCGGTTCGGCGGCGCCACCGAGCAACACGTCGAGCCGAGCCACGATCGATTCGAGCAACGCCGACTCGCGTTTTGTGAGACAGCCACGTTCGACGGCGAGCCGCGCCTGATAGCCGAGGCGATGCTCCGCAAAGAACGAGATCCAGTCAGACGTCCAGTCGTTCGGCTGAAGGGTCGTCCCACAGTAGGTGTCGATCTCGAATCCGAACGCGACGGCCGACGCCTGATGCAGCCCGGCGAGTCCGCGCCCGAGGCGCTCGGCAAAGTCGGCGACACGATGTCCGGGCTCGACGTATTCGGCGATCAAATATGGCATGGGCGCGCCGTCGCCGAACGCGACAACGCGCGGCACGACGAGGTCGCTCGGCGCCGCAGCGAGCGCCTCGAGCGACGCAGCTTCGCTCCCGAACGAATTCGGCGGGGCGCCTGAGTTCCACTTCGCGAAAAACACGCCACGTGACGTCTCGATGCGAGCGGCATTGTTGATGCATCCACCCGACAACGGTCGGATCGCGTCGATGGCCACCGTCGCTCCGAACGCCACGCTCAGGGCGTCGGCGAGTATGCCGGGGATCTCTCGACTCACTGCGGGGCGCCTTCGGTCGGCGAATGAAGCCCACCACCCTAATCGGGGCGCAGTGCTCGACGGGAGTTGCGCCGCTTGTTATGTGGCGGGCCCGTACGTTGTCGCGGGATTTCGACCGTACAGAGCACACCGGAAAGGTTGAACGAACTCAATGGTCTGCTCAAGACGGACCGACACTGTGCGAGACGTGTCTGGCAAGCTCCTCGAAGTTGAGCGAGCCCCACCCGCTCGCCAGGTCGTAGCCCTTGTTGGCTGTGCAGCAGCCGACGGAGAACAAGTCGTTGTCACCTTTCGTCACGTCGTG
>SDBV01008287.1_pt1 | contig 14062 bp, 21 predicted proteins | sample 2277081 | NCBI WGS metagenome assembly SDBV01 (sample SAMN10402039, study PRJNA504765) | marine sediment metagenome | isolation source: marine sediment core GS10_PC15, 223 cmbsf | place: Arctic Ocean: Southern Knipovich Ridge | collected 2010
GTCTTAGTTTTCTTTTAGCTAGTTTTGCAAACGCACTAGAATTAGTCAGCCCTTTTTTCGGATATTCAAATGGAACCTATACAGATGCCAGTGGCTTGGAGTGGACTCCTAATGAAAACGGTTTAATAAAGCTTTCCAAGAATGATGAAACTTTGGGCCATATAGGAATTGCAATTAGAGGAACTAGGGACGGAAACAATTTTACTTATTATTCAAATGACCAAACTTGGAATTGGGATCATGATAAAAATTTACAAGTGACTAATGCTTGGGAAACATTAACAGGAACAAACAATAATACTACAAAGTTTGAAGCATCCCAAGAGATTACCTTTCTTTTTGCAGAGGACAAACCAAAAATTGAGTATAGGGTAAAAAATAATGGTTCTGAAATAACTGATGCTGAGTTTTGGTTTGTTTTAGTTCAAAAACAAGGCGATAAAATAAGACTCGGATTACAAAACGATCAGTTAAGAAGCCATACATTAAGAGAATTTGACGTTTCGGATTTAAAAGCCCACAGAGTAAAAATTAACGATAAATTTGCTTTTGATTGGAAAGACGTTTTAGAAGAGTTTGAAGTAAAAACAATAATGTTTGGTGAAACAAGTTTTTTTGGAAGACCACTTGATTTAATTGGAATTGGAATAACAAAAGGAAACGGAGTGTTTCCAGCTGGAGCAACTGTTACAATTGATCCAACAAGTATGAGCCAAGGTTTTAATGATGGAAACAAAGCCGGAGACCCTTTTAACGAATGGAGAAACGGGCAAAACATTTTAGTTTTGGATGGAAGCACAGCAGACACTAATGCAATTGGTCAAAGACTTAGTGTTAGTGATTTTAATTTTTCCATTCCACACGATTCAACAATCTTAGGAATACAGTTCCAAATGGAGTTTTCAAATGATCCGTGTTTTGGAGGTGGAAGCGTGGAAATTGATATCGAAGTTTCACCAGACAACGGAGTAACTTACACTGACGCAAACAGGTTGGCGTTTGCAGATATTGATTGTGGCGACAGTGGAAATCTTGATTACGGAGGAACTAATGATACTTTTGGTTTATGGTGGGAAGCTGAAGACTTTAATGACGGGAATTTTAATATAAAGCTTGAACCAGTTTTTTCATCTGGAAATTGGGGGGATTCAAGTTTTTTAAGAGTTGATAATATAACTGCAAAAGTGACATATTTTAATGCACCTGACAATAACGTAATTCGTGAAGATGTAGACGGTTATGCTTTTTTAGCAGTAGCAGAAGACCACCAAATAGCAATAAATGAATCAAATATTATTTTATATTATCCGTTTGACCTTGATGACGAAAACCAAGGAGAGGACACAAACCAAACTCTTGATTTGTCAAGATATCAAAGGTTTGGAGTTTATAGTTCTGACGATTCAACGAAACCAGATTTTGATAAAAATGGCTACATAGGCGGAGCCTTGAATTTAAGAAGTTCATCAGAACAAAATGTTTTATCTGCTGTACATACTTCTCAAGATGTGGATACAAATTTTACTGTTAATTCTTGGGTTAAAACTGCTTCGACTCGTGGAACAATTGGAGACAGTGGGGTTTCTTTAACAGCTCTTTCTTGGAGGTTTAATACAAATACTCTTGGAAAGTTAGTAATGAGAGCGCAAAATGTTTCAAATGAAACAATTGGTAATTTAGGAAATCCTTGCACTAGCACTTTTGACGTAGATGATGATAACGGTTGGCACATGGCGACTTTGACTTATGACAATAATGAGTTTCGAATTTACGGAGACGGTGTTTTAAACAAAACTTGTGCATTTACTGGAACTATTAAAAAAACTGGCGCAAAAGTAAGGGTCGGGTGTACTTCAACCATTAGTGGCCCTATTTTGTGTTTTAATGGTTTTGTTGATGATTTTATGTATTTAAGATCAACTTTAACTGAATCAGAAATTAGTGATTTGTATGTGAATGACCTTGTTAGGTTTCGTTCTGGTGGTCAAATTGATGTAAATTCTTTTTCTGCTGATTCAAATGTAAACAGGATTGATGTTAATGCAAATATTGCAAGGCCCGAAGATTCGAATTTGTCAATTGCATCAGGCGATTTGAATACTTCCACAACAGCAGACACTTATAATTTTGGACCGTTTTTTGCTTTTGATTCAGATAATAATGCAAGTGGGTTGGGAATTGAAACACCAACCGACTATTCTTTAAGGTGGCTTTTTAATGCTGATTCAAACTTTTTTACATCTCCTATTCTGGATTTTGATATAACAATTAATGAGGGGTACAATTGCAATTGGAAGGGTTACGGGGACTTTAATGTTTCGTGCAATCTTTGTCAGGGCGTGGCTATTGAAAACGACTTGGCTGGTGGAAACATGACGATAAACAATTTGAACGGACCAGGCGATTATGATCTCAATACTTTACCAATAAATTATGGTTTTATTTCAAGCGAAATTGCTTGCGTTACAAGAATATTTGTAACTTAAAAGGGATAGGTGTTTTATAATTGAATAAAGAACTTAGAATTGCACTATTAATAGCAGTCTTTTTCTTATTTCTATTTAGTGTCATTCCGTTAAAGTGGCAACAAGTCGGTGACTTTAATTTTCATTTTCAAAAATCAGGAGAAAAATGTGCTGAGGGATACCCTGAAAGCCAATGTGATAGTTATTACCCATTATTACACATTGTTGGAAGCTTTTTTGCGTTTTCTCAGCATGCATTTTCAAATTATTTAATGATTTTACTTGTTTTTGTAACTCCAATGATTCTTTTTTTTACAACTAAAAAATGGATCACGGTTTGGCTTTTTTTTGCAGCAACACAATATCCTTATTTGATTCAAGCAGGAGGGGCTTATCCTCAGGCATTGGCTGGAATTTTTTTGTTATTATTATTATTATTTAAAAACCCCTGGTTAAAATTTATAGTTTTAATCATTGCCCTTTTGTCTCACTCACAAGCATTTGTATTGCTTTTATTAGTTTGGCTTGTTCAATTGTTTTTTGAAAATGACCTACACTCAATGGCGTGGAAAAAAACAAAAAACTTTTTCCCAGCTTGCAGTGCGCTTTTTGGGGTACAAGAAGAAGATCCTATTGGTGTAAAGATTGCAATTCAAACAATAACAAAAGAGGGGTTATCCAGTAATCACATTTTTTTAAAGGACATTGCAAACTTTTTTGTTAGAATCTTTCCATTGCCATTTTTGTTAGCTGCTTTTTGGCAAATAAAAAAAGAAAAAGACTGGGCTTTAATTGTTTTAACAGGAATTTTTCTTTATTACGGTTTTGCTTTAGCGCAACAAAGAGTTTTTTTAATGATTCCCTTAATTCTGTTGCCTACTTTGACCAGATTTTACGAAGGAATTCCAAAAAAATGGAAAAAATGGTTTATCTTAATGACATTAATTACATTTGCAATTAACTTTGGAACTTGGACGCTTTACAAGGTTCAGTGCCTTGCATAATTTCTACATAATTCCGGCTTTGTGTAAGTAATGCTCAAAAACAGTGATTACTTACACAGGAAAAGGAATACTTACACAGGCTTCAAAAAGAAAGAGGGAGGATATTTCCCCCTTAGACCTCTGTTGTTTTATTGCATTTTGCAAGTCCTTTAGATAAGAAGTAATCAAGAACTTTTTGTTCTTCTCTTTTTCTTGCTTCTTCCCCACCTAAGACTTGTTTAAATGAATAGTAACAAACATATTGTTTCAAATTATTTACAATACACTTGTTAGGTTCGCTTGAAAGCAAGTGTGCTAAAAGCCTTTCTTTGATATTTCCCGAGCCAACGTAAAACACCCGAACTGTATTTAAATTTTTTAACCCAAAAGCCAGTAAGTAAACACCATGAGTTTCAGTAATATTTGAAACATTAATTTTGTTATAATTTGTAAAGTCTGGGAATCCCTGCATTTTTTCACCTCCGTTAAATTGTTTTAAAGGAGTGGAATTTTCCACTCCTTTTTTATGTGAAGCTTTTTAGGAAAGGTTTACAGTAAAAGTGGTTCCAAAAATTAAACATATATATAAGTTATATATAATCTCTATTACATCTAAATAAACGGCAGTTTTAAATACAATGAAAGCGCTATATATAACAGATTGTTGTGGCTGTCTAGACAGTCACTGTGAAGTTTTAATTATTTCTTAAATAGGGAAGCTCAGAGAATTAGTTGCGATTTCATTTCCTTCTCACATTCCACGTTGGGAGGGGAACAATCACCTGTTTTTTAAAAATCATACTTTTTTTGTACTATTTAACTACACATTTAATATATATAAATGTGTGCTTTTTGATTTTCTGTTTTAAACCACAAAAACTAAAAAAATCCCTTTACGGACAAAGCTTATTAAATTTAGTCTAAATGTATATTATATAATTATTATATAAAATTTTAAAAAAATTAGAAATTGATTAAAAATTTGTTTTTATTCCTAATTCGTTTGTTTCGTGTATTACTTGCACGATATTGAAGCATAAGACTTTGAGGAGTAATTCGTTTTTTTGAGCAGTAAAAGTTTTTGATTTTATGGTGTCGTTGAACTTTGCCTTTAACGCTCCGAAGGTGCTTTCCACGTTGCTCCTTACATGGTAGTGTTCCATGAACTCAGTTTCATTGTATTTGAAATAGTGAAACATTTTACTCCAAATTTTGCCACCACCTTTTGTAATTTGTCTTGAATTTCTTTTGAAAGGAATAAAAGGAATGGCATTTTTGTTGTCTATAAATTGCAGGTTTGGTCTTGAATTATAAGCCTTGTCAGCAGAATACTCTTTTGCTTCAAAGTTCTGACTTGTCTGTTCAACAAGTTTTGGTAGTAGTGTACAATCACCTGTGCCTTTCCCTGTGCTTTGTGTAACCTCGCAAGATGTTATTATGTTTGTCTTGCAACCCACAACTGCGTGAAGTTTCAAATATTCGTGTTTCTTATCTTCTCCGTGCTTTTCTTGGCAGTAAGGTGAAAAGTGCTTTGTTCTAAAACCCGTGCTATCAATACTGAACTGTGACTCACAATTTTTTAGTACGATTGCAGATTTTTGAATAAGTTCTTTTATTTGTGGAGTTAGGCTTTCCTTTTGAATAAAATGCCCTACTGATGCAAAGCAAGGTTTTCTTTCTACAAAACCTTTTTGTTTCGCCTCTTTTAAATCTGACATGAATCGCCTTAAAGAAAACTGCGAGTAAACTTTGAGAGCCGAAGCAAAAAACAAATCATGCTCGCTGATTTTTGGTTGTCCCCTACTCCTCTTTTCTTCTTTAATTGGTTCTTCAATTAAATCATTTAACAATTCCAAGAATCTTTCTTTTTCAGTTTCTTGTGATTTATTGTAAGCACTCCAAGCTTGTGGATAAGTTAAACGCTTTGTTTCAATTTTTACTCCTTGCTTCGTTGTCGTTACTTCCTGCAAAAAATACTGAACAGCAAAAGCATGCTTGCAGTCTGCGTTCCTTACTTCAAAATCAGGGCAAGTACATTTACCTTTCTTATTCACAAAATAAAACTTCCTGCCGTTCTGCGATTGAACAGCAAAACCACCATTTAATTTCTTAATTTTCCTTGTTTGAGCTATTTGCAATCCTTTGATTTTTCTTGTTTCCATTTCAAAAACACTATTACAATTAGGCGCCTAACAGTTTATAAACCTTTTCGGCGCCTAAAGAAAAGATATGTTTAAATACAGTAGGCGCCTAATGAGTCTATGAAATTGCAAAAAAGACTCTCAAGAAAAGTAGGCGACAAAGAATACGACAAATGGATAATCACAATACCCCCCTCTAAAGTAAAAGAATTAGGGTGGAAAGAAGGGCAGGAAATTGAATTAAAAATAAAAGGCAACACTGCACAATTAACTCGTAAGCTTTCCTAAAGTCTGAACCTCTTACTAACACGTTTTTCTAATTTGTCCACAGCTTTCCTATCAAAAGTTCTCCAAGAATTTATAAAATCTCCAAAATCATCTTTTTTTTTGCTTCTTTTGAAAATACCAATTTTCAACATTACATATCACTTCTCTTCTTTTGAAACCTGATTTACAAGATAGCGAACAAATGGCTCGTAATGAGTTTGTTTTTGGTAGGTTGTAAACCAGTATTCCATTTTTTCCCAAATATCTATGTCATTCTTATTAATAAAAATTTCGGAGAGTTTTGCATCATCTTTATGATATATTGAAAGGCCCATATTTTTGGCTTTATCAAGCGAAACTACAAACTCGTGCATTGGAAATTCAAAACTCAACAAAGTACTAATTATTTTTTCAGCACGTTCTTCGCTTTTTTTTCCTTCGCAAAGAGCATTTTCACAAGTAAGAATTTCTTTTGCATATTTTGTCATTAAGTCTAATGAATCTAAACAAGTTTGTATTAGATAGCTGTTCATTTGACCTGCAAGAACTTTACTTGGATATGGTGCATGATTTTCATGGATTTGTCCAAAGTATTCATTTAGTGTATAATATGATTTTAAAATAGTGTTAACTGAAATATATTTGTTATCATGTGGGATTTGTGGATCAAGTGGACTTAACCTACTAATGAGTTCATCAACTACAATGTGATTTCCTGCTAATGAGATTAATGTTGCCCCACTTGCAGCTATATGTGGTATGAACACAATTATTTCTTTAAATGATTTCCTAAGAGCACGTGCAATCATATAAGAAGAACTAATAGATCCTCCGTGGCTGTTTATTAGTAAAAATAATTTATCGGTTTTAGATTTTTTTTTAATTTCCTTGATTGCTTTTCTTACGTTAAATTCTAAATTATAGTTTATTGATAAATTTGCAGATAGAGATGGAGTTATCATTTTTGGATATAAAGGTTCTATAATTGCAAGCAAAGCAGCAGATTCTTCATTGGCAATATTTTGCAAATCAAAATTTGACTCTTCCTTAAGACTTTGCAATTCAAGGACATTTTTTTCTTGATTTCCCATTTTTTCTCCTCTAAAATTTAGGTTGCTAATCAATTAAAAATCAATTTTATACTAAAAATATTAGGCGCCGAAGTTAATAAAAATTAGAGGTATCAGATTTTTTCTATTTTATGTAAAAGAGAACCAATCTCTTGTCCTTTGTTTGTGAGTTGGTATGCGAAGAATTTTCTCCTTTTTTCTTTGACTACAATGGATTGAATTAGTTTGAGTTCTTCTAGTTCTTGGATTCTAACTGAAAGTGTGGCCTCTCTGGAAACTACTTTTTTCAGGTCTTTGAACCTTTTGGGTTCTTTTCCTAATAGAGATAAAAGCAATTTAGCAGTGTTTTTTCTTTCAAGAACCTTCAAATCCATATAATTATTGTAAGTGATTTACCAATAATAGGCTTAACTAACAAAATACAGCGTTTCTTTCAATAAAAGTAAGTATTTAAACTCTTTTTAACTATACATAATTAAGATGAAAATCCCTTTACTTGCCCTATTACTTATCACAATAACCCTTAGTGGTTGCACTCAAACACAACCAACTGGTCAAGTCATTTTAGACACACAAGAAGAACCAGAAATAAATCACTCGCCAGTTATAGAAACAATCGAAGAAGAAATAGAACCATTAGAACTAATTGAACCATTGGAACTACCAGAACTTGAACCAATAGAACCAGTTTATGTTTCAAAAGACAAGTGTTTGCATACTTGGTATTCATCAGTAAGAGAATACAAGGAATGCTATAACGAAAACTATATCCTCAAAATAAAAACAGACACAACCATTGAATTTTGCGATGAAATCGATGACCCTCACTTTTTAAGCCAGTGTTATAGGCATTTGGCTTTTAGAAACAGAGACCCTTCAATTTGCAAAAATGGAGAATATGTTTTTATTTTATTCAAAGAAGCTGTTAAATTCCATCAAGTTTCGGTTTCTGACAACTGCTATTACGAGTACGAGCTTTTTCATGGGCCTGCAATGAAAGACGATGAAAGAGACCAATTATGTGAAAACATTGACGACGAACAAACCAAAAAGAGTTGCATCAAGAACATTATAAGAGGCAAAAGAAACGAATAATAAAAGTGATTTAGTTGAGTAACTGGATTACAATAGCATTCTTCGCTTTTTCAATAGGCATTTATCTTTTCTCAAGCGGATATTTTCACAACCCCGAAACTTTTGATATTGATACAATTGAACAACTAGTTTTTCAAAAAACAAATGATTACCGACAAATCAACGGAATCCAAAAATTAATTTGGAACAAAGACTTAGCCAAACTTGCAAGACTTCACAGCGAAGACATGGCTGAAAGAGAATTTTTTTCACACGATAATCCTGAAGGGGACGGTCCAACAGAAAGAGCTGAAAAACTTGGCATTAGAACAGTTGTGAGCAAAGGAATGTGGGAATATATTGGAATATCAGAAAACATTATGCAAGTCCCAATTGGAAACGTCGAAGGATGCGGTTATACTACTAGCTCTAAAGATATTGCAAACTGTGGTTTTGACGGTTGGATAACAAGCACTGGACACCGTGAAAATATTATTGACACTTCTTATTCTGAAATTGGTGTAGGGGTAGCAAAAGCCGAAGATAACACTTTTTACTTAACACAAAACTTTAGGTAAAATAGAATACTTACACAACCTTGCGAATACTTACACAAAAACCATTACTTACACAAAGCCCATAATTCCTCAATTATTATATATGATGACAGCTTAATACTAAAGGTATATTATCATGCAACATAAAATAACCAAAGAACTCAGGGCATTGCAGCAAGATAAAGCAGGACAAATTGGTATTGCAGGCACATTGCTTGGATTACTAATTGCCTTAATTATTGTGGCAGTAGTTGCTTTAGTCGTAGGAAACGTGCTAACAATCGCAGGATTGACCACTGGACTATGGACTTTAGACGACCTATTGTTATCCGTTGTCTTCGTATTAGTCATAATCGGAGTAATGGTTGCAGTAACAGTTGGCGTAACAAGAGCATAACTCTTCCCAACTGGGCCAAACTCGGCAAAGGTGTTATTATCCCTTTGCCAAAACAAAAATTTTGGTGGATAGATGGAAGTAATAATGTTCGATTTCTGGATTCTAATTATTATTTTTACAGTAATTGTGGCTTTCTGGAGAAGAAATGCAGTTTTTTTGCTTGTTTCAGGATTATTGACGATTGCTTTTGGAAGCGTTTTGACTTTTGATGGATTAAGAGTTGTTAATGGAGTTGAAATAACTACAGGTGCTTTTACTTACCTAACCCTTCTTCCAACGAATGATCAATTAATTGCAATGATCGCAATTACTACTCTTCCTTTAGGAATTGCATTATCTTTATTTGCTCTAGTGGTACTGTTCACAGAAATGTTTGCGCAGTACAGGTTGTGGGATAACGTATGAGTGATCAGTTTTTAAAAAATCAAGACGAAAACTTTATTGCTAATGAATCTTGGGCTTTTTATTCGAGCATTTCTAATCCAAGTTTTAAAGGATTCCCTGATGAGGGCTCTAGCCCTGATGAGGGCTCTAGAAAAGAAAAGTATTTTCTAGGCCAGTTCATGATTAACCCTTATGTTAGGGAAATAATGCTTGGAAATCTTGACACAAAGCAGGTTAAGCTTGCTTTAATGTGGTTTAACATTATTATTTCTTCAAATAATATCACTACACTTGATAATAAGTTGGATTTAACCCCTACAGCTAATGTTTTTTCGAGAAAGCTTTTGGCTTTGGTTCTTCTTTCAATGGGAAGAGATCAAGCATTTTTGAAAACAATGTTGACAAACTATTCAATTACAGAACAAAAATTAGAAGAAAAAGCTTATCAGGAAATAAAACAAGATCAAAAAGAAGAGCAAAAAAAAGAATGGAAGTTCTTACCTAAGAGTTTCGGGAGGAAGTGATTTAAATGAAATTAATGGATAAAATAATGGTTGCAAAGGAAGCTGCAAAAATTGGTGTTGGAGGAGTGTCAGGAAAAATTTCTGAAATACAAAAACAAGACTTAGAATTTAAGGAAAAGGAATTAAAGATACTTGAAAAATTCGAGGACAAACTTGGTGAAGTGTTAGAAAACCAAGAACTTATTTTAATAAAATTAGAAGAAATTAAACAGGAGAAGAGATAATATGGGTTTACTGGAAGTTTTAGTAATATTAGGAGCCGGCCTTGTTTTTATTCTACTAATTGGATACATTGCAGTAATTGGGAGAATGGGTTTTCAGTTCTTTAAGTACAACTTTCCTTTGAGTAAAAGGCGTGGAACATTTTACTTGCTTTTACAAAGGGATGGAAGATTCAAATGGGTTTATTCCAAATTTAAATCTGTATGGGAGTGGCCAAACGGAGAAAAATCTTATATTAGCAAAAAGTTTGATAGAATTAGTCAAACGGCTGAACCTCTTATATTTTTGATTGAAGGATTTCCAACCAATGCAATGCTTTCAGAACAATTGCCCCCAGAGGAAATGTCTCGGCTTGTGAATAATATTTTAAAAGAAGTTGAAACAGCTTCCAGACTTGAAGGTGAAATGGGAGAAACAAAAACTTTATTGATGGATAAAATTGTTCCTTTACTTACAATGGGACTGGCCGGAGGAAGCTTGCTAATTGGAGTGGCAATAATAATGAATTTGTCAGAAATTTCCGTCCAACTGGAGGGCTTCGTGAATTTAGTAAATGAATTTCGTCCACAACTAGAAGAAGCACTGAAAAATTTTAACCGGGAGATTTAAATGAGTCACAAAAAATTGTACGTTGCAGGAGAACTTTCCTATCACCACCAACCCTCTGGGATAGGAATTCCTGTTAAATTTCACGGAAAAGGAAAATCAGCGAACGAGGGGTTTTTTTTATTAATGTTTTCAAGAATTGATTGTGGTTATCTCACAAAAGAAGAGATCACTGAAAGGCTTGAAAACCATTCTAAAACACAGGAGGTAATCAAGAATGGGTATAAAAGATAAGTTATTTGGTAAAGAAAGTAGCATTTATTCTGGAAAAGAAAAAGAAGAATTTCCAGACGATTTCAAAGAAAATACAAAGGTAATAAAAGAATCTGAAGACGAGGACATTGCTGCGTTTATTAGGAAAAAAAAATCACAAAAAGAAGAAAAAGAAAAACCAATCAAAGAAGAATTAGAAAAACCAGTTGAAAAGCCAGTTGCTCCGGAATCAGTGCAAGATAAATCACCAGTTTCACCAACTCAAAGCATCGAAGAAGATAGAGTTAGCAACTTTGCAAAGATTATAACGGTTTACATGAAACCAGATGACGTAGAGAAGACAAAAGAAACTTTGAAAGAATCTGTAAACGCAGGGTTTTTGATTGGTTTACAAGCAGGAATTCAGATAACAAAAGAAAACGTGGAAGAAGTTAATTCAATTCTTAGGTATCTTGCGGATAACAAATGGTTAGTTGTAGTTTCAGGAGAACAAGTGGAGCCACTTTTCGATGCAACCAAGTGAATTTGAAGAAACATTTAATGAGTACCACAGTTTAATTAGAAAAGAAATTGCAAAAGATTTGGATATTGAAACAAAGGTTGCAAAAGTAGAACAGCTAATTTACTTAATGCATTCAATTGTTTCAAAGAGATTCAGCAAAGAGTACTTGGTTGAAGCTGATAAAATAAAAGAAATATTAAAAGTTGGTTTTTTTTATGAGGGGGAGGATAGAGTTTCAGTAAGTTTCGCAACCAGCAATCCTACAAGAAAAAAAAGACTCGACTTGGTTGTTAACTGGCTTTCTTTAATGTTACAAGAATATGCTCCGTTTAAGTTGGATGGAAATTTTAGAAAAGTTGATTTTGGTGATTGATTGCCCTATAGTGCTAAGGAAAAAATCGTGTTAGAAAAGGAAGAAGTTGAGGAAATGGTAGTTAAGGCTTTCGATTTGTTTGCAGACCAAGAAGAAAAAGCATTATCCATAGCAAGCATTACATATTTTTTGTTGTTGTCGGGTTGTCGTATTTCTGAAGCTCTGGGAATTTTTAGACATCATATTAAAATGGATCATGAAAATATTTATGCAACAATTACTCCTCTTAAACAATCTCACAAAAGTAAAAGGATTAAGGTCTCATTGGTTTTTCCAAGAAAGAAAACAATTTTTACAAAACTAATAATTAAACAAACTTTTGCAACTGAAGAGGGGAAGAAACTTTGGGATGTGGATAGGACTACTGCTTGGAGGTATTTAATTTCTTTAAACCCTAAAATTTACCCACACATTTTTAGGCATTCAAGAGTCACTCACCTTGCTGATATGGGAGTTGGAGACGACCAATTAAAGCGATGGTTTGGATGGTCTGCACGGAGTTACATGCCTTCAACCTACATAAAGTATTCTAAAATTCAAATGGAAAGAATAGGCGAATTATTGGAGGAGAATTAAAATGGCTGAAGAGGAAGGATTGCAACAATCTGAAAGCCCTTTGTACTCGGATTTTGAAAGAATTGGAGCTTTACTAACTGAAGCTCAAGAACTTTCGAAGCAAAACAGGAAATACAATCCAGCTATTTTTAGAGAATACTTTGTTGTGTTAGCAGAAATTCAAAGATTTCTTTATCCCCTGTTTGGTGACAGTAAGAATATGAAAAGAATTGAAGACGACATGCAAGACCTTGATAAGATAACAAGGATTTCTTATCAGAATCTATTAACAAATAATGACTATAAAGTTCCTTCAGCTATTTTTGATGCCCTAAGTGAACTGCATAAGGATTTGTTAGTACTGAAACAAGGCGCAAATTTAGGAATAAGAGTAAGAGAAAGACTTTCTTCCACTAAAAAACTACAACGTTCTTTGGAGTAATTAAATGCTTTCGACTAAACAATTTGGACAGTTATGTCTTGATAGGGCAACCAAGGATAAGGATTTAAGTATTGGAGTTACTGCTCCAGAGGGAGATGGAAAAAGTTGTTTAAGCATAGGGATTGGCCTTGGCATTGATCCTAATTTTAGATTAACCAGAAACGTTTTATTTTCTCCAAGTGTAAAAGAAATCAGGGATAAAATTTATAACCTTCCTTCTTACACTCCAATAATTGCAGACGAAGCAATTAAAATAATGTATAAATTAAATTGGGGATCAAAGATTCAAAAATACTTAAACAAAATTTACGCTGTTTGCCGAAGTCAAAACAAGATTAGTATTTTTAACATGCCAAGATTCACTGACTTCTCAGAATACTTTAGAAACCACAGGCTTAGATTATGGGTTCACATCGTGGATCCAATCAACAATGAAAAGAGCGAAGGCCACGCAGTTGTTATGGCCCGATCTTGGAATCCAGTAACCATAGATGCTTGGGGTTTGAAGAGATTTGAGAAGAGATTAGAAGACGAAAGGAAGAGAGGAAAGAAAGATGTTTACTATAGCCTTGACGACAAGATAGGAGCTTTCGAAGAATTACCGGGATACATTGATGTGATGAAATTCAAATGGATTCGCCAGGATATTTGGGATGTTTACGAACAGTTAAAAGCCAAAACAAATGTTGATGACGAAGAAGTAGAGGAAGATAAAGCAAACATCCAAATAGAACAATGGAAGAGGAGAACAATTCTAGCTATTCAAATTTTCAAACAGCAAGGTTATACGAATTCAGACATAGCAATGGTGTTTAATACGCACACCGTATCTGTTTCTAGTTGGCTCAAGAAATTTAAAGAAGAACAAGAGATTAAACGAATCAACGAGCCTGGATCAACTTAAATTATTTTTCTCTTAATAATCGTATTCTTCTTTTTAAGTCTTCATTTTCTTTTTGAAGATCTTTTAATCTTTGTGATCTTGTTCTTTGGTAGACTTTTGACTTTTCGTTATTGCATTGAATACTACAATGCAATTTACTTTCAAATAATGTTTGAAATGGCCTCTTGCAAATGTCACAAATTTTTGTACGAATTATATTCATATTATAAACCTCGTGAAAACCCTGTAGTTATCGCAACCATTGTTCCAATAATAACCATTACAAAAACTACTGAAAGTAAAAGATCGTCCATGTTTCCAAATAAACCAATTCCAGTTATTGAAATGACATTAGTCGCAACGGTAGAAACTACAGAAACAAGAATTACCCCAACCAACAACGC
>SDBV01008288.1_pt1 | contig 14062 bp, 13 predicted proteins | sample 2277081 | NCBI WGS metagenome assembly SDBV01 (sample SAMN10402039, study PRJNA504765) | marine sediment metagenome | isolation source: marine sediment core GS10_PC15, 223 cmbsf | place: Arctic Ocean: Southern Knipovich Ridge | collected 2010
CCTCTCCTATCCAAGGTTGAGGCTTAAAAATAAAAATATGTTTACAATTCAAAACATAAATCTCCTGCTATAGATACTTTGTAATATCCCAAGAGATGCCATAGTTGTCAAGACTGAATTTCCACCATAGGAAATTAATATTAACGGCACTCCTGAAATAGGCAAAAAGCCACACATCATCGCTATATTTACTATAATATGCATTGCTAAATAAACAGCAAGCCCTGATGCTAATAATCTTCCATAATAATCTTTAGCTTTTGAGACAACTTGAAAACTTATATGGATAAGAAGGTAAAAAATACCTAAAAGAAAAATTAGTCCTATGAAGCCAAATTCTTCTCCAAAAGAGGCAAAAACAGAATCTGTATGAGCCGCAGGCAGCCATTTTTGGGATGAAAACTCACTTTTTTTCCATCCGCTACCGCTAACCCCTCCAATTGCTATAGCGCTTTGAGATGCCTTTTGATGATAGGTATCTGGATCAAATCTTTGATATTGGTACTCTTTTAAAACTTTAGTAAAAAGAGGTTTCATCTTCTCATGAGACAAGACTTTGGAAAAAATTAATCCGACAAATATTACTGTAACAAGACTTAAGATTGTCATGGTCATGACAAATTTATTATTAGCTCCCCCAAAATAGCACATGGTCAAAGTTATTGGAAAGAGAACTAAAGCAGTTCCTAGATCTGGCTGTTTTAAAATAAGGAAAAAAGGGATCGCAACAATTACTATTAAAATAAGACTTGTACTTGACTTGTTCATTTGGGATTTTTGTTTTTCTAAAAACCAGCCTAAAGTAAAAACAACGATTAATTTGGCATACTCTGAGGGTTGAATATTCATACCGATAAAAGGAACCTTATACCATCTATGCACAGATTGAATTGGGGATGCGAAATACAGACCAAGAAGAAGTAAAATCATTAAAAGATAAAGCCCCCAAGTCCACTGATAAAACCTTCGATAATCAAAACCTGCAAAAAACAAAAAAACCGCCCAGCCTAAAACAAACCATTGAATTTGATTTTTTACATATCTGGTAAAAAATATATCACTACTTGATTCTGCAGTCATTGAAGAGATGACAAGAAGCGATATTCCCATCAAGAAAAGGATGATTAGAATCTGTTTTAAATCTACTTTTGTTAGATATCTATGGTCCCACATATTTAAAATATTATAGCATCTTAAGATTTTTTTTTTTAATATATTTAACTTTAACAAAAAAGAGTTTTAATATGCATATCGATGATATCTTTTTAGAAAGTGTAGATTCAACACAAAATTTTGCTAAACAAAATTTTCAACAATTTGATAAATCAAAAATCACTTGTATTAGTGCTGAGGAGCAAACAAAAGGCAAAGGTAGATTTAATAGATCTTGGCTCTCTTCTAAAAAAGATAACTTAAATATTACTTTTTACTTTCAGTTAAAAGCGGACTGTCTTCATTTGACTAGCATTGCTCATATATTAGCTCTTAGCTTTATCAAAGTTTTAAGAGACAAAAATTTAGATGTTAAAATAAAATGGCCAAATGATGTGATGCTTTTAGAAAAAAAACTAGCTGGTATGCTTTGTGAAATTGAGATAAAAAATAACATAGCTGATGTTTTTTTAGGCATCGGTATCAACGTTAATAATGATCAAGAATTTATAGATAAAATAGATCAAAAGGCAACATCTTTAAAAATTGAGACAAAAAAAGATTGGGACAAAAAAAAGATTTTAGAAAAATTAAAAATTAATTTTTCTAAAAACTTAGATCTTTTTAAAGAAAAAGGCTTTTTACCTTTCCATGAAAAATTTGAAAATCTACTTTTATATGTTGGTGATAAAATCACCTTTTTTGATGGAAAAAAAGAATATAAAGGAGTCTTGCACTCAATTAACGCAGAAGGATGCTTAAACTTATATCTTCCAAATGGTGAAATCAAATGTTTTGCCGCAGGCGATATTTTAAAATAAATGAAAAATAAATATTTTTTAAACTCTCTTTTTTATGCACTTATCGCCTCTATTGGTGGTTTTTTGTTTGGTTATCATACAGCCGCGATATCAGGGGCCTTAATATTTATTACCAAAGACTTTAACCTTTCAACTTTTGGACAAGAATTTTTAGTCAGCTTAATTTTATTAGGAGCTCTTTTTGGCTCTTGGTTTGGTGGTATTATCTCAGATAAAATAGGCAGAAAAAAAACTTTTTTTTTATCGATTATCATTCTATTTATCGGAACATTTCTTTTTACAACTACCAAATCTCATTTCTTGCTTTTTTCATCTAGAGCAATAATAGGTTTTTCAATAGGTGCTTTTTCAACAGTTGTTCCTATATATATAGCTGAGGTTTCAGATCCCAAATACCGAGGAAGACTAGTCTCGATAAACCAGCTTTTTTTAGTTTTAGGAATATTATTCTCAAATATCTTTGCTTACTTTTTTACTAAAACCCAAAATTGGGAAGCTATATTTATCACAGGTCTTATCTTTGCTCTTTTAATGTTTATCTTACTTTTCTTTATTCCAGAATCCCCCAGCTTTTTAGCTAATAAAAATAGATCTGAAGAAGCCATAAACATCTTAAAAAAAGTAAGAGAAGATATTAAAAACTCAGAAGTTTTAAAAAAAATTGAGAATAAAAATTTTTCATCCGAAAAACCAAAAAAAATATCTCTTTTTGCTAAAAGCGTTAGATCAGCTTTTTTTGTAGGTATTGGAATAAATATTTTTAGACAAATCACCGGAATAAATATAGTTACCTACTACGCTCCTAAGATTTTTCAAATAGCAGGTCTTGGTGTTCCTCACATAGCCATGCTAGCAACAGCACTTGTGACCTCCATCAATATCATTGCCTCTATAGTAGGCATTTGGCTTATCGATAAAGTTGGTAGACGCCCACTTCTCATTTGGGGGATGTTTTCAATGGGTGTATTTTTATTTCTTTTAAGCCTATCTTTTTATTTTAAACCTTCATTTTTACCAATTCTTGTCATGATATCTTTAATGGGTTTTACCTCCTCTTTTGCAATCGGTATTGGTCAAGTTAGTTGGCTTATCAATGCTGAGATCTATCCCATGTCAATTAGAGGAAAAGCTGCAGGCGTGGCCACCTTTGTCAACTGGATAAGTAACTACGTAGTCGCTTTGAGTTTTTTAACTTTGTTTGGTAGTTTTGGCACCTTTCAAACCTTTTTTATGTTTGGTATAATCTGTATAATAGCTCTTATCTTCTCTATTAAAAAAGTACCAGAAACAAAAGGCAAATCTTTTTTGGAAATTCAAGAATTTTTTCAAAAATAACTTAATTAAAGAAATTAATTGTTATTATTTAGTTATTTAAACGCAAGAAAGATACATATTAAATAATATTTTATTGATTAAGTTGAAGTTTTTATTAATTTATATTAGAATATATAGCATAATCATTAATTAATGATTAAAAAAAATATTTATTTAAATAATAAGGAGATAATGAATTATGTCTAGTAGCAGACCTATATCAAATGGTTTACCTCAAACTTCAATAAGAGAAGATTTGGGCACTCAAAAGGTTACATTTGAACAAATGCTTACAAAAAAATTTGATGCAGTTAAATTATCCTTAGCTCAAATGGACAGCCGTTTATGTAACCTAAATGATCGTGTACAAAAAACTGAACAAACTCTAGTAAAATTACAACAGCTAAAGGAACACGATCGATTTTTTGCAACAGTACTGAATCCTTCTGTTTCAACATCTCAACCTCAAGGATTTTTGTTTCAACTACCTAGTTTTGATACAAGATTTGAAAGAGTCAGTAGCTCCAATATAGGAGGAAGTTTTTCATCTGCAAACCCTGAGAGGAGAGAATCTCCAGCAGCTACTTCTACAGATAAAATGTCACTTGATTGTATTACAGATTCAGAGCAACAGCTTACAAGAGAATCATTTGATTTACTAATAGAAGTTATCAATATGATACCTGAAAATGAATGTGAAGGTAATTATATAGTTTTAAAAGCAATTAAAACACTAAAATTAATAGCAAATAATTTATCATTTAAATCACTCAATATTACAAGATTTATTGATTCCTCTTCACAATCTATTTTACATTTTACCCCCGATTCAAAAAAACTTCTTGTAGAGGCTCTTTCACATTTATCTAATAATATTATTACTCAAGAACAATTTAATAATACTTCTAGCATAACATTTTTTATAAGAGTTCTAAGCTTATTATTAAAAGAAAATTCCCTCTCAACTAACACAAAAGGAAATATTTTTTTTCTGCAGACATCTTTTACTTCTCCAAATCCAAATGATATTTTAAGAACAATAAAATTGAATCAAGAAAATACCGAAAAATCTAATGATGAACAGGCGGCTTTAGAAGTTTTACGCTCATTACATCAAGAAATTGTTCCTCCTACTCCTGGAAAAAGAAAACGGAAATAATCTTTTTGATCGATTGAAAAACCTAAAAAAAGAATTTACTTTAAATGTAATGGGCTCTCAAATGCATGATTTTAAAAGATAAAATTAAGAAAACAGAAAAAAACTATTTTTTTATCGCTTTTTGCAATCGGTATAGGTCAAGTTAGTTGGCTCATCAATGCAGAGATCTATCCCATGTCAATTAGAGGAAAAGCGGCATAGCTACTTTTGTCAACTGGACAAGCAACTATGTAGTAGCTTTAAGTTTTCTAACCCTGTTTGGTAGCTTTGGCACCTTTCAAACATTTTTTATGTTTGGACTCATTTGTGTTATAGCTATGATTTTCTCTATTAAAAAAGTGCCCGAGACCAAAGATAAATCTTTTTTGGAAATTCAAGAGTTTTTTCAAAAGTAAAACTCATCTAGTATAAAATCAAACCTTTTTATCCCAACACGTAAAAACAAATTTAATATATTTTGGTATTTTTTGTTTAAAAACTTTAGGGTTATTCCAATATATTATAGTGCATATTGCTGTAGCAAAAAAAGACATTAATGAAAATGTATACAAAACAACTGCTGCTACTTTTAAAGATGTTGAAGTGATACTCGAAGTAGCAACAATCTCTCCTATTTTAAACAGGGCAGCCGTTGTTGCAAAATAAGGTAAAGAGGCTTTAAGTGTTGATTCTTAAGAAATAGTGCTCATCTTTTGGCCTGATTTAAATGAGTAAAATTTTTATGATTATCTATGATTTCTAATGTTTACCAAGAAGAATAATCAGTATCATCTCTATCTCGTGCCAATCTAGTCATGTCCTCTGCATGATTTTTATCTTCTTGTTTAGTCTGCCATTCTTCAGACGCTTTTTTTCTGATTTCATCATCATGCAACGCCTTTGGATAATTTTTAAGAATCCATATTTTTTCATCAGCTGAAGCCTTCATACATCCTGTCAATAATGTAAATCCACCTAATAAGATGCCTGTAGGAACTGTAACTGCTACCGTAACGGGTATCGCCATTAAAGGAAACATTACCAACTTATTTATCACACATGCACCCATACCAATTTTAGAAGCTATGCTACATATTTTCTCTTTTTTTTCTAATTTTTGTAATGTTTTTTTAATTTCTTCTTCTAACCTTTTTATCTCTTGATCATTAAAACGTTGAATCTTTGCTTCAGCTTGTTTAACAGACAACTCTAATGTTTCCACTTTGTCTTGCAATGTTAACGTGTTTATATGTTGTTCTTGCATAATATTTGCTCCACTTTGAAGTACAGCTGCTAACATTTTAAAACGATCATCAGAAGGAATTGTTTTATCTGAGATTGTGCTTAAAGCACTTGTTAAGCCGCTGCTATATTCCGTAACAGCTGATGATTTTCCTGACATACTTATCTCCTTTTTATTAAAATCAAGGTATTATAAGTCAAAAATTTTATATGTCAAATTAAATAGGATTACCAGTAGAAATCTATAATAACTTCATTACCAGTTATATTATTTAAAAAATGATCAAGTAATCTTTTTTGGAAACTCAAGAACTTTTCAAAAAGTAAAAACAAGTTGAAATATAACCCTATTAATATTCAATAGTAAAATTAACCTATTATTAATATCTCCACTATTAAATAATTGTCGTAAAGACAAACTATTAACATTTTTTTTGATTCAAAGTATCGTTACCAAGAATTATCAGCATATAAATAATCAGTACTACAATGACATCTGCATTCACTTGCTCGACCTCTTCTTTCTATTTCTCTGTCTTCTGCTTCTGCTTCTTCCATTTTTATATCATGCCATTCTTTTGAAGCTTGTTCTCTGATATCGTCATCATGCAGGGCTTCAGGATAATTTTTAAGAATCCATATTTTTCCTTCTATTGATCTACATTTCTCAGTAGTTAACAATATAAAGCTAGTAGATAAACCAAAAGAAGGAACTGTGATAAATATTGAAAAAGGACAAACGCCAACAAGTGCTAGTATGGAGAAAAAGCTTGCAACCAGAGTACCCTTACTAGCATATGAAGCAACATCTGCTAACTTTCCTTTTATCTTTAATTTTTCCAATGCTATTGTGATCTCTTCTTCTAATCTTTTTCTTTCTTGATCACTAAAATGTTGAATCTCTGCTTCGGCTCTTTCAACAGTCAACTCTAATGTTTCCACTCGGTCTTGCAATGTTAACGTGTTTTTATGTTGTTCTTGCACAACATTTGCTCCACTTTGAATTACATCTGCAAGCACTTTAAAACGATCATTAATAGGAATAGTATCATCTTTGATTTCTCTTAAAGCACCTGTTAAGCCACTGCTATATTCCGTAAGAGCTGATGATTTTCCTGACATACCAATCTCCTTTTTATTAAAATCAAGGTATTGTAAGTCAAAAATTTTATATGTCAAATTAAATCAGAAATATTATAAAAAAAACATTACTCTATTGAGATTAGAAAATGATAAATTGGTAGGCAAAATTCAAAAGATTTACTTTATATTTTAGTCTTTCTTACAAATTTTTTATTTTCATATTCATAGATGATTGGTTCTCCCGTTGGAATCTCCAACTTAACAACTTCATCACCTGATAGCTTATCTAAAAACATAACGATAGATCTAAGTGAATTCCCGTGAGCTGCTATAAAAACATTTTTATTGTTATCAAGATGCGGCAAAATCTTTTCTTCAAAGTATGGAACTGTTCTTTCTGCTGTCATTTTTAAACTCTCTCCATTTGGAGGGGCTGTATCAAAACTTCTTCGCCAGATATGAACCTGTTCTTTTCCAAACTTTGCTCGCATTTCATCTTTGTTATTACCTTGGAGCTCACCGTACATTCTTTCATTTAGATGCCAAGAAAAGTAAACATCAATGATATCTTCTTTAGTTTCATCATTATAGATATTCCCCCATTTTGAGAGTCTACCTTCTTCATGTTTCACAACTAAAGTTTTAGTTGTATGGTGTTGCATCATAGCTAAAAAACCTGTTATTTGAGCTCTGATCAAGGTCGACATAAAAATAATATCTATAGGAATATCTTTAATTTTTTTTCCGCCTTTAACAGCTTCTTGCATACCCTTATCAGAGAGAGGCACATCTACCCAACCTGTAAATAGATTTTTTTTGTTCCAGACACTCTCGCCATGTCTCATTAAAATTAATTTTGCCATAAAATTACTCCTATTAAATATTTATTTATATTAGCAAATATTTTAAAAGACGCAAGTTGATTCCTTCTAACAATTGGGGTATACTATCTAGAAAAATGTAAGTGTTATATATATATGAGTCAAATGAGATTAAATAAATTTTTAGCCCATTCAGGGATAGCTTCTAGAAGAAAAGTGGAAGATCTAATTTTTTCTAAAATAGTTAAGGTCAATGGAGTTGTTGAGATTAAACCTCAAAGACTTATTGATCCTACAAAAGACAGCGTTAAGGTTAATGACAAAGTTGTAAAAGAAGAGAAAAAATACTATTTTATTTTGAATAAACCAAAAGGCTATCTTTGCTCAAATGTTAAAAAAGGCAAAGAAAAATTAGTCATCGATCTTTTTAAAGATTTTTCAGAGAGGCTCTTTACAATTGGAAGACTTGATAAAGATACAACCGGTCTTTTAATTATCACCAATGATGGTGATTTTGCAAATAAGATAATCCATCCATCAGCCAATTTAGAAAAAGAATATATAGCTAAAGTCAAAGAAAATATTACAGATACTCATCTAAAAACTATTTCAAAGGGCGCTTTTGTTGAAAACAAATTTGTCAAACCTAAAAGAGTTGTGAAGGTTAGAAAATCGACTTTGAAGATAATTGTTACAGAAGGGAAAAAACGAGAAGTTAAAACTTTTATTAAAAGAGCAAATCTAACCCTTTTGGAACTTCAAAGGGTTAGAATTGGCAAACTTAGGCTCGGCGCAGTACCTTATGGCTTCGCCAAAAAGGTGAGCTTAGAGCATCTTTCAAACAGTATCTAAATTAAGTTGTTTGAGTTTCAGCTTTTGAGCTTTTTTTACCCCAGCTGATCCAGCCATATAAGGCTAAACCAAAATAAACAGAAAATAGTGCTGCCATTGGATATATTTTCATATATATATTAAAAACTACAAAAACTGCATTTGTTATCATCCAAACGATAAAGCCAAAACGAACTTGTTTGGCATTTAAAATTGTGCCCATAATGGCAACAATTGTATTAAACCATATGAATATGTCTAGTTTGCTCATGAATACTCCTATTTATTTGATCAATTAATTCACTGCATTGATTTTCATCAAAGATTTGATTGGATTCAGCTTTAATGATATTTAACTTACCATCAAATTCTTTTTCCATCTTTTCAACAAGGTTTCTAAAATCATCTCTTATGACGACTTGATACGCTGAATCTGCTGCTCTTACGCCATCTGCAGTTATAGCGAAGCCCTCTGTTGGCTCTAAGTAAATTAGAGCATCATATTGTGTTAACCACTCAAAACAAAAAGCTTCTAATGTTTTAGTTAAGGTATTATTTCTTTTAAGATTATTTATATAGATAAATGCATCGCTAAGCGCTCTATCTGATATTGCAATCTCAAAACCTTGTGCTTCAGCTTGAAGCTCTTTTTGAAGTTGCGAGGCTACTACAAAAAGAGTTGTTTGATAAACTGTATCGGTATTTATAGGAAACGGACTTTGGCGCGCTGTTTCGTGAATAACGGTAACATTTTTATCATTCATCTTATAGTAAGTAGCAAGCTTATAAACAAGTGTTGTTTTAGCCGCTCCATGGGTTCCGAAAATTGCCACTCTTTTCATATACATCTCCTAATTTAGATCAATATTCAATTTAAAAAAATATAAAATTGATTTCAAAGTAATTCAAATGTTTTTCAAAACTTGATCTTATTTTTTCTTCTAGAAAAAATCTTATCCAGTTAGAATGATTAGAAAAAAGGATATTTTATGTTTTCAATTGCAAAATTATTTGGCAGATCACCTTTTGCACCTCTACAGAGTCATATGGATAAGGTTGCAAGTTGTGTTTTACTCCTGGAAAAACTATTTATTGCTTTAAAGGAAAAAAAATATGAAAAAATAAAAGAGATTGGAAAAGCTATTTCGAAACAAGAACATGAAGCGGATCTTACCAAAAATGATATTCGCAACCATCTTCCTAAAAGTTTATTTCTTCCAATTGATCGCGCTTCTTTTTTAGATATTTTATCTCTTCAAGACTCTTTTGCAGATAAAGCGGAGGACATAGCTGTTATGGTTTCTTTAAGAGAGTTAAAACACTTTGAAGAAATAGAGGGTTTTGAAAATTTTTATAAAAAGAATATTGAATCTTTTATGTTAGCTCACGATGTTATCAAAGAGTTCGATACACTTTTAGAATCCTCTTTTGGAGGAATAGAAGCTCAAAAAGTAAAACAGATGATAGAAGATCTCGCTTTTAAAGAGCACGAGTTAGATATTTTTGGATACCAAATTTTAAAAAAGCTTTATTCTTTAACCGATAAATTCTCTTATTCTTCATTTCACCTTTGGAATGTTATTTTAAGAGAAGTTGGTGAATTATCTAATATTGCTGAAAAATTAGGAAATCGAATTCGGACGATTTTAGAAATAAAATGATAAATCTCAAGTTTTTTGAATATTTTACTCTCTTGATTGGCCTTTATATGGCTTGGAACATCGGCGCGAATGATGTGGCCAATGCTGTCTCTACATCAGTCGGATCAAAAGCTTTAACTTTAAAAAAAGCTGTAATTATTGCGGGTATTTTTGAATTTTGTGGAGCTTATTTTTTAGGCGGTAATGTTTCAAGAACTATTCAGGCAGGCATTATTAATCCTGAAGTTTTTGCTAAAGACATAAATATTTTTATATTTGGAATGCTCTCTGCTTTACTTGCAACCAGCCTATGGTTAAATTTAGCTACTTATTTTAAGCTTCCGGTATCAACTACCCATGCTATTATCGGTGCAGTTTTAGGTTTTGGTGCAATCATTGGCGGGATGCACTCTGTGCACTGGCTTTTTGTGCTTTTAATCGCTTCTAGCTGGCTTATAACACCACTGGTTAGTGGCTTTATTGCATATTTTATATTTACTCTCTTGCAAAGAAAAATACTTTTTGCCCTGTCCCCTGTTGAAGCGACAAAAAGATTTATTCCTGTTTTAGTCTTTTTTGTATTTGCTATTTTTACAATGATCTTAATTTTTGGGAAAAGCGCTTTGAATTTGAATCTATCTTTTCAATTATCACTTTTTATCGCTATTTGCGTAGGTATAATATTTGCTATCGTTGCCTATATTTTATTAAGAAATTTCAAGGTAACATCTTGCCCGGTGGTCTATCACCATCCCAAAGAGCTCTTTTCACTTGAAAAAGCAAAAAAACATCTTTTAAGAACTCATCTAACATCCAAAGGCGAGACAAAAGATAAAACTAAAACTCTTTTAGAAGAAGTTGATGTGTTAATTGAAAAGCATAGAGAAAAAACAAAGTACAGTGAACAAACATCTGAGTATTTTAAAGTTGAAAAAGCCTTTGGATTTTTACAAATTATTAGTTTGTGTTTAGTGGCGTTTGCTCATGGCACAAACGATGTTGCTAATGCGGTCGGACCTGTTGCAGCGGTTGTTCAAACAATTGCCACTCAAAAAGTTGGTTTTGCTAATGTTATTCCTTATTGGATACTACTGCTCGGAGCTTTTGGAATAGTGATCGGTCTTGCTACTTGGGGATGGAGGGTTGTTGAAACCATCGGTCATAAGATCACAACTCTTACTCCAACCAGAGGCTTTTCGGCAGAATTTGGCGCAGCTATTACTATTTTACTCGCTTCAAAGTTTGGCTTGCCTATTTCTACTACCCATGCATTAGTTGGTGGAATTTTAGGTGTTGGATTAGCAAAAGGAATATCAGCTCTTAACCTTAGAACATTGAGAGATATTGTGCTTTCATGGGCAATTACAATCCCCTCTTGTGCAATTATAAGCATAATTATTTTCTACATCCTAAAATTAATTTTTTATTAATTTAATTTTAGAGATTTTAGTTCTTTTAAAATAAATAATCACATATATAAACAAAGTATAAAGTATAGAGCTAAGGAGATATTTTTGTGGATAAAACTCTTGATGAAAGAGTAACCGAGCTAATTCAATCTATCAAACGTTACTTGATAACTTCTATTGGAAAAGTTGAATCTATAGCTTCAACAGAAGAATTTTACTTAGCCTTTTGTTTCGCTCTTCGAGAAAGAATAATGATCAATTGGGCAGCTACGAATCATACTCATGATGAAAGAGGTTCTAGGGCAATCTATTATCTTTGTATGGAATATTTACCGGGTAAATTTTTAAGCAACAATATTACTAATCTAGGGGTAACCGATTTAACAGAAGTTGTATTAAATAAAATGGGCAGAAACTTAAAAGAGATTTTAGATATTGAATTTGATCCAGGTTTAGGAAATGGCGGTCTTGGTCGTTTAGCATCCTGTTTTTTAGATTCTTTGGCTACCCAAAAATATCCATCTTGGGCATATGGTTTGAGATATCAATATGGTATCTTCGAACAAGAATTATATAATGGCTATCAAGTTGAAAGACCTGATTGCTGGCTACTCAATCAAAATCCTTGGGAATTTAGAAAAGATATCCACGCTAAAAGTGTTAAGTTTTGTGGCAATTTAATACCAGGCGCCAACAGACATGGCGATATAGTCTATGATTTAGAAAATTTTGAAGAAGTTAGAGCGCTGCCTTATGATACCCCTATTATTGGTTATCCCGATGAAAATGGCGAGTATACAGTCTCAACTTTAAGACTTTGGTCGACGAAAGAATCTCCTAGAAACTTTGCCCTCCAAAGATATAATGCAGGTCAATTAGAACAAGCTGGTGAAAACACGTCTCTTACCGATGTTTTATATCCCAATGATAACCATGATCTAGGCAAAAAAATAAGACTTAAGCAAGAATTTTTATTGGTTTGTGCATCCATTCAAGATATTTTGCACCAACATCTTAGAGTACATGGTGATATATCGAGTTTGCCAGAAAAGGTGCAAATTCAAATAAATGATACTCATCCAACCCTTGTTATTGTAGAGCTGATTAGAAGACTTATCAAAGACTTAGATGTTTCATTTAAAGATGCTTTTGAGATGACTCAACAGATTTGTAATTTCACTAATCACACCATCATGAAAGAGGCTATGGAAGATTGGAATGAGCTGCGTTTGCAATCACTTCTTCCAAGACAACATAAGATTATTCAAAAGCTTAATCAAATGTTTTGTGATCAGATCAGAGAAAAGTATCCATCTGATGAAGAAAAAGTTAAAAGAATGTCCATTATTAGTAATGGACAGATAAAAATGGCCTATTTAGCAATTTTGGGTTCTAAAAAAATTAATGGGGTAGCCTTTTTACATACAGAAATTTTAAAACACCAAATATTTAAAGATTTTTTTGAAATGTTCCCTGAAAAATTTCTTCATATTACCAATGGAATAACCCAAAGAAGATGGCTTCTAGAGTGCAATCCCCTTTTATCTAATTTTATAGATAGAAAAATCGGGAGTAATAAATGGGTAAGAGATTTTCATGAAATTCAAAAACTAAGTCAAATTGCTGATGATAAAGAATCTTTAGATGAATTTATAAAAATCAAAAATGAGAACAAAAAGAAATTATTTCATTTTATCAAGCAAGAAGCTCCTATTCGTGATTATAAAGGTAGAATCATCGATCACTATCCTGTTTTTGAAGATGAAGAGGATGTATTAGTAGACGTTCAAGTAAAAAGAATGCATGAATACAAAAGACAATTTATGAATGCCTTGCATGCTTTAATGCTTTATAATGAAATAAAAAAAGACCCAAGCGCTCGAAAAGTTAAAAGACATATCGTTATTGGTGGAAAAGCAGCTCCAGGCTACGATATCGCAAAAAAAATTATCTTATTTATTTTTATAGTCGCAAGAAAAATTAATAATGATCCAGAAGTTAGCAAACATTTGAAAGTTGTATTAATTGAAAATTATAATGTATCCAAAGCGGAAATAATAATTCCAGCATCTGATCTTTCTGTTCAAATATCTACTGCGGGATATGAAGCCTCTGGTACCGGTAATATGAAACTCTCAATCAATGGATCTTTAACCATTGGAACTGAAGATGGTGCGAATATTGAAATGAGAGAAGCAATCGGTGATGAGTGGTGGCCATTTTCTTTTGGCTCATCCACAGAAGAGATCAAAAAATTAAAATTAGAAAAAAGTTATAGTCCTTTAAATTTTTATCTTCAACATCCTCATATCCAACGAGCCGTTGATATGTTAAAAGATGCATCACTTGTAAAAAATGAACATGAGCATAACGATATGCTCTCTTTATATAACTTGTTAATAGCTTCTGAAACACCCGATAAGTTTTTTGTTATTAAAGATTTGCTCGCTTATTATGAAACTCAAAAAAAGGTCGAAGAGTTATATGTAGACAAATATAAATGGGCAAAATTTGCTATCCATAACATCGCAGGTATGGGAAGATTTTCATCAGATGAAGTTATCAATAACTATGCTAGATCCATTTGGAATATTGAACCTTGCCCTCTCGA
>SDBV01008289.1_pt1 | contig 14062 bp, 8 predicted proteins | sample 2277081 | NCBI WGS metagenome assembly SDBV01 (sample SAMN10402039, study PRJNA504765) | marine sediment metagenome | isolation source: marine sediment core GS10_PC15, 223 cmbsf | place: Arctic Ocean: Southern Knipovich Ridge | collected 2010
CGTCTGCATTCTTGGCTTGGAGGTGCCATTTTGTGGGCAACGGGTCAGTTGGAGAGCAACCCCAATGATGGTTATTTTGTTGCACGTAAGGTACCAAGCACCAATACGTGGCCGGCAGAGCTTTTTCAGCAAGCGCCGCTTATTGCCAATCCACTGATACTTGAATATCTAGAGCCACCAAATCAAGCAGGAACCGACCCTACAACACGTGGCATCAATCTTTGCTTCCCTTATCCCTATTATGATTTTGATGCTTCATATGATCCTCAATGTCAATCTGCTAACGATGTTTGGAAGCGTACCCCCTTAATTCTGCAAACCGATTCACAAAAGAACATCTTGATCTTTCCAACAGACACTGCACCCCCGGATGGCCAAGCTAAAGGTTCTATCTGGGCTCCAACAAGCCTTTTGGTTGATCGCATGGGTGATTGGGATGTTGACCTTATCTTTCAAAATCCTGCCAGTCCCTATATAAAGACCGATTTTAGCGATCTGACCGGTAAAGGTGAATATATTAAGCTTACGGCTGCACAAGGTTCACCATTTATTTTTGTTGAATGTCGCGGGGCTCAGTTTATTGGTATTTCCAATCGTATAATTGGTAATGGTGCAGCAGGATTGGTTGCGCCAGCAACTGCAGCTGCTGCAGTGCCGGGTGTTTCAAAAGTAAGTTATGCACGCTTCGGTGGAAATCAGAACAATCCCGGTATTTTTGCGCAAAATAGTACGCTCAATACGCCAGGCAAACAGGATAATTTCACCACCTGGGCAGTCTATTTTAAAAATGATATTGGTATCACCTTTGTGCCAGGATCAGTTACCACGCAGCCGCAAAACAGTCACCTGCAGTTCCCCAACAAAACACAAAAGTTTTATTTCGTGCTTGTTGGCATCCCCACTATCTTTGCCTATCCCACGCAAAACAAAACCTATGCACAAGCAATTGCAGCTACAGGCAATGATGTTGATGCCTATGCCAAAGAGTTGGGCAAATATGCTTTTAATTTTTTGACCAATACGGTTATTAACTATAGTGTCACCTGTCAAACTTTTCTTGAAACGACATTTAAAGCAACGCTTGCAAATCCCTATGGTGATAGCAGTATGGTAGCAGCAGCTAGCACTATTATGTGTTTAATGCCGCATCAGTATCAAGATCAGGAGTTTGCACCTGGCTTAACACCCACTGTGCTGGATCTTGACGGTTCAACGGACTTTATGCCAACGGGAGCTGATGATATATTCTATTGGTCAGTGCGTGGTAATTTAAAGGCTATATTAGGCTGTGGCTTCAAAACAAACTATATCTTTAGCAATTTCGTTCCTGGTATGCCACCACCATTTTGGACCGATATGGTCAGCACTAAGGCGGGACCATTCACCATTGGGCAGCTGCTTTTCGATAGTATTGATAATGAGTATATCAATAATCTTGCAAGTAAAGCATTTGCTCCATGGAATACTGCCTACTACGCCACTGATAAAGGTATTTATGATGTGGGCAAAACACTCGCCAAAGCAGCTAAAGAGATGAGTTTAGTACTAAACTTTTTGCAAGGAATGGAAGATAACGGTAAATCTGGCGATATGTTTAATACCTTCTTCTTTACAGATTTAATTGAACAGCAATATAACAATGTTGTAGCGCTTCCTGATCGGCCGGGAGCCTTTAATGCTCCAGAAAGTAAACCGCGCCTGCAAGCACTACAAGATGGCCTGATGTCTTCAGTTATTGGCACTACTAAGCCGATGCTTGCGGGAGTACAAGGAGCATTATCACATTACTTCCGTAAAACGCCGGTGGTAACTAAAGGCAAACCACCAAGCGCATTTTATAGTTTAAGTCATTATGCTTATTATGATCCGATTGGCCATATCATCATGCTTTATCCATCTGCTGGCGAACCTGAACAACCAACACCCAATCCAACACCATGGCCAAGTCGTAAGCAAACATTGCCAATACACAATATTTTCAAACAGGTAGGGAGCAAAACGGAAATTTCTGGAACATCTATTGGTATTGTCTGGGAATCGTTTGGTGTGGCAAACGCATTCAACGATCATCATTACCAAATGGGTTATTGGATTGCAGCAGCAGCATTGGCAACACTCTATGACGGTGCTTGGAAAACAACTCCCGATAAGGGCCAAGATTGGGGAGCTGAGACAAGCTTTGGACAAGCAATTGATCAGTTAGTGCAAGATATTGGGTTTAACGCAGAAAACAATGGCACAGCACTTAGTTTTTTTAAAAATGCAAGTATGACCTTTGCTAAGCTCAACTTTTTTGATCAATGGGCGGGCCATGGTTGGGCTGACGGTATTCAAGCAACGATTGCTGGTGGTAATGCCGGTCATAATGAAAATTCGGTTGGTGAAGCATTACAAGGTTATGCATCGATCATTTTGTGGGGGATGGCAACGGGGCGTAAAGATATAGTTGATCTTGGTATCTATCTTTTTGCAACCTGTTCATATGCAATGGATTCCTATTTCTTTGATAAGAATCTTAATCTTAAAAAAGGACAAACACCAACTACTGCATTTGTGCCAGTTACCACCAAAGAGGCATTAAAAGAGTATCTACAGGGCACTGCATTTATCGATACAACTATTCATAGCACCAGCGCAGGAATGCCAACAAGCAGTGGCACGCCAAAGATTTCACAAGCAGTTATCAACTATAGTTCTGACTTTGGTCAAACGCCGGAGAATATTAAACTCATTACCGCATTTCCATGTACTGCTTGGGCATTAGTATTTGGTCGTAATAAGGCCTACCTAAATGCTTGGAATGCTTCAATGGATACTAAAGCATTTACCGATACGATTCCACCTGGTTTGACTGCTACCAATAACTGCTGGAAGATAAACTTTGATGCCAATATGAATATGCTCAGAATGCTTGGTGACAACACGATTGCCTTTGGGCAAACAGATTTAATGGCAACAGCACCAACGCCGTATCAATTTATGCTTGATGTGTTTACCTCATTTGGTACAACACCGCCGTGGGGATCACAAGGAGGCGCATTTGCTGATCCAACCCAATCGATTAATGAAGTGCTTCACTTCATGCACATTATTGATCATTTTGGCACACCTGACTGGACTGTGTTTGGCCATGCAACGCCTGATAAAGATGCACTGGTGTTCACTGCAGCATTCACCAAGGGTGGTGATACTACCTTTTTTGCGTTTAATCCAAACTTAACTGACATTATGGTACAATTTTCAGACATTGCAACCAAAATGCCTATTACCACCTTTATGGTTAAACCGAAACGTTGGGCACAAAAAACGATGAGTTAAAAAATGAGAAAGGAAAAAAGAATGATGAAGATAAAAATACTCTTACTATTGATCTGCGTTACATGGCTATTACATGCAGATGACTGTTGTAATAATTATTGTGACTGGCAATCAGCACGTTGTGGCGAATGTATTGGCTTGACGCTGTTTGCAGATGGCCTCTATTGGCAAGCTCGTGAGGATGGACTTGATTATGTGATTCAAAATAACAATGGAGCAGTACATATCAATGATGGCTGTGTTCGCCGTGTTAACTTTGATTGGCATGGTGGATTCCGATTTGGAGCAGGGTATTGCAGCCCTTGTTGTAATTATTTATTTAATGCATTTTGGACACGTTATCACACTAAAGGGGATGATTGCTTGAAAGTAACTTTTCCTACAACGCTCTTTCCGGTATGGACCAATCCTTCGTCTATGCTCACTACTGAAGAAAATGCTAATACTTGTGTGAATTTAGATCTTGATATGTTTGATGCAAGACTTACTGCACTCTTTACATGCCATTGTTGTATTGATGTAATGCCCTATATAGGCCTTGTCTATGCAAAGATCAATCAAAGCTTTAATATCAGCATGTCCGGTGGACAGAGCAATCAACCATTTGCCCAAGTTATTGATGATGCTATTTGCATGAAAAATAATTTCAGAGGAGTTGGTCCAAAGGTTGGTGTGAACAGTATTTGGAGCTTAGGTTGCGGCTTGGGCTTTTTTGCACGAGCTGATGCAGCACTAGCTTATGGAAAGTTTGATATTTGCCAAAAAGAAACAGTTACCTTTTCAGATAATGTGCCGGAAACTACTTTTTTGAATATTCCATGCAATGAGTTTCATATGGTGCGGCCTATAGTCGACCTTATTTTAGGAATGCGTTGGGATACACCGATCAATAGAGATGCATTCTGTTGCCAAAGCCGTTACCATCTTTATTTTGAAGCTGGCTGGGAACTTATCTATTTCTTTGGACAGAATATGTTAATGCGTTTTACGGATGATATAAGCGCAGGGGCAAATGTTGAAGTAAAAGGAGATCTGGCGACACAGGGCTTAACGGCGCGGGCAAGCTTTTCATTTTAGGCAACATAAATTAAGCACTTTTGAAAAAACCTTATAAACTAGGTGTTTTAAATGTGACCGCTCTGATTTCTTCAGACAAACCCTTGACCTATCCCTATTTATTTTATTACTATTAGAATTGATAGGGGTTTTTTCAAATGATAAGAAAAGGGAAATTACATGGGAAATCAGATAAAAAAGCTTATGTTAATTTATCTGCTTGTAATACCTATTTGTAAAGCTGCTGCCCCTGATGAAAGGTGGTATCAGGCTGTTCAAGACATTCCTAACTGGCGGGATACTTTTTGGCTTAATCTAATAGAGAAGCAGATTACTGCTATCCCTGACGGATTCAATCCTAACAACCTCCAACGACTTAACCTCAGCAACAACAAACTTACCACTATCCCTGCCAACTTCAACCCTCCTAACCTGCAAATACTCTGGCTCCAAAACAACCAACTTACCACCTTTCCTGCCAATCTTCAGAACCTACAATTTCTTTACCTCGATAACAACCGAATTGAAACTATCCCTATAGACCTTAACCTTCCTCATCTACGAAAGCTTAATCTCAACAGCAACTGGATTGAAGCGATCCCTGCCCACCTTCACTCTTCTAATAACCTACGCGAACTTGACCTCAGCGACAATAATATTGAAATTATACCTGACAACATTGACTTTCCTAGGCTATCAACGCTTAACCTCGAAGAAAACCATATTAAGCATGTCAATCCTGAGATATTCACGCAACTGCCTATGCTGACTGAGCTTAATTTAAGCAAAAATCCACTTACTGAACAAAATGTAGCTGAACTTAGAGCAGCGGCAGCACAACTAGCTGGTCCTGAGAATATGCCAGCAGCTTTTTGGCTAGAGGGTCGGGATATTACAATTATTGCAGATGATATTGGTCCCAAATGGACTAAGTTTACCGAAGTTGTGAAACCAGCTAAAAGGCCCAAACAAATCGACTAGGCCCTTAATTTTGGCACGTTCGGACACAAACACAATAGCCTGCAGTCCCAATATGGTTTTAATGGTAACAACATCCGCAGGCACTTTGAAAAAAAACCTTATAAACTAGGTGCTTTTAAGTGCGATTGCCCTGATTTTTTCAGACAAAACTCTTGACCTACTCTCAGCGCTTTTATTACTATTAGAATTGACAGAGTTTTTTCAAATGTAAGAAAAGGGAAATCACATGGAAAATCAGATAAAAAAGCTTATGTTGATTTATTTACTTGTAATACCTATTTGTAAAGCTGCTGCCCCTGATGAAAGTTGGCATCAAGCTGTTCAAAACATTCCTAACATACAGCAAGTAAATTTTCTTGATCTCCCGAATCGTCAGATTACCACTATCCCTGCTGGCCTCAATCTACAAAATCTACAAGCACTTATAATCAGTAACAATTTGATTACCACTATCCCTGCTGGCCTCAATCTTCCCAGGCTACGAATACTTATAATCAGTAACAATTTGATTACCACTATCCCTGCTGGCTTCAACCTTCCCAATCTACACATACTTGATCTCAACCATAACGAAATTACCCTCATCCCTAGCAATCTTCCTAATCTAGTAGAACTTTGGCTCAACAATAATCTGATTGAAGCTATATCTGACAATCTCAACCTTCCTAACCTAGAACATCTTAATCTCAAAGAAAATTATATTGAGCATGTTAACCCTCAGATATTCACGCAACTACCTAAACTGAGGAATCTTAATTTAAACAAAAATCCACTCACTAAACAAAACGTAACTAACCTTAGAGCAGCGGCAGCACAACTAGCTAATCGAGAGATTACAATTACTGCAAATGATATTGGCCCCAAATGGAAGAACCCTGCCAAAGATATTAAACCAGCCAAAAGGCAAAAACAAGTCGACTAGGCCCTTAATTTTGGCACGTTCGGGCACAAACAATAGCCTGCAGTCCCAATGGTTTTAATGGTAACAACATCCGCCCTGCTGCATGCAACGTAGCACCGGTTGTCATCACATCATCAACAAGAAGTAACTGTTTATATTTGAGTTCTTTGAGCTGCTGATCTGATAGATTCAATATAAATGCATCTTTCAGATTCTGTTTCCTTCCCTCTTTCTTTAACTGCGACTGAAATGGGGTACGTTTAGTTCGTTTTAGTGCATTGAGTATAGGAATGCCACTCCAACGAGAAAGATAATACACTATTTCGCTTGATTGATTATAACCACGCTTTGCATAGCGAGTCCAATGCAAAGGAATGGGCACGAGATAATCTGCCTGCAGTTGCCTTCCCATCTGCTCAAATATAAGTTGTGCCATATAATAACAAGCAAGCTTATCTTGATATGATTTTGCTAAAATCAGTTGCCGAAGCGGTTCTTGATAAACACCTACGGTAGAAACAGGCATCTGATATTTTTGTGTAAGCGTAAGCTTAACAGTAGCTAATGGCTTTATCGCTTGCATACATCGCATGCATAACGCCTTTCTTGCATGCAGCAGATATTTGCAATGGGTGCAAAATGCAGGAAACAGCAGCAATCCCAGCTTATGCCATAAAGCAATGATGTATTGCACACAATAAACAAAATAACCGGCGCTGCGTGAATGTGACCGATAGTACATCTATAACCAATGCAGATAATAAAAACTATGCAATAACAGATTGGTCAGGGCTGCAGCTGCCAAATCATCCAGCATAACCCCTGGCACACCATAGAGACGATCAATATAGGTAATACCCAATGGTTTATAAATATCAAGCAAACGAAAACAGATAAAACCGATCATCAAACTCATTAGATTAAATGGCACACCAACAAAAACAAATATAAAACTGGCCATCTCATCAAGAACAATCGCTGATGGATCCGGTTCATCAAACAATGGTAACGCATGCGATACGATATACCAACCAAACAAGAAACAGCATATCGCAACAAACAGATAGGCTGGCAGGCAAAGATGTAACGAATGTAAAAACCACACTAATGGAATGGCCATACATGTTGCTATGGTACCCGGAGCTTGGCCATAACCAACCGCACCTTGTGTGGCAATATGTTTCATAAAGTTTTGTTTCATGATGCTTTGTGTTTCCATATAATCCAAAAAACGCCCAAGACTATGGCCACATCAGCAATATTAAAAATAGGCCAAGACCAGGAGTTGTATGATAGATGAATAAAATCGATCACACCACCATACACACAACGATCTATAAAATTAGAACATGCACCAGCCAAGACAGCCACCTCACCATAGATCGCATGCTGATTAATCCGTTGTATGATCGCATACCCGAGTAATGCTACAATAATAATACCAATTAACACCGTCACCCAAAAGAAGGTCGTTTGCTGATCGGAATGAAACAACCCCCAACTGACGCCTCGATTAAACACCAATTCAAACTGCAAGAAATTCGTTATCTGTTTTGGCTCATGCAGCGTGGTTAATGCTAGCCACTTGGTCAAGCGATCAAAAAAGATAATGATGATAGCAAGTAATAGATATCTGGTATCACTGTCATGCTTGCTCATCGAATCTGTGCCCCTAATGATTGAACTGCTTGCGATACTGCAGCACTGATAGCATCTGCTTCCTGATGCGTGAGTGTTCTTTTTGCATCCTGTATGACAAACCTGAATGCTAATGATTTTTTATCTTCCCATTCTGGCTTTTGAAAATGATCAATCATACTAACTTGTGTAATCAACGGGCTACATGAGATAATTTTCTGTTTGATCTGATCAACCGTAACCACAGATGCTATCATCATACTAATATCTCGATCGATTGCGGGATATTTTGACACAGCATGATATGCAATTTGCTTCGGCTTAAGCTCATCAAGAAAGGTGCCATTCAAGCTAAATGCCGCTGCATGCCCGGCAAAAAGCTTATGTGTGAAACCAACATCAATCACGCCCACGGTTCCCATTAACGTATCGTTATGTTTTATATATGCAGATTGATAAGGAGCAAACCATATCTCCTCAGGTTCGTTTACTTTATGCCAGGTTACAGGCAAACGAATCATAGCAAGCAGATGCTCCATATATGATTTCAGTTCATAAAAGGAAATTGGTTCCTTTTTGTTATAAAAAACAGCTGCACATGCAGAACGTTCATAGATATTGCTTGAATCTTTGCTCCACACACGCCCCCATTCAAAAAAGCGCAATTGATCATGATCAACATGGTTTTCTTTAATGTTTGAAAGCAATCCCGGTATTAGTGAGGTTACCAACTGTTGATATTGCTCAGAGACGGGATTCTTTATGCTCACGGTACCATGAGGATGCCACTGCAGCTCGCTTAAAAATGATTGATTATAAAAAGCATAGTTCTTCACCTCACGCATCTGAAAGCCAAAACTCAACAATCGTTTAATATGCCGTTGACGATTCAGCATTTCAAGGTTTGATGGCTTTGTTTCTTTTCTCGGAAGTACAAATGGGATATTGGTATAACCATATAACCTCCCAATTTCTTCAAGTAGATCCTCTTTAATCTGCACATCTTTGGTGGAACGTAACGTTGGTACTGTCACATAATAGACTAACTGTTCATCCGATTTGTTGGTCTCAACGGTGCATCCCAGCGCCTCTAGAAAAGCAATAAGTTCTTTTGAATCAATTGAAACACCCAGACGTTCTTCAATATAAGTATGTGTGATGGCAATATTCAATGCGTTGGTTTCAGGACCCACGCTGGTGATAGCAGATACCTCATATGGTATACCTACATCATCAAGCAGTTTCACAAATCGCTGTATACCCACAACGTTGCGATTTGGATCAAGTGTCTTTTCAAAACGCACTGCACTTTCGGTCCGTTTTTTATACCTATTGGCAGTTTTTCGAATTGTGGTTGCATCAAAATTTGCCGATTCAAGCAATATCGAGTTAGTCTTTAAAGAAACCGCAGTATCTTTACCTCCCATAATACCACCTAAAGCAATTGGCTTTTTACCATCGGTGATGACAATATCCTCATCGGTGAGTTCAATGGTCTCATCATCAAGAAGCGTAACGGTCTCTTTTGCTTTGGCAAGTCGTGGTTCAAAGAACCGGTTTTCAATTTTTTGTGCATCAAAGGCATGCAAGGGCTGCCCAACATCAAGCATCACATAGTTAGTTATATCAACCAGAGCATCAATCGGTTTGGATTCAACGCGGCACAACCGGCTGGCCATCCACGGCAATGTGGGTCTATTTTCAATACTATTAAAGTAGGCAATAGCGAACCGCTTGATTAGATCAGTTTGGCCAATGCGTACTGCAAACGGTTGCTCGTTACTTGCCTTGCTTTCTGTTGCAAACTGATTGATCGGTAATGATGCAATAATACTGCCAAGTGGCTTAAACGGCAGATTAAGCAAAATAGCAACTTCGCGCGCAAATCCCCGATGGCACCACAAGTCCGGCCGATGAGTGATTGATTTATTATCAACCTCAAGGATATAATCTTCTCTATCAATATGCTGCTTCCACTCACCTGCATACAGCTTCTGTTCGCAAAAAACTGCCGGCAGCTCAACAACATTATCATTATAAAAATCTTTGCCCATTGCCCAGCGCCACTTACTACCGTTGCGTTTGAGCATAAACCATTGATCAGCTTTTATATCATCACGTTTTGCCAACTCAACCGTTTGCTTTGTTTCTGGCACCTCGAGCTGCACCGTTTTTTGAGCTACGCTAATCACTTGCCCCAAAAAAAGGTTATCAAGATCTAACGTGATCTTATAAAACCCTTCAACTTCTGCAGTCTTTTGATTAAACAGATTAATCAGTTTTAGGATGTCTTGTGTATGCCAGTCAGCATCAATATGGTCAAAAATCCAGGCTATGGAAAGTTTCATAGACGAGCCTTTATATCCTATATTTCATGAAATAGCTATATTGAACAGAATACGAAAAAATATCGCTCTTGACTAGTCGGGCATCTCTCTAGATAGCTTAGTATAGTTGCGAAATAATACTATCTATCGATCGCCAATCCAAAATGTGCCCTTTCGATCGATGCTGCCGTTGGTCTCCCGCATAGACTATATAACTACGATCCGGACTGTTACCTGAAATCTCATTCCAATAATTAAGGTTTTTAAAGAATGATGCATTAATCGTTGCTCCCGATTTCATTTCAATAGGCACTAAGATAAGACCCTCATCAAGAATACAATCGATCTCATTGCCAGTATGATCTCGCCAAAAATAAATATTGGGCACTTTGCCACGGTTATAGTAACCTTTTAGCAATTCTGAGATCATGAGTGTTTCAAATAAACCGCCTCGCAAATAATGCATGACAAGTTCATCCGGTTTGATACGCAATAAGCTACATGCAAGACCAGTATCATAAAAATAGAGCTTTGGACTTTTAATCAATCGTTTACTAAAGTTTTTATAGTGCGGATGTAAAAGAAAAACAATATAGCTTGCCTCCAAAATAGAAATCCAACTTCGTGCTGTTTTATCACTAATACCACAATCATTAGCTAATGAAGTTAAATTAAGCAATTGCCCAATACGCCCAGCACACAACTGTATGAACTTTTTAAATAAACTTAAATCGCCAACTTGTGCCAATTGACGCACATCCCGTTCAAGATAGGTATTAATATAACTTGCGTACCATACTGAAACGTCTATATTCTTATCAACATATATGGACGGATAACAACCTTGATACATAAATTGATTCAAACCCTCTGGCAAGAGACCTGCTACTTTCAACTCTGCAATCGATAATGGAAGTAGAGTGTGCAAGGCGATACGTCCAGCGAGGCTTTGGCTTATAGCCTGATTCATTAAAAAGTTCTGTGACCCGGTAAGTATAAACTGACCAGGGTTTTGTTGCTCATCAACCGTAGTCTGAATATATGACAATAACTGTGGCACATGCTGAAACTCATCGATAATCATATTTTTTGTTGCATAGGTAGCCAAAAAACCCCGCGGATCCCGTTGAGCAAACTCACGATCATCGTAATTTTCAAGATTTAAATAGACATAATCAGGAAACAACTCCCTAGCTAACGTAGTTTTACCCGATTGGCGAGGCCCAATAATACCAACTATCCTAAATGAGCGAGCTGATTGCCTTATCGAATCAGCTGCAAAGCGCTTAATAAACATAGTGATTACCTCCTAGTTTATATCCTTCATAGTAGCAGAATAGGGAATGCATGTCAAATTCGAGTTTGAATTCCGGATTTGACAGAAGAAGAATCCTTTAAAAAGAGAACCTGCCCGGCGTAGCTTGCCGAGTCTGAAGACCCGGATTCTACTTCGCTCTTTGAGCTATGAAGAACAGGTAAGCGTAGCCTGGGCCTGTTCTTCGTAGCTCCGTTAGGAGCGTAGTAGAATTATGGCAACATATTAATATTATGCCATTCAGTTGGTCGATCAGAGAATGAGCTCGCTTGGCTTACAGTTACAAATTTGCGGGTAATATTTGAAGCGCCACCGCTAAAATCATAGTTGGTATTATTAGGATCGCCAACTGCAGTTGAGTTAAAGGCAAAGTTGCCAAGAAAGGTATTTGCATTTACGCTCTCGTCTAGGAAGTTGTTATCACTATTTTCAGTACTTACATTGAAAGCAAGATAACTATTTGTAGAAACCATGGTATCAAATCCATTCCTACCATTTCCGCTAGAAATATTGCGCATTAGAATTCCCTCAGTATTATCATAATCAATACCATCGGAAACATTACCTATGGCTTGGCAATCTAGAATAATACGTCCTACATCAAGACCTGCTACGTTTGTTCCCAGACCCAGAGCGCCACACCCATTGGCAATCAATCTTTGGTGCAGAACATTTCTTGAAGTACCAAGTATTTCAATTCCGGTTCCTCCTGCTGTGTGAGCTATAGAATCAGTTACAACACAGTTGACAATGTTTTGGAATGCAATACCATCGTCTGTAGCTCCTTCTGAAAAACATTTTGTTATCCGCATGTTAGTGCCTGATAGGTTACATAGCATACGGCTACCTGAGTCATTTACATTATCAACGATTATGTTTCTGCTTGAAGAACCAGTTACTAATGCATTTCCTGTCATGTTGGCGAAATTTAGGTGTGAAAAGATCAGGTTGTTTCCACTATCATCGTCGATAGCACTACCCGTAAAATTGGTTATTGCACCATTGGTCACCTGAATGTTGGTACGTGATGGACTGATCATAACACCATCAATGCTTGCAGTTACACCGGTATAATTAAGTGTATAGCCGTTCAGATCTAAAAAGACATCATCAGTGCCTATGGTTATAGCATCAGAGGTACCAGCATAATCAATATCTTCAGCCAAATAATAGCGACCTGGAATTGAAATAGCAAGTGGTAGATCAGCATTGAAGATCGGAAAACCTAAACAATCGCTTACATCTTCAAGCCCCGCACTGATCGTCTGCACCAGATCATCAGCTAAGCATATTTTACTTTGAATCACTTCAAGAACCGTAAACACACCACTAAAATCAATATCAACAATTGCATCAGTTAAACTTTCATAGGTATTGACTTTACCATCAACGGTAATTTCTTTTTGGCAGATTGCTTCAATGGCAGTAAAGACACCACTAAAGTCAAGCTGATCAAGATTAACCTGCAATTTATTGCTTGCACTATCAAGCACACTTTCTGACGTGCACAGTTTATCTTCAATAACCTGCAAAATGGTCCATGTTTCTTGAAAGTCCCCAATAAGCTCTTGCGCTTGCATATTCAGTACACTAACAAGGGAGCCAAGTAGATCAACACTGCTTGCAACGGTGCATACCTGACCTTCAATCAGACACAGTTTGCTGATGAGCGTGTTCGTCACGAGTTGATCAAAGGAAACATTATCTATCCTGCTTTCAATGGTGATGAGGCCATCAAGATTGCTCTGTGCCACCGGACTAATAACAGCTAACTTGCTATCGATGGTTTGCAGTTCTGGGTGCAATGCATCAAGCTTCGAGCAGACTGTTACTACTTCAAGATCAACAATACACAGTTTGCTGAATATCGTTTGGCCCAAATCATCAAGAACATCAATATTGCTTTCACTGACAATAAAACTATCTATAATACTTTCAATTGTTAATGAAGTATTTAGCTCAACATCAAGTTTTGAATCAACTAGGCACAGCTTGCTAATAGCAATATTACCCATTTCAACGGTACAAATTTTACTGGTTATAGTTTGCAACTCCTGGTCAATAACTTCAAGTTTACTTTGCTGTATTGGCAACTCTGTTGTTATTGCATCTAAATCACTCTCAATAGTACAGGATTTTTCCAGCATCTGATTGTTATTGAGCACCTCAAGTATTGAGCAATCTTGATCAAGAACTTGGATTGCGTTATCAACCAGACTAAAAAATGGATTGCCTGCAGCAGCATCTCCTTTGCTTTCAAGCACATCTATTTCACTTTCAAGCACACTAAGTTTTGAAATAAGTGGGTCAAGTTTCGAATCAAGCAGATCAACATTGCTTAAGATGATTAGGATATCAATGCCATCCACTTTGCTTTCAATAGTACACATCTTTTCTTGCAGTTCATTCAATGCTGAAAAGGTGTTCGATAAATCGGCCACAAATGAAACCGATACCACCGTATCAATGAGACTTTCAATGGTGCAGGCTTTTGCAAGATTAAGATCAAGTGCTGTAAAGGTGCCA
>SDBV01008290.1_pt1 | contig 14062 bp, 11 predicted proteins | sample 2277081 | NCBI WGS metagenome assembly SDBV01 (sample SAMN10402039, study PRJNA504765) | marine sediment metagenome | isolation source: marine sediment core GS10_PC15, 223 cmbsf | place: Arctic Ocean: Southern Knipovich Ridge | collected 2010
TCGCTGGATGGCGCGAAGCGCGTCGCGGCTCGGATAGGCGCGCAGGAGCGCCAGGGCGGACGATCTGGCGATGCCGGGCGCTCCCCTGTCGGTAGCCAGGCGGGCGAGCGCCGCGGCCGCTCCGGGGGCGCCGGTCCGTCCGGCTTGCAACGCCTCACCGAAATGGGGCTCGTCGCGTCGCTGGGCACCGTACCATGTCTCGATGGTCCGGGCGGCCCAATCGCTGCTGCGGTCGTCGTGGCAGCCATTGCAAGCATTGGGCGCTTCGAGTCTGGCCGAGAGATCGGGCCGGGGCACGCGGATGCTATGGTCGAGCCGCGGATCGATCACCATGTAGGTGCGCGTCGGCATGTGGCACGATACGCAGGCGGCTCCCGTTGAACCTTCGGAGTGGAAGTGGTGCGTGGGAGTATCGAAACGCGTCGACAGATGGCAACGGGTGCAAAGCGCGTTGCCAGCGGCGCGCGTTCGCAGGCTATGAGGGTCATGGCAGTCGCTGCAGGTTACTCCGGCGTGATACATCTTGCCCTGGAGGAATGATCCGTAGACGTATACTTCATCCTCGATCTGTCCGTCCGCGTAGTACATGCCCTCGGTCAGCAGAGCCAGGCGGTAGTTCTGAAGTAGTAGATGCCCCTGAGTCTGACGCTCGTCCACGGCCGAACGGCGTGAGTGGCAGGGCGCACAGGTTTCGATCTGGGCGTGACTGCCGCGAGGGCTGGAGAGGCGGGCGGTACCCGTAGCCGTTTCAAACGACCACTCACCGCCCGGGATGAGGTGGACGATCAAGCCGTTATCCAGATCGGCCCCGCCGGCCGCCCATTCGACATGAGCCGAACCGGGACCATGGCACGCCTCGCATGACACATTGATCTCAGACCAGGTAGTGTTGTAGCTATCTGTTTCGAGATCGTAATTCTTCTTCAGGTTCGTCGAGTGGCAGGCCGCACACATGAAGTTCCACGTCTGGTTTGGTGCCGTCCAATGAAGTTCATCGCCGGACCCGATCGCTTCGTCGGGGTAGAGGTGGAACCAACGTTGTCCACCAGCAGCGGCCGGCCGCGAATCCCAGGCGATGCCGAGTGGCTGGTATCGGCCGCCGGGGAAGCCGATGAGGTATTGTTGTAGCGGGTAGACGCCGAATGTGTAAGCGATCTCGTAATCGTGGAGCTTGCCGTCCGGTCCGTCGGTGCGCACGGAGAACAGCCCGTCCCGCTCGAAGAAGGTGGACTGCACACCGTAATACGTGAACGTCGCGTCATCGAAGTTGCCGAGCACAGACGCTTCATCGGCGAGCTGCATGGCCAGGTCGTGATGGGAGCCGATCCAAAGCTTGTGCTCACGTGCGTGACAGGCCGCACAGGCTTCGCCCCCAACATAGGTGGCTTCCGCCGCTTCGGGACTGCCGGGTCGACTGGCCATCCGCCAGGCGAACAGGATGGCCACAAAAGAGATGACAGCTGCCAGCAGGAGTATGACGAATCTCACCATAGGGCTCATATTGAGGCGGCACCGTCGCTAAGAACCGATCTGTCAATTTTCTACGCGAGAGACGGTGCGGATATGAATCGCAAGATGCAACCCCTTCATTGCGCCTCCTGGGGGTGTGGGATAAGCTTTGAGTTCCCGCCGAGACCATTGAAACTCTTATGATCGAGATCGACGGATCCTTTGGAGAAGGGGGCGGCGCGATCCTGCGTCATGCCCTCGCCCTGTCAGCCTACACGGGCACGCCGGTTAGCGTCGTGCGGATCCGGGCCGGACGCGATGTGCCGGGTCTTCGGCCCCAACATCTGAAATCGGTCGAGGCGCTGGGCGCCATCTGCGGCGCCCGCGTGACGGGTGCGACGTTGGCTTCGAGCCAACTTACGTTCGTGCCCGGTACGCTGCGCCCCGGTCGCTACCAGTTCGACATCGGAACGGCTGGGGCGACCACGCTTCTCCTTCAAACTCTGCTGTTACCGTGCCTGCTAGGCGCGGGTAGTTTCGAGTTTGGTCTCATCGGCGGCACGGATGTGCCGTACAGCCCGCCGACCGACTATTTGGCAAACGTGATGTTGCCGGCGCTGCGAGGTTTCGGCAATTCGGTGGTGGCGGCGGTGAGGCGCGGCTACTATCCGAAGGGTGGTGGCAAACTCGGCGCCCGCATCGATGGTGGCGCCGGAGCGCGTTCCCCTTTCACGCTCATTGATAGTGGTGTCATCCGAGAGATCCGAGGGCTGAGCCACGCCTCCGGGAGTCTTTCGGGCCGCAGAGTGGCCGAGCGTCAGGCGGACGCGGCGCATCAGCTGCTGGATCAGCTGGGCCATCCCATAGACATAAAGATCGAGTACTCGGAGACGCAGAGCCCGGGTTCGGGAATTACGCTGTGGGCGGAGTCCGCCAACGGAACGGTGCTGGGGAGCTCGGCGTTGGGCGCGCGAGCGAAGGTCGCAGACGAAGTGGGAAGGGAAGCGGCGAACGAGCTACTCAGCGAGCTACGTTCCGGTGGCGCCGTGGATCGTCACCTCGCGGATCAGCTGATCCCATACCTGGCGATCGCCGGCGGCGTGATACGCACATCAGACGTCAGCGACCACACTCGCACGGCCATCTACGTAGTTCAAGAGATGCTCACGACCGAATTCGCGGTTGATGGTCCGAGGATCATGGCACTCCCGAAAGCGAGTTGAACGCCTACCTGACCCGGTCGGCAAGTGCGCGCAGCGAATCAGCCGAGACGCTCGCAATCAGAATCAGCCGATAACCGTGCGCATCCGTCCAGCGGTAAGCAATACGACCCGTAGGGCTCACCGTCAGTGCCGGGGTGCCGCCGTCACTCTCATCCTTGGCTGACTTTTCCTCGAGCTGTTGTAGCAACACGATGTGGTGGCCGGCGGCATCTTCGTAAACCTGTCGTATCGCCGGCTGTCCGACGATTCCATCGGGTAGCGCTCCGCCGGGAACAACCTCAATCCGCTTCAGCTCGAGATCGGGCAGGCGACGCAGCGCGCCTCCCATCCTTCTGGCGGCTTCTTCCGCTCCGATGTCGAAGAAAAGCGTGGCCGCCGCAGCTTGCACTTCCCTCCGTTCTGTTTCGTTGAGCGCTCGGTACAGGGCGTATGCCGCCCGCTCGCGGCTGAACTTCTTCGACAAGGCATCAATCCAGAGTTCCTCTTCCGCGTCCTCGGCTGTGGCGGCAAGCTGGAAATGCACAGCGTCGCCTGCCGGAAGCTCCGATCGCAATTCTTCCTCCTCTGCCATGCGCGCCCCGGCCACGCTGACTGCATCGGCTAAGGACTTGTCAGCCGCTATGGCTGGCGCCGGCGCCGGTTCCAAACTGGCTTGCTCGAGGGAGCGGTCAACGCGCGCCTCAGCGCGCGTTTCCCGCAGCACAGTCGCGGGCGTAGCCTCCTGCGCCGTGAACACCGTCGGGACGATGTCAGTGCCTGCGTCAGATAACTCGCTCTGCCGAGAGAGGCGCGCGCCTGACTCCGTGGTGGAGGTCGGCTCCGTGCCGGCTTTTGGGCTGAGCGAGGCGTCGAGATCGGCGCTCCGCTCCGCAGCCGATGTTGCGATCTCGGTTGGCGTAAGCTCCGTCAGCTGCCCGAAGAAGCCGCTGGAGGCCCAGCCGATGGCGAAGGCGAAAGCTATCGTTGCCGCCCAGGCGAAACGGTTGAGGCGCCAGCCGTGGGTTCGCGTGCTGGGCGTTCGGGCCGCCGCTCGTTCCGCGATCTCCGACCAGGGCGGAGCCTGGGCAGGCCCGGGCTCGAGCTCGGCGAGCAGCGCTGAGCTTCTGCGACTGAGATCTCTAGCTTCTTCCAGGCTCGTCCGGCACGCTTCGCAACCCGCGAGGTGAGACTGGACTTCTGCCTGCCGGCTCTCGCTGAGGCCGCCATCCAGGTATTCGTGTAAGGTGCCTGTATCAATGTGCGACATCTTGTTCACCTTCATGCGCGTTCAAGTCTTCATACGCCGTCGCCAACCGGGAGCGAGCTCTGGAAAGAGTGGTGCCGATCGAACCGCGGGACAGCCCCAGTAGCTCAGCGATCTCGTCGTACGAGAACCCTTCCTCCCACAGCAGGAGCGCCTCCTGATCGCGTTCCGCCAGCTGACTGAGCGCCGCTCGTACCCGCTTCACGGTTTCGCGGCGCTCGAGCGCCACTTCCGGGCCTGGCTCGGGTGGCCGCGCCTGAGCCTCGGCCTTGACGAGGCTGAGGTGGCGTCGGCGTACCGCGCTGCGTCGTCCCTCGTCACGCGCCAGATTGGTGGCGACGGTGAAGAGCCAGGAGCGCGGATTCTGGGGGTTGTGCTCCAGCGCTCTGACGAAGGTCTCCTGAGCGAGGTCCTCGGCGCGAGCCTGGTCGCCGATTCGCCTGTACAGGAAGCGAACCAGCGACCGATAGTGCTCGCGATAGACCTGAGAGAGATCCAAACTCGGTCCACTCCTCAGCGCGTTAGGCCGGCTTCTAGTCGAGTGCCGCGAAAGCCTCGGTCAGCGCCTTCAAGTCGCGGCGTCCCCAGCGGGTGAGGCCGGTTTCCGTCAGACTGATCGACAGGCCATCCCCTGCGATGATAACCCGCTCGCCCAAGGCCAGGTACCGTCTCAGCCCGGGAAGCCTGGCGACGAGATCGAAGTAAGCATCGCTGTAAGGTGCGACCTCGATCATCTTCAAGCTGGGGTCAAAACGAACATCAGTCCAGGTTCCATCTCGCAGAGTGAAGAGGCGCCGTCCCACCTGGCGCGTGATGCTGGTCGTGGCGACGCTCAGCTCCTCCGCCTCGGATAGTCTGTCGGTGGCGGCGAGCTTGGCGCTGACTTCGGATCTGGCGAAGGCGCGCGCTCCGGATTGTGACACCGGGGCAGCGGCGAGGTCGCTCGCCATCTCCATCGCTCTAAAGCGGATATCCTCGTCGGCGAGCGCCAGTACGGGCTCTTCGACAAGGTAGGACGTATATTCGGTCAAGATCCCGTAGCGGAGTCCGAGTTGCCGGATCTCCTCGACGATCTCCGGATTGGCTCCGTGCAACCTGATCTGGGCCGTGAGAGCGCCGGCTTTGCGGGCCGCCCAGAGGCGGGGGATGAAATCGTTACCGTTCTCGCGCCGTGCGAACTCGGTTGCGTAACGGAGACGTAGGGTCTCGCCAGCACGGGAACCCTCAAGGACCAGCTCGCCACCTCCGGCTCCACGATAGCGGCCGAACAGCACCAGTTCCTCTCCATAGAAGAGGTCGGGGATCGGATTGGGGTAGAAGTCCTCCAGCTCGACGGGAGCTTCCACCACTCTGAGATCGGCGAGGGCGGGGTGGCTGATCTTGCGGTTGAGGGATGAGACAGCTTCCTCAACATCTTCACCGGGCCGTACGTAAGTGACGCTACCACGGCCGCCCTGGGCCATTCGGTCGAGCAGATATGTATTCACGTCGTGGCCCACACCGAAATTGAAGAGGCGCTCTCGATCGCGCAGTTGTTCGACCATCTCTGCGATGCGCTCGGGCGATGTCTCGCCAACAGTCGGTTTGCCGTCGGTAACGAAGACGACGATCGAAAGGCGACCGGGCGCGGCGGTAGGATCGAGGGCTTCACGCAGCGCATCCATCACGTTGGTACCTCCCTCGGCACGAACGCCATCCAGAAACTCGCGTGCGGCACGCACGTTGTTAGTATTGGCTGCTGCGAAATCACGTCGAAAGCTGCGCACGACGCTGCTGAACGTGATCAAGCGAAAGCGGTCTTCCCGGCGAAGCCCGGCGAGGATCTGATCGAGAGCGGCTCGCGCCTGCTCCATCTTGTCTCCGGACATGGAGCCGGACGTGTCGAGGACCAACGTCACGTCGCGTGGGATCTCTGATTCTTCCCTCTCAGCCGGCGGAGAGATGAGCAACATGAAGTAGCCATCCTCGCCGGCTGGTGCGTGGGTGACCACGCTGGCACCCACGAGCGCATCGACCATGGGCAGGAACAGCTCGAAGTCATTCGACGCGCCGCTGCCCTCGTACGAGATGTCGAGCTCGCCGCGTCGCTCTCGCACGTCGATGGTGTGCGTTGGAGAGTACGGCGTGGCATAGCTCTCCGCATCTGCGACGCGGATCTGAAGCGTAAAAGGATGGCGGCGCTCAGGCCGCTGGAGTGAACCTTGCTCCAACCCCTCGCTGCCCGGTGTGGTCGCGATGATGCGCGGATATTTGACCCGCAGCAGATCACCGTCACGGCCGAGCACCTGGGTGTAGCGCAGGATCACCCGCCGCGTGGCCCCGGGCTCGATTGGAAAAACCCGCGACCGGAGAACGCCGTGACCCACCAGCTCGATCAGCGCCGGATCCTTCTTTCGGCGCACGATCTCCTCGTAGATGCTCCGCGCTCGTTCGGCCGGGAGCACTTCGCCTTTCAGCTCCTCACCGTCCATGAAAAGCGAGAAGTCGGTGAATACGGCGCCGGCCGGGATGGGGTATAGATAGTCGCCTTCCACCATGGTTGCCGAGCGATTGCGGAAGACCTCCTCCACCTCTACCCGGGCGACGCGGCGGGCCCCATCGACGTGTATCCTCACATCGCTGCTCAGCCGCTCGACCGCTGAGGTCGTCGGCCAGCGAAGATCGGGCTCGATTAGCCCCTGGGCAGCCAGGTCAGTGGCAAAAAACGTAGCCAGGGCTACTAAGGCAGCGGGTGTCAGCGTTTTGATTCGTCTCATCATGCACCTCCAGCATCGACGTCGTGAGCTTACCATTCCAAGCATTAGACGTGGCTCGTGGCTGGCGTTGCACAGGGGCGGAGGGGCTTCTCGGAGAGTGGATCTCATAAGCAGTGAAGGGGGTACTGTTTACGCCGTGAATTGATTAGAATTCATGCACCTCCCCTTGTACGCTCCCGTCCTGCCTGAATTGGCGCTGTTTAGCGATCGAAGGAGCGGGATATGCCATTGCTCAAGACCGTCACCTGGCTCGTCGTCTCAGGCTTCGCCGTGGTTCTGGTGGCGCTGAGATTCGAGCCAGCGGCACTACGCGCGGTCGTGTCTGGACTCGCCGTCCTCCCGATGCTGTACATTGCTTGGGCTTTGGCCTCTCACGCCAGGATGATCGCGCGGCGCCGGGCTTTTAAAGGACTGCGCCAGGTGACGGACGACTTTCTGGACAGCATGAGGCAGTTGCACCAGCTGAAATCGATCAGCCAGACCGATACGGAGCTGGTGGAGGCGGAGGAGATGATCGAAGAGGTCGTGGCTCAGATGCACGCGCTGGTGGAGGAGATCCGCGCAGTAGCGGGCCGTACAGGACCGGTGGAGGCGGTGCGCCCGCCGAAAGAGCAGACGGCTGAAGGAGCGGAGATAGCTCAGCAGCCTCACCCGGAAGCCTCGACCAAGGCTTAATCGCATACAGGGAGACAGCAATCCAATGGCCTCATACAAGTCGATCTTGCAGGCGACATTGTTTGGCTTGATCGCGGTGGTTGGCGCGAACTTCTTGATCGGCGAACCGCTCATCCGCGCCTCCGTTTCAGTGCTGTTTCTGGCACCCGCCGCCTGGCTGATGATCCGTTCCCATCAGGTGGCCAAACGTAAGAAGGCCGATCAAGAGCGGCGTCTGAACGGGGCACTTCGTATCGCGACCAATCACTTTCTGGTCAGCGTGCGAAACCTCAACCGACTCAAGGTCATCACCCAGTCCGACACCGATCTGGCCGAAGCGGAAGAGCTAGTGGACGAGGTCGTGCGTGAGATGCACCAGCTGGTGGATCGCATGCGGAATGCCGCGGGACGCTCCCCGGCGTCACTCGAGAAGGAAACTTCCCGAGGCTAAGACCGGGTAACCCTCTGTGCCCGGTCGCGCGCAGGCCTGCCCGGGCGCGACAAGCTTGGGATCGAGCTCAGACCCGGCCAGCAGCTGGGCGAGGGTCCTCGCCGGCGTCCCGGCTGTTCCCCAGAGCGTGCTTGGAGTCGATCCGCGCTTCTAGGCACTTCCCACGCTGCCAGCTAATACACTCACTCACTTCCTATGATGACCACGTAGGGGCGCCCTGGAAACGCGGAGGGCGGTTATTGCGTTATTGCTACAGATGCCAACGCTGGCGGATCGCGGAAAGAAGGAGCTCGGCGTACGGAAAGCGAGTTCGGCACCGGCATAGCTCTTGCCCTCCACGGTGCTGACCAGCGCTAGAAAGAAAGCGGGACCCCGGTGGGGGTCCGCAGGATGACACAAGGAAAAGCGAATGCAAGTACGATCCGTCTCCCCCCGGGTCGGTCAGATCGTGATCGGAACAGAGGAACACTATTGCTGGCTGGGTGGGATTCTGAAAGCGATCGTGATCCTCAACCTGCTCGATGCACTCTTCACGCTGGCCTGGGTGCGGATGGGGCTCGCTGTAGAGGCGAACACGTTCTTGCACGACCTCGTCCACGAGCAGGCGCTGAGCTTCATGCTTGCCAAGCTGGCGTTGGTGTCGTTAGGTGCGATATTCCTGTGGCGAATCAGAACGCGCCCGCTGGCGGTAGTGGGAATATTCGGCACGTTCTTCGTTTACTATCTGGTTTTCCTTTACCATCTCCAGTACTCGAGTCATCTGCTGCTGGGGGTCTTGGGCTGGTAGAGCTCAATTGACGAGCAGATTGAGTAAGCGGTCCGGGATGTAGATGACCCTTTTGATCTCCTCCCCGTTCAGATGGCGCAGCACCGATTCTTCCGCCAGCGCCTTCTCTTTCACCTCTTCTTCGCTGGCGCCTCGAGGAGCTTTGACCGTGGCGCGGAAGCGGCCGTTTACCTGGACAGCGATATCGACCTGCTCGCTCACCGCTTTTGCGGGGTCGAACTGTGGCCAGTTGGCGGCAGCGAAAATCGATTCTCCGTGCCCGAGGCGCTCCCAGAGCTCTTCGGCCAGGTGTGGGGCGATTGGGGCGATGAGCGGAATCAACGGCTCGATCTCCGAGCGGCGGGACCGCCGGCCGCCGGCGCGGGCCGCATTCAGGTATTCCATCAGCGCGGCGATGGCGGTGTTGTACTGAAGGGTAGACACGTCTTCAGTGACCTTCTTGATCGTGGCGTGAAGCTTCTGCTCTAGCTCCGGCGTTTCAGGTGGGCCGTCATCCAGTTCAGAGTTTACGATCGCGTCCCATAGCCGATCGAAGAAGCGTGAGATGCCGCTGATGCCCTGATCGCGGAAGTCACCGCCCTCCTCATAAGGTCCGAGAAACATCAGGTAAGCACGCAGGACATCGGCTCCGTACCGATCCACGTATTCGTCGGGGGCGACGACGTTGCCTCGGGACTTCGACATCTTCGCGCCATCTCTCACGATGAGCCCGTGCCTTCTGAACCGTTTGTACGGTTCCTCGAACTCCAGATATCCCAGGTCGTGAAGCACCATCGTGATGAAGCGTGAGTACATCAGGTGCAGCACCGCATGCTCCTCACCACCGATGTACGAGTCGACAGGGAGCCATTTCTTCGTGCGCTCGGCATCGAACGGTCGGTCGTGGAACTCGGTGGACGGGTAGCGCAGGAAGTACCATGACGAATCCAGAAAGGTATCGGAAACGTCGGTCTCGCGGGTGGCCGGGCCGCCGCACTCTGGGCACTCCACGTTCATGAATTCCTCAGACCGTGCTAGAGGACCGACCCCACTCTCATCTGGACGAAAGTCCTCCACATAGGGGAGGATCACCGGCAGGTCTTCGTCTGGAACCGGCAACGTCCCACATTCTTCGCAGTAGATGATCGGAATAGGCGGGCCCCAGTAACGCTGCCGAGAGATGCACCAGTCGTGGATGCGGTAGGTCACTGCCTTCTTGCCTTGGCCGCGCTCGGCCAGCCACTCGGTCACCGCGCCGATGGCCTCGGCGGCGGCCATGCCGTCGAACTGCCCCGAGTTCACCAGCACCTCGTTCTCGCTGTGCTCGGTGAAAGCCGCATCCTGCCCGTCGCTCGATTCTCCAGCCTTCTCCTCTGGAACGACCACCGTCCGCACCGGCAAATCGTATTTCTGAGCGAACTCGAAATCGCGCTCGTCGTGGGCCGGAACCGCCATGATGGCCCCGTGCCCGTACTCCATCAGCACATAATCCGCGATCCAGATGGTCATCTCCGCGCCGGTGGCGGGGTTGATAGCCCGGGCCCCCGTGTCGACTCCGGTCTTCTTCCGCTCTTCGCCAACCTTGCGGCGTTCCACCAGGTCCATGGCGAGCGCGGCCTGCACATAAGCTTCAACGTCGGCTCGCCGCTCGTCTGTGGTTACCTCTGCCACCAACGGATGCTCCGGCGCCAGAACCATGAAAGTGGCGCCGAACAGGGTGTCGGGTCGCGTGGTGAAGACGCGAATCTCCTTTCCTTCATGCCCCGCGATCTCGAAGTCGATGTCGGCACCTTCAGAGCGACCGATCCAGTTGCGCTGCAATCGCTTGGTGGAGTCGGACCAGTCGATCCATTCCAGATTATCGAGCAGGCGCTGGACGTAGTCCGTGATCTTGAAGAACCATTGCCTGAGGAAGCGTTGAGTCACCTCGGTTCCGCAGCGCTCGCAACGGTTGTCGATGACCTGTTCGTTGGCCAGGACGGTCTTACAGGATGGGCACCAATTGACTGGCGCTTCGCGGTGTTCGGCGAGGCCGGCCTTGTAGAGTTGCAGGAAGATCCACTGGGTCCACTTGTAGTACTCGGGCCGGGTCACATCGACAACCCGATTCCAATCGTACATGAACCCCATGCGCTTCAGTTGACGCGTGAAGTTCGCAATGTTTTTCGGAATCAACTGCGTCGGATGGATGCCTTCGGCAAGGGCGAAGTTCTCCGAGTGGATGCCGAAGGCGTCAAACCCAATGGGCTCGAAAACATCGAGGCCGCCCAGCTTGTGAAAGCGACCGTAGATGTCGGCGCCAGTGAACGCATAGACATTGCCGACGTGCAGGCCCTCCGCCGAGGGGTAGGGGTACATCATCAGGTTGAAGAAGGGGCGGGGAGCCCCATCCATGTCTACCCGATGCGCGCCGCTCTTCTCCCAGCGCTCTTGCCACTTCGCCTCGACTTTACCCGAGTCGTACCGCTCGGCCATAAGCTCGCTATGCTTCCGCCGGTGACCACGAAGACAAAAGGCGGGCCGAGCGCCCGCCCTCCCGTATGGCCGAGTAAGATGAACGCTAGCTCGGGTGAATTCAATGCCCTGCCATAAGCATCGGCGGGGCCACTCATTCGCCCTTCAGCCCTGGGTAGCCCGCAAGCTCACCGAGCGCGGGCCACGGGTCTTCCTGCTCTTCGAGCGCCGCTGACAGCCGGTCCAGCGAGCCCATCAAGTTGCCGACACGCTTATAGAGGCTTTGGAAAACGTTGAGCCGGTGGTAGTAGAGGTGCCGGGCGATGAGAGAGGCGTTGTTGAGCTGCGTGGGGTCGAAACGGGCGTAACCGGCCAGCCGCAGCGACGGGACGTATTCACGCTCGAAGTGTTCGGCCGCCGCCTGCATGAAAGCCTCGCGCCTGCCTTTTAGTTCATCCAGCTCCAGCTCTTCAGCGTACAGATTCTCGAGCCCATCCCAGAGCTCGTCGAGGAACTCTCCCAGCACGAGCCTGTCGTGCCAACTGTCGCGTGCCTGCTGGCAGAGGTCGACGTCATAGCCGCGGCTGCAGAAGAACTCGATGGCGCCGACCGAGCCGACGAAATTTGCCAGGCTCTCATTGAACTTCACATGCCCGCTTACCCACAGCGTGTTGTGGGTAAGCTCGTGGATGACTGTCTCGACAATCCCGATGCTGTCGCGGTCGAGAGCCGTGGAGAGCAGTGGGTCGGGTAACCAGCCGAGTGTGCTGAAGGCGGAAGTAGAGCGGATATACGTGTCGTATCCCTTCTCCCGGAATAGTTGCGCTTCCGCCTCAGCCGCGCCCAGGTCGAAGAACCCCTTGTAGGGAACTCTGCCGACTATAGGGAACCACCATGTGTATGCGGCAAGTTCATCGATTGGGCTTGCAGACAAGACCAGGGCGAGTGTATCGCGATCGAGCCGAGTGAACGAGGTGTAACTATTGCCAACGTCAAGGTTCAGGTCCCGCCGGGCGAAGCTGCGAGCTTGAACGACCAGCTCGAGCTTCGAGCGCGTTTCCATGTCCAGCCCGGCGTCGTTCAGCACATCCTCAAACGGCTGGCGATTCCAGAGGATCTGTGCTTCTTCCCACGCAGCGCGCGCGACAAAGCCTGGCGAACAAGAAAAAAACGCGGCCACGGCGATCAGCGCTAGCGCCATAGCTGCCGGCAGCGCCCAGGCGGGGCGGCCCCGATTCGATACTTGATCTATTGTTTTCTGGATACGCGTCATTCTCGATTGCCTCGGAATACCACTGACTCCCCTATTATACAGGGAGCGTAACACAACGGTTCCGGGTCCCGGCCTACGGGCACATTTCGCCGCTCGAGTGTAGTAGTTATAGTGGCAGCGCCGAAATATATCCCTCGGAAGCAGTCCGAGACGGGTTGTCGCCATCCCCGCGCCCGAGCGCAAGTGATAGGAAAGTTGACTAGATGTCCGATGATTCTAAGCAAGTAGATCCCGAGAAGTTGCGCAGCCGCATTCTGGCCCTTGCCGAGCTGATCGGCGAGCTAGATTCCGCGGGACGGCTCCTCGAGGCTGTACCGAGGCTGCTACAGCAGATGGGAGACTTGCGCGCCCTGCTATTCGAGTACGAGGTCCGTTGCACCGGCCGGCTATTGCCCAAGAGCAGCGAGCCACCGGAGGTGCTGGAGGCCCAGCGCATTGTGGAGGAAGCGGTTCGCCGGTTTGAGGAAGCGAGTGCGGACTGGAGCGAGGGCTGGACCGATACGAGTGATGAGTCATGAGTGATGAATATCGAAGGACCGGTAGATTCATGAGTGATGAATCTACCGGTCACTCGCTCTCCGCCTGCTCGGCGATCGGATCCGGTGATTTGGATCCCTTCTTTCGCAGCTTCTTGTAGGCCACATAGGATAGACCCGCCGCGCCCAGCATCCCGGCTGCCGATGCGATCAGGCGCACCATCGTGCGACGGCGGCCGGCGGGTTTCTTCGATTTGGGCCAGGCCCAGAGGTGGCGGTCGAGATCAGTCTGGTAGAGATCGCGCATGTGGAGGCGACCTTTCGCCTTGCGACGATCGCTCATGCGGCGATCGCTGCCTTTCTTGCGTTTCTCCCGCTTCGACTTGGTCTCTGCGCCGCCGTTACTGCTCAGCTTACTGCGACCGGGAAACGTCACGTTTTACCTCCGTTGGGGGAAGCCGAGCATCCGCTTGCCGTAATCGCGCGGGCCCAGCGCCGACACTAGGCTAATAACCCGCGAGGGGTGACTCGTTCCCGCCGGAGGGAATGCTCTCAGCGGATCTTCACGTAATAGAGACGTTCGGTGACCCGATCGCTTTTGTAACGGCGATTGTCACCGTCGCGGTCGCTGCGGTAGCGTTTGTAAGGTCGTTCGAAACGGCAAAAAGAGCTCGCTATCCCCCGGGCGCGCAGGACGCGCTCGATGCACTGCTCCGAGATGATGCCTTCGGAATTGTAGCTCATCAGGATGTGCCGGCAGGGAGCGGCGGACACCAGGTCCTCGAAGGCGGCTTCGCATCGCCGCCGCCTCGACCAGTCCGTGCGTTTTGCGCTGTCTTCGGGGAGTCCAGTCTTGCCGCGCAGTGCCGGCATCGCGTCGAACCAGCCCTCGGCGATGATCTCCGGGATATGATAGTAGCCCACGTACTGCCGCGTGTTGTAAGGGGGGTCCAGGTAAAGGAGATCGAAGGGATCGAGCCCGCGGATGAGATCCAGGGCGTCTCCTTTGTAGGCTTGGCAGCGGCGGCCGGTGCCGGTGATGAGGGCTGGCGGCCGCAACCGGAGCTGGCGCAGTGCGTTGGGCTGCCAGCTCTTCACGTAGGCGGCGTAGATACCCGTGGTGTTGGCGACTCGGTCTGCCGCCTCGAGGAGCGCCGTGATCAGGATGTAGCGTTCGCCGTCGGTGAGCAATCCGGCCTCGCTCCATTCGTTGATCCGCTGGCGGGCAGCGTCAATAAGGGCTGCGTTCTGCGGGGTGAAATAGCGCCGGTCGTGCTCGGCGCACCCCGTGCCGTCCGGGCTGAAGTGCTGGTGGAT
>SDBV01008291.1_pt1 | contig 14061 bp, 27 predicted proteins | sample 2277081 | NCBI WGS metagenome assembly SDBV01 (sample SAMN10402039, study PRJNA504765) | marine sediment metagenome | isolation source: marine sediment core GS10_PC15, 223 cmbsf | place: Arctic Ocean: Southern Knipovich Ridge | collected 2010
AGTTATTTCATCCATTAACTCAAAATACTCAACGTTCGCAATCTCTAAGGAGTTTGAGGACTTGTAATCATCAGGAATATTATCCAATCTCTCTACCATAACTTCCTCCTAACATTAGAATTATAAGCGGTATTACCCTAAATGTCAACATCATACGTTGCTTTCTTCGTACTCATCAAATGCCTTAACGATATCCTTAACTACCTGGCTCCGAATAATATCCTCGCGGTTAAATTCCACAATACCTACGTCAGGGGTGTTTTTGAGAATATCTTTAAGTACATACAGTCCAGATTTCTTTTTATATTCAGGTAAATCTGATTGTCCTGGGTCTCCGGCTATCACTATCTTACATCCCTCACCGAGACGGGTTAGGACCATTTTTAACTGTTTAACAGTAGCATTTTGTGCCTCATCCAGCAGGATAAAGCAATTATTGAACGTTCGGCCCCTCATATAGGCCAAAGGGGCAACCTCTATGTAGCCTTTTTGAATCTTGTCAGAGGTTAGTTGAATACCGATTAGATCATATAAGGCATCATATATGGGGCGCATATAGGGATCTAATTTGTCTGTCATATCCCCAGGCAAAAATCCAAGTTTCTCACCCGCCTCAACAGCCGGGCGGGTAATTATCATTCTTTTCCTCTCTTTTGCCCAATGATAAAGCAGCGCTTCGTACACAGCTAGATAGGTTTTTCCACTTCCTGCCGGGCCTAAGCCCACAGTAACTGTGTTCTTCTCGATTGAAGCTAAATAAGTTTCTTGCCGTGCATTTCTTGGCTCCACCTTTTGAAGTTGTTTGTAAATTCTCTCTCGTAAGGATTTATCGGCATTGCGTTTACTAGGATTGCTTTTGGTATTATTCTTTACCATTTACAGATTCCGCCTCCTGGAGAATTAGATTCCTAAGGGCACCCTGCTTACTATACTTCCTTTACTTTCACAAACTCATCGAAGATAAGCTGGAAAACGTAGTGGAACATAGGGCCGTCACACCTGGCCTTATGACCGCAATGACATTTCACATTTGTACCTACCCGAGCTATTTTTTTCCGCTCGGGATCCATCTCATCATAGCCTACTTTCCAGGCGTCATACAGAGTTGCGAAAGAAACACGAGAACTAGCGTTACATTTCTCACAGACAAGATTGATATGCATGTTTTGTCTCCTGTGCTACCCAGATCGCTAGGACCTGGGTAGCGGGGGCACCGGCGTACGCCGACTCCACCAGAGGATTTTAAGTTTCCACAAACTTAGGCCCTACAAAGAGGGCACCCTGATCACTTCGGATCGTTCAAATAGTTGTTTAACAAAAGCGTGAAGTACCTCTTCATCTCCTGCCTTAGCTAATCTTTTGAATTCATCGTGTTCTTCAGTCGAAACATCGAGGGCAACAACTCCATACTTACCAGTTTTCGGACTGATTATTCCTTCTTCAACCTTAGTTCTCATGTAGTGAGAAAAGAACTTACCATCATAATTGAAGGAACCTCCACAGGAATCGCAAGTACCATCCAGAGCAAGTTCCTTCGGGAAATCATCGTCCGGGTAGTCTGCTTTTATCGCCAGTGCTAGTAAATCCATCCGCACCGAAAGGTCAAATCCACAGTGATTGCATTTAAATGCCATGGCGACCTCCTATGGGAGAAGAATTACACTTATCTCCTCCTCTTATATCTTACAATGAGTAACTTATCGAGCGATTAATAAATCTATCCGGGACTTCGTCTATGTATCTACTAGGAATATCGGCAGTGGGTCAGTTTGCTGACAGGACGTGGTCAGCTTGGGGCGAGGTCTGCTGCCACTTAAATGGCAGCAACTACACCCGCGGGGACCGCTCAGACAGGGCTCGCGAGTCGTCGAAGGAAGGAGTAGGGTGGCGCCCGCCGCCGTGGTCAACCGCTCAAGCGTTCAGGCTAGTCACACTTGCGCTTGATCGGCTTCGGCTTGGACCGCTTGTGCTTCTCAACACTCACAGTCTTCGGCCCAGGCTTGGGACCAACGCGCTTCGGAGCGCACTTGGTCTTTTGCTTTCTGGCCAATATGCATTGGGCGCGCTTGCCGGCCACCACCATCGGTGTTGATCCCCGGCAGCCCACGCGATGCAATTGTACCGCGGCGTAGCCGGGCTTTCCTCGCTGAACTCTTCAGATTGGATGTGAGGATACCTCGCGGTATCTACAGCCATCCTGTCGACCTAGCCCAGTCCAGCCAAGCGTCAACCATGCTGTCAAGATCACCAGCTGCATCGTCGGGGATTACGTTGACATCACCCGTGATTGCGCTCAGGGCCACAAACCAGTGGTTCGGGTCTTGCTCAAGCTCGTCAATGATGAGTGGAATTGCCGCGTCACCCATTGCGATGACCTGAAGATACGCAGGGTGTGAGACAAGGTCGCTGAGCGACGAAGTGTCGAGCGTCTCTCTTTTCCATCTGTCGGCCAAACTGCGAAACCTACGAGCGAGAACTTCTGAGTCGGCCAAGTATCGAGCTGAAGGCACTGCAACCCGGTCGTCGCCGCGCACGTCGCGGATCACGTCTGGACCATCGAAGAGATGGTCGGACTTCTGAATTCAAAGTGACCCACTACCGGAATATCCGCTCTTTGATCACATTTGAGACATTTGCAAGGAACATAAGCACCTATAGATAGATCCCAGTTGGGGCCTACCTCCCCGCAAGCCTCCCAATTGTGCCAACAAAAGAATTTGCCATTCTTTCTAAATTCTCGGTTACGTCTTCTATTCTTCATAATATTCCTTGTACGATGCGGCCATCCACCACAATCGTTCTATCTAACCGCCCCAGTATCAGGGTCTCTGTCTAAAAATACCACAGGTTGTCCATCGGCAGCTATAAACATGATCCAAGAATTATCTTCGGGCTCTATCCATCCCTGCCAATACTCACGTGCAGAAGGATGGCTGTAACGCCCTACCTTAATGTTACCCATACATTTAATGTTACCCATACATGCCTCCTATACTATTCCCCATACATCTCGGCGCATGCCTTACCCTCTCGTTCGTACAAAAGGGCACCGTCCACACCATAAATGCACGCCGTTAAATTCTCTGGGTCTCGGGCCGTCGGGTCAGGATTCCGGAAAGGGCCCTCAATCCCGCCACATCTAAACGGAAAACAGGGATTAGGTGACCAAGAGGTATCAAATCTGGGGCCGGTGTGGTGCCTAACCTCCCTGTTCCCATCCCGAACGTAGACATCTACGCGCTCCCTACCGCGTATGCCCCGAGCATTAGCAACTAACGGTAGTAGGAAACTGATCATTAGCACGAAGATCGCCAGTAATTTCACTTGCAGTACTCCTATAAACTCGTGGCATAGCCACTGCATTCAATCGTTCATGTAGAATGGCCAAGCCCTTTAACAGGTCATCACATTCAATATTGGCCAAGTCTACATAGCTACAAAAGGATGATCCGGGGGCTCGATCTCCAGCATATGTAAGAGACAGTCTTGGCATGTTTTATCCTTCCTTGTGACCCTTTTGTATTCATTTTAACTTGTGCTGGGATTCTGTTTCCAGGCTCCAGCGGGCCCAGCGGTCGTTATGATAGGGTTAGTATCTTACGATGCAAGTGCAACTTTATCCGCAACACGAGGTCCGCGGCAGCGGAGTTCCTTGTTGTGGAGGCGGGCTGCGTACTCTACGAGAGAGTTTTTGCCATTTATGTATATGAGTCTTTTAACGTAGCCTACTCACTACGGGCTGCGTCCCTATACCTTCTCAACACGTCGAAACCGATCGCTCCCATGTATAATTCTTCTGGTGGAAGCGGCGGGAATCGAACCCGCGTCCGCACTGACCCAGCATAGAGCCGGGTTACAGCCATACTAAAACAATCTGTTAGATCGGGGGCGAGTAGATTTTCTGCTTTCCTTTGGGGGGAAAGACTCCCAATCATAAACTTCCGAACCTAACAGTTCATAGTTATTATGAAATTCATCCAGATCAAGATAGGCTGACGGCAAGTTAGAGCCTGATTTTCTTACTATAAATAGCCTATCTCCTTCTATTTTAAGTCGCCATCTCTTGCGCTCATTTTCGGCATTCTCTCCTACTTCCGGCCAGAAATTTTCTGGAACTAAAATCTTATCAAGAACACAAACGGGAATAATATACGCATCATCCTCTTCTTTATTTGTGTAAAGAACCACACACATATTATTACCGCACCTCTCCCGATATTCTTGGAGAGGATTAAAATGTAGATCTAACCTCAATAGGTTAGTCTCGTCATAGCGGACGTAGTGCCGAGTTTGCAAAAACTTTTTATTGCGTTCTATATAATTAGACATATGCTGCGCCTGTCCATCAACTCAACCATATGTTATATCCCCCTAAAAGTCAAGCCGATATTGTTCACCATCCTGAGTTGGCAAATCCTCATTCTGGGTAATCTCATATAAAGCTGCGATTCTCTCTCTTATAAACGCTTTACGAGCATTATCATACAGGGCTGCGACCGAATCAGTCGTCTCCTCATAGTTCTTAAATGCCCGGCTAGTCTTCTTGTGCAAGCGTTCTTGAAGCCCCTCTTCATAGATGAGGTAGGCTGCCCCTATGAGGAAGTCCAAATCCACCTTCTCTTCCAAAAGCTTATCCACAACCTCATCTGTGAGCTTCGTACCCTCCGGATACAGCTCTTTGAAGATTTCTGCGTCTGGGCAGGCATCGTGCTTTATCAACCAGTCATAGGTAATGATGTCTGGCAAAGGTTCTTGCTTGAGAGTAGCAGTTAACGCCATTATAACCACCAAAGCATTAGGTTATTCAACGAACCTAGCGGGCTGCTTTTGTCCTCTACTTTTGGTGTTGAAGTTTCTTGTTGCTTCATGCCTAATAGCATCTTATTGAAGAACGCTTGAACAATAAGACTTAGCCTAAACGCTCTATGAAAAAAAGGATAATCTTTCAACCGCTCCAAATCCTTCCAAGCCTCGTCAAGGGTGGAATTCCAGACATTAGAGCCTTTAAGCGACTCAATATGGTCTTTGTCTATGATAAAATCATAACAAAGGTCTCCGTCGTCATTATTATAGACTTTAACCTGGGTTCTGTCCATTACCATCGCACCTGAGCATCTTTCTTTGTACGGGGCATCTTACTCGGTTGATAGGGGCTTCGGCCAGGGGGTCTGTAAGGAAGTAACACCCTACGAAGCTGGGGAGCCACCTCTTTGCAGAAATGGCAAGTCCGCCCCAGCATTGGATCACAGCTACAGGCCGCAGCCTTAACTTTATCGAACAGTTCTTTGTTTTTCATTACCAACTGTTTAGTCCTTAAGTACGTCTCTGGTGACGTGTTTGATACCAATTCGAGCAGCATCCCCATTACTAGTATGGCCACTCTCACGATATACGTCTACAGCAAAGTCTATTGCGCGCTCTTTAGCTTCCGGGGTGAGCTGCCTACCCACGGTATCACGGTCAATATTGTTGCCCATTGTACTTCTAGCATTTCTAATCCATTGTTTATCCTGCCACAGTCCAACGTTACTCATGATTTTATTCCTTTCTATGCGGAGCACCATTCTGCTCCATACAATTAACCGCTATAGCAGCAATTTTTCTTATCCTAGCCAAAGCTTCCATTTCCATCTTTTTCTCTACAGTCCACGCATCTTGGGCCTTACGTACATATACAGCCAAAAGAGTCAGAAATTCTCCGATCTCTAAAGGATTGTCATGTTCCGTATCATTTTCAAGATAATCAAACCAAACGGTTCTCTGATAAGCCCGCTCACTATCGATGGCCGCGTATACTTCTGCTCTGTCTGCCATATCTCCTCCTCTCTAATAGAATAATAAGTAATCATCCCCCAAAAGTCAATTAGATAGAAATTTTTCTTGACTTTTCAAGGGACCGTCTACCCCTGGGGGACAACGCATAGGCAGGCCAACCCGCCCCCCGGCCTCGCCGAGGAAGAGACTTGTTCAATAACCCTGCATGTACCATCTCTTCTAATTCAGAATACCTAAAGTCTCGTATTGACAAAGTCTTCTTCTTTTTGGCAGCCTTTAAAATCTCAAGTTGATTCATTATAAGTCCTCTGGATAAATTTCCAATATCTTGGGTCCACAAAAACAATCTTCACCCCCTGTATGAGGGCCAGGAACATCCCTACAAATAATTATCTCAGCGCTCCTACCCTGCTCTTTAATCAAATCAAGAGCCACTTTAATCGCCTGACTTCGATATCCCTGTTCAAAATGAACTTCATCAGTTTTCTTTCTGCTCGACATGTTCTACCTCAGGCCAGTTGGCATCTTTCAGGGCACGAAGTCGCGCTAATTCTACCCTGGTTTCTTGATCCAAATCCTTGGTGTCTCCATGTAACTTGTCATCGTAAAAGTAACGATAAGAATCTTCCGTAGTCCATTTAGAGTCTATTTCACATTTCCATTTGTGAGTATTGATAAGATAGTCGGGGCGCTCTCCCTTACGTAAGTTGCTGGGATTCGTAATTACTGATGGCTCATGCCATATGATTCGATTATTAGGCTGAGCCGCAATACAACCACAGTCTAGCTTGATAACGTGCGCATTCTTATGTCCATCCTCACCGGGTTCTTCGGAGTCATTGTTTCCAAACCAATCAACGGTGAACATATAGGACCCATCAAAAACCTGCTGATCTCTTAAGGCCACCTGGACTCGCATCTCATGTAGCCAATCAAAATCAGTTATTGCGACGTCGTAAGCAAAGCAATCCCACAGTTGAAGATAATGCAAGGGTAAATGAGGCTTATGCTTTGTAAAGACTAAGGCGCTTAGGGGTAAACGGGCAATCTGAGCCCCATGTTCAGTAAGAACATGGAAACCCAAAGCCCTTCCGTAAACGCTTGCAAGTCCAAATACAGTCCCATTAATGTACTCCCCATGATGTTCTTGCAAGTCGTATAGGTACTCCTTACGTAAGAAACAATCGAATACGGGGACGTTTTCATTTAGTTCAGGCATTTACACCCCCTAGAATACCCGATTTTGCTTGAAACGGGGCGGGGCAATGAACTGCCTCTCCAAGCTATGCTCTACCATCTCTAGGCTCTTCTGAATTAAATCGTGGTATTCTTTCTCTCTTTCTATACCTGCGTAGCTACGTCCATTCTTATGCGCCACGACGGCGGTAACACCGCTCCCCATGAAGGGATCAAAAACAACATCGTCAGGTAAAGAGTATAACAAGACTAGCCTTCGTACTAATTCCTCAGGGAACATAGCCTCATGAAAATCATTGGCTCGCACACTGCTGATATACCATACAGCAGACACCCACTTCTTCCAGTCTTCCTTGCTAAACATATCGGTCACTGGAGGAATACCCTCCCGCTTGGGGGAATCCCCCTTATAATATACCCAGATATATTCCCAGTTCGGCAGAGCCCGCACATAGGTGGCAGGTATATTGTCGTGGTAACCAACATGTTGGGAGTTTGCCCAGGGGTCATCCTTGTGCCAGATATATCTAGCCAACAGATGGCAATCATCTTCTTTGAGATTACGAGTAATCTCAGGAAGAACCTGGTCATTCTCCTCAACTCGACTGCTAACCTTAGAAAAGGCAGCTATGTCAGCGATATTGATCGCAATCTTACCACCCGGAACAGTATTCACAGCTACGTTATGAAATACCTGTTGCAACATCTTACGATAGTCGTCAAACGATTCGTAATCCTTCTCATACTTCTTCCCTACGTAGTAAGGAGGGGATGTAATCGTAAGGTGAATCGTATCCGGGTAGTTGATTGCGTCTCTTGAATCACCTAATACTATCACTACTCGACATCCTCTGGAGTCCTAATACCTCGGGTTGCCAAGAACGCATCCCCAAGGGCACGTAATTCCTTATTTACAGCATCCATTTCTGCTCTTAACGTAGTGGTTTGAAGGGATAGAAGGGACACTGCCCACTGATAGCGGCTAGCTAAGAACAGAACAGCAGTCTGGTCTGAACTTAGCCCCTCTACCCAATCATTATGCTTCCGAACGGCCGCTGCAAACTCAGGGTCGCTTAGCACATGGCTTACGACCGCCAGAGTCTGCTCCACGGACGCGTCAGTCGGCTGCGTTTCTACTTCACTCATTTTGTAATCCTCTCTTCTTTATACCAGCCCAAGTCGGCTGGCAACCTTTTGGTTCTGAGTAAAACGGGTATACCGCCTACCGTTCTCGGAAGTCCAACTTCCTAGGGGCCTTCCGAATGCGTATCTCCGCTGAAACCTAATTGCTTCCTCAGTTCTGCCCAAAAATCTCGACAGAAAATGAACAGTGAATCGACTTGACGGGGCTATCAGAACCATAGCAATGTCCACATCAGACCAGGCATCTCTGCTATTTCCAGAAACAAAGTCCATTAGGTGGGCATTTCCAATTCTAGCTTTCTTAGACTCCTTCCGCAACCGCTCAGTATGGTAAGCATAGCCATTGGCTGCGCTCTTTACCAACCTTGTGGAGCTAGGATGGCGAGACGAGGAAACTTTACGGAACTCCCGCAAAGCGTTGGTGAAGTCGCGCGCCTGAAGGAACCCGATTCCCCTTTGTATAGTAAGAACACCTCTAGCTATGGTAGGTACTCTTCGACGTTTAATAAATCTAGGCATTAATTACTCCTTTTTTGACCGAAAGATGGCCTTTGGTCAGTGTGTTTAGCGTTAACTCTTTTCAATTGAATCATGTGTTTGAAATGCTCATCAACAACAATAGCGAGCTTATCAATCTTACAGAAACACAACGCTGGGTGCTCTGCCTCATACGTAACGAAAAATTCGTTACAGTCAAAATGGTTATCTGTTTGATTCTTGTACGGCTCAGCATCAAAAGAACATACATAAGCCATTGGAATTACAACTGCGCGGGTCAAATCCCTGTTTACCTTAACAAAGAGGGACATTGGGTGCTTATCGAAAAACTTCTTCTTGCGTATTGGAACACTAAATTTCCTCCAAGTTGTAGGGTAGGGGGCATCCGAAGGCCATTTGCTACCCTGGGTACTCTCAATTTCTATAGCAAATTCTTCATATCCAGGTGCCATAGCTTCGATATCCACACCAAATTTATCTGTTGCATGAAGCTCCAGCTTATATTTGGCGAGTCTTTTACTTCGTTTAAGTAGCTCAAAAATCTTCTCTTCGGTAGAAAATGCATTTTTGTAGTCAACCATCTATTCTGTTACCTCTTCCTGACAGGAAGGGCAAAAATGTGTTGACCTACCGGCCAATTTGATCCTCTTTATAGTATCCTCACATTCAACACACTTCTGTCCAGTCTTTTGGTATACTCGATGAAGTTTTTGGTAGGAACCTTTACTTCCATCAGCAGCTACATAATCTGACGTAGAAGAACCTCGGTATTTAATACCCTGTTTGAGTACAGTCTTAACAGCAAACCAAAGTTTGCCACTCTGCTCTTCCGTCAGAGATACACCTCTGGTGGCAGGATGGACACCTGCGCAGAAACAAGCCTCATCTGCATAGATATTTCCTACACCTGCCAGTTTGGTTTGATCCAAGAGTATAGCTTTCACAGAGCGCCTACTCTCCAAGATCTTCTCGAAATCACTTAAAGAAATTCCCAAAGCATCAGGGCCTAGGCTACTTAGTCCCGGAACATCCAGCTGTTCGATATTTTGAACGTCTTCAACTAACCAGATGTGCCCAAATAATCTAACATCATTAAAATGAAGCTCTATATTTTCATCCTCCCCAGAAGGATCCGCAAGTTCAATGACCACATGGGTATGCTTGTCAAGGTAGTTATCGTTAAGTAGATCTACAAAATCTGCGTCGGGGGGAGTGCGCAGTAGAAGCTTACCCGTCATACCCAAATGGATTACCATTACATTATCATTAGATAGTGGAAGAATAATGTACTTACCCTTCCGCAACACCGTAAGAATGGATTGATTCATAATTCCTTGGAAAAATATCTCCGGGGAAGTACGCAAGGTGCTGCTCAAAGCTGAAGCCTTTAAGACAAGTCCTGTTATCAACTTACCTATGATTGCCGGTCTTAGATCCCGGACAATAGTTTCTACCTCGGGTAGTTCAGGCATTACTCTCCCTCTTGTTCCTTACGTGCCAAATAGAACGTAGGATAATCCTGCTTCTTTAGATCTTACCAGCTACCGCGAAATATATAAGCAGCAGCACCAACGGCCATACATCCGGATCCACAGGCAGCCACGACTTTGTTCGCAGCTTTAAAAGAAGTAATGACATCGTCGACAACAAGGTATTTTCCGGTTTTGAATTCTGGGCCACGTAACTTTCCCTCCTTATCTATCAGAACGAGGGGCTTCTGCTTAGCAAACGCCATCAAAAATCCGGGGACAATCCCTCCCAATGCGGGGGCGGCAACGAAGTCTATCTTCTTCCAGATCTCTTCGGGCACCTCTCTGGTCAGCCGCTCTACATAACCAGCAGTTTCGCGAGGATGGAGCAAATCAAAATCATAAAAGAAACTGGACTTAAGCCCGGAAGAAAGGGTGAATTCCCCCTCCAGACGACACTCCTCGAACATACTATCTCCTAATAGTCCGTAGTTATTGTACGGTGATGGTTTATGTGGGTTTGTACAAACAAATCCTTGGGGGCTTTTTCTACTTGGCGCGCAGCGCTCCACAACAGAAAGTCTGTATGTAGGGCATTAAGATTCTTGTCAGGCATAAGCTCATTCAAAGCCTCCGTAATACCGTCTGCCCCCATAATAGTGGCAGCTCTAATCTCTAGTTCCTTTCTACTCCCACTAGCAATAAGTTGTTGCCTATGGAGACGAGACAAGAGGGCGGCCGACGGAATAAGGACACCCATTTTAGCCAAAGTTTCTGGGATTCTATAATCCGCAAAGACAGTTAAATCCTCCAAGCTGTCCTTAGAGATAGGCAAGCTCGACCAGTCCTGAAACTTTCCATACACCATACCCACAAACAGCTGGGCTCTCTTGAAGAAAGGATCTCTCCAAGTAGGCAGGTGTTCGGGCAGGGCCTGGGACACAAGGTAAGCGTCAGACTTATACTTACGAAATAACTTCTCGAAAAGGCCGGTAGCAGTTATATTCTTGTTTAAGAACTGGCCTACCTCTCGAAGAGCCTTGGTTCTTTCCTTTACCATGGAAATGGGGCCGTCAGCACGGAACAGCTCGGCAAGTAGGAAGTTTTCATCACCATTGCTGAGAAATTCCGGGTGTTTGATATCACCCCAATGCTCTGTAAGTCGCGTCGCAGCCAAAGTTGAGCCGCTCAGCTTTCCATTTTGAAACCGCTTACCGTCTTCATCGAAATAACAATAATTGATAGCGTTAAAGGTAAGATAAAACTGGCACATCTCTTCAAAGTCATCGGATTGTGGATAGCATGGGGCAAAGTCCCAGCGAGGTAGCTCTAACTCAAAGCCCTCATTGAAAAGAATCTGGGCAACTTTGTTTGTTCTAGCTTGGCTAAGAGTTATGTATCTCGGACTTCGAAGAAGCATGTCTGACAACATTCTAACTCTTGACATATTCGTAAACTCCTTTAAAAGTCAATCTATGTATATCGCACGGACCATGCACCATAATAGCTTCCCTATGCTGCTCCGTTCCGTATCCCTTATGCTGGGCAAATCCGTAATCCGGGTACATTGCATCCATCTCTGTCATGTAATTGTCCCTGTGAACCTTTGCAATAATTGAGGCGGCCCCAATAGATTTATCGATGTCGTCGCCGCCTATAATGGCCTCTTGTAGGAGACTTACCCCGGGGATAGTTCTATTCCCATCAACCAGAATCAGCTCTGGGCGGCCTCCCTGTGACACTATATTCTCTACACACTCTCTCATGCAAGCAAGAGTGGTCTGTAAAATGTTGTCTTGATCAACCTGGGACGGTGTTCCCTCTACAATAGACCATGCACACTCTTCTAGTATGTATTCAGACAACAGCTGACGTTTCTTAGGACTTAGACGTTTGCTATCTCTAATCAAGCCAACCCATGGGCGAGGCTCCTCGGGTAAAATAACAGCTGCACATACTACAGGGCCTGCTAAGCAGCCCCTGCCTACTTCATCAACTCCCGCTATCTTCCGATTCTTCATTGTATGTTTTATCCAAAGTTTCGTAAATGATGGGGTCGTCGGCGGCTTTGGCCTTTAATGCGGTAACGGTAGCGGTAGAACGCGGCATCGGAAGGGTCTTAACCTTGGCAAACCCATCTTTCGTCTCGACACTCCCGTCCTCTGCGATTGGGACAACCCCCATCTGCAAGAGGTTTTGGATATACTTTCGAGTCTTCTTATCTACGTACGGAATATAAACTGAGTTCGCGGGGGTGCGATTCTCATACTCACCTTTGAAATGGTACTGACTACAGATGCGCCTCTTCTTAGGGGCAACTTTTGTATTCTTAGCGGAACATCTATTTCCAGCCAAGCTGGTACAGTCTATACAGCGAACTTTAAGAGCGCTACCTTCAAACTGGGACATTATTCCCCGTCCTCAATGGAGATTGTGCTATCTGGAGCTTTCTTACCGGCAGCGACTACTTCTTTTTTAGTGCCAGCAACAATACCAGGGCCTAGATCCCGAGAAGGACGAGCGTGAGGATTAAACCTGGCTATTCTTTCCTTTTGGAACGCTTTAGACGAACCCCCTGATTCCAAATTCTCCAAGTTGGCAACCGCCTCCTTATAGAGATCGTCGTTAATAGCGTGGGCAGAGGTGGTCTTTTTCTTCCTATTGGTGGAGCCCTTGGGACGCCCCGCCTTCCTCTTTTTCAGAGCAGGCGTCTGCTCAGAGCCACCCACTTCCTCAGATTCAGCCTCCAAAAGCTCAGTTAGAAGCTCAATCTTATCATCGATGTGCTCCTTCTCTTTTTCAAGATCGACTATCTTAGTCTGTAGGGCTTTAGTGAAGCTATTCATCTTTATTCCTTACGCTCTTCTCATGAATTTCGTCAATGATTCCGAATGCTTTGGCCTCTTTGGGAGTCATCCACTTATCTCGTTCAAAATCGGACTTGACATCTTCAAGAGAGTTACCCGTATTCTCAGATAAGATTTCCATGAGAAGCTCATTCTTTTTCATCATCTCTTCATGTCTGATGGCAAGATCAGGGGCGGACCCTTGCGCCCCACCCTGTATCATGTGCATCATGATACTAGAATGGGGAAGCGAGAATCTCTTACCTGCCGTACCTCCAGATAACAAAAAGCACCCCATGCTTACAGCCTGACCAACACATACAGTCACAATCTCAGGTTTGACATAACGCATAGTATCGTAAATGCCAAGTCCAGAGGTTACGTCCCCGCCCGGAGAGTTGATGTACATAAAGATGTCCTTGTCAGAGTCATCGCTCTCTAGGAAAAGTAACTGGGCTACGATGGCATTTGCCACTTGGTCATTGATTGGGGTGCCTACAAAAATAATTCTATCTTTCAGTAGCCTAGAGTAAAGATCATAGGCTTTCTCGGTGTTACCGTCTTTCTCAATAACTACCGGCAAAGGATAACTCATTTATCAGTCCTCTAAATTTTGTTGAATACTACAAATAATCCATGGCAGTGCGTTCTTTAATCAGAAAACCTGACCCACCGCAAACATCACAATCCTGCTTCTCTGGCTTCAAAGGGTCAGCGGCATAAACGTTATAAACCAAAATTTTCCCATCCAAACAGCCTGGATCAGGACAAGGCATCGAGTCAATAGATATAATAGGTGTCATTCATTCTCCTATAATAGAACTATACGTCATTTTCCCCTAAAAGTCAAGTACCCAGAGAATTATTTTAGCTATGGTACGTTTTAATCTCACCCACGTAGTGATTTTTCATATGTTCCGCATGTGCTTTGGCAGCCAGCTTGCGGCCTTCGCGTACTTCCTCAACTGTGGCGCTTCTCAAACGACCGTCAGCCAACATATGGTGTCGTCTACAAAGGGGCAGCCAGTTCAGACCATCAAGGGGGTTGTTTTCGTGGTCTCCGTCAAGATGGTGACAATCCACTGCTCTCACATTCTTACCTTCCACCTTATCACAGCCGGGGAGGCAACAGC
>SDBV01008292.1_pt1 | contig 14061 bp, 17 predicted proteins | sample 2277081 | NCBI WGS metagenome assembly SDBV01 (sample SAMN10402039, study PRJNA504765) | marine sediment metagenome | isolation source: marine sediment core GS10_PC15, 223 cmbsf | place: Arctic Ocean: Southern Knipovich Ridge | collected 2010
ATATACCAGCTGGGGAGCCACCGGCTGCTGTGTGGAGATAGTACGATAGCTTCCGACGTGGAAAAACTGATGGATGGACAGTTGGCGGACATGATCTTCATGGACCCGCCGTATGCTATCTATGGCTCGTCTTCGGGACTCTCATCAAGTGTCACAGATGACAAGATCGTGCGCCCCTTCTTTCGCGATGCACTGGCGATGAGCCAGGCCATGACCCGCCTTTTTGCTCAGGTTTATGTCTGTTGTGACTGGCGCAGCTGGCCCAGCTGGTGGGATGTCTCAAAACAAACGGGAATGGTCCCCAAGAATCTCATCGTCTGGGATAAACACAGCGGCGGCTTGGGCAACAACTGGGCAAACACCTATGAGCTGGTGGGATATTTCTGCCATGAGCCGAAACAACAGACGATGACGTCTCAGCGCCCAGCGGGGATGCGCCAAGTATCGAAGCCAAACATCATTCGGGCCAACAGGCCAGTAGGCGATGACCGCCAACACAATGCTGCGAAACCGTTGTCGCTCATCACGGAGATCGTTGAGGCGGCGTCAAGGGAAGGCGAACTGGTGCTTGACCTGTTCGGTGGTTCCGGTCCGGCGATGATTGTCGCAGAACAGCTGAAGCGGCGATGCGCTATGATGGAGATAGGCGAGGCCTGGTGCGACGTCATCCGGCGGCGCTACGCCGAGTTTGTAAACGATAAGAAGCTGATGCCGTGACCAAACGGAAGCTGAAGGTCGTCCCCGACGAGATTGAGCAGGAATCGCTACTGGACAAGCCACCGTGGCTGCCTACACGCGCGGCTGCGCTGTGGGATGTCGTAGTCGCGCGGCGTCAGGCCGCCGGTATCCTAGAGGAAATTGATGGCGTAGCGATCCAGAATCTCGTCCTGAGCTACCACTTCATGCTGCACAATGCGGCGTTGTTGTTGAAGGATGGCGTGCTAGAGAAAGACGAGGCACACGCAGATCGCAAGCGCAAGCACCCGGCGTTCCAAATGTGGCGTGAATCACAGGCTGCTTTTATGAATTGGTCAGCCGCGCTCGGGCTCGATTATGAACCAGAGGAAACGATCGGCGGCGGATCCGCAGAATTGTCGGACCTGGAGAAGCTACTGAGTGGCACGCCCAAGACCAAACGGTAAGAACCGCTGGCGGCATCCGGGGCGCTTCGATGCGGAAGCAGCGGCGCGTGCCGTTGGCATCATCGAGAGCCTGCCGCACGTCAAGGGCAAGTGGGGCGGGGAGAAGATGCGCCTACAGGTGTGGCAAAAGCAGATTATCAAGGACGTCTTCGGTACGCTCAACCCTGACGGGACACGCCAATATCGGACGGTCTACATCGAGATCCCGCGCAAGAACGGTAAGACGACACTCGCAGCCGCAGCGGCCATCGTCCTGTTGATCGGAGACGACGAGCCTGGGGCCGAAGTCTACAGCGCGGCGCATGACAAGGAGCAGGCGTCGATCTCCTTCAATATCGCGAAGGCTATGGTACGCCGCACGCCCGAATTGGACCGGCGCTGCATCATAAGGGACTACAAGACCCGGATCGACGTACCCAGCACAGATAGCTTCTATCGCGCCGTCGAGCGGGATGCTGCCGGGCAACACGGCTTCAACGCGCACGGCGTCATCTTCGATGAGCTGCACACTCAACGCGCACCTGATCTGTTTGATGTGTTGACAACCTCGGGAGGATCACGATCACAACCGCTTGTCTTCATTATCACGACGGCGGGGCATGATCGGCAGAGCATCTGCTGGCGTATGCATCATAAAGCGCGGCAGATACTCGATGGCAAGATCGCTGACCCGACGTTCTATCCGGTGATTTATTCCGCTGTGGATGATGACCGGAAGCACGAAGACGTGAAGTGGCTGGACAAGCGGGTCTGGAAAAAGGCCAATCCCGCCTATGGTGTATTCCGCGATGCAGACGAGATGGAGACCGCTGCGCGGCGTGCTGAGCAAGACCCAGCCTTCCAGAATGAATTCAAGCGGCTCTACTTGAACATCTGGACGCAGGCCGAGACACGCCTAATAACTGGCAAGGCGTGGGACGATTGCGCGGGCGGTCTATCAGAGCCTGAGCTACTGGGCTTGTCTTGTCACGGCGGGCTAGACTTAGCCACAACGCAAGACATCGCGGCATTCGCTTTGCTAGTCATGCACAATGGCAAGCGTGAATTGATCACGCGCTTCTGGTGTCCCGAGGAACGGATCAGACACCGAACCCACAGCGACGGCGTGCCATACTTGCTGTGGGCTGAGCAGGGCTACATTACGCCCACGCCAGGCAATGTGATCGACTTCGATTACATCGAGGCCGAGATATTGAAACTAGCCGAGCAATATGAGATTTTAAGTATCGGCTACGACCGTTGGCAGGCAGCACAGATCGTGCAACACTTAGAGGCCGAGCGACTCTTGTGTGTTCCGATGGGTATGGGCTTCGCCAGCATGTCTGAGCCGACGAAGGATTTCTTGCGTTCTGTTCTGAGTGGGCAGCTGCGTCACACAGCAAATCCAGTTATGGATTGGATGATCGACAACTTAGTAGCTGAGACGGACGCGGCGGGTAACATGAAGCCAAGCAAGAACAAGAGCACAGAACGGATCGACGGGCCCGTAGCATCGATACTCGCGACTGATCGCTGCATTCGTGCGGGTGACACTGAACCTACGAGATGGGTGCCCCTATGACCAAGTTACCGAGTGACGGACGGCCGATGAAGATGGATCCTTTCCTGGCGGAAGCGCTCGAGAAGGAACTTGAGCCTTATACGGGTAATAGGTTGGAACGAGCTCAGAAAGCCATATTGCAGGTCCACAAGTCAGGGTTCACCGGAACATTCGGTCAGTTGGTGGAAGAATACGGCGAAAAGATCAAAGCGGCGGTTGCGTGAATCGGTTTCTCTGGAATCTCGGGGCGCCGTTCCGGGCGATCAAGCGGATGATCGATGCACGCGACATTCACGCCTACGGTGGCGCGGCTCTGTTGGGTTATGGTCTCTGGCTGATTGAGCCGGCCTTCGCATTCATCGGCGTCGGTAGCTTGTTAGTCTACCTGGGCGTCTGGAGATAGAGAGATGGGAATTCTCCCGAAGCTGAAGCGAGAAACGAAGTCACACGACGACTTCATCCCCGCGAACATCGATTGGTCTGACCTCCGACTGCCGCGGACGTCCTACATCTACTCCAACGATGTGAAACGCGGACTCAGGTCCAACGTGTTTATGTCGCCGGTCATGTGGGTGATGAGGACGTCGACGGAAGCGGACGCACGCCTCCAAGCTAAACGTCAGGGGATGTGGCAATGGGTTGAGGATAGTGAGATCGAGCAACTCCTCAACGAACCCAACCCGTTCTACGGTGGCGACGAGATGTTCAAAGGGTTGACGCTCTCCTACCAGATGGACGGCAACGCTTATATCAAGACAACGAGAAACGTGTTCGGCTCGATAATCCAGCTTGACTATATACCCCACTGGCTGATCCGGCCCGAGACATTAGAGGGATCGAATGATCTGATAACGCATTACGAGTACACCCCAGGTGGCCAACGCTTTCTGTTGGCTCCTCGAGATGTGATACATATCCGGTTCGGTCTAGATCCTCGAGATGTGCGGATCGGACTCTCGCCGCTGAAGGCGTTGATGCGAGAGATCTTCACTGATGACGAAGCGGCCAACTTCTCAGCCACGATTCTGAGGAACATGGGTGTCCCTGGACTCTTGGTGTCACCCAAAGAAGGTGCGCGTCAGCCGACAGAAGCGGAGGTCAAAGAGACGAAAGAATTCTTTGCAACCTCGTTCAACAGGGACCGCAGGGGAGAGCCGCTCGTGATGGGCGCTCCGACCGATGTCAAGCAGTTCGGGTTTGACCCGAACCAGCTGACGCTCGCGAACCTCCGAGACATCGCAGAAGAAAGAGTCTGTCTTCATCCTGATACTGATATCATCACGAAGCGCGGAGTTTTGCCTATTACTGCCGTTCGTCCAGGAGATGAAGTTGTCACGCATCGTGGACGGTGGCGCCAGGTATTGGGTATCTCTGAAACGCCAGCCTATGAACCGATGGTTCGGGTTCAGGCAGATGGCCTTACGCCACTTCGGATAACAACAAACCACCGCGTTCTTGCCGCGACCTACGGACCAGACCGGAGCTACCGGCTTGAATACCGCGGCATCGATTGGGTGCAGGCAGGAAAGTTGACCCCGCGAAAACTTGGGAGTCGTCGCAATGGACACTGGATGACTATTCCGGTGTTGTCCAATGTTGAAGTTTTCACGGACTTGGATCTTCTTCCGCATGTTGAAGGGGAGCGCTTTCCGCTTTCTGAGGAAGCGGGTGTCCTCGTCCATCCGTCACCCAGAGTCCAAACAATCACAGCGCGACCAGCCTTAGATCAGGCCTTTGGTCGGTTGCTTGGGTTCTATCTCGCCGAAGGATCATCAGGCGACAACCGTGTCTATTGGTATTTTGGAGAGACCGAAGTCGAGTATCAGGAGACCGTCCAGCGTGATCTGGTTGAGGTATTTAGGTGTCGGTCGTTTGTCATCCCCATCCCGCAACACCACGTTAGAGCAGTAGTCGTTCAGAGTGCGATGCTTGCGCAACTGTTCGCCCTTGGACGTGCGCCGACTAAACGCTTGCCAACATGGGCGTGGGATGGCGGAGACGAATTCCGGCGTGCGGTGTTACACGCTTGGGTATGCGGTGATGGTAGTGTGAACGACCGAGGCCAGGTTCGTGTCACGACCATGAGTCGTGATCTCGCATGGCAAATGCGTCTTTTAGCGATTTCTTGTGGTTACGCAGCATCCATAAGGGTCTCTGCTCCGCGCGAGTCGATCATTGATGGGCGCACAGTGAAACACAGTGGGCCCATCTATGTCGTGAGTTGGTCTTCGCCCTCAGTGTTACGACAGCGGTGGTATCGCATCGAAACTGGCGAATATGGTTCGTTCTGGACGGGAGCTGTGCGTGAAGTCGTGCCATTTCCTTATACGGGGTCAGTATACAATCTCCAAGTTGACGAAGACCAATCCTACCTCACGACAGGCGGGATGGTTCACAACTGCGCCGCACTTGGTATCCCTGCGGCGATCATCGGGTTCGGTGCGGGGCTCCAACAAACTAAAGTTGGAGCAACAATGCGCGAGCTTCGCCGGCTCGCATGGGCTGCTTGTATCAACCCCATGCACAACTCGTTTGGGAAGCAGATTGGTCGCCAGCTTATCCCCGAATTCCGCAGCCAGACTCGCCGCTTCCGTATTAGGTTCGACACCAGAGAAGTCTCCGCGTTCTCTGAGGAGGAGACGGAGAAAGCGGCACGCATCGGGACGCTAGTCGAGAAGGGAATCATGCGCGTCGATAAGGCGCAAGAAATTATGGGCCTCGAGGTCGATGAAAGCCAGGCTATCTATCTCCGGTCCACGAATACACTAGCCGTCCGCGCAGGAGAGGAACCTGCGGTGGAGCTCGTACCCGACGATGGGTCAGCAGGAGAGTCCGACGAGAGCGTGTTACAGGCTGCGGGTCGGGTTATCAACCGCATGAAGACAGCAGTCAACGGGCGAGGGGACTGATGTCTAGATCGAGGCCGTTGGTCGATCGTTTCTGGGATCGGGTCGAAAAGGGTGATAGCTGTTGGCTTTGGCGCGGTGCTATTCATCACACGGGCTATGGTGTAATTGCGGAAAGAGTCAACGGACAATATCGACAATATCGCGTTCACAGATTGAGCTATGAGTTACACCATGGCACCGTACCCGATGATCTTTGTGTGTGTCATCATTGCGATGTTCGTCATTGCGTGAATCCTGGACATCTGTTTGTCGGAACGGCAGGAGATAATCAGCGCGATGCCGCCCGGAAAGGCCGAGTCGCCGAACGTGTCAGAATCGCGAGCGATGCAAGGCGGCGTCAGCTCGCTGAGAATAAGGGTGCTCGCGCCAAATTCTCGGAACAACGTCGTCGCTACATGAAAGAACGATGGCAAGATCCAGAATATAGGAAGCGTTACAGCGAGATGATGAAGGGGAAGTGGGCCGAAGGGGCGTATCGAAAGCGCAAGGCAAGGACGACCTAATAAGGGATTGCGTACAATGGAGAAAAAGGCATGTCTGGGCATCGAGATCAAGAACGCTGATAAAGGCGAGATAGAAGCCGTTTTCAGTACTTTCGATGTGGTGGACCTGGATGGTGATGTGACCTTGCCGGACGCATTCGAGGATGGTGCGAAGGTTTTGATTTCCGCATATGGTCATAGCTCCTGGCATGGAGAGCTTCCGGCAGGCAGCGGGATTATCAAGGCTACGGAAAAAGATGCTCGGCTCGTTGGCAACTTCTGGATGGACACGCATCAGGGCCGAGAGACTTTTCACACTGTTAAGAACGCGGCGGACTTGCAGGAATTCAGTTATGGTTACGATATTTTGAAACAGGCCACGCCAAAGTCGGATGACTGGAAAGACGAATGGACAGAGATTGGAGCTCGGCGTGCCTTGACTAAACTGATCGTCCATGAGGTGTCGCCCGTGCTCAAAGGCGCTGGAATCGGGACCGAGACTGTGACAATCAAGGCAGCAAAGGAGGAAACCATCAAAGAGCCATATAAGCTCCGGTGCATGAACTGCTCTTATTTCATTGGCGAGGCGTCAAGTCTGCACTTCTATGTCGGTAAAGCGCGGAGTCACCGAGAGGCAGAAGAGGTTGCTTCCTTGCCCCGCGATATCAGACTGTGCAAGGGCTGCGGAACGTTCAACGTCTACATTCCAGAGAGCGCCTTGACGCTTTCCGGCAAGTAGGCTAACGTAGTACGACAATTCTAGGGCCAGTAGAGGGCCAGCGACAACGCATCATGCGTCGGCTGGTCTTTTTTTCTTATGTCGACGTTGAAGTAGCACCACAGAATTAGGGCCAGTAGAGGGCCAGACCAACGCAACTATGCGTCGGCTGGTCCTTTCTCATGCCGACGCGCCACGGGGAGGCCCAAACATGGCGACGGCGGCAGTAGAAAAGCGCGAGGAACTGAAGATCAAGTCGGATCTGGCGACTCAGATCCTCGAAGAAGTAAGGACTTCAGAGGAGAATGTTCTCGACTTCTCCCAGACCAAGCTCCTGAAAGGCGAGACGGAAGCGGAGAAGCTGGATTCGTTCAACGAGCTCCACGCTGAACTGAACACGCTTGCGGAAGATCTGGCGAAGCTCGAGACAGACGAGCGCGCCAAGGACATCGAGCGGATCGCGAAACAGGCAAAGGAGCCTTTTCGGGCCATCCCTCCACCTCGAGAGCCGACTGCGGCCAAGTCGCTCGGGCAGATGTTTATCGAGTCCGACGCTTACAAGACCGCGTACAAAGAGGACCGGCGTCGAGGCGTCCCGGCGACGTTTAAGATTGATCTCAAGACGCTGTTCATCACGAGCGCGGGTTGGGCCCCGGAGTCAACGCGGATTGATCGGGTGGTCGACGCCGTGACTCGCCCGGTCCAGTTGCTCGATCTGATCCCCGTCTCTCCAACGGATCAAGCCTCGATCGTCTACATGGAGGAAACGACGCGGACGCACGCCAGCGTAGAAGTGGTCGAGGGTGGAGCTTACGCCGAGGACACATTCGCGCTGACGGAGCGGACGAGCACGGTTCGCAAGATCGCCAGCAACATCCCGGTCACCGATGAGCAGCTGGACGACGAGAACCAGGTCCGCTCTTATCTGGATGCGCGACTGAGATTCGGCCTGCGTCAGCGGCTCGACCTTCAGGTCATCAACGGTGACGGCGTAGCTCCCAACCTCGAAGGGATTCTCAATGTCACGGGGATCCAAACCCAAGCAAAGGGCGCTGACCCGACGTTCGATGCGATCCACAAGGCGTTGACATTGCTTCGCGTCACAGGAAGATCCAGCCCTGATGCTGTCGTGCTGCATCCGACCGACTGGGAGCAGCTCCGGTTGGTCCGCACAACCGACGGTATCTACATCCTCGGCAATCCTTCGATAGCAGGCCCGATGACAGTCTGGGGTTTGCCGGTCACCCTCCAAGATGCGGTGACTGCGGGTACGGGTCTCGTCGGAGACTTCGGGAACTTCTCCCACATCTACGACCGGCGCGGCGTCGAGGTACAGGTCGGGTTCGTGGGCGATCAGTTCAAGGAAGGCGAGGCGACCTTGAGAGCGGATATGCGAGTCGCATTCGTCGTGTTTCGTCCTGCGGCTTTCGCAAACGTTACAGGAATTTGATGTCTTGAGGGACACGACATCGATTGACCGTTGACGAGAGGATTCATTCATGGGACAGGTCCACGAACTAGCACAAGCGCCGCTCGATAACGAGATAGCAGCGTTCCCGATATTTCTGGCGCGTGCTCGCTACGACTTCGCCGTCGATGGCGGCTCGATCAGTACGATCAACCTGTTTCCGTCGTCTATTTTGCCTGACAATGCACTCATCTTGGGAGCATATCTCAATGTGATCACAGTGCCAGTAGGCGCTACGGCAACAGTCGGCATCGGGTCGCAGGCCGCGAGTGATCTACAGGCGGCTGCCGCGATCAGTGGTGCGCCGTGGAGCACGACCGGCTACAAAGTCGCTTCGTTGATAGCCCTTGGGTCCGCTCCGTTGAAGCTCACCGCGGCCCGGAATGTCACGATCACTATCGGCACAGCGGCGCTCACTGCAGGCGTGATCGAAGTGCTGGTGCTCTACTATGCCGGTGATTTGTAACGCCGATAGATGGCGCTGAACGTCACGCATCTGAAAGATAGGGAGCTTATGGCTGGAGCACTGATCTCAGATCGTCGGTTATGGCTGACGGCCGACAAGTCCCGTGTCGTCGAGGAAGGTGATCGCGATGCTGCAACACTCTTAGCCGCCCAGGGCAGGAAAGTGAGCCCAGACGATCAGAAACAATTCGGGATATCTGAAGGGCCGGGCGGAAAGCTCATGCTCAAGCAGAAGGCGAAGCCGGAGGATAAGGCCAAGAAAGCGCCCGAAGACAAAAGCCGGAAGAAGTAGAGCCCGATGGCTGACATCCCAAAGGGTGAGCTCGCCAACCTCGATGATCTAAAGGACTGGATTCCCCGGGGCGAGCCTGGTGATGACGCGGTTCTTCAGCCGCTGCTTGATATGATCGAGGAGCTATTGGAGAGCAAGACCGGAAAGAACTTCACGGTCGCCGCAACGATCGTTGACGAGCCACACGATGGCACCGGAACCCCTTTCCTCAAGGTCGATAGTCCGCCTGTTACGGTAGACGCTGCGATCAAGGTTGGGGAAGTCTTAGCGAGCCCAGACTCGACGATTCCTGCGGCCGATATCATCGTCGATCAGGTCAGGCGGCGAATAACGTATCAGGGCAATCGGCTATTCAAGAGAGGTACGCGGAACATTTTTGTGTCCTATACCTCGGCCGAGAACCTACCGGCAACTGACAAAGCAGCTGTTCTCGAAGCGACTGCCTTTGTGTATAACCGCCGTGGTGTAGAGCACCTGCGTAGCCAAAGCATAGGCGACCTCGGCAACGCGGCGTTGATTTCCAGCAACTTGGAGTTTTTGCCGCTGTGGCGAGCCGCGCTCGGCTCCTTTGTGTTTGCGTAGTTGAATTATGCTTGAGATCGACTTAGAGGACGCGCTGGCGGAGCTCGGCATACTCGAGCAGACGTTGCCCGAGTTGCTATCGCGAGACTTCGCTGGGCCAGCTGTCGTCGAAGCCTACGCGGCGCTCAATCGTGAATACTTCGACTCGGCCGGCGGGGGCAGCTGGCCGGCATTAGAGGAATCGACGCAAGAGTTCAAGCGCCGAACCGGGCTACCGCTCGCACCGCTCGTTAGATCAGGTCGTTTACGCGCGGCTGTGACAGATCCCTTCGGTAGCGGTGCGGGCGATGTGGACCTCGTGATGGAGGGTGACGAGATAACCTGGGGGCTGCGCGGACCACCTTGGGCGAAGTACATGCACACCGATCTGGGAGGCAGTCAGGCGCGGCCACTGTTCGATGTAGGTGATGAGGTGGACGACCGGATTGCTGAAGCCATAGATGAGTTTCTGGAGAGCCGTGAATGATCGAAGGCATACTCGATACGATCGAGACGCGGTTGAAGGATGGCACGGTCGGCATAAACACACTGATCAAGACGCACAACGATACGGCCAAGCTCTTCTTAGGGCCCGTGCGGACGATCGACGTATGGGATCTGAACCAATTACCCAGCGCGATGGTGTTGCCGGCCTTGCTTGTCGAGTGGCAGATCAGCCCGCGTCTCGAGCTTACAGGACAGGGCAAGTGGAGAGGTGAGCACACGGTCCGGCTCTGGTATTGGATCGACGCGAAAGTGGTGGAGAAGAACCGTCGGCATCTCGCTGGGATGGCGAGCGTTATTCGCTCCTGGGTGGATACACTGCCGGAACAGGGCACGATAGCGGAAGTGTTGCCCATCCGCATGCAACCATTCGGTTGGCGGACGAAAGCCGATCTTCTTTTCAGCGGTCTGATGACGACCCTGCAACTCGTCGAGCGTGACGAGCTCGCGATACCCTAGAGGTGACTGATGGCAGAGGCAAAGGATATGACGCAGAAGGGGGGAACGCGGCAGCGGGCCGGCTGGCTGACGACCAAAGCCGCAGGAAAGCCAGTACCGTTCGCGATGGAGGACGGCAAGCTCGTCTGCATGACGTGTGAGGCCGCACACGCGGACCGCGACAAGTTCATCGCGCACAGTTGCACTCCGACGGCCGCCAAGAAGGTGGGAGGGTTGAATGCCTGAGAAAGTCAGACTGCAGGGATTGACTGCGAAAGTCGAGAGCACATATGGAACGGATGCGGTGCCGACGCCAGCCGCCGACGCTATACAGGTCGAAGAAATCCTCTGGCAAGATATCGACACCGACTTCCTACACGAAAACGTGCGCGAGAATCTCGCGACCGGATTCCTCGGAGAAGGGCTGGCGGGTGCTCGGTCGGGCCGGTTTTGCAAGTTCCGTGTGCCGGTAGTCGTGAAAGGCGCGGGGGTGGCCTATAGCGCTACGGTAAAGCCTGAGATGGATGTGATATTGCGGGCTTGCGCCATGAAGGCGGTCGTAGATGTCACGGTCAGCTTGGAGAAATGGACTTACACCCGGCGCAGCCTCGCCCATGAGAGCTGCACGATTTACGTCTATAGTTCTGGCCGGAGGTTCAAGGTCGTCGGTTGCCGTGGCAACTTGGCTGAGATGGCCATAGCGCCGGGGCTGATCACCAATATGATGTTCGATATGAGTGGGATTTTGGTCGCGGATCCGAACGACGAAACCGTACCCGCGTTTACGTACCCGAACCTCACGGTGCTCCCGCCTGCCACGCTCGCGGCGGGCCTGACACTGAACGCCTTCGATCCAGACGACTTCAGAACCTTCGTTTTCAATCAAGGGGCGATTGTTGAGGAACGGCCCGGGGGCAACGCTACCAACGGCCACGCGGGTTACGAGATCAATGGGTTCAACACGCGCGTGACGACGGTGATTGACTCGCCACCACTGGCAAGCTTTAACCCCTACACGCTAGAGGCCGCAGCTACAAAGTTCGTCGGCGACATCGATATGGGCTCGGTTCAGTATAATAAGTTGACGCTGAACCTACCGCAGCTGCAGATCCTCAAGACCGCGCACCAGGCCGACCGCAGCTTCGGTATGGTCGCTTTGACCATGAAGGCGAGCGACACGGCCACAGGAGACGACGCATTCGATCTCGTGTTCGACTAAACATTGATTAGCTTACGGGAACGTAGTATTGTGTGGACATGGAACGTCTGACTAAGAGTCCGCTTCTATTGCTCTGTACGCTCGCCCTTGTGTACATGATCAACGGTTGCGGCACCGAGGACCCCGTTGAGATCGACACTCCGACGGACTCGCCTCCATCCCAGTTTTTCACTGCCGGCACGCACTATCGCCTTGATATCAGGTCTGGTGACAGGCGGTTTCAGCCACCAGAGCCTAGCATTCATGTATTGGAGTGGGTCCAGGAGCACACCGGCGACTTTGCAGATGCGCCATTCACTGATACAATGCTGGTTCTCAATATACATCCCGACGACCAAAGCTTTTTATTCCGCATTGGTATTCCTTGTTCTATAGTACACATAAGCGATGCCGGTTACGACCCTGTATTTATTAATCAATTTCAAGACCCAGATCGACTCGAAGGGCTCGCTTTGGAATTGGTTTTGTTCCGTGTGAGGCCTTGTGAATTCCCAGTCTTAAGCCCCTGGCCGCCACCGAATCGCAATTATACTATTACAATAATTAACTGAGCACAGATTCTCAAAGAGAAGGGAAGGGAAATAGGAAGACCTGAATTGAATTTGCGGATGAGACTTCCGCTCTGTTGAACAACCCACCCAACGGGCTTCGCCCGTGAAGCGCAGGGCAGCCGCGATCTGCTACGCGTGCCCCCGAGCAACTGATCACTCCACAACTAAGGGGCACGTATGGAATCCATCGACACGTCAATCCGTGAGGAACAGCCTGACGTAAAGGCTCAGGCAGCGCACATCGAGCGCGAAGAGCTGAGCAATGTCACGTCGGCGTTCAAGCCGGTGCTGACGCTACCCGATGGCGCGGAGCTGCCCATCCCGAAGATTCCGGCCATCAAGGTCATCGAGTTGATGGAGGACGCGGCTACAGTCGATGACAGAACCGTAGACATGAACGACCGCCTGCGCGCGCACGCACGATTGATGCGCACGTTTACCGATCTAATGAACGATGATCGGCTGTTACAGCTCGACATCGAGGACTTTGGCCGAGTGTTCGCGGATTTTTTCGTCCACATACACCGCAGGATGGCGAGGGCGGCGGGGGGCCACCCGAGCCCGCCCCCCCGATAGAATACTTGATCGCGGAGTTTGCGGATCGATACGGACTAGAGGCGTGGCAGAGCGGTGAGATCGATTGGAGCGAGTTCAAGTTCTTCGCAGGTAAGCTCGATGCGCTAACCGCGCGCGATGCGCTGTTGTTCGAGGGCGCAATATCAACGGCGCTTGCACCATTGGGGGAGGGTGGAGACTCGACACGGAACACTCAAATCAGACGCTGGGAGCAGATCGCGTTCGGCAAACACTCGCCGACGTGGTATGCCAAACTGCAGGCGATTCGTTTGCGTTCATTGACTCCGAAGGTAGAGGCTGATGGCTGAAGTAACTATCCGCATCACGACAGAGAACAGCGAGGAGGCACGGCGCGCAGTCGAGCGGGTGACACAAGCCCTGCGCGAGCAGGGTGTAGAAGTAGAAATACTGACTGACGTAACAGAGAACCTTGAAGGCTCTACTGAGGGCGCCGAGGAAAGCCAAAGCAAGCTAGGCGACACGATTAGGGTCGTCAGCGTATTCTTCGCTAAGCACGTCGCCATCACGCTTCTGTTTGAGAAGCGGATCCGCAATCTATTAATTCAAACCGTCAAGCTGACGGGTGTCATGGAAGGGGTCGGCGCCGCCACCACGGCCCTGTCGGCCAAGTTCACAGCCGCTACAACGAGCGCGGCAAAGTTCCTGCGGATAGGGGTCACGGCGCTACGTCTCGGTCTCATCGGTCTCGCCGCTGTTATCACCACGAAGGTTCTAATAGCGACCAGTGCGCTTCTTGATCGCATGGGTCAGCTCGGCGCGTCGGCTGCAATTGCTCGCCAGGCGTTTAACAACCTGACAACTCAGATCGGGACCACGGGCGACGTACTTCTGCAGAAGCTGCGCGTAGCCACGCTAGGCACCGCCAACGACCTAGAATTGATGCGCGCGGGCATCTTCGCACTGTCGGTTGGCGTTGCTAAAGGGTCGGAGCAATTCGCTGAGATGGCGCGGCTCGCCACGCTGTTGGGGTTGCCGGTAGGCAAGACCGCCCCCGAGGCGATGGAGCTATTCACCGGGGCCATTGCACGTAATTCCATCGTCAGCCTCAAGCAACTAAATCTCGTCGTCGATACGGGAGAGGCGCACGAGGAGTTTGCTAAAAAGCTAGGGCGCACCGTTGAGCAGTTGACAGAACAAGAGAAAATAACTGCGCGCACCATCGCGGTGATGGCCCA
>SDBV01008293.1_pt1 | contig 14061 bp, 15 predicted proteins | sample 2277081 | NCBI WGS metagenome assembly SDBV01 (sample SAMN10402039, study PRJNA504765) | marine sediment metagenome | isolation source: marine sediment core GS10_PC15, 223 cmbsf | place: Arctic Ocean: Southern Knipovich Ridge | collected 2010
GAGTTTAGTGATGCAAAAAGTAGGCGCTATCATTGTGGCTGCTGGTAGCAGCCGGCGGATGGGGGGGGTGGATAAGGTGTTGGCTCTGCTGAGTGGTCAGCCCGTCTTAGCCTGGGCGATTGATGTCTTTCAAAGGTGCAACCTTATTGACCAGATGGTGGTGGTGGTTAGTGAGCAGAACCTGGAGCGGTGCCGGCAGCTGGTGACTGAGCAAGGATGGTCTAAGGTAACTGAGATATGCGCCGGGGGTGAGCGGCGTCAGGATTCGGTAATGGCTGGGCTTAGCCAGCTTAGCCATTGTGACTGGGTGGTAATCCACGATGGAGTCCGACCGTTAGTGACTGGAGACCTGATTGAGCATGGGATAGAAGCAGCTAGGGAAACAGGTGCTGCGGTAGCTGCCGTCCCGGTTACGGATACCATTAAGGTGGCTGGAGATAATAGGCTCGTCCAGCAGACGCCACCACGGCGTAGCCTGTGGGCAGTGCAGACCCCACAGGTATTTCGGTTTGACATAATAACTGAAGCCTACCATCGGGCAGAGGACGAGGTAACTGATGATGCCTCACTGGTGGAGCAATTAGGTTATAAGGTCAAGCTCTACATGGGCTCTTATGATAATATTAAGGTAACTACCCCTAACGACCTGGCTTTGGCTGAGTTGATGCTGTATCGTAGAAAATAGGAATTGTCCCTGTTAGAGATATATGCTCGCCGTCAATCTAAACCTTAATTTGAAGGGTCTCTAACGCTAGTCTCTTCTCATTAAAGGTAAAGTTCTCAATGTTATGTCTCGCCAGTTCAGGGAAAGGTAGTAGATTGCAGTCATAATATTTCCAGGTGGGCTGAAGAATTAACCAACTTTTGAACGCAACCCTCGGCTCTGCAATGTTGACAATTTTCATAAGGAGTAGTAGCATTTCCGTTACAAAATGTGTAGCCATTAGGTGAATTACGCAACTTCACGTAACGGGAAAGGAGGTAATGCCCTTAGGAGTTGGTTCGGAAAATGAGTGAGGGTGATTAAGGTAAGCGGGAATAAAGGAAACTGGTAAAATGCGGGGACTATAGATACCGTAGTATAATTTTTACAGGAGGTTAGAAATGGGAGAAAAAAGATTCCTAACGAGCACTGATAACTATAATCCAGGGCGTTCATTGATAAAGAGAGGGGAGATCATAGTCAAACCATCGTCTATTAAAGGTCTTTACATAGGTCGGATAATCGCACCAGAAAATGGTTTCTTTACTTCCTGCACTGCTGTTGACCTTTACCACATACCCCCCGGAGGAAGAACCATATCGTACCGAGAGGATGAGGTGCTCCTACACATACTAAGCGGAGAGGGTTACAGCATTATTGACGATGTAAAGTATGAATGGGAACGAGGAGATACCATTCTTATTAAGCCAGGGTATTGGCATCAGCATTGGAATACTTCCGGGAAGGCAGTCAATATGATAGCTGCTAGGGCCACTCCCTTACTGAATTTTATAAAACCCTATCCTATCCGCGAGAAGGGAAAAGACTTTACTCCGGTCGGAGACTATATTCCTAACCATCCTTTTGGTCCAGGTAAGCAAGAGCCGCTTACTGAAGTTGATAAGGAATGGCCAGGCCGTCCCTGGGGCTTATGGTGGGAGAAGCAGCAACAGGAATGGGAGCGACAACTGAAACAGGGTAGAACTATGATGAAGGGCAAAGATGTCCGTTGGGAGAAGGAGTTTGGACAAGGCGGCGAGTTTAACGCTATGCTGGCTGATCCAAGTTTAGGCTTTGACATCCGACATCTAACCATGGGTATACAGGCGATGGTGCCTGGAGGTTGTAACGACGAACACATACATGGTGAGGCTGTTGTCTACGTACTCGCCGGTAAGGGTACTGTCACGATTAGTGGTGAAAAGTATGCCGTGGAAGCAGGTGATTGCGGCTTCGTACATGTTGATGAGTGGCATCAATTCTGTTCTACTTCCGGTCCTAATGACCCCGCCTTTACTCAAATGAGGATCCTGCACAGACTAGGAATAGAACCTTACCTCTTTCCTTTCCCCTACTTTGAAGAGGCCGAAGACTCTACAGTGCCTGGCTTTGACCCAGACTACGTTCCCGAATTGCCCTGGTAATCAGGAAAGGATTCAGCCAGGTTCGAAACGAATGCATTATCGCGAGCGCGAGAGAATTGGGGAAAAGGGAGGTCTTTATCGGGACGAAGTAAAGCCCTATAGCTCTTACTGGGCAGGGCATTGGGGGTATAGACCGCTATGTGTATGTGCTCTTACCTATCGCATGAAGCGTGAACGGCTCCGTGCGTTGTACATCCTCATAGCCTCGTCTATACCTCGGAGCCTTATGATTTCGTATACCTTTGCTTCTTGACTCGTTTTGCTCTTGAACCAAGCCAAGGTTTCTTTAATGTCGTCACGCACAAGTCGCAAGTCTCCCTGTTCAATCGGCTCTGCTCAAGCTAATATCGACCTACGCATTGTCATTGCTTATTCCTCCTAACAGCTCTTAACAGGTATGCAGAAAGGCACACTTTGTGTTATGTTTTGTGATGTATTGCATCCATCCGGCATTAGCTGAGGTTTTGAGGCGAAAGTATCATGGGAAGTAAGATGCGTGTTGGTATTGGCTACGATGTCCATTCCCTGACATCAGGGCGGCGGCTGATATTAGGTGGGATAGATATCCCCTTTGATAAAGGTCTTAGTGGCTGGAGCGATGCTGATGTGTTGACCCATGCTATTATTGATGCTCTGCTTGGGGCAGCGGCTCTAGGCGATATAGGTAGCCATTTCCCACCCGGTGAGCCTCAATATAAGGATATTTCCAGCTTGACTCTGCTTGAAATGGTAAGGAGCAAACTGGAGGAACATAGCTGGCAGATAGATAACATTGATGCTACCATTGTGGCTGAGCAGCCTAAACTCAGAGACTTTATTGACCGAATGCGGCAGCAGCTCAGCCAGACATTGGGTATTGATATTAGTCAGGTGAGTGTGAAGGCTACCACCTCAGACCAGTTAGGTTTTGTTGGTCGGGGGGAGGGGGTGGCTGCCTGCGCTGTAGTTTTAATAAAAGGAAGCAGAGATGAAGGTATATAACACCTTATCGAGGAAAAAGGAGGAGTTTTTACCCCAGGGTAATGTGGTAAAGATGTATGTCTGTGGGGTTACGCCCTATGATGATTGTCATATAGGTCATGGTATGAGCTATATTATCTTTGATGTCATCAGGCGCTATCTCCAGTTTCGTGGCTATAAGGTGAAGTATGTGCAGAATATTACTGATATTGACGATAAGATTATAAACCGAGCCAATCAGCTTGGTATTTCCCCCCATGAGCTGACAGAGAAATACACTAATAGCTATTTTGATGATATGGATGCCCTGAATATCGGTCGGGCTGATATTTACCCTAGGGCTACCGAGGAGATACCTAAGATTACCGAAGTGATACAGGGGTTGGTGGATAAGGGGTATGCCTATCCCGCCGAAGGTAGCGTCTATTTCAGGGTAAGGAGAGTTGCCGATTACGGTAAGCTGTCCAACCGCAGCCTGGAGTCTGTGATGGTTGCGGAGTCCGGTGTGGGCAGTGATGAAAAAGAGAACCCTATGGATTTTGCTCTATGGAAAGCATCAAAGCCGGGTGAGCCATCGTGGGAAAGCCCTTGGGGTCCAGGAAGACCAGGCTGGCATATTGAGTGCAGCGCTATGTCTCTGAAGTACCTGGGTAATACCATTGACATCCATGGCGGTGGGCTGGACCTGGTTTTTCCTCATCATGAGAATGAGATAACCCAGTCGGAGAGCTTGACCGGCAAAAAGCCGTTTGCTAAATACTGGCTACATAATGGGCTGATGCAGCTAGGTGGAGACAAGATGAGCAAATCTCTGGGCAATCTGATAACCGTAAAGGAGACGCTGGAGAGGTACAGTGCTGATGCTATTCGTATTTTTATCCTCAGTTCCCATTACCGCAGCCCGCTCACCTACTCTGAGGAGGCGCTGGAGGCGGCTGAGAGGGGTGCTGAGCGGCTAAGGCAGGTAACCCAAGGTGAAAGTAGAGAAGGGAAGGCTGGGGCTTACCGTCAGAGGTTCATTGAGGCGATGAATGATGATTTTAATACGCCTCAAGCTATCGCTACGTTGTTTGATTTAGCCAGAGAAATTAACCGGGCTGGCGAGGCAGGACTTGAAGTTAGAGAGAGGCGTGAGACACTTAGAGGGTTAGCTGGGATACTTGGCTTGACCCTTAAAGTGTCAGAGAAGCCATTCCTGGATACTGAGCCATTACGACAGTTGCTGCTTTCAATCAATAAATGGCGTCTGGAAGCCAATTTGAAAGAAATACCTGTTGATGAGCTGCCTGATGATGTTGAGTCTTTAATGGAGCTTATAACCTCTACAAGAAATGGTCTTCGGGAAGCCAAACAGTGGCAGCAAGCCGATATGATTCGAGTCAAACTGGATGAAGCTGGTGCCACTCTTGAGGATACGCCTAAGGGTACGGTGTGGAAGCGTAAGAGGTAGCCTGAATAAGACCGTGAGGACAAAACAAAGATGCAAAAGATAGTAAGTCTTGAGCTAAAAGTCTTTTAGTAATGGGAGAGGGATAAAGGGTGAGGGGTTGGTAAACAATTTTAAGCTAAAGGAAACGGTGCTCCAATACTTGAAGGAGCACTATACGATGACTATAGCCACCGCTACGGATGAGAGTCCCTGGGCTGCTGCCGTGTTCTATGCCAATGATGGGTTTACCCTCTACTTCCTGTCCGACCCTGAGGACCGTCACTCAAAAAATATTGCTGAGAACCCTGTGGTTGCCGTTACCGTGAACGACGATTATCGCGATTGGAGGAAGATAAAAGGGATTCAGATGGAGGGCAAAGCCGAACTGGTTGTGACTGAGGATGAAATGGCTAGGGCTGTTGCCACATATATAGAGAAATACTCGTTCACTGCGGCATATTTGAAGTTAATGTCATCTTCCTTCCCCAGGATAGCGGGATACCTGGATAAGCTCCTCAGTAAGTTGCCGTTTGTACCCGGCTTGCCCACAACATTTACTGTCAGGTTCTACAAGATGACACCAACCAGAGTCCGCTTTATTGATAATGAGAAGAGCTTTGGACACCACGAAGAGTTCGCACTTTAACGATAGTTCTTGGAGGTGAGTTATGTGGCAAAATGTAGCCTTTATCCTGATTGGCATCGGTATACTGGTCTTGATTGGCTGGGGGGTTCAGGGTTTCTTTATGGCTGATGATATACCACTGCTTATCAGAATAGCTGTTGGTGTTATTGGGGTAGGGGTATTGGTTCTCATTGGTGTCGCCATTAGAGACCGGCTCAGAAAGGCTAAAACAGAAAAATTCAAGGAGGTAGAGAGATGATTATTACCACTTCGGACCAGATAGAAGGCAAGAAAATTGCTAAAACTATAGGTTTGGTCAGAGGCTCAACTATCCGAGCCAGACATGTCGGCAGAGATATTATGGCTGGGCTGAGAGGTATTGTAGGTGGGGAGATAAGTGAATATACCAAGATGATGGCTCAGGCCAGGGAGCAGGCTCTCCAGAGGATGATAGAGGATGCCGAGAAGCAGGGAGCTAATGCCGTAGTCGGCACCAGATTTACTACCTCAATGATAATGCAGAATGCGGCTGAGGTCCTAGCCTATGGAACGGGGGTGGTGCTGGAATAGATGCAGAGTTGAACTTCGTATAAATAGACAGACTTGGCTTGGTCAGATGCGAGCGGCTAGCCATGTTTTCATGTCGGCAAATACCTGCTCACGCCCTGGCTCATTGAAAACTTCGTGGTAGAAACCCTCGTAGAGTTTCAGGGTCTTATCTTTTGAGCTGACCCGCTCATACAGCACCTCGCTGCCTTTTGGGTCAGATAACCGGTCAGCAGTTCCATGCATAATCAGGATGGGTAAGTGAATCTTTGACATTTGACGTGGCAGTTTCTGCATCACTTTGATGAGTTCGGCGCCCAACCGGGTAGGAACCTTGCCTCGGTAGACCAAAGGGTCGTTCACATAGGCGTCCACCACGACTTTATCCTGGCTGATGGCAGATGCATCGAGAGTGACGATACCCATTTTCGGCAGGAGCAGCGAGAGTACATTAGCTACTGCTATGAGTACCGGTGAAAAGCCGGTGCCGACCTTGAGACCTGCTCCGGAAAGAATGAATCCATCAAACTCATGCTGGTGATGGATAGCGTAAGCGGTAGCAATCGTTCCTCCCATGCTGTGGCCGACGAGGAAAACCTTGGCGTCGGGATGCTTACCGCGTACTATATTGAAAAAGGTTTTGAAGTCATTAAGGTAGTGCGAGAATCGTTCAACATACCCTCGCCGACCCTCTGACCTGCCGTGCCCTCGGTGGTCAAGACCGTATACCGCGTAGCCTTTAGGCACAAAGTAGTTGACCAGGTTTGTATAGCGCCCGCTGTGCTCAGCCCAGCCATGGGCGACTATCAATAAAGCCTTGGGCTTCTCGCCTGGCAACCAGCACTGGTAGTAGAGGTTAAGGTTTTTGTACCCCCTGAATCTACCCTCTGTATGTTTCATACTTCTGGCTCATATCTCTGGAAACAGAGTCTGATGGACACATCCACGAACCAGGGTTCACCTTTGTTCGCCATCGTTTGTCACACTTTAACAACTCCCACCGTAACTGGCAAGTCCATGATGTGTGTTGGAGTTGTTAAAGAACTAAACTTCTGCGGTTCTCTATTGAACAAAGCGCCCAATTGCTCCGGTTTTTCGTCTGAGGTTCCTCGGCTATCTGAATCCTATAAGTAGTTCTGCTTTGGGAACTCACTGTCTGTGTTGTCTTCCACTAAATCATGCTCTTCTGCATGAAGCTAAAAGAGTCTGTAACCTCTGGCTGCTATTGACAATTGTCATTAAATAGTGCATATTATTGACTAGAGGGCAAATGGAGGGAAAATAGGGACATACTAAGGAATGAGACTCCTGAGAGGAAACCTGTTCGTTCAGTTTTCAGTCGTTAGTTTTGTGGTGATGGCTGTCATCGCAGTGGTTCTTGTCATTATTCTATCTAATGCAATTCGGTCACACGCTGTTGATGCCCTTGTAAGTGAAGCCATAGCCGATTCTTCGGGCCGTCTTCTCAGCGCCATTACACCTGCAGACCTTGAAGTTCCGATGACCGGAGAGCGGTATGACAGGTTCCATGAGTTTGTGCAGGAGTCCATAGTCTCCGAGCGGACTGCCCGGGTGAAGCTCTGGGCCAAAGACGGTACCGTAATCTACTCCAGCGACCCGGCGGCAGTAGGAACAAAATTCCCCGACAACGAAAACCTGCTACTAGCGTTGCACGGTGAGGACGCTACAGAAATCAAAATACCGGAAGACCCTGAGAACGAGCAGGAAAGATTTCTAGGCACCCTGATAGAAGTGTACACGCCTATTATTTTCCCCGGCACTACCGAGCCACAAGGCGTCTTTGAGATTTACCAGTATTACCAGCCTACGGCACAACTAGTTAATGACCTGCGTCGTGGAGCTTTTGTATCGATAAGCGTAGGGTTTGTGGTTCTCTACGGAGCCTTGGTCGGTTTCGTCTGGAGGGGCTGGAGGACGATTATTCGGCAGCGGAGGCAGCGTGAACAAGCCGAAAAGGAAAAGGAGAATATACAATCCCAACTCCGTCAATCGCAGAAGATGGAGGCGGTGGGTAGGCTGGCCGGTGGCATAGCGCACGACTTCAACAACCTGTTGACGGTCATTACAGTGGGCAGTGATTTCTTGCTTAATGACATTGAGGAGGATGACCCAAAGCATCAGGATGTTGTGGAAATAAAGAAAGCCACCGAACGAGCAACCTCGCTAACACGGCAGCTTCTGGCTTTTAGCCGCCGACAGGTGCTGGAAATGGAGGTGCTGGATCTTAATTCCATTACGAGTGACATGGATAAGATGTTACGTCGCCTTGTTGGCGAGGATGTTCAACTGGAAACCATTCTTGAGCCGAAGCTTAGTCCTGTTAAAGCCGACCGGGGGAGTATTGAGCAGGTTATTATGAACATTGTGGTGAACGCCCGTGACGCTATGCCTAACGGAGGCAAAATCACGGTACAGACAGAAAATGTAACCTTGAATGAGGAGGATAGCCTGGGTATCCTCGAGGCACGACCCGGTAAGTTTGTTCGTCTTTCAATTACGGATACCGGTACTGGTATGGATAAAGAAATCAGGGAGCATATTTTCGAACCATTCTTTACTACCAAAGGTAAGGGAAAAGGGACAGGGCTTGGACTGTCTACTGTCTATGGGATTGTTGAGCAGAATGGGGGCTGGGTCAATGTTTACAGCGAGGTGGGGCAAGGCTCAACGTTTAAAGTCTACCTTCCAGTCTGTTCCATCAGTTCTGAGGATAAAAACAAACTGACCGTAGAAACTATATCTGTAGAAGAGCTCCGTGGCAATGGCGAACGGATTCTATTAGTGGAGGATGAAGATGCTATCCGTGAAGTTGCCCGCCGGTTGCTTAGTACCAACGGGTACCTCGTGATTACCGCAGCATCTGCCGAGGAAGCACTGACCATATTTGAGAGGGAGGACGGCAATTTCCACTTGGTCCTCAGCGATGTAGTTTTGCCCAACAAGTCCGGCGTTGAACTAGTAGGTCAACTCCTCGCTCTCAAACCGGAACTTCGTATAGTATTAAGTAGCGGTTATGCTGATGAGAAAGCGCAGTTGTCGGCAATACGAGAGAAAGGCTACCCCTTCATACAGAAGCCTTATACTACCGATAAATTACTCCGTAGCATAAAAGAGAATATAGCGCCAGCTAAAAAAGAGGAAAATGGAAAGCAGGCCTGAGTATAAGCATGAGGTGCAACTCTCCCTTTAGGTTTGCTAAAAACTAAATTTGCGGGAAGGAGATAACCATAATGACTGATAAAACTGAGCATAGAAAAAAGAGAGTATTGGTAGCAGATGATGACCCGTCTATACTCTATTCTGTAAAGAGAGTCTTGGGAGACAGCTATATTATAATAGAGGCAAATAATGGGAGAGAAGCAGTAAATCTAGCTCAAAGTCATAAATCAGATATTATCCTGATGGATATGATGATGCCTGAGAAGGATGGCCTTACCGCTTGCTCCGAAATTAAAGCGAACGAAGCTACTAAGGCAATCCCCGTTGTTATGCTCACTGGTACAAGCTATGAGCTCAATAAGAAGCTGGCTGAAAGTATGGGTGCCAGTGGGTATGTAACCAAGCCATTCAAACCTCAGGAATTACTGGATATGATTAGCCAATTATTGGCAAGCTCTAAATAAGGCATAGTCTTTCCTCATTATGCGGATAAGAGTTGCTTCCCGACGCAAGGCAAGTATTATATTTCTGACCAAGGAAGCTTTGTTCGACACCGTTTGTCACACTTTAACAACTCCCACCGTAACTGGCAAGTCCCATAATGTGTGTTGGAGTTGTGAAAGAACTAAACTTCTGCGGTTCTCTATTGAACTTTTCGTTAGAATGTGTAGTAGCCTGCAAAGAAGCCCTAGCATGGAGAAATATATCTAGTTTTTCTATCTTTAGGTAGCAAAACAAGTGCTTGTTACTTCTAGACCGAGTTTATGTGACAATTAGACTATTGACATTGTGAGGAGGAATAGTTTATATTTCATAATCAAAAAGGGAGGTAGACACAATGCAAGCATATTGCGTGAAATGCCGGTCCAAGAGGGAAATGAAGGATGCTAGGAGCATAACCATGAAGAACGGTAGGCCGGCAACCCAAGGGGTGTGCCCTGCATGTGGCACTAAGATGTTTCGAATCGGAAAGAGCTAAAGCTTATCTCTTTGATACCTCGAAAAGTAGAGAGAGAGCCAACTCTTTTGAGAGTTGGCTCTCTCTTTCTATCTACAATATAAGCTTGTTGTACTATAACAGAAAACACTGGTTGCTGCTATGCAACTCCCACCGTAACTGGCAAGTCCATAATGTGTGTTGGAGTTGCGAAAGAATGGAACTCCCGCGGTTCTACATTGAACCAAACGCCCTTTTGTTCATCCGGGAGGGCGTATTGAAATAATCGGCGTATTGCTGCGGTAGCGTGGCTGCTGTTCATACCGCTAGGTCGCGGCGCTGGAAGGTAATCAGAGCCACAGCCAGGAACACTGCAATTAGCCCAACCAATACCGTCACGTGCCCTAGATTCAACCCGTTGTTCAGCGGGTCGGCGGCAATATAGTAGTAGAAGGGTGACAACTTGCGGAAGGGTTCCAGCCATTCAATCATGGGTGCGATGACGTTCAAGAGATAAGCATACATCCCCAGAGCGCTTGCCACGCCGATACTCAACCCGCGATTACCGCGGACGCAGCTTACTGCCAAGGCCAATGTGCCGAAGGTCACTCCCAATAACGCAACACTTAAACACGCCTCTGCCAATCGCCCGATACTAATATCTATATGCAGGGCTACTGCACTTATCGTCAACCCCAGCCAGAGGGCAAACGCCAACACCAGCGTAGCGATAACCATAGCTCCAAACTTTTCCACTACTACTCGCCAGCGGGGCAGCGGGTTGGAGAGCAGCAAATCCAGCGTGCCCCGTTCCTCTTCTCCGGCGATAGTACTGCTACCAAAACCAATGGCGAAGACTAGGAACAGCACCGGCACCATGAGAAAAAAAAGCTCACTATTAAGAAAGCCCGCGGGTGAAGTGTAGTCGATGATCTCCCCGGCAAAAAGTGCTAAGAGTTCCTCCGGAAATGCCTCTATGTATTCTCTAATTGCTGTCGCATCACGGATGTACGGATAGAAAAGCATCATGACAACGGTGAGCGTCACCAAGCCAATTCCCCAAAACAGCAGAGCACGACGCCGGTCCCGTAAAGTCTTCAGAAACACATTACGCAGCATTATCATTATCTCCGCTGTAGTAGGCCAGGAAGATTTCTTCCAGGCTCGGTTCATGGCTAATTATATTAACTACCTTAAATCGTGCAGCAGCCTTTATCAAGGCGTCTAAAGCCCCGACGACGGTACAACTCAGTATACTATTCTGCACACTTACATCACGCACGTCGACTACATCAGCGAATGCCTCTTGTGGAACAGGTGTGGCAAAGTGAATCTCTAATCGGCGTAATGCGCGGGCTTTTAGAGCTTCAACCTTCTCCACAGCGATTAGCTGTCCTTCGCGGATAATCCCCACGCGGTCGCACACCCGTTCCACCTCTGGCATGATATGCGATGAAAGAAACACCGTTCGCCCCTCACCTTTGGCTTCAGCGATTAGGCGATAGAATTCTTGCTGCATCAATGGGTCCAGGCCGATAGTTGGTTCGTCCAGGATAAGCAGTTCTGGCTTATGCATAAACGCCTGGAGCAGCCCTAGCTTCTGCTTGTTGCCGTGTGAGAGTGAGCGGATCCGTTGCGAGAGATCGTAATCCAGCTGTACCGCGAGTTCTTCAACGTATTTCCAATCCACGCCCCCACGCAGATGGCTCACGTAGCGCAGCAACTCCGCACCGGTCAGTTTGTCGTACAGCGCCAGTTCCCCGGGTAGATAGCCGATGCGCCCCCTGATCTCGCGGCTGTTCTGGTGTGTATCCAGTCCGAAGATTGTGGCGCGGCCACGGGAGGGGTGGATGAAGTCCAGCAGCATGCGGATGGTCGTCGTCTTGCCGGCACCATTGGGACCGAGGTAACCGAAGACCTCACCCCGCTGGACATCGAGGTTGACATTGAGCACGCCCCGCTGCTTGCCGTAGAACTTGGTCAAGCCTTCGGTATGGATATTGTTCATCTTCGCTTTCATCTGTTCGTCTCTCTTGTGACCACACTGTGGCTTGCTTGTTATCAATACAGTGAGATGGAGAGCGTAGGGCTCACCACCGTCCGGTCGCCCACGACCACATGAGACGCCAGGGCTTTAGTTTAATGAGTCTAATAGGTAGCTCTAACTGCGTCTTTTCACTCACTGGAAGCCTATTTATCCTGTCTACTTCTGCTTTTAGAAGGGGGAGCTCCTGATAATTACCCCCAGACAGTATATCATCAATGCGATACATCATTTCCCGGGCTGCTTTAAGGCGCTGCTCCCCTGCCTCAGCCATCTCTTGGGGAATAATGCCGTATTTAGCTTTCAAGTGATTAAGGCGTAAAATGGCTTCATAAGCAGTGTCTGCAATCTGCTGGCGGGTCATCCACTCTGTTTCGTAATTCAGACTATACTTCCAGCTTGGGGCTATTAGTGCTTGGCGATGCTCCTCAAGTGTCCGAAACAGGATACGGTAGCCATAGCGCTCTGGCTGCTCAAAGCCGAGACTACCCGGGTCAAGGAAGGGCGATAGCGGGGCAATAAACAGGGAAAGCCTCTTATCCCCGCTAAATTTCTGAAATAAATAGTCGCAGTAGTCAATATTATCCATCACTTAGTGCGGGGTTTGCTTCGGTAGTCCAATCAAAAAGAACACATCCAGTCGCCCACAACCGGCATCAAGGGCATCGCTTAGAGTTTGCTCCAGGTCTTCATTGGAGTAGTTTCTGCCGGAAGCCCTTCTTATTTCAGGGTCATGAGACTCAGGAGAAATCTCCAGGCAAAATTTGGGACAGGAGCGACCCATCTGGTACATAAACTCACTTGATACTGGAGAGAATAGTTCCAGGATGAATTGATTCTTCACCTTATGCTTCTGGAGCAGGCGCAAAACCTCATAGCCGTAGTCCTCTCCCGCTTGGCACAAATCTCCCAGGATGAAGATTGGACCCCGACTGAAGCGTTCAATTTGTTTTACATCTTTAACGACTGATTCTGGAGAGCGAAAGACTGGTTTTTCTCGGTTATAAAAGCGCCGAGAGGCAGCAGCAGAACCTCCGCAGATAACGCAATTCTGGGTGCAACCACGGCAAGTAAGCACCGCAGTGATGGGGTAGCGAAGCCAGTCCTTAAAGGGAATGTAGCTGGCAAGGTCGCGGTATCTAATCACTGAGCGCACAATATTGGCATAGTGTTTAACCATAACATTGCTGAGGTCAGCAGGGACATAAGAGAAGGGATTTTCCCGTACCCTACCCTGGCTATCTCGCCACACAAGATTAGGCACTGCCTCAGGCTCTTTCTTATTCATTATGCAATCCATTAGCTGTCGGAAGGGTTCTTCTGTAGAATCACCCCTCAATACATAGTCTATCTCAGGGTACTCAAGTAGCTCCTGATAATAATAAGAGGCGGAAAACCCTCCAACTACTACCTTTGCTTCAGGGTGACATCTTTTCACTATCCTCGCTACTTCAATAGCACCATGAGCATGCACTAGCCAGTGCAAATCGATACCAAAGACGGGTGCCCTCAGACGTTTTATCATTTTCTCGGCATTAAAAGTTTTGTCCTTTAGCATGCGTACTGCAAGGTTAACTATACGCACCCGATAGCCGGCACGCTCTAGATATTCAGCAATACTGGTGAAGCCGATGGGATACATCTCGAAAACGGGGGTGGGGGGAATCAGGTCACTAACTGGTCCGTAAAGAATTACCTTTTGGCGAAAGTCATATACACTGGGTGGATGCAGCAAAACCAGGTCTGCTTGAGGCATTTAGGCTAACTCCTTTCCTTGGGGGGTTGTATCTAAAACGCAATTCTTACTTAATGGCTACGTGAATACCGATAGTTCCCAAAAAGAGTGGGCGGAAGAATATTTGACGGAATCCGGCCGTGAGCAACAGTTCTTTGAGTTCCTCAGAGGTGTAAAATCTAGCTGCTGACTCAGCCAGGTAATGATAGGCGCTCCTATTACCGGAGAGTAGATATCCCAGCCTGAAGACGAACCAGCGCAGATAAAGGTGGAAAAGTTTTCGTATTAGTTTTACTTTCGGTTGACTGGTTTCCACAATGATAAATCTGCCACCGGCCCTCAGCACTCTCAGTACCTCGGCTATGTGGCGCTGTGCCAGCGGATTCTTATAGGTTAAGTTACGGAAGGCAAAAGAGATGCCGACGCAGTCAAAGTATCCATCGGGAAAGGGCAGGTGGGCAGCGTCACCGTAGATAAA
>SDBV01008294.1_pt1 | contig 14060 bp, 14 predicted proteins | sample 2277081 | NCBI WGS metagenome assembly SDBV01 (sample SAMN10402039, study PRJNA504765) | marine sediment metagenome | isolation source: marine sediment core GS10_PC15, 223 cmbsf | place: Arctic Ocean: Southern Knipovich Ridge | collected 2010
GATTGGGAAGGTGCACATCAGCCCCACCGATCCGGACCAGTGGGTCCTTGGGTTCGTACGAACGGCCTACATTGTCATCATCATTGTGGTTGTGGGCGGGATCGTGGGGCACAACACGCTAATGATGGCACGGCATGCCTTCAGCAAGTTTAGGGAAGAGCTGAAGGGGCCGAGCACGCACCGCCGCTTCAACACAGGTCAGACCGTTGGCCACTTGGTCATGACCATCTCCTTCATCGCTCTGGCCTTTTCCGGATTTGCCCTCCGCTACCCGGAGAGCTGGTGGGCCCAACTCATTTTCGTTGGCGAACGAGGTCTGGCGGCCCGCGGCGTTGTTCACCGAATTTCCGCCGTCGTGATGGTCGCGGTAGCGGTGGTCAACTTCTTCTACCTCCTTTTCACGCGCGGAGGACGGGAAGAACTGGCAGCACTGACCGCGAAGTGGCAGGACTTCAAGGACTTTTTCCAGAACTTGGGGTATGCCATGGGAATGGTGAAGGCGCCGCCGCGGTATGACCGGTACAGTTACACTGAGAAATTCGAGTACTGGGGTATGTGGTGGGGAACGGCGCTCATGATTGTGACGGGCTTTTGCATGTGGTTTGTCGACGCGTTTCTGAGACTTCTCCCGAAGCTCGCGCTCGATGTCGTCGCATTGATTCACTTGTACGAAGCCTGGCTGGCGGTGCTAACAATCATTATCTGGCACCTTTACTACATGGTTTTCGATCCTGAAACCTATCCGATGAATTGGTCCTGGATAACGGGACATATCACTGAAGAAGACTACAAGGAGCGGCATCCCATCGAATATGAACGGATGATGCAGGAGAAGACGGCGGCTGATTTGGCGGAATCGGCACTCTCGACTGAATCTCCTCAAGAGGATCTCCCGGCCAGCCCTTCGCAAGATACGGAGCTGGCCTCCAAGTAATGGGCCGTTAACAGGAGTACAACCGCAAGAGTAGTCGTATCGCTTAGGAGTACGGCCAGCCACGTCTTAACGGGTCAGCACCTGAGCGGCGGCCCGGATGCTCGTCAGACAGCTGGATGAGGGAAGGATCATGGCCATCAATCGGAGGGATTTCTTGCGGACCACCGGGGTGGCCGGCGCCTCAATCCTGGGGCTTCAATCCGGTGCGCAAGCGGCCTCCGAATATATCTCGCCGGATTGGATGGGCATGCTGACCGATCTCAGTCTGTGTATCGGTTGCCGGAAATGCGAATATGCCTGCAATGAAGCCAATGGCTTGCCCAATGAATCACTCAGGGCTTTCGAGGACAAGAGCGTCTTTGAAGAGCAGCGGCGTACCGATGCCGACACGTTCACGGTTGTTAACGAGTATGCAGTCGAGGGACTTCCCGACCCCGTTTACGTTAAGAAGCAGTGTATGCATTGTATCGAGCCCGCTTGCGCTTCAGCCTGCCTCGTGAATGCTTTCATCAAGACGGATGAAGGTCCTGTCCTTTACAACGAAGATGTCTGTATCGGTTGCCGGTATTGTATGAACGCCTGCCCTTTCAGCATTCCGGCCTTTGAGTACGCCGATGCCTTTTCTCCCGCGATCACGAAATGCACGATGTGTTATTCGCGGTTTACCGAGGAGGGCAAGCCCCCGGGCTGCGTCGAGATCTGTCCTGAAGAGGCCATCACCTTTGGCAAACGGTCGGACCTGATACAGCTTGCCCGGGAGAAGATCCGTGGCCACCCGGGCAAGTATGTGAATCATGTCTTTGGCGAGCATGAAGCCGGGGGCACGAACTGGCTCTTTGTCTCACCTGTCCCCTTCGATGAGGCGATTGGGTTCAGGTCCGATATAGGCAGCCAACCCTATCCTGGACTCACCAAGGGCGCTCTATCCGTAGTTCCCCTCATACTCCTCATCTGGCCGATGCTGCTCATGGGCGCCTATTCATTCGGCAAGAAGGCGCGGGAGGGCGATGAGGAGCAAGAAGCACCGGAAGGAATGCCAGGGGAGGAGGTCTCATGAAACGGGAGACCCCTCGGGCACAGGCCATTTGGCCCTGGATGCGGGAGAAGCTGTTTCTGGGAATGACCTTTCCGGAATACGTGCGTTCGCTCCTCACGCCCTTCAATGCGGTGGCCCTTCTTATTGTGTGTATTGGCCTGGTCGTGACGTGGATACGTTTCACCCAGGGGCTCGCGCCTACGACCAATTTGAACGACGATTATCCTTGGGGCCTCTGGATTGGGTTCGACGTCCTCTGCGGAGTCGCCTTGGCCGCGGGAGGGTTCTGCATTGCCTTCACTGTCCATATCCTTGGAGTGGAGCGATACCGCTCTGTCGTGCGGCCCGCCATTCTGACGGGATTCTTGGGCTATTTCTTTGTGGTCGTCGGCCTCTGCTTCGATCTGGGACGTCCCTGGCGACTGCCCTATCCAATGTTCTACTCTTTCGGTGTGACTTCGGCCATGTTCGAGGTCGCATGGTGCGTGGCCCTCTATTTGACCGTGTTGTTTCTTGAGTTTTGTCCTACCGTCTTTGAATGGCTGGGGTTGTCCAAGTTCCGGCAGTGGGCCCTGAAACTGACGCTGGGCCTTTCGGTGCTCGCGATTCTCCTCTCGACACTCCACCAGTCCGCACTGGGCACGCTCTTTCTGATTATGCCGGGGAAGGTGCATCCCCTGTGGTACTCGGCGTTCATCCCGGTGTTCTTCTTTATATCGAGCATCGCTGCCGGGCTGTCCATGATCATCTTTGAAAGCGCCCTGTCACATCGAATCTTTGGGCGCCAGGTCAGTGATGAGGACCACGAGAACTTCGACCGCATCACGGTGGGGCTCGGCAAGGGCGCCGCCATTGTCCTTTTTACCTACTTCTGCCTAAGGTGGCTCGGCGTTGCCCACGAGAACCGTTGGGACCTGCTGATGACGGGGTATGGGCAATGGTTCTTCCTGGAGATCGTTGGGTTCGTGCTTGCTCCGTGCTTCCTCTATGTGGCCGGAGTGAGGTGGAACAGCGCCCGGATAGTCCGGGTGGCGGCTGTCTGGACCATTTTGGGAATCGTGCTCAATAGACTGAACGTTTCCATTTTCACGTTCAACTGGAGGCTGGCGGAGCGCTACATTCCGCACTGGATGGAGTTCATGGTAACGCTGTTCATCGTCACGGTTGGGCTGTTGGCATTCCGGGCGATTGTCAACCGAATGCCCGTGTTGTACGTGGATCCGAAATATCCTGTGGAGGGTTAGGCCCTCCTGCGGAGGATTAAGCCCTCCTGTGGAGGGTTAAGCCTTTCGTGAGGGTCGAGATATGGAACAGACACTTCATGAGTTTATGCTGATGACCAAGGCCATCGAGTACTTGATTGGCGTAGGTTTCCTCGTTGTCTTTGTTGGCTTTTGGACGTTTCTGTTCAAGACACCGAAGGGGAAGGGCGATGAGTGATTCTATTCCTTGGTTTCGCAGAGGTGCGGCGCTTGCCTTCGTTTCGATGGTGGCTGTGTTGGTGGGCGCCCAATTAGGTTCTGCGAAGGAGAAGGCAGATCCGGCCGGGCCACGCCTGCAGTCTGCATACTGTTTTGATTGCCATGAATGCTCGAATCCGACCGAGATGGACCCTTGTCTCAAGCGGTGCCCCGAAGACCATGATCGCGGGAAGGTTGGGCAGCATTCGCTGGAGGAATGTCCCGAAGAGATCGTTATTGACCAACTCTCCGACCTGTACGGGCCCGTGTTCTTCGCGCATAGGCTTCATGCCGAAATGGGCGAAATGGGTATGGGATGTTCCGTGTGCCATCACTACAGCCCCTCCGGAGAGATGCCCCCATGCAGCGAGTGTCACCGGAACGGTACCAATGCCCAGAACCTGCGCCAGCCGGGTCTTAAGGGCGCGTACCACCGTCAGTGTCTGAACTGTCATCGCGAGTGGAGCCACGACACGGCGTGCGAAGTGTGTCATGTCCAGAAGAGACCGGGCACCCCGCCGCTGGGAGCCGAAGACCGAGGTGACATCATCGGAGTTGCGCACCCCAAGATTGTCCCCACTCCCGTCTATGTGTACACCACGCCGTATGAGGCGGGTCGCCTCGTGACCTTTCATCACGCCGACCATTCCGAGGTCTTTGGATTGAAGTGCGCCTCTTGCCATAGACAGGAGAATTGCTCCCGCTGCCACGACATTGGAGCGCGAACGCCTCACGTGCGAAAGGACCCCTACGAGGATTGCAGCCGGTGCCATCAGCAAGAGCTCGACAACAATTGTGAGTTCTGCCACAGCGAAGGGGAGCGTGAGAGGTTCCACCATGCGCGCCGTACGGATTTTGTGTTGGAATTGTTCCATCTTTCGGTGGGCTGCACGGAATGTCATTCCGAGCGAGAGCGGTTCTCGGGTCTGGATTCGGACTGCGAATCGTGTCACGAGCCGGGATGGCAACCTGACACGTTTAACCATGGGCGCACAGGCGTGAGGCTGGACGAGACACATGAAGGACTCGATTGTCAGGATTGCCATCGTGAGGGCATTGGCCGGTCTGCTACGTGTGACGCCTGCCACGAAGAAGATGATCTAAGGTTCTCAGAGTAGCGCGCGTCGACGCGTACATTCCGGCACGAACGCCGCCTGAGATCCGATCGTGAAGATGCGGAAGAGGGGCGGGGCGGAGCATCGGGTTGAATTCTCAGGTATAATCCTCGGGCCGTAGATCCGTGGGTGGTATTTCAACCGCTTGGATCCCGGCGCGAGGAGGAATGTAATGGACGATACCACCGGCTGTCCGGGCGCGGAAAGCGGCGAGGAGGCTTGTGGCGCTTCCCCGATGAGTGCTGAGGAGATGCTGGGGGCGTTGGAATCGCACGCCGTTCGCGCTGCCCGGCGCGCCCGTGAGAAGCTCGCGGGTCCTTTGGGGGCCGGCAATTTCGACATATTCCTGCAGGCGGAGGAGTGCCTGCGCTACCCGACGGTGTTGCAGTTCGATGGCACGGGTCTCGATCACCACCAATTTGCGGAGCCCGAACTCATCACAACGGACGATAGGAAGACTTGTATTTTACACGTCCGTGAGCATTACGAGCGGGAATCGGAGATGCATCGGTACATCGTTGCGTATATGGCCTGTTCCATAAACTACGGGACCGCGGCCACGCCACACATGTGCGAGCTGTATGGCTCCACGCTCCTGGACATGCCCATTGATGCGTTTTATGATGCCGTCTGTCGTGTCGCGGACCACCGGGCGCCCGAATAACCCGGCCCCGGGAGCCAGAATCCTGACCCCTGCGCCGGGACGGGGTGTTTTAGGACTGAGTCGGGCTGGATGCTTCTTGTTGCGGTTCCTCGTGAAGTGGGAGGAACCTGTTGAAGATCGCTATCAAGACGAACGGAATGATGAAGATGACCAGGGCCATGACGACGCCTTCTCTTCCGAAGAGTTCGGGCGAGTAGCTCTCGCGGAAGCCCCGCATGCTTTTTGAGAAGATCTGGCCCCCTATCACGACGTTCCACCGCATGGCGAACACCTGTATCAGCAGGATGGCGGCGGCGGCGAAGGCGATCACGTTGCGCAGGGTGTCGGTCAGGTACGCCCGCATCAGTACCACGATGCCCAGCAGGATGAAGGGGATCAGGGAGCCGAAGACCATCTGGACCCCAATAAACGAGATGGCCAACCTGCCGCTCAGGAGTGGGCCCACGACGAGCCACTCTTCGCTCTTCTCATAGGCGAGCGTAACTATCTCGAGGAGTTCGAGGGTGACGGTGATTGTCGCGAAAAGCCAAAGCCATTGAGCCAGGGATTGGACGCACTTGGCATCGATTCTCATGCTGCTGATTTTCATCAGCGTTTGGTAGAGGATCATGACCATGGCTATGCCGGAAGTCACCGCGGAGAACAGGAAGATGATCGGCATGAGAGGCGTGGACCAGTAGGCGTTCGCCTTGACGGACCCGAACATGAACCCGACGTAACCGTGGAGAATGCAGGCGGCAGGAATGCCGACCGCCGCCAACAGCGCTACGGCGCGATGGTCTATGCGAAGGGACTCTTCGGACGTATCGTATACGCCGAGGGCCATCAGGGCGAAGATGGTCCGCTTGATTCCCCTGCTGCGCCGGGCCGTCTCGATGATGTCTTTGCGATAGACGAGCCAAATCTCGAAAACGACCAAGGCCATGTAAAGCGCGTAGATAAGGCCAAAGGCCGACATGGCGGACCGGAAGTTTGGCGTGACTACGATGTTGAATGCGCGCTCGGGATGTCCCAGGTGCATCAGTAGGGGCATGGTGGCGACGCATAGGAATGCGAAGGAGGCGACCATGGACAAGCGCGCCACTGGCCGGAGCGCCGTGATGCCAAATACGTGATAAAGGGAGGACACGATGAAGGCCCCTGCGACCAGGCCTGTCACGTAGGGGTAGAGGACAATCATCAAGCTCCACATGATGTGGATGTCGTTGGGGAAGAGGTATCCGACGCCTTCTAGTTCCATCATTTCACCTCTTTGCTTAGGCCCATGTAGTAACAGTTGGGCTCGGTTAGGAGTTCCGGTTTAAGGACGTGCACTTCTTTTGTGGCAATGAGCTCAGTGACTTCGTCGCCGAGCTCTTTGGTGTCGCCGAATTTGCGTGCGCCCACGGGGCACATCTCAACGCACGCAGTCACCATGCCTTTGGTGATTCGGTGGTAGCACAGCGTGCATTTGGACGCTGTGTGGGTCTTGGGATGAATGAAGCGCGACCCGTAGGGACAGGCCTGTACGCAATAGCTGCATCCTATGCAGCGGTCCTCGTCCACGAGAATGACACCCTCCGGCGAACGATAGGACGCCCCGACTGGGCAAAGCTGCACGCAGGGCGTGAGTGTGCAGTGGTTGCACAGCTTGGGCACGAAGAAGGCCTTCTGGATGTTCTTGCCGATTACGAGCGGATCGAATCCGTCTCTTCCCCCATTCGGCGAATCGATAGATACATCTTCTTCAATGCCTGTGTGCGACACGTTGTAGCGCTCGATCCAGGTCCTAAAGTAGCCTGGGGGGACGTCGTTCTCCCTTTCGCATGCGCGCACACAAGAACCGCACCCGATGCAGGCGCTGATATCGACCAGGTATACGTACCGGTGCTTTGTCGGGTCGTATTTGGGCTTGGAAGTCCCCCCTTCTGTGCCTTCGTCCACCGTGCTTCCCGAAACGAACGCTACGTCCCCCGTCACGACAACCACAGCTATGCCTGAGATGCCTGCGGCCGTGTGCTTGAGAAAGCTGCGCCTTGTGAACTTGCTGTCTGGGCCTCTTTCACTCATATTGTTTTCCTCGGTCTGAAAGCTCTTCTTTGGTCAACCACTAGTCAATGGACGGGGCGTGCACGTCATGACATCCGGCACAGATACCCTCGGGTATTTCGTCCTCCGCTTCTAGTATTTCCAGCTCCATCAGGTGGTCTCGAATGCCTATCTGGGGCATGGTCTCTCGTCTGGCGCGAACTTCCTGGTGACAGAAGGCGCATAGCTCGTGTGAGAGGTTTATGGGCATCGGAGCGATTACTTCGCCATCCTTGACGTGGACAGCCAGGGGCATATGGCAGACCTCGCAGGATACCGTTGTATGTTTCCCTTCACTTCTGTTTTCGAATGCGTCGTCGTCCGCGTGGCATTCTGCGCAAGCCTTGGTGCCGCCATGGACGAGGGGTATGGCCATGTGCTCGCCAAGGCTGTCGTAGCGATAGTGGCCGCGCTGTCCGAAGGAGGAGGGTACGAGGAAATGCCGCACTACGATACCTACGAGCGCGACGGCAATCAGAACAAGGACCGCCCGCCAGATGTGCTTTGTGTGTTCCATAATCTGTCCTTACTTTTCGTCCTGTGAATTGAATGAATGAGAATCGTTACTGTTTCCGAGGCGCTCGGCGCCAAATACCATGCGTAGAAAAGAGGGGGTGGCTGGCGCCTTCCCGGGCATGGACTCTTCTTCCAGAGTCTCTCGCTGGAAAATGTATTCCAGGGCCGGTAGCCGCTGCTTTTCCTCTTCCGGGGCCTGCGGGCCCATTTCGAGCGTTTCCCTCTCGAAGACGCCGCTTAGGAACCAGTGTTTGCAGGAGGTCTCCGCTTCCGCCTCCTCCCCAAGGACCTCTCTCTTCATGAGGTATGCAAGATGGTTCCGGGGGCGGGCCGCGTCTGTATCGCGCGGCTCATCGAAGCCCAAGGATTCTCTTTCCAGCAGGTCCTGGAAGAAGTTCTTGGACACATTTCTAACCTCTCCCTCCTCCTCCATCCCCAGCTCTTCTTGCTGAAACAGTTGGGTCAGGAGGTTCTTCCGGGCTTTGGTTCGTTTTGCAGGGGGGGGATCGTAGGGAAGTTCTTCATTGGCAAACAACCAATGGAGACGGGAGGTCCTCTCTTCTTGGGCGCTCACTCCGGCAGCGGCCGGCATGGAGTCGAGCGTTTCGCGCTGGGCGAGCCATTTCGCGAAGCGGGCAATTGCCCCCCCCAGTCTTTCGACGTGAACTCTTATGGATGCCATCATTCCCTTACCGGCGCGCAGCAGGACGCAGTAGGGGAACTCTCATCTCCCAAGGAGAATCCCTCAGACCCACACGCTTGGCCCATCTGGTAAAAAAAAGGGGAACCCAAGCACAACACACGCCCCTTTTTACTCCTTTCTGATGTCAATTGTCAAGAAGGCGTTGGGGCGGTCATGCAATCTTCAATGTTACTACTAGTAGTATGCGGGAAGAATGTCTTTAGGCAATAGCTGCTCATAGCAGCGATCAGGTGGCCCAGGGCCGGGTGAATGACGGCACTCTTGACAGTATGGCGTAGGATTGGCGATCTGTCGATCAAACCCGTGTGGCCTTCGAGGGCGGCGAGGAAACTCGACGGCGGCCGCGGGACTCAGAGTGAAAAGTCAGGTTTCCGATGTGACGAGGGCGGGGTCTTCGGGGATGTCGTCCGGCACTATGTGCGGGGCGTGGAAGTGGCCGCCCAGAATCGGGATGGCAATGTGGAGCATCCATGAGAATATGAGCAGGCCAAAGGCCCAAATGCCGAGGGAGATTATTGTCTCGGACCAGGTAGGAGCGTACTCGACAATGGATCCTTGGGGCGAAGGCACGAAACCCGGTATGACCAGACCCATGCCCTTTTCTATCCAAATGCCGACGATGGCCAACACGCATGCCAGGTTGAGATACTTTAGCTGGCGCGCAACTGTCGGGATGACAAGAATGATGACGGCGACAATTTCGATACCAATTGCCGTCCAGACCCACGGCACCAGGCTGTTGTAGGTGTGGCCGTTGTGCTCGAGGCCAAGGAACAGATATGTCGCCGAGGCGCTGTGGGCGGTCGAGGCGTAGAATTCTTTGAAGGCTTCGCAGGCCAGCAGGAAAAGGTTGATGAGTAGTGAGGCGGTCACGATGTTGCGCAGAAAATGGAGTGCGCTGTCACTGATGCGATAGTCGGAGACCATACGGATGACCTGGAAAGCGATAATGAGAAGGCCCGGACCCGCGGTAAAGGCGGAACCGAGAAAGCGTGGCGCCACAATGGCGGAGTTCCAGAAGGGACGCCCGGCGAGTCCCACGTAAAGGAAAGCCGTGACCGTGTGGGTGCTGATCGCCCAGACAATCGAGACAATTACAAAGGGGACATAGAGCAGGGCGTTCGGAGTGCGGCCCATGTACTTCGTGTAGAGCAGGTAACTGCAGATAAACATGTTCAATGCCAGATATCCATTGAGAACGACGACGTCCCAGGCCAGCATGGATACGGGGAAGTTGAACTCCCCGACAATGGGCATCAGATGCCACATGCGGTCGGGGCGGCCCAGGTCCACGAGCACGAAAAGCAGGCACATTATCATGGCGGCGATGGCGAGGAGTTCGCCGAAGAGCACCACCTCGTACATGTCTTTGTTGCGGTAGATGTACGCCGGTATGACAATCATGACCGCGGCGGCGGCCAGACCGACAAGAAAGGTGAAGTTTGCAATGTAGACGCCCCAGGAAACCTGGTCCGTCATGCCCGTCGTGCCCAGACCGTCGGCCAATTGCCGGAAAAAGAAGTGCGCGCCGATTGCGGCGACAAGGGTCAGGGACGCCATCCAGCTGTAGAACATCCAACCGCCGGAAAAGCTCAGCACGAAAGCGCGCCCGAGAAAGCTCTGTATGTCTCGAATCATATGCTCAGCAATGTCCCTTCATTACTTATCGAAGAAGTAGTAAAAGCGGGGAAACGTCCCCATGTCCGCTTTCAGGACGTACACACGTTTGTTCTTCAGGATATAGTTCATTCTACCGTTGGGATCGAGAAGGTTGCCGAAAACCCGGGCCCCGGTGGGGCACACTTCGAGGCAGGCGGGGTTCTTTCCGACCCGTGTCCGGTGGAGGCACCAGTTGCACTTTTCGACAACGCCCCGGGGGCGGATGCGGTTGCTGAGGTAGCCCATGTCCGGGTTGATATTCTCGGGTGCGATCTTGGGCTTGGACCAGTTGAAGCGCCGCGCTTCGAAGGGACACGACGCCATGCAATAGCGGCAACCGATGCACCAGTTGAAGTCGATCACGCGGATACCGTCCGGCTCGGCCCATGTCGCTTTGGTGGGACACACGCGCGTGCAGGGGGACTTGCGGCACTGCTGGCAAGATACGGGCATGTAGTACTTGGCAGGCTCCGGGACGGTCTCGCGGTCGTAGAGAACGTCTGATTCCTCCACGTTGAGCGAGGCAATGGGCATCTCCAACACGCGGATATAGGCCATCTCGCTGTGCCCATCCGGCATGTTGTTCTCTTTCTTGCAGGCCTCGACGCAGCGGCGCGAGCCGTTGCATCGGCTCAGGTTGAGGGCGTAGGCGAATTCCACGCCGGGCAGAGGCGGGGGATCGTTTACGTTGACGCGCGCGTGGTACTCGCGCTCAATCCTCTCTTCAATCCGCCTGAAGATCTTCTCTTTCATCTCTGGCGTAAGTTTTGTGTAATGCCGTTGCAGGAGTTCGTCCAGACTTGGCGGGTCTTCGAGAGTGCGCAGGGGTGAGACTACGCCGGCCATGGTGGTCAAGGCGGCCACTGAGCCAATCCCGGCTTTGAGAAAGCTACGTCTGCCGGAAGTGGCTTGCTTATCTGCGTTCGGCTGCCCCGCGTGGATGGTCTTTTGATTGTCGTCACTCATGGCCGGATTCTCCCTGAGCTTGAAGCTCGAAGCGTGTCAGTACGGGGGGTGGTTCGGGTTTCATCAGATCGAACTTGGGTTTGTGCGGATTGTGACACTGGATGCAGTCCCGCCGCACTTGGTCGCCCATTTTCGGGTTCCAATAGAAGTTTAGACGCCCGTGAACGCCCATCGACCATTCCCGGTAGTGTGGGCCGTGGCACTTTGAACACAGTTCGGTCGGCTGGTCGCTTGGGATTTCGACGTCGCCCCAACCGATGAATAAGTCGGGGCTGTTTGGATTGTGGCAATTGAGGCACCGGACGTTGCGCCCATGGTCGAAAGTGATGTCTGAGTGTTGGCCTTCCAGCGCGGCGTCGTGCCCTGCCTCATCGAAGGAGTCGTGACACCCCGTGCATTCGTAAGCGTCGCCGTCGATGTGCAGGGCCAAGGGGCCACGGATGCCCCGAACGGGGAGTGTGTCGTGGATACCTTCAGACATGTCTCGTATGTAGACTTCGTCGTGCGAGGTGGCCGCCGGCACTTTTGCGCAGGAACACATGCCGGTGGCAAGTGTCAGGCCCAGGAGGGCAAGAGCGTATCCGCTCGGGCTGGCGGGCCGCCCAGTAGGCGACCGCAACAGGGCGCGAAGACACCGTGCCGACCAAGGTGCGGTTCTTTTCAAGCAGGATGACATTTGTGAGGTCTCTCGATTCTGCGGCGTGAGCGCCGCGTCCCTCTCTAAATTCAATCTGGTTCTAGGCTTATGGTTACTTCTGGGACCGTAGTCTCGGTGAGATTGACCCACAATCCGGTGAGAGCTGGAACCCCGTTGCCAGGCCCGGTACTTGCTCTTTGGGCGTTACCCACCCTCGTGGTTGCCGCGCGTTTCCGGGGCCTCTAGAAGGCCGACGCTCTTACGCCCTGCTGTTCGGGCCTCTCCGCTACATCTTCAGGGACCGCTGAACAGTTCGTCGGCTGAATAAGGGTACGATAATTACTGGCGCTACCCAAGCACATTACGTAATTATACTCTCTACGCCGGGCCAGGTTCAAGCGCCAGGGCTGGCCCGGTCTGTCCGGGATTGGGGGCGCTCAGAGGGTCCATAGTGCGTTAGTGTGCACGCGTCAACTAGCGCACAGAATCCACATCCTTCGAGGCGGTCTTGGCAGGGGGTGTCTTTGGATTTGGATTGTGCCCAGGTGTGTACCGCAACCCATCCGCCCATGACTAGGAAGACGGTTCCGGCAGCGGCGAGATAGGTGAGCACGGCGCTATCCTCCCAGTCCGGCGAATCCCATGAAGGCGAGGGACAGGATGCCGGCGAGCATGAGGCTGAGCGCGGCGCCCTTGGCCACGCCGGGCACGTCGGCGAGTTCGAGCTGTTCGCGAAGTCCGGCCATGATGACAAGGGCGATGGTGAAGCCCGCACCCGCGCCGAGGGCGTAGGCGAGACATTGGAAGAAATTGTATCCCTTGGAGGTCTGGAAGAGGGCGAGGCCGAGGATGGCGCAGTTGGTGGTGATGAGAGGGAGGAAGATTCCGAGCGCGCGGAAGAGCGGGGGCGTGAATTTCTTCATGAACATCTCGACGAGCTGGACGGCGGAGGCGATGACGGCGATGTAGCAAATGAGGCGCAGGTATAGCATGTCGAAGTAGCCGAGGACGGCGTTGATGCCGTAGGCGCAGGTGGAGCTGACGAACATGACGAACATGACGGCGAGGCCCATGCGGGAGGCGGTTTCGAGTTTTGCGGACACGCCGAGGAAGGGGCAGATGCCCAGGAAGAGGCTCAACACAAAATTGTTGATGATGCAGGCGTTGAGGAAGATAAAGGTAAGTGAGTCAGCTTCCACGGACCGTTTCTCCTTCGTTGGGCGTTTTGCTGGATTTGCTTGCGGCGCGTTCTTTAACCCAGGCGAAGAGCAGTAGCCAGGCGCCGAGTACGAAGAAGCCACCGGGTGGAAGAATCATGATGGACCAGGGCTCGAAGTTGTCGCCGAAGATCGAAAAGACCAGGGGTGTGTCGACCAGGAGGGTGCCGTTGCCGAGGATTTCGCGGACGGCGCCCATGCACAACAGCGCGATGGTGAACCCTGCGCCCATACCCAGGGCGTCGAGGACGGCTTTCTTGACGCTGTTCTTGGATGCGTAGGCCTCGGCGCGGCCGAGGATCATGCAGTTCACCACGATGAGGGCGATGAAGGCGCCCAATGCGCGGTACAGGTCGAGGCTGATGGCCTGGATGACGTAGTCGGCGATGGTGACGAAGGTGGCGATGATGACGATGTAGGTGGCGATGCGGACTTGTTTGGGGATGAAGCTGCGGAGCAATGAGACGAGGGTGCTCGAACAGACGAGGACGAACATGGTCGCCAGGCCCATGGCGATGGCGTTGATGACGGAGTTGGTGACGGCGAGGACGGGGCACATGCCCAGGAGCATGACGAAGACGGGGTTCTCTTCCCAGAGGCCTTTGAGGAAGGTTTGCATGTCTGTCGAATTGTCGACAAAGGGTGAAGGATTGGCGGCCATTACTCCGTTTTCTCCAGTTGTTCGAGGTGTTGGGTGATGAAGGGGATGAGCCTGGCGGCGCTTTCGTCGAGCATCTTGGCGATGGCCTTCGAGGAAATCGTCGCGCCCGTGATGCCGTCGATCTCCCATGGATGGTCCTGGCTCTTGGCGCCGTTCTTGACGTAGATGATGGGATTGGCCAGGGCCGTCTTGCCGGCGTTGAGGCTAACATCGAGGGCGTCGAAGTTGGCCACGAAGTCTTCGTCCTTGCTGATCTTATCGCCCAAGCCCGGCGTTTCTTTGCTTTCAAGGACGTACATGCCGGTGATTGTGTTTCGTTCTGGCGAGTAGCCGTAGAGGACCTTGATGACGTCCTGATAGCCCTGTCCCGCGGCCTCGAGCGCAACGCCGATGAGGCGCCCCGATTCGTCGTAGCCGGCGTAGGC
>SDBV01008295.1_pt1 | contig 14057 bp, 29 predicted proteins | sample 2277081 | NCBI WGS metagenome assembly SDBV01 (sample SAMN10402039, study PRJNA504765) | marine sediment metagenome | isolation source: marine sediment core GS10_PC15, 223 cmbsf | place: Arctic Ocean: Southern Knipovich Ridge | collected 2010
TTCTAATATAAAAGAATGGGTTAAAAATTGTTATGATTATTCAATAGAAAATAATAAATTAGTTGTTATGCTAGTACCATCACGAACAGATACTAGATATTGGCATGATTATATAATGAAAGCAACACAAATAAGATTTATAAAAGGAAGATTAAAGTTTTCAGGACATAAAAATTCAGCACCATTTCCTAGTGCTATTATAATATTTGATGGTAGACAATAATAAAAATGTCATTTACAATTAAAAGAATAATAATCAGAAATAGAGTATACATAGGAGTATGGCAAAAGGGGAGAAGGGGTATTTTTGGTTTGTTTAGACAGAAGAAAGGTATTACTAAAAAAGAAGTTGAAAGAATATTAACTACAAGATTAGAGAAAGAAGAATTAAAGGAAAATGGTATTTTTCGGGTGACTGCTGTTCTTGTCTATTTCTATGACGATTTCACTAGAGTTGGAAGGTTAAGACTTGTAGTATTCACGCAAAAACCTTCTAACTTTAGTGCAAGAGTTATGAGAAGATTATTGATATTAGGCGATAAGATAATAAGAAAAGATAGAGTTATAAGAAGATTAGGTATAAGAACTAGACCTATGGCAAGAGAAGAACATGAAGTTGATGTTGATGAATTTAAAAGAAGTAAACAACCTTTAGGTATTGTATTTGGTGAAGTTGCTGGGTTTGGTATTAGAGAAAGAAAGTTTAGAATGAATTTTTAATAAAAATGAATGACAAATATTTTAATATTCTGGATTTAGAATATAATAAATTACCTAAAGATGTATCTAAATTATTAAATATTGTTTTGAAAACAAATAAAAGTGAAGTATTAAACTATCAAAATAAAAGTTTTGTTAGTGTTATTACATTAAGCAAGAATGTTTTTTCAATACATGAACTAATTACACAGAAAGAATATAGAAATAAAGGGTTTGGTACAAAACTTATGAATAAAGTACACAGGAAGTATAATGGTTTATTCATAGTCAAAACAATAACTGCTAAAAGATTTTATGAAAAGTTAGGTTATAAATATATAGGAAAGAATATTTTTATTTTTATCAATAAGGATTTATTTGATAGAAGATTTTTTATCTGATATTAAAATGAGAATAACGATAGACTTAGACAATAAGAAAGATTTAAAGAAATGTATTGATAAGATCATTACTGTTTTTAAGTACAATCCCATAGATGAAATTTATTTATCTGCTTCTAAAAAAGGTTTTCATATTATCATAAGAAATTTAAATATCACATGGCGTCAATCATGGTTACTAAGAGATTTATTTATGGATGATAAAAAAAGAGTTCATATAGATCATATAAGAGAAAGTCTTAATCAGGTAACGCAAGTTTTGTGGTCACTAAAAGGGACAAAAAGAGCAAAGAAAGTTTATGATAAAAAGCGAAGGTTTAATATACTACCTAAGTATTATAGACGATTATTAAGGAGTGATTAAAGATGGAATTTGATAAAAAGTTATGGGAGAAGGCAATTAAGATAAAATGTGCTTTAGATAGTTTATATAGTTCTTGTGGCTATGTTATAAATAAAACATATATTAAAGAGAAATTACCAAAAGATGTTTTAAATTGTATTGATGTTGAGCGTATCTGTTCTATTGAAAATAATCTAATGCAAACAGAATTATTTATAATATATGAAACTTTAAGATTGTCACAAACTAAGCATAAATGAAAAAAAGGTTGTATAACTGGTAATGAATATTCATCATGATAACTGAAAAAGATTTAACAGAACTTGAAAAGAAGTTAAAAGATAAAACAATACAAAGAGAATTAAGAAAGAGATACAAACAGAAAAGATTTGAATTTAGACATCCAATATTATTTAAACTAAGAGAATTTTTCGATAAAAATAAACTCTAACGGGGTGGTTAGAATAGCAAAAGAAAAAACAGATAAGGAAGTAGTTGAAGTTGAGAAGGTGCAAGTGTCTATATATAAGGATGAATTTGAAGCGGTAATAGAAGAATTAGACATTAAAGAAGTAACATCTAGAAATATTAGAGTTGCTTTAGGTCTAAAGGAAACACACAGTAAGACAGGTGCAAAATCTAAATTGATTGCACAGATCAGAGATATGAGCAAAGAGGAAGCAGAGGAGAAACTAAAAGAAACAGAAGAAGATGAATAAATCTTCTTTTTTCTTTTTTTTATTTTAAAAAATGGCAAATGAAATGATTATAGTTTGGATAAGTATATCTGTTATTGGTTTAGCTATATTAGGAGTATTGGCGTTTCTAGTTTATCTTACATGGTTTGATAATAGATTAAGGATTATTATATTTGATTCTAAAAGTGGCATTAAGATAACAAAAGTTAAAACTAAATTTGATAATCGGTTTACATTAGATAAGATGACATATACAATAGATAAGGAAGCAGTTTACAGGAGATTTTTTAAAATACCTTATTCTTTCTATTTTATAAATAATCCTAATCCTATTAAGTTTGACAAAGAAAAAAGAAGTAAAAATGGTGGTGTTGTATATACCGCACAGGAATTACATGATCTATTAGAGGTTAATTATACATTGAATCTTATTAGACCTAAGATAAATGTTAAAAAGTTAGTCATTGGTACTACAATAATGATTATAATAGTTGTTGTAATTGGTCTTATATTACAATTAACAGGAGTTGTAGATTTACAATCATTTATGTTACAACAATCACCTTAAAAAAATGGGATTTATTAATAGAGAAAACCATGTTGAAATAGCAGAAAAATTTAATGATTTTATTAATGATTTTGCTAAAAAGGAAAAATTATCTAATGTAGAAGTATCAACATTGTTAAATACACATTTATCATTTATGATAGCTAAACAAACATCTATATTAATGAAAGAAGAATAATAAAAATGGTAGACATTGAACAATTTTTAGACAAAGAGAAAACAGATGAAGAAAGAGTAATTAAAGAACTCTTAGATACTTCTAAAAATATGGAATCTAAGAGTGATCTAAATGATGAAAATATTATTGAAGTTTTAAAGTTAAAACATATATCTAAAAAATACAAATTAAAAGAATTAGATGAATTAGTAAATTTATTTATGAAGTTAAGAATTTCTAGAAATAGATTAGGAAGAAAAGAATTTATTGAAGCTATACAGCATAATAGAGAAAATAGAGAAGGTATGGGTATGTTTGGTAATTTACGAGATAAGATAAGATGACAATAACAGAATCAAACAGAAGAATAAGAGAAATAAATAAAGAGATAAGAAGATTAGAAAATAGTAAAAGAGATATAAGAAAAATAGCTAATAGTACTGAATCGAATGAATTTATTAAAAAAATTAATTCATCTAACAAAGTTTGCATTTAAGATAGCGTTAGAAGTTGAATCAATAAATGATGTAAATATGTTGTCATTTAAAATAATGAATTATTGGGTGTCATTACAAAATGAATGAAGAAATTATAATAGAAGGAAAAAATAATATTGATTTAATAGATAAAAGTACATTAAAAACAATAGAAGAATTAAAAAACACTAAAGATTATTTGGGTTTTATTGTAATGAAAAAAAATGCTAATAAAAAAGGTATTATTACAAATAGTGCTATTATCAATAGTGGAACTTTAATCGAAAATATTGTTTTTTATGTTACTATGCATGATTTGTTTAAATCATACAAAAAACAATTACTCAAACAACTTAAAAAAAGTAACCATGATTGTAGTGATTGTGATAATAAAGAATGTCCTTTATACGATGATAAAACATTTATGGAATCAGAAGATAGCTAAAAGAAGTCAAGTAATGAATAACGCAAAACTTTATGATTATGGGATTGAGAATCCCGTAAAAAAACTAAACGAGGTAATTGAAATGGAATTAAAAGCAGAAAAAGCAATTAAATTAGAGGATGGTAAGTATACAGGAGTAATATCAGGTATAGAGTTTAGAGAACCACCAGATCATCCTTTTGCTTATACAGATGTCGTTATCAAAGAAGATAAGACAAAACTAGAATTAAAGTGTGGTATGCCTTCTAAAGTAACTGAAGATACTACCTTAGGGATGTTTATAGAAAACATTACAGGAAAATCTTTAGAAATAGGGAAAGACTATGTGAAGATTTTGGAAGACTTAGAAAACAAAAAAGTAGAGTTTATGGTAGTAAACAAGAAAACAGATAAGGGAAGTTTTTGTAATATACTACCTGCAAGTGTAAAACCTATTAAATAGGTTTCTTTTTTTTTATTTTTAAAATGATAACTTTAAATTTTATTAATGAAGTTGTATTATCACTTATTTTGATATTTATAGTTATTTGGATAAGTCAATTACAAAAGCGTATAAAGAAATTAGAAAATGAACATAACTAATATAACCTTTGAAAAAAGTTTTATAATTCCAAAGAATCAGGTCTATTATGTTGAGGAATTATGTAAACCCTATATAGCAAGTTTAAGCAAAGTATATATTACTGTTGCAGTATTCAATATATGTTATTCGTTTGTGTGGTTATGGTTAAAGAACAGAAAAGATAAGATATTATTTAGAATACCGATAGAAGATAAAACCTTTGTTTTTACTATTGGTAATGTACTAACTATGTTAGATACTATATTTTTTATGTTAAACTTTTTTGTAATTGGATATTGGTTATTAATACAAAATGTTGAATTTGTAATTAAACTACCTTTTGTGAAGTGGTTTACATGAGTAGGTTATTTTGGGAAGTGTATTTATATACATTGATTGGTATGTGTGTAATGGTTTCAAGACTATATGAAAGTATTATTATAGGTTTTATTTTTTATGCTATTGTATTGTTTTGCTTAGTTTCTTTAGTAAAAGGTTATCGTAAAAAATGACAACAAAAAACACATATAAATATACTGTTGATTTAACTACATTAATTAGTAATAGAATAGAAAGAAAAGAAACTATTAAAGCATTAGGTAATGAAGTTTATAAAACGAATCTTGAAATACAAACAAATAAAAAATCTCTTGCTAAGATAGAAAAGGAGATAGATGATATGGTTATAGATTTTAATAAAAAATGAAAGTAGCAATATGCGATCATTGTAAAAAACAAGAATCGCTTATTAAAGGATATGGATATAGATTACCTAAAGGATGGTTAGATGATTGGAAAGGTGATTTATGTCCTAAATGTTATAAAGAACTTGATAAGTTTTTTAATAAAAAATGACAAAAGATAGAATTGATTTTAATTTTTTAAATTTAGGTAGTTATACATTTGTTCAATGTGCATTATTATTCATATATTATGGATTACATTATAATTTACCAATATGGGTATTATGGTTTCCTTCAATCATAACAATATCTATTATAATATTTATATTAATATTTATGTTAGTTACAATTATAATTGGTGCAATAAATAGTTAAAATGATAGTTGGAATCATAGGTAAAAGGGGTAGTGGAAAAACTATCACTATGGCTAAAACTGTTAAAGATATGTTAAAAAAGGGTAAAACAGTTTACACCAACTTTCATATCAATCTTAAAGCAATAGATAAAAAATATCATAGCAAGATACACTTATTAGATTCTAATTTCTTTAAGAATTATAAAGATTTTAAATTATATAACTGTGCATTATTCTTAGATGAAATATATATTTATATTGATTCTAGAAGTTCTATGAGTAAAAGAAATAGGTTGTGGTCTTATTTCATTAATCAAACAAGAAAAAGGGATGTTGATCTATATTTTACAACACAATTCTTTAGACAAGTTGAAGTAAGATTAAGGGATAGTACAGAAATTTTTATATTTCCAGAAGTGATTAAAGCTAAGAATAATCAAATAATAGTAAATAATAAAATTTATAGTTATGGAGATAATTTTAAGAAAATAGGAACAGAAAGGTTTATTGGTAATGATTATTATGATGTGTATGATACAGATGAAATAATAAGTTTTGATGATGATGATGAAAAGAAAACAAAAAAATGAAGATATTGTACTAAGTTCTAATATATTAATAAAGAATAATTCGGGAAATAGTTTAAAAGTTCTTATGGTTACTGATAATGTGAAATATCAGATACAAGCACCTAGACAATTAATACCAAATAAAGGTAAAAAAAATATGACTATACCACATAATTTTAGTAGGTTAGTAATAAGTAAGTATTAAATGTAGTTAATAAACGAAAGGTTTATAAAGATATGTCCGTTATCTACTGTTAAAGGTGGTTATAAAATGACAATAGAAACAAGACAACTAAAAACAAGAAGCGTAACAGTAGAGATAGAACAGACAGATACAAACAACAAAAAAGAAACCCAAAGTATTCACATTAGAATACTTGACAACGAAACAAGAAAAACATTAAAACATTTTCAGTTAATGGAAAGTGCTGATCTAAAACAAGTTTGGTTAAGTGAGATAGACACATTAAAAAGACTATAATTCTCATTTATTAACCAGCTTAGGTATTGGGAGAGTTTTCTCTCCCATTACCACTTAAACAAAGGTAACAAAGAAAAATGACAAAAAATAAACAAATAACAAAGATAGATAACAAAGAGATATTACATGATATATTTAACACGTTTGTTATTGCATTAATAATATTGGGTGGTAGTATAGTATTAATTGAATTATTAGTTCGTACTGCAAGAATGTTTATGTAAAAAATGGCATTTAAAGTAATTATAATAGATTTTGCAACAAGTAAATTAAGGACAACAGATATTATAAGTAATTACAAGATCGAGAATTTCAAAAGAAAGATAGAAAGATTATTTGGTAAACATACATAAAAGGTGAAAACAAAATGACAGATAAAAAATTAACAGAAGATAAGATAAAAAACACAGTAACAATAGAAATGACTAGAGAAGATTTTGTTAAAGCTGTTGGACTTGGAGATTATAAAGGTAAAATTAAATTGATTGACGCTTCGACTTCTAGTAGTTGGGATGACGATAAGGGTGTAGAAATAAAAGTAATGTTTGAAGTTGAAGATAAATTAAATCAAATAGATTTTACAAAAACAATAAAAACATAATAAAACAATAAAAACAGATGGGGAAAAACAATGAAAACAATAAAAATAACATTAAAAGGTACTACTCCTTTATTAATGCATAGTGCTGATAGTATGATGTTACAAAAACCAAAAAAGAATCCAAAAAAAGAATACGATCAAAAAGAAGAAGCTGAAAAAGTTGCTTATAGGGACAATGAAAAATTTTTAATCATTCCGTCTAGATGTATTAAAGCTTCAATATTAAACGCTTCTTCATGGTACAAAATAGGTAAGAGAAGTATGAAACAAATAATTGCAGGTGGCACTAGAATAGAACCAGAAAAACCTAGAATATTGAATAATAAAGGTAAACCAATAAAAGACTATGAAATTGATTTAAGACCTGTTGTTATTCAACAAAATAGAATAATAAGAGCAAGACCTAAAATTATTGATTGGAATATTAGTTTTGATATTATTTATAATGAAAAAATTATAGGTAGTACACAACAAGACTTAAAACAACTAAATGAAATAATTGAAGAAGCAGGTCAACGAATAGGATTATTAGATAATAGACCACAAAAGTATGGTGATAATGGTACTTTTATTGTCACTAAATTTTTACCTAAATGATTATTATATTCGGTGGTGTATGGTCGGGTGTGTCGGGGTGAGGTTTGGTAAGGTTATTTAATTCATGTTTTTATAATGTGGTGGTGTAAGGTCTGGTTTGGTGAGGTGTGTTTTGGTGAGGTTTATATTCATATTTAAGGTGTGGTCTTGTGCGGTAAGGTCTTGTGAGGTTGGTTAAGGTACGGTATGGTAATTTTAATTAATTTAAAAAAATGCAAGAATCAATAATTCCAATAAAAGAAATTGAAATAAATGAGAAGATTTATCCTAGAGTATTTGTTAATGAATCTCTTATACAAGAGTATGCTATTCAAATAAAAAAGAAAAACAATTTTCCACCCATATATGTTGGATTATATAAAGGAAAAAAAATATTAGTTGATGGTAGGCATAGATTAGAAGCATTAAAAGTTAATGGTGAGAAATACGCTACTTGTAATATACAAAAATTTATTTCTGTTGGTGATTTACTATTATCTTCTATAAAAGCAAATTTAAAACATGGTAGAAGATTAACAAATGGAGATAAGATAAAAGTAGCTAAGACTATGAGAGATATGAAATTTGATATTGAAGGTATTAAGGATATAACAGGATTGAATGATAATTTAATAGAAAAAATAACAAGAAGTGGAGTTAATAAACTTTCTTTTAGTGTAGGTGGTGGTGTTATTAGAGATAAAATTAAAGAAAAAGAATCTATTAAAGTTATTGACGATAAAGAAGAATTACAACTAGAGATAAAAAATAGATTGAATTGGCAAATTGATGAATTAAAAAATATTTATAATTATTTTAAAAAAACTGAAATTTTTACAGATAATAAAAAAGTTACAAATTTAGTATCTAATATAAAACAAACATTAAAAAAGAAATATCCAAAATTATGATTATATGGTCTGGTATTGTAAGGTGAGATACGGTGCGGTACGGTTTGGTAGGGTTTTAAATTATGATTATCTGGTCGGGTATGTTTCGGTAGGTTGTGGTAAGGTCGGGTAAGGTATGGTTTAACATAAAATGTATTAAACATCACTCAATAATTTACCACCTATATCTTTCATATATTGTTCTAAGTTTAGTATATTAACTATTACAGTAATGACATCGTTCCCTATCCGTATTAATATTGTTTCTTTAATCATCTTTGTTATCGGGTATAAAGAATAACATGAAACCTGCTGAAATAATAATATAAGCTACTAAAAATGCTATTCCAACAGTTCCTAATATAGATGTTAGTAATGCTAAACCAACTAATCCAGCAATTACTCCGAATATACCACCTATAAAGGTAAACACAGTTATTCTATTTCGCAATCCTAAAAACACTAGAGTTAAGTGTATTAGGAAAAACAATATTACTATACCCAATTTAACAAAGTCTGTTATGCTGTCTGCTATCAATTTGCTTTCACCTATCGTAAATTCATCTTCTCCAACTGCATTAAAACCACCAATAGTACAATTTATAGTATTTAAATAATTGCCTATAATATCAGGTGCTATAAATGTAAAATTAAATCTTCCTGTTGCAATTTCTGTCATATCTTCTTGATCTACCAATATAGTAGTGTTTGGAAAATAAACTGTTATTGTTGCTGTACTTATCGCATAAGTTTGATTTTTACAACTACCATATAAAGTACATAATTCATCTGCAAAACAGGTTGGTGTTGCATTTACAAAAATAGGTAACAACAACAATATTAGTAATAATAGTATTTTTTTCATTTTTACATATTATGGTTATGTGCAAATAAATGTTCCTGTGTTTGACACACCACAATTAAATTGAGTTAAGTCTTGACTCCAAAGAGTTAAATTCTTTTGGATAGTTATATGCCCCGCTGTTGCAGTTGGACAAGTTCCAGCATATACACAAACACTACCATTTACATGAAGGTTTGCATTTGGGGTTGGTGTTCCTATTCCAACATTACCTAGTGCGTTTAAGGTCATTACGTTTATGTGAGTTAAAGTACCACTAGGCAATTCAAAATTCATTGTGCTGTCAGCACTTCCACCACCCGCCCAACTGTTCGTGATTTTATTTGTGACAATATCAAACGCTAAATCTTCTCTGACAAAAACCAATGAGTTAACCCTATTAGCAAAATTATTTGAACCTGAGCTTCCTGTTTCTATAGTATGTTCAGTACCTACTGTATGAAAGGTTGTACTTGGTGGGTTTATCATAATTCCAACTTCGCCAGTTCCCTTAACTCTCATAGATTCGATTGGTGTTCCTGATTGTCTGGTTATATAAACAATATCACCATTTGCATCGTCAGCTAAATTTTGGATAAATAAATCTCTTGTACCTGTGTCAAAGAATATATTTGCACCATCACCAGTATTTTCATTTCTAAATAATAACTTTGGATCACCTACATCTGTAGAAGTTGCATTTAACAATATATTTGGAGAAATTGTTTCTATATGTAATGTGCTAATTGGATTTTCTGTGCCTATTCCTACTTCATTTCCAAAGTAACCATTAGAGCCATAAAAAGAAGTAGCGTTCACATCACCAACATCTGACATATTTACTTTATTATTTACATTAAGTCTATGAGTAGAATCTATGACATTTATTCCTACACTTCCATTAGAGTTTATTCTCATAAATTCTTCTGCTCCATTTGTTCCTGCCAAAAATCTTAACGCTCCCTCATTATCAGCACCCTGCCTAATAGCACCTATTTCTGCTATTTGTTTTATTCCATCTATATCCTGAATAAGCATAGTCCATGAAGCACCAAATCCATCTAATGATTGACTTCCTGTTTGAACTCTAACGATTAATTGAACTATATCCAGCATAACATTTGTAAAAGTTCCTTTAGCGTGAAACTTAGCAGATAATGAAGATGAACTATTAACTTCAAAAGATTCTACTGTATCAGTTACACCTATACCTAGTTTTCCAGCTATAAATACATTTTCAGATACATTTATATCATTCGTTACAATTAGATTTGTTGTATTTATTGTCTTAAGAGAAGCGTCTGTTCCGTTTTCAATAACTAAACTAAGATTATAAACATTGTTAAATGCTTCTGTGAAGTTTAATAGTTTCCATAAACCATTTAAACCAATTATTCCTGTTAAAGCTGAACCATCACCATAAAACTTAGTTGCGTTCACATCACCACTACTTGATATATTAACTTTATCATTTGTAAATGTATATCTTTCTGTTATATTTACTATTTTTGAATATATTGTTTGATTAACCTCTAATTCATGTGCTATAAACATATCTGCTCCTGTAACATCAGTATCTAAATCCACAAATTTCGTAAACATTGAACAATTTGCCTGTGTAATTCCAATACATAAAGACCTAACAAAAAAAGACGCAAAATGCAAACCTGCTTTAGTGACTACAAATTCAGTTATATCCGTTGCTTCTTTGCTAAAAACTTGTAACACTTTTAAATCATTTGCTTCATTAGGCTCATTAAATAATATTAGTTTACTATTATCTTGCTCAATCGCAAAATTACCACCACCATTAGTAACATTCATAAATATATCACTTCCATCATCATAAAAGTTAAAAGATAAACCACTACCAGAAGTCAAATAAGTTTCTGCATGAAATTGTTCTGTTACATTGTTAAAAGATGTATTTATTTTTTTAAAATTAACATCTGTACCGTTTTGCACACCTTCTAAAGTAATAAATGTTGGATTCGTGTTAAAAGTATTATTAACACCTATTGATATATCCCCCTCTAAAACTCCTGTTGTTAATAGTGACATAACTATAATACTAAATACAATAAGTAGAAAATTTATTATCTTTCTCAATTAGCCACCACCACCTATCCATAAGTTTCTAGCTATTATTATATATAATATTATTCTTATTAATAGGAAAAATAAATCAATGAATAAAGGTAATGATCCACAAGTCCAAAAGAACATTTTAACAATAGAACCAAATACATCAAAAATACCAACAGAACCAATACGCCTAGTATTTGTAATATCAAATAATCCTTTTTTCTCTACGCTTTGAGTAGCATTTCCCAATTCTTCTTCTAATTCTAATATCCTAAAACATGATGTTTCCTCTGGAGAAATTCCAAAAGATTCATTAATAAATGGTAATGTAGTACCAACTAATAAGAAAATTGCAATTATTGTAGCTATAATACTTATATCATTAACCATTTATATTAATCACCCATTCGGACTAACGCCAGTTACCCATTTAGTTACAACAACACCAATAATAACTAAACCTATAACTGCTATTGATATTATAATACCAACAGGTAATAATCCTAATCTAGTTCCTATAATAAGCATTAAGAACTCTATAATAAGAAATGCTACAAATGATAGCATTACCGCATGAGTTGAAATAGTGATACCAAAAAATACGACAATACCAACAGCAACCATTATTATTAAATACCATGTACCTAAACTAATATTACTTGCTTCTGCTAATGGTGTTATAATATCCCTTACAGCGTTGTCATTAACATTATCTACTAATGGATCACTTGAAGCAGTACAAGCATTATTAACACAAGTTAATAATGAACAACAATCAGAAGTTGAAGAACAAAAATCACCACCTTCTTGACATCCAAAAACTGTTTGTAATGAAGTAAAAAATTGTGCTGAATTGTCTATTATTCGTGAAGTACCTCTATATGAAAATATATTATCTAATGTAAACCCTGTTAATGTTTCTTTGTCTTTTGTAAATAACCATGTTGAAAAATCAGTTGAACCATTATCAGTAAAAAATATATTATCACCAATTAATTCATTATCAACAAACACACGATAAAAACCCTTTTCAAATGATAAATTAAACGGATATGAAAAACCCTGTTCTTTTTCGTTATCTTTTCCAAAGAATTGAGTTACTTTAACATTATGTGTAACATTACCTGAGAAACAATCTATACATAATACAGTTTCTAATGTTGGTGATGATTCATTAACATAACTTATATTTTGATTATTAAATATTAATTGAATACTGGGTTGTAAATCTCTATCATCAATTCTAAATTCAATATCTCCATTACTATCTATTATTCTTAAATCAAATGAATGCGATACAACAGGATGAATAAAAGAAAATACTATTGTTGAATCCATTACAGTTAAAATTCTTTCATCATTTATGCTCGGAAATGCTGTTGGTACTGTATAGTTTACATCTACACTATCCGATTCATGTACAAAACTTTGAAACTTTTTAACGGTCGAATTTAACCTATTATTAATAGGTGTTATTGATGTATTTAATTCACCATCCCTTTCTAATACTTGCCAACCCCTTTGAAATAATCCAAACTGATAATTAAAATCATCACAAAATATAATATGATCTGCTCCACATAAAGCACCTGATTGTGAACCTTCTCCTGTAATAGTCTGTGATTTAAAAAATCTTGCACCATCAGCACCATAATAAATTAAATCTACTGCTCCGTCTTTAGTACCACTTATAGTATCACCACCAACAGATACAGGAACTAACGCACCTTCACTAGCAGAAGTAAGACCTATAAAACCATTAGATCGTAAATTATTGCATTCAGTACCATCATTAGTTTCTAGATTAAAAATACCCCATGTTGTTACTGCTTCTACTGTTATCGTTGTAGTGTCCCAATTTAATAATGAAAGATGTATAGGGTTATTTGTTGCCCATCCTGATAGAGTGCAATTAGTCATAATATTATTTGTTAAACCTGAATAACAATGTATTTTAGTATTATTATCTCTTGCAGTATCATTAAAAGCAATACAATAATCATTTTTTAAATCTACATCAACATCAGCAACAGCAAAATTAGAAATTCTTTTTTCGAGTACAGGGAAAGTATTATCAACAGAATCTATAATACTTTTTATTTCAGAACCAACAGAATTATATACTTTTGCAAATATTTTTTTACCTGTACCAACTGTAAATTCAGAAGCATATGCAACAAATATTTCACCATTAGTCGTAAACGAACCTATATTTGCTGTTTGAGCAAAACCACCAGAACTATAAAAATCCATATCAGTTGAATCTGTAAATAAGTTTGTATCTAAAAATGATGTAAAATCTAACGTTTGATCTATAATATCAATAGAACTAACACATAAATCAAAAGGAGAAGTACCACAAAGATAAACAGGCAATATTTCTAAATTATTATCTTGATCTATATCCATTCCATAAATTGCAGGAAAAGTCCTATCAAAATATTCAGCTAATGCGGAAGTATCTCTCATTCTTAATTTATTACTTGCTTCTACATATAAATCTTCAACACCCCACCCATTTTGATTTCCTGTTATTGTAAAATTACCAATAACTTCTAAAAGAAAAGGATCGATTGTTATATAATTACCAACATTACTAGCACCATTGTCACACACAGTTAAACAT
>SDBV01008296.1_pt1 | contig 14057 bp, 10 predicted proteins | sample 2277081 | NCBI WGS metagenome assembly SDBV01 (sample SAMN10402039, study PRJNA504765) | marine sediment metagenome | isolation source: marine sediment core GS10_PC15, 223 cmbsf | place: Arctic Ocean: Southern Knipovich Ridge | collected 2010
GGGGCGCGCTGCGCGTCATGCGGGCCGGCTTATTCTCGCTAGTGATGAGTGCCGCGGGTTGCGACCGGGCGGCTGCGCCGTCGAGCACGCAGCCGACCACCGCCGGCGCGCCGCGCGCGTCGGCGGATACCTCACGCGGCTGGGTCTTACACCCGCAGGTGGTCCAAAGCGAGCAGGAGGTGGAGTGCCTGCGCCTGCTCAGTTCGGCGCCGTCCGTGACCGAGATCTGCTGTGCACTGGGGCTGGCCGATTGCCTCGTGGGCCGCACGCGCTATTGCGCGTACCCACCCGCCGTACAGGCGGTCCCTTCGATCGGGGCGCTGAACGACTTGAACGTCGAGGTCCTGTTGGAGCTGAAGCCGCAACTGGTGCTGGTGTCCGGCCGCAGTCGCGCCATCACGGACAAGCTGAAGCGCTTGGGTCTGCGCTATGAGACGCTGCCGGACGTCACGCTGGAGGATCTGTTCATCGCGATCGACCGGGTCGGCGCGCTGACCGGGCGGTCGCAGACGGCGCGCCGGCTGACGACGGGGTTGCGCGCCGATCTCGCGTCGACGGCCGCGCGGTTCGCCGACGTGCCCCCGGCCCGCGTGCTGCTGTTGATCGCCACCATGCCGGACCCGCCGACGCAGGTCTTCGCCGCCGGGCCCGGTTCGTTCTACGATGATCTCTTGCGACTCGGCGGGCACGAAAACGCGGCCGCGCCGAGCGGACGCCCGTTCCCGCCGATCGGGCTGGAGTTCGTGCTGGACGCGGACCCCGACGTGATCATCGAGCTGGCGCCCGATCGGAAGAGTCGCCCGGGTGGTGACGTTGACGCGCGCCGGATCTGGTCCAAGATCGGCCCGCTGAAAGCGGTAAGAGCGCAGCGCGTGCACGTGCTGGTCGGGCCGGAGCATTTCCTCCTGGGGCCGCGCGTGACGCAGACTTTCGCGGCGTTGTGTGAGACGATCGCCGGCAATGACCATGACTGACACACCGGTCGACAACACGGGAAGCTGGCGTCTGGAGTGCGTCGGCCTGAGCGTGCGGCGGGGCCGTCACCTGGCGGTCAGCGACGTCAACCTCGTGCTCGACGACGGGGATGAGGGGGTCTCGCTGATCGGTCCCAACGGCTCCGGGAAAACGACGTTGATGCTGGCGTGGCTGGGGTTGCTGGCTCCGTCACAGGGCGTGGTGCGGCTCAACGGCCGGGATCTGCGTCAATACGCGGCGCGCGCCCGGGGAAGGTTCGCGGCATATGTGCCCCAGGTGATCGACCAGGTGCCGCCCTTCCGTGTGTACGACGTCGTCGCGAGCGGACGATTTGCCTGGCTTGGGCCGTTGCGTCCCCGGTCCACGCCCGATCACGAAGCGGTGCACAGCGCCTTGCAGCGCTGCGGTCTGGCGGAGCTGGCACAGCGGCCGGTGAACGCCATCAGCGGCGGCGAGCTGCGCAAAACGCTCATTGCCGCCGCGATCGCGCAGGACCCGCGGGTGATGTTCCTGGACGAGCCCAACACAGCGCTGGACCCGGCGTACCAGGTTGAGCTGGTGCGCATCCTGCAGCAGTGGCGGCGCCGCGGCCGGGGCGTCGTTTTGATCAGCCATGACCTGCAGCTTCCGGCCGCGTTGGGCGGGCGCGTGATCGCCTTGCAGGCCGGGCGCGTGGTGGCGGATGGAACGGCCGCGGAAGTGCTGTCGCCGGAGATGTTGTCCACGATCTACTCGGCTCGATTCGCCACGGCAACCACTCCCGATGGCCCCAGTGTGGTGCTGCCCGCATGGTGGGATGCGGATTAGCCCGCGTGGATCGCCAGTCAGACGGCAGCCAGGCGGCGGATTCCCGGCTCAGGGCGTGGGCAAACGTTCCTGACCGGGCTGCTCTGCAGACAGGCTCTCCGGCAGGACGACCGCCACGTCGCGCAGGATGAAACCCGCCTCGCGGCCGGGCGCCACCTGAATAAAGATGTCGACACCGGCGATGAGGTCTGGTCTGGCGTCGTCCACCGGTCTGAAGAAACCTGCGGGCTCATCGTGTACCAGTACGAAGGTCTCCGGCTTCGCCGCAGGGCGAACGGTTCCCCGTGAGCGCCACTCCCATCGTGCCGCACGCGAGTTGGTATCGGTGTGGCCTTCGACGAACACCGCCTTGATATTCTCCGGGTTGCGAAAGGCCACGGTGAAGCGAATCGCCCGTGGGCGCGGCGCGTCGAACCGGACGCCGCCGTACACACCATACTTCGTATCGGCGGGCACCACGATGCCGAAGTGCAAAGCGCCGTCTTGGTTGGTGAGGGTGACGGAATCAAGGCTGCCACACCAGCGGCTGCGATAGGCTCCAGCCGGCTGGTCAAAGACGATCGGGGTGAAGTGCGCGGCGGCGATTTCAGGCAGCGGCAGAAAACGCTCGCCGCCGCCAAAGGGAGCCAGGACGCTCGATTGATGCTCGACGGGGTCGGGCAGGATGCGGAAGACGCGCGCCCAGCAGCCGCCGCGGCGCCAGCGATACACTTCGAGCCAGTTGTCGCGGACGCGGATGGGTCTGCCGCGATTGGCGTATCTTTCGTCCAGGTAGGACACAAGCACCCAGCCACTCCGCTCCGCGTTGGCATCCCGCAAGTCAGCGAAGCCGCCCTTGGGCTCCGCGAAGCCGTTGAGCTGGTACACGACACGCTGCGTGCGGCCGCCCCGGGCGCGCGCGGAGCGCACATAGATTACTTCGTCGTCGGCCAGACAGTCGGACAAGTAGCTGTAGGCGCGCCGAATCGGCTCGATGCGCAATGAGCTGCACTGCTGGCGGTTGCGATCCAGGGCGAGCGCGCCAGTGGCCGACAGCCCCACGAGCGCCGCCGCGGTCCCGGGCCCGCACCATCCGGCGGGCAGCCGGCGGACGACGAATCCGATCCCCAGCGCGGTGACCAGGACAAACAGGACGGAGACCTGAAGCAGATAGCGTTGCTGCGGGGTCCAGCGCATCGCCTCCGACAAGACGAAGATCTGCGCTACGCACAGGAGCCCCAGCAACAGACGGTATCGGACCCGGCGGTCCAAGAAAGTCAACACTGCGGTGGCCGGCAGCAGCGCGATCGCAAACCCGAACAACCAGTTCTGGAAGAGCATGGATCGCAGAATGTCCAGGATTTCGGGACGACTGACCTGCGCCGGGATCTCCGTCTCGAGCTCAAAAACGGCTCGATAGGTCTCGCGCACGTAGAAGAACAGATCCCCCTGCAACCTTAGGAAGAGCACGCCCACGAGGAGCTGGCCCAGGACAAAGCCCGAAAGTACCAACACCGGTTCCCAGCCCATTCGCCGGGTGCGCCAAGCTTCCCAGGCACCCCACAGCAGGGCCGGCACGAGCAGCAGAAAGGCGCTCTCCTTGAGAATCTGAAGGTAGGCGATCGTCAAGCCGGCACTCAGCGCCCACGCCCACCGCCCGCGCTTCCCCTCGGCGGACATGACCAGGCACAGCAGCAGCGCGACGAACGCACACGCAAACAGCGAGTCTTGCAGCCACACCGTCGCAAAACACACGTCCACCGGCAAAAACGCGCACAACCCCGCCCCGAGCAGACCAGTCGTCGTCCCGGCCAGTCGCCGCAGAACCACGAACACCAGGGCGATCTCGAGCAGGCTGGCCGACAACGGTACCAGGGCCAGGGCCCACTCGTGTGTTCCGCAGAGCCAGATCACGACGGCCAGGGGCAGGTTCACCCCCATCCGTCGATAGCAGAAGGACTCCGAACGCGACATTTGCTCATAAGGCAAACTGCCGCCATGCAGGAGGTGGTGGGCGTGCTGCACATGGTAGAGATCATCGCTGCCGAACGTGCCGCCGAAGAAATACAAACGAACCGCGAGCCCCGCCACCAGGAAGGTCCCCAGCCATGCCACCTCGTGCAGTTTCAAGGATCATCTCCACCGCGACGCCGGGTTGCGGCCCGCCAGACGCTATGACCGACTGGAGGTTACATGCACCGCTTTGCGCAACGCCGCCACCACGGTCTCCTGCTCGGCCTCGGTCAGGGCGTGAAACAGCGGCAGCAGGATCGTCTGGTCCTGCGCACGCTCACTCTCCCGCAGTCGCGCGCACGCGCCCGTCCCACACTGGCAAACCGTCTCCTGGCCGCAGCGCCAAATGCCGTGCGGGTATGCCGGCTCCCGGTGCGCGCACTGGATGCCGCGCCGCGTCGCGACGCCGGCGTCGAGCATGGCCTGCATGACGGCGCGCTGGTCGCAACCCGCCGGCAACCGGACACAGTAACTCTGATAGTTGCTCCGCGCCCCAGCCGGCTCGTGCGGGGGGACGACACCGGGGACGTCGGACAGCAGCGTGCGATAGCGGTCGGCGAGCTGTCGGCGGCGCGCGATCAGTTCCGGCAGCCGCTTGAGCTGCTCGCGGCCGATCGCGGCCTGGATGTCGGTCATGCGGAAGTTGTATCCCAGCTCGGAGTAGGACTCGAAGACGACTTGCCTGGCCGCGTGACGCACCGTGTCCGGCACGGTCATGCCGTGCTGGCGCAACAGGCGAAACCGCTGGTCCAGTTCCGGGTCGGACGTCGTCAACATGCCGCCGTCGCCCGTGGTCAGGACCTTGCGCGGATGAAAGGAAAAGCAGGCGATGTCGCCGCGCGGCCGGCCGATCTTCTCCCACGTGCCGTGCCACTCGATCTCGCTGCCGATCGCACAGGCGGCGTCTTCGACGACACGCAGGTCGTGGCGCCGGGCGATCTCCAGGATCGCCTGCAAATCGCACGGCATGCCCATCTGGTGCACCAACAAGAGCGCCCGGGTGCGCGGCGTGATGACTTCGCGGACGCGCGTCGGGTTCATGTTGTACGCGGCGGGCTCGATGTCGACGAAGACGGGCGTGGCGCCGCAATAGCGGATGGCATTCGCGGTGGCCACGAAGGAATGACTGACGGTGATGACCTCGTCCCCGGGCTGCACGCCGACGGCGAGCAAGGCCACGTGCAGAGCCGCCGTGCAGCTCGAGACGGCACAGGCGTGCTCCGCGCCGACGAGCTGCGCGAACTCGCGCTCAAACGCGGCGACTTCGGGGCCCTGCGTCACCCAGCCGGAAAGAATCGGCCGGCGCGCCGCCTCGGCCTCGCGCTCGTCAAGCACCGGCCGCGCGATCGGAATGGTCTTCTGCGTTTTCTCGGTCGTGGGCATGCGCGTCGATTCTCCGTGTTCAGCGGGACGCCGTCGACTCGGCCGGCAGCGGGGATTGCCGGCGCCACCATTCCACCAGGCGCGTCAGACCTGCCGACAGGTCGGTCTGCGCGCGGAATCCAAGCATACGCTCGGCCTTGTGCGTGTCCGCCAGCCGCCGCGGCACCGGGTTGACCTGGCGCTGCTCGCGATGTTCGGGTTTCAGGTCCGCGCCCATGATGTGCGTCAACGCCGCGGCCAATTCCAACAAGCTCGTCTCGGTGCCACTGGCGATGTTGAAGACCTCGTCGCTCGCGTTGGACTCCGCCGCGAGCACGTTGGCCCGGGCGATGTCCTCCACATAGATGAAGTCCATCGTCTGCTGGCCGTCGCCGAAGATCAGCGGCGGCTGACCGGCGGCGATGCGCTGCATCCAACGGATCAGTACTTCGGTGTAAACGCCGTGGATGTCCATGCGCGGGCCGAAGACGTTGAAGTAGCGCAGGGCGACGTAGTTCAGGCCGAACATATCGTTGAAGCTGCGCAGCATGCCCTCGTTGAAGGCCTTGGAGGCACCGTAAAACGTCCGGTTGTTGTAGGGGTGATGTCGTTCCGCGGTGGGAAAATCGTCGGCCAAGCCATACACCGACGCGGACGACGCGGCCACCACTTTGTCCACGCCGGCGTCGACCGCTGCCTCCAGCACGTTATACGTGCCGTTCACCAGCACGTCCAAGGCCAAGCGCGGCTCCTCGGCACACTGTGTGATGCGGATCGCCGCCTGATGGAAGACGAGATTCACGCCCCGCATGACGTCGGCCACAAGCTCTCGATCGCGGATGTCGCCCTCGACCACCCGAATGCGGCCGTGCTCCTCGGCCCACGCGAGATTGGATCGCACGCCGCGGGTGAAGTTGTCGAGCACAATGACTTCGTATGCCGGGCCACTCGGGCCGCGTTGGACCAGTTGATCCACGATGTGCGAGCCCACCAGGCCGGCCCCGCCGGTGACCAGCACGCGTTTGCCGTGTTCTCCCATGGGCCTGCTCCTCCTTAACTCGACGCGTTGGACGGTTTGGACTGATATTGCGCGGAGACCAGCCGCGAGAAGCTGAGCCCGCTGGCCGCCAGACCGAGCAACCCGGCGCCCACCAGCACCAGCAACACCCACGCGTGCATGAGCAGCGTGAGCGCCAAAGCCGGCTCCTGCGCCACGCCGAGCAGCCCCAGCACCGCCACCGAGACAAATTCGTACGTGCCGACGGCGCCCGGGGCGGCCGGGATCATCATGCCCAGCCCGATCACCACGGCGACCAGCGCGCTGCCCGCGAAGGATAGGTGAAGATTCACCGCCGCCGCCATGGCCCAGATGAAAGCCGCCTCGATCAGCCACACCAGCGCCGTCGTCGCCGCGAGCATCAACAGGCTGCGCGGCGAGCGAATCGCCGCCAGACCCTCGACGAAACTGGTCAGCATTCCGTCCCGGCGCGGCGTCCAGCGCGACAGCCGCAACGCCACCAGACAAGTCGTCAACAGCCGGCGACAGGGCTCCGGGTAGCGCTCCAGCAGGATCAACCCCACGATCACCACCCCGACAACCACCGTGCCGATTGAGACCAGGCGCGTCAACCAGAGCGTGTCGCTGATGAACAGCAGCGCCACCCCCCCCACGATCACCATCGTGAGCGCGTCGGCGACGCGCTCCACGCCGAGCGTCGCCAACACGCGGCTGGCGTTGGCCAGCGATCTCTGGCGGCCGATCAGAAAGCACCGCAGCACGTCCCCTCCGCGGGCCGGCAGCACCACGTTCGCCATGTTGCTGACGACGAACACGCGGAGGCACTCGCCATAGCTGGGTCGGTGGGGCGCGGCGAAAACCCACTGCCAGCGCAACCCGCGCACCGGATGGGCGACCGCGCTCAGCAACAGCGGCAGCCAGAGCAACTGCCCCCGAACCTGCTTCACCTGCCGCCAGGCTTCGCCGAGGTCGGTGCGGGTCAGCACCAACGCCAATAGCGCGGCACTGATCAGCAGCCCGATCCACAGCTTCGGCGAACGGAGATCACGGGTCAGGGAAGCCATTTCAGCGTGGAGATTCCACCTCTTCGGGAACTTCAGTGGCGCGGGCCGCGTCCTCGGTGTGGGTTACAAACCGGCCGGGCCGCCGCGCCGCGTCGTCCGTTTGGCGCGGCTCTTCGAGGAAATACAGCGGTCGGCGACGAGCCGCCTCGAGCGTCCGCCACAGGTACTCACCGAGGATGCCCAGCATGGTCATTTGAATGCCGCCCAGGAACAGGATGGCGACCATAAGGGAGGACCAACCCTGCAATGGCGTACCCCAGATCAGCCGCAGCGTGAAGATCAGCAGCACGTAGGCAAACCCCAGCAGGCTACAGAGCATGCCGAAGTAGGACATCGCCCGCAGCGGCACGTACGAGTTGGCCACAAATGCGTCCGCGAAGAGCCGCAACTTCCGGCTGAGGGTCCACTTCGTCATGCCAAACCGGCGAGCTTGTTTCGTGTAGGGGACCTCCGCAGGCCGGAAGCCGAGCCGGGCTATCTCGCCCATGAGGAACGGGCTCGCCACCACGCTCTGCTTCAAGGCGTCCACCACGGCTCGGTCCATCAGCACGAAATCCGAGCCCTCCGGTGGCAGTTCACCCTGGCTCATCGCGTTGAACAGTCTATAGAAGACGCGAGCGAAGAAACGCTCCGCCCACGAGACCCCTTCTCGTTCCGTGCGCACGGCCCACACGACGGCGGCGCCCCCGCGCCACGCCGACAGCATGGCGGGAATCAGTTCGGGCGGGTCCTGCAAGTCCGCCGCCAGGAACACCGCACAGCGACCCGTGCAATGTTCCAAGCCGGCGTAGACGGCGACGTGACTCCCGCGGTTGGCCGACAGACGCAGGCAGTGGAAGCGCGGCCGCGCGGCGCACGCACGCCGCAGCACACCGGGTGATCCGTCCGTCGAATGGTCATCGACGAAAACCACCTCGACCGTGGCCTCACCCAGCTCCGCCCGTAGCGCCTCGAGTCGTTCCAGGAGCACCGGCAGGCTATCCTCTTCGTTGTACACCGGAACGACGATGCTCACGTCCGGCGTTGCGGCTTCCCTGTCCACGGCAACATCCTCGTTCACGACGTCCGCCGCTGGCTCGGCGTCTCGCCCGCGCGGCCCGCGGCCTTGTCCCATGGCCATCAGGGTTGCTCCGACGGCCGGTACCCGGCGCGCCAGCGCAGCAGCTTCGCCGGCACGCCCGTCACGATACCATAGGCGGGGACATCCTTGGTGACTACCGCTCCGGCCGCGACGATGCTGCCGCGCCCCACCGTCACACCGGGCAAAATGACGGCATTCACACCGATGTCCGCTTCCGCTTCGATGCGAACCGGTTTGATCTCCAGATCCGTCTGGATGATCGGCACATCGATGGGCAGACCCGTGTGAGCCGACCCGAGCACCTTGGCCCCGGGCCCCCAGCCGACATCGTCCTCGATGACCAGCGCCCGTGCGTCGAAGTAGGCCTGCGGCCCGATCCAGACGCGGTCTCCGATCCGGAGAGTGCCGTCGTGCCGGCCCTGGAGATAGGCCTGCGCGCCGATGAAAACACCGTCCCCGATCTCGAAGATCTCCGGGTGCTTGCAGCCCACACCCGGCTCAATCCGAACGCCCTGACCCAGCCGACGGGCGACCGCCCGCCACAGGGCGCGGCGCAGCACGGCGTCGAGCTCACCGGTGCCCGACGCGTATTTCGCCAGCAATTCATGCAACTGCGGCCGCGCGTAGCGCGCGCGAAGAAAGTCGCTGAGTCCGAGCTCGAACTCGCCATCGGGCTCGATGGTCCGCAGCCCGTGCCGAGCCTTGACAACGCGTGCCTCCAGCCACGCATCATCCTCCGGAGACATAAGCTCGAACCGCCTCGGTAACACTGGTCAACTGGGTCTCGGTCAGTTCGGCGAACATCGGCAACGACAGCTCTTCCCGGCCCAGCCGTTCGGATTCCGGGAAATCGCCCGCCTGGTAGCCCAGGTTACTGTACGCCGGCAGCAGGTGAACCGGCTCGGGATAGTGCTTGCCGCTCTGGATCTCGCGCTCGGCCAACGCCACCTGCAAACCGTCGCGGTCCTGTGCCCGCACCGCGTAGATGTGGAACACGTGCCGCACGTCCGCGGCCACCGTCGGCGTCTGCACGCCGCTGCCCGCCAGCAATTCGGTGTATCGCGCCGCGTGTGCCCGCCGGGCTTCGGTCCACTTATCGAGATGACGCAGTTTGACCCGCAGCACGGCGCCTTGAATGCCGTCCATACGACAGTTGTACGCCTTCAGCACGTGCTCGTACTTATTCTTCTGCCCCCAGTCGCGGAGCATGCGGATCTTCTCGGCATATTCGGCGTTGTTCGTCGTGACGCAGCCGCCCTCGCCGTACGCGCCGAGATTCTTGCCGGGATAGAAGCTGAAGCCGGCCAGATCACCCAGGCTGCCCGCGCGCCGGCCCTTGTATTCGGCGCCGTGGGCCTGGGCGGCATCCGCGATCACGCGCAGCTTGTGCTTCTTCGCGATGGCCAGAATCGGATCCATGTCGGCCGGCTGACCGTAGAGATGCACCGGCATGATGGCCTTCGTCTTCTCCGTAATCGCCGCCTCGATCTTCGTCACGTCGATCGTGTAGCGCTGCGGATCCATGTCCACAAACACGGGCCGCGCGCCGGTGTACTCGATGGCCGCGACGGTCGCCACAAACGTCATCGGGCAGGTGATCACCTCATCGCCGGGTCCCACCTCTGCGGCCAGCATGGCCAGATGCAGCGCGCTGGTTCCGGAATTCACCGCCACGGCGTGCTGGGCGCCGCAATAGGCCGCGAACTCCTCTTCAAACGCCGCCACTTCCCGCCCCAGCGCAAACTGACAGCTTTCCAGCACGCGCCCGATGGCGGCGTTCACCTCTTCCTTGAGGGACTGATACTGCGCCTTGAGATCTAGAAATGGGACCATGGGCTCTCCTGGGCAGGCCGCATCACTCGTCGTTGCTCGACCAGATGCGGCACCGGTCTCAAAGCCGGCCCGCGCCGGCTAACCCGCCTTACGCTTCGACTGTCGAACCGGACCGTACCGGCCCCGAGGCGGTTCGCCGGATTATCGGCGGGGCAACTGCGCACGTCAACCAACGGCGTCGCCGTCGCTCAATACAGCGCTACGCGGCCGTCCGCAAAGCGCACCCACAAGTGAATGTTGAAACGCGCTCGCGACCGATTCAACTCACGGGACAACAGCATCTTGTGAATCGAGCGCCCCAGCACGCCCTCATGCCACTGTTTCGCGCGGGGGTCGAACGTGTCCGGATCGGGGTGGGTGAACCGGCTTTGCACCCGGCGACTGGCGAGTGTCAGCGGTTCGCGCAGCCGCCAATCCTTCATGACAATCCAGCGATAGAGCGAATGACGCAAGCTCGGGCCATAGCAAACGCCGTCGGGGTTGATGAACGTGCCTCCGATGCGCACGGCGGGCACGTTTCGATCCGTGAGCAGCCCCGTATCCAGCGCTACGTCGAGCGTCACTGCATCGCGGTCGGAGATGTCCGCCACCTCGGCGGGAACCAACCACCATTGCTGGTACTCGTGCAGCATACGATAGAAGGCGAGCGCAGGGTACACATTTCGGAGATAACCCGGCATGGCCTCATCGGTTAGGGCGGATTGCGGGAGCATCACGTCGCGCAGCGGCTTTCCGTCGAACAAAACGCGCGGTTGGTCGTTCACACGCACTTTGATCAGCGGGTGCCGCGCCGCCGCTTGCAGATCGATCAGCCAGTAGGCGGAGGACACTTCGTCGGGCCGAAGCTGCTCGCGGAAACGAATCTCCTGTCTGGCGGGCAATCGGAGATCCGTCGTCCAAGCCCGCCAGCCGGGGTCGGAGGCCACATACGTATAGGAGCCGAACAGTAGCGCAAAGACGATCGGCGGGATCAGTCCCGCTGTCGTGGCGCGCAGCCCACCCAGCGTCGGTTTCGCCAACCAGGAGACGATCAAGCCCCAAACAAAGGCCAAGACGACGATAAGCAACGTTGCCGTTTGGGCCAGTGTGAACGGATGGGCCGCGGGAAACAACACGGCCAGATACGGCAGGTGGGCGCCAGCCCACACGAGCACCGTCAGAGCGCTGCCACCCAACACGACCGCCGCGACGGACAACCGGTCCTGGCCCGTCTTGAGCCAGTCCCAGACGTTGTCGATGAACAAGCCAGCCAGCAGAAAAACGAACGGCATGAACGGGAGCGCGTGCCGCAGCTCGATCCATTTTACCCACATGGCCGCGAAGGGCGGGATCATCAGCAACACCAGGCCCCAACGGCGCCAGCGCAGGCAAGCCAAACCGAGCCCTCCCAAGCCTACGATTACAACGACTCGCTGGAGCAGGTGCAGCCAAACCTCGGGCACGCGTTGTACGCCGAGCCAGAGTGTCTCCGCGCGCCACAGGTGAACGAATATCAGATTGCAGGCCGCGGCAACCGGGTATAGCCCGGGCACCTTGTCGCGCCACGGCTCGCCGCGCCCCGCTAGGCTCCCCTTGTCGGGGCACCAGCCGACAAACGTGGGATCGCAGGCCTCGGACATCACTTTGAGCATGTGCTGCACGCCACGCGACCCAACCATGGAATCTACGCCGAGGCGCGATGCGGCCAGCTTCCACGCCCCCAGGCTAACCACCAGTGTCAGCGTGACCACGCCCGCCAGCGCCAGCCGCCGCAACCACCGGCGCGACGGACCACACAAGAGCAGGCCCAGGATCAGGAACGGCAACGCCGGCAGCAGCGTGGAGCGCGTGAGCGCGGCACAACTCGCGGCCAGCCCGCCCAGGAGGAACCAGGCCCACCGGCCACAGTCAAGACCACGCAGCACGAGCGCAAGCGCCAGCATCTGCAGGAAGATGGCCAGTGTCTCACTCAGCAAATGGCTGCTGTAAACCACTAGCGTGGGATAGAGTACGCATATCCCGGCGGCGATCGCTCCGGTCCGACGACTGGCGATGCGTCTTCCCACCAGGTACACCAGCACGCAGGTTGCCGCGCCGATGACGCTTTGCACAAACCGCACCAGCCACACGTGGCTGGGCCAGCTCGCGCGCGGCAGCGGCGAGAACACTGCTGCCAGGAACGCAGGATACCCCGGCCCCCGCGTCGCGAAATAGTACCGCGCGCGATCTGTGCGCGCCTCCGTGCGCTCGGCCGGGCCGGATATCCACAGACCGGTCCCGCAATAGCTGTTCTGGTCGTATATCACTGGGACGGGCGTACCCAGCGCCACGTAGAACAAACGGACACACCACGCCGCGAGAAACAGCGCTGCCAGCCAGCGGCGCTCGACACGCCGCGCTCGCACGGCGCAGGGCTCGGCCTGGCCGCGCCCCGGTCGCGCCGCCTCTCGCGGCGCCGCGCTCACGGGTGCCGTGTTCTGCACGGACATTCCCTCCAGAGCCGGCGGTTGTTCAACTCACGCCAGCTCCACCGGCTGTCCTCGTTGGGCCAATGACTTGTCCGCGGCTTCGAGGATCTGCACTACTCGCAGGCCGGCCTGGGCGTCGGTCTCCGGCGTCTTCTTGTTCTCGATGCAGTCCACGAAATGGGCGGCCTCGGCCCGCAGCGCCTCGATCGTTTCCAGCTTCGGCGCCATCATGTCGCCGGTGCGATAGCCGATGAGCTGCTGGTGGCGACTCTCCGTGCTGTCGTTCACCGTGATGCCCTTATCGTAGATTTTGATCTTCTCGCTGGGCTCCAGATCATCGTAGACGATCATCTGGCGGCTGCCGCCGATCAGCGTCTGCCGGACTTTCACCGGCGCCAGCCAGTTCGCGTGGATATGTCCGATCAGGTTGTTCTCACAATAGACCGTCAGATAGGCCACGTTCACCGGCTGACCGGGAACGTGACTGATGCCGGTGGCCGAGACGGCCTGCGCCCGGCAGCCCAGCGTGTAGTCCATGATGGACAGGTCGTGGACCGCCAGGTCCCAGAGCACGCTGACGTCATGCTGGAACAGTCCGAGGTTGACGCGCACCGAGTCGTAATAATACGTCTCACCCAGGTTGCCGCCGCGGACCAGTTCGTGAATCTTTCGCACCGCCCCGGTATACACGAACGTGTGATCAACCATCAGCGTCCGCTTGCGTCGCTCGGCCACGTCGATCAGCTTCTCGACCTGCTCCGAGTTGGCGGCCATGGGCTTCTCGACCAGCACGTGCTTGTCCGCTTCCAGCGCCTGCAAGGCAAGCTCGAAGTGGCTGGATACCGGCGTCGCGATCACGATCGCGTCGATCTTGGGGTCGCGCGCCAAGTCGCCCGGATTGCTGGTGGTCTTCACACCCGGATAACGCCGCTGCACCAGCGCCAGACGCTCCTCCTTGAGGTCACATACGCCCGCCAGATTCGCTTCCGGCAAATCGGCGAAGTTGCGGACCAGATTGGGGCCCCAATAGCCGTACCCGATGACCGCGACGTTGATCATTGCTTTTTCTCCTGATCCTCGATGTGTCCCATGACTCTGGCCGGTACGCCAGTGACGGTCGCGCCGGGCGGCACGTCGCGCGTGACGACCGCGCCCGCCCCGACGACGGCCTTTTCGCCGACCGTCACGCCACACATGATCACGGCCCCACTGCCCAGCGAGGCCCCGCGCCGCACGGCAGTGGGGATGACTTCCCAATCCGCCTCGGTTTGCAGTTGCCCTGCAGCGCTCGCGCGCGGGTAACGGTCGTTGATGAACATCACGCCGTGCCCGACGAACACCTCATCCTCGATCGTAACCCCTTCGCAGATAAACGTATGTGAAGAAATCTTGCAGCGTCGGCCGACCCGCGCGTTCTTCTGAATCTCAACAAAAGCCCCGATCTTCGTCTCGTCTCCCACGGTGCAGCCATAGAGATT
>SDBV01008297.1_pt1 | contig 14056 bp, 7 predicted proteins | sample 2277081 | NCBI WGS metagenome assembly SDBV01 (sample SAMN10402039, study PRJNA504765) | marine sediment metagenome | isolation source: marine sediment core GS10_PC15, 223 cmbsf | place: Arctic Ocean: Southern Knipovich Ridge | collected 2010
TGTGTGTGTGTGTATGTGTCTATGTATATATGTATAATACACGCCACTACTGCTGCTGGTGCGAATGCAGAATCTAAAAGAAAGATCGGGCTTAAAAATCCTGACATGCTTTATCGGTTCCGAAGAAAAGAAAAAAAAATGACAACACTGTGGCTTTCATATCTCGCGCCCAATCAAGGTTTCCCAGTCGTCCCATGCTTCGCCGTACTGCTCACTTTCGAACTCGGCAAAAGTGAAAAAGTTCTCCTGGATCTGATTTTGTGCCACCTCGGGATTGGAATCTTCGAGGCTCTTCAATATTGCATAATCGAGTCGCCGTTCTTCCAAATCAGCGGCGGAGTCGAGAGGTTGTTGTTGTTGGAGGTATTCTGGAGCGGAGGGCAGAGGAAAATATGTGTCGGGTTTCTCCTCCTCCTCCTCCTCCTCCTGTTCCTCAACAGCACCACCACCACCAACTGGTGAGGGTCCTTCGTCGTCGTCTGATGAGGAATCGAAACTGAGCCCATCGCTCGATTTCTCCAGGGGCGCCCTCGGACACTTGACGGCCGGCGATCTTTTATGAGGCAGCAGCTGTTTCCCTGCCACCATTGGAATGCGAGGTCGCTTCATCGCCTTGCCAGGCGTTTGGATGTAATCGTCGGTCGAGCACCAGAGACTTGGAGACCAGCGACGCTCTTCCATTTCCCTCTTGCGCTTGCGGCTGAGTGCATAAGCAAGGCGCCTCCTCCTCCCCTTTCCCGGCTTGTCGAAGTTGTCTAGCTCGGTCCGGACCAGGGCCCAGAGCTCCTTGAAAGGTTTCCAGGCCTTGCAGGTGTTGCAAAAGTTGTAGGCTCGATTCTCACACAGGAAATCTCCACAGACGACACACGAGTTGGTACCAAGCTTGTGGCAATTGGCCATGACAAATCGCAGGAAGGTGTGGACGTGATTTCCCACACGAGGATCCGCAGCGCATTTTGGCTGCTTCCTCATCACGGGATGTCCAAACAGCAGCAGATTTCTCTGCCCCGAACGATGATGCCTCCACCTGCTCTTGTGTTCCGCGCTTCTAACCCGGCGCTCGTTCCTGCGCAGGACCGCCCAGGCGTTTCGCATGCGTAGGGTGACAAAGAAGAGACCGTCGGTGCACTGCGAGCGACGCAGACCCCGGTAGTCCCTGCAGAGACAGTCAGGACGATCAGGGTTCACGATGCGCATGCAGACCCGACACATGTGACCAAGCACCAGACCGTCGTATCGTTCCATCTCAGGGGCCACCGGAGGACCCACTGTGTCCTCGATCTCGTCCAGCACCGGACCAGAGTTTGGATCGCCTTCCTCCTGGCGGAGGGAGGCCGGATTCTTGCGGTGCGCAGGAAGGGGATTTTCGGCCCAGCCATCCAGGGTGACGTCTCTCGGGAAGATGAGCTTACCTTCGTCGTCGTCGCTGTCTTCAAGGTATGAGCGCAAGCTCCGGTCGTCTGCGTCTCTATCTGGGTCTTCGTCGTCGTCGTCCGATGACGAGCTCGTCTCGCTGAGGTCCGAATCGTCGTCGTCGTCTGAAGACGGAGCGGTTTCTTTGAGTCTCTCCTTTTTCTCTCGTCGTTGTTTTTTGATTAGCTCTCGCTCCTTCTTTTGTTCGGCGTCGTTGATCCGAACGAATGTTTCGGCAAAGGCCTTACGCTGCAGTCCATCCAGTTCCGGAAAGACGCCCTTGTAGACCTCCCGAAGACGATCGTGTTCCTGGTTCAAGCATTCGTCCAAATCATCAAAACGCTCCCTCCAGTCATCTCGCCCAGTGTAGGCCATGTCTTCGTCGGGAAATGTTTTGTTGAAGACCCGAAGCAGGTGAGAGAACGTCTCCTCTACCCGTCGGTCCAACTCTTCCTCCGTCAGGATGATGGGGGAGAGAGGGCAGGTCCTGGGACATTTACTGGCGCTAAGATGTTCCATGAAGTGGTCATCACAATCATCGTCACCACCACCGTCGTCTTCTTCCTCCTCCTCCTCCTCCTCCTCCTCCTGTTGTTGTTGTTGTACATAATCGCCGTCATCGTTTTTCTCCTCCAGCGTCACCTCTTCCACGTGAACTTTCTCAATCGGCAGGGGCTTGAGGGAGGTGGGGACCAAGGCGTCGTAGTGGCGCTTAAAAAAAACGATGGCCACATCCTTGGGCTGCTGCTTCCCCCAGAGATGGTCCAGTCCGGGGAGACAAATGTCGTCCTTGTAAAGTTTGCCGGCGATGGGGTCGAACCGCCAGCGGAAGACTCGACATCCAAAGGCGGCAGACAACAATTGCGGCAGAATGTCGTAATTTGCCCACATCCCGTCTTTGCCATTCTCTTCCAAGAACCTCGCAACCTCCACCTGGGTGTAATCGTGGAGGCCTGCAAAGGCACGCAGCGCTGGGCTTCGAGTAGGATCGAGGAGCGCGGGCAGGAGGCGTGCCGTGCGTTCGTCCGCCGCTGCCCGGGGATCCATGCCACATTCTCGGCGCGTTTTGCCGCGCAAGGCGTTGCCAGCTGCGAGAGCCGACTCGATGGTCTCCAATCCGACCCCAGGACCAAAGGCTTCCTCCGCACAACGTTCCATGGTGGCAGTCCGTATCTCAGCGGATCTCGCCGTGGTTCCGTACAACACATAGGATGCGGCAGAGTACAGACAGTCGCCGTCTGCAGGGACCTTGACCCGTTGGTATTCCCGGCCGTTGATAAAGTTCTCGGGCAGACGCAGAAGCTCTTCCAAGGAGGCGGGCGGGCTTTCTGCCATCGGCTGATCGACGGGAGCCCCACCCTTTGCCTCTCTTGCTTTGGCGTTGACGGCTTTTCTCAGGGCGTGCTTGATGTCCTGACGGACGTCAGGACCCGCATGATCGACCAACATCGAGTTAGACAGCAGGCAATATCGACCAACACCCGTTTGAGGTGGCGGCTGCGGCGGTGGTGGTGAATGCCTCTCTGAGAGGGAGAACCGGCGACGGGCTTCCGACTCGCTCAACCCCATCTCTCGAAGAACCTTGTCGAGCTGCTCCCTAAGCAGGCCCAGAACGAATTGGTGGAGAGCCGTGCCGGCTCGTTCGAGTCCCGTCCTGGCGACGTCGCAGCGACCGTTGTGCGCCTTCCATGTCGTCTCACGGTCTCCCTTCAGTTGGCTCAAAGTGTTATTGGACGCTGTGGAGGCCCTCATGGCCACCAGCACGGCTCGTTGCCTCTGCTCCAGGCTCAGGTCAACCGGCGTCAAGGTTCCCGACTTGTGCCTGAGCATCACGAACTCAGCAAAGTGTTCGCTGTTCTCCAGCTTCTTGATCCGCAGTTCCAGGGCCCTGAGTTGGGTTGTGGACGCCGGTCGCCCGTGGCTGGGACCGTCCAGCATCTCACGGTGTCTGGCCCGGAGATCCCCCACCACCGAGGCTTGGAAAGCAAGAGCGTCGGTTGAGAGTTCGATCTTGGCCTTTTCAAGGACTCGATCTTTTGCGTGTGCGTCCTTCTCGGCTTTGGAGATCCGCTGGGCGCATTGCTGATCCGCTTGGTCGCACCGCTGCTTCTCACGGATGGCAGCCTCCCTGGCTTCCACCAGCCGGATCTCGGTCGGGTGCATTTCAGACCCAAAAATAGCCCTCCCGTCGTTGTGATCCTTAAGGGCCTTGGAAAGCAGATCGCGTTTCTTGGAATATCGTTTCAGAAACGAGGAGAGTATCCTGTACCGCCTGAGGTCGCGTTTTCTGGGAGACCGGCGCGGGGGCGTTGGAAATTCTGGCCCCCCATTAAAATCGCCTTTTCCCTCTGTGGGCGATGAGTCCAGATGGTCTATGAATTCAGCCATCGCAGTCTCGTGGTTTTAGGGAAGACTCGCGATCAAACAAAAAATATTTTTTGTTTTCGATCGATCGCGAGCGCCTCGGGTGAAAAAAAAATTTTCGAATCGTCGATCGCTCAATTTTTTTCACCCATCGGCTCGGGGTCGCGCAAAGTCTTGCGCAACCACACACACACAAAAAAAAATATCATTGTTATTTCTGTCCCCTTCAGGAGATAACGAAAAAAAATGGGAGAGTGCGGCAGTGCGGAGGCCATGCCCCTTAACATCCGACAACTGCTATTGGCCACGCCAATGCCAACCAACGCCAGTAAAACCGAACTCACGAGAACCTACCAAGCCATAGAGGTGGTCCTTGGCGTCAATGCCGGACTCGTCGCTGCTGCTGTCTGCCGGCGCATCCTGATGATGCTCATACGGGACAACGAATTTGGGTCAAGAGCCGTAGCGGCTCTAGCCTCTATGACCTACGTTCTGTCGGACGCCATGCTGTGCTACATGGAAGTGGCAGAGGAAGACTCCGATCCGCTCTACAGCAAGATCCGCTCAGATCTCACAGAGATAGATCGTGAGATGGGGCGCGGGAAGGATGCGTGGCTGCGCTACTACAGGAAGAGGTCCAAAAAGGACAGGAGAAAATTGAACCTCCTGAGGCAACAACAAGCCAGGTCTACGACATCGGCTAGTCACAATGCAGGAATCGAAGTCGGGAAGGCGGTGATCATAAGTGTTGTAGAAGAGGCAAAGGACGGAACGCGAATCAACAGGGGTTCTTTGAAATTGTGTGGTCAATGCGAAACCTGCAAGGCGACCATGAGCCAGTTGAAATCCCGCTCTCATATCACTCCGAAGGAGCTGATCGACTTGGTCCAAACCGGTCTCTCCAAGAGAGGCGACTGTTGGTGAAGGAGGGGATGAGACGAAATTGAAAATAATAATAAAAAAATGACTTTTTTTTTAAAAAAAACCTCCTTTCCTCACTCTGCGCTCCTCTCAGCCAGCCTAGTACAGTAGGTGACACAGCGTGTGCGTTCTTCATGCAGCGTCTCTCGAACCTTGCGACCCGACTTGGAGATGAAATCGACGTATGACATTTCGTAGTGTGGGAACGTGACGATGGGGTCGTCCGCCCACAGCAGTTCGTCACGGATGCGAGAGGTCTTGCTGGAAAGCGAGGCGCGCTCCAAGGTCGGCTCCATCATGAACGTGTCTCGACAAAGCACGGCGTGCACCGGAATGCCCATGTGAGCTGCACACAGGCAGGAAAGTTTGGTTTCTCGGGCGGCCTGGCGCATGGCGAGGTCGAGGTCGCGCATCGACATGGCCTGTTCAACGTGGCGGGGTCCTCCATGGAAGAAGAGGCGCCCGAGCCCTCTCGAAAACCAGTTGCCCATGCCCCACTCGGAGGGGTCCACCATGGTGGGGACACGCACCACCGAATCGAGGCCTTTCGTGAGAGCTTTGGCTTCGAGCGTCCCAAAAAATGGTGGAAAATGCTGACGCACCCAGGTTGCGATGTAGTGATAGTTGGGATCCAGCTTGGATAGCAGACTGGGACGGTGGAGATTTTCGGCGCTCATCAGCTGGGCCATCATGCGAGTCTCGGCTCCGTGCTCCAGCCAGGTCGTCAGAACGACCCAACCAACCAAAACCACGATGATTGCTCCGACGGCCAGCTTGAGTCCACCCGCGATGGTGTACCATATTTCTTTGGCCTTGGCCTCGATGACCAGCTCTTCTTTACCCCCCTCGCGATCCACTTCGCCCATGTGGCCTGGGACAATCTTTGTGGCCGCATGTCTGGCGCTTTGGACTCTCCTCTGACGCAGCTCGTAGCTTTTCTTCTGTAATTGTTTCTGCCTCTCTGCCTCCTCTTGTTGCCGCTTCGCGGTTCCCTCGGCTCTCTTGGCATCTTGTGTCGAATTAGGGAGACTCTGATTGCTTCCTGTCAGCACCACGCCCCAGTCGTATTCTTTGGCGGGTGCATCGGTGGCCATCGCGTGCTGAGATAGATCCACAGCCATGCTTATGTTTCCGTCGTTGGTGGTGATTCGTCGCATGACTGGACTGGGGTTCCCATATCCACCAGCACCCACGGGACCGTTCAGATATTGCGGTTGCGACGGGTCATGTTTGGGAATGAAAACCTGAACTTGCTTATGCTGGGAAGGAGGAGGTTGTGTTCGTTGTTGGGCGGCTGCTTGCAGCGGGGGGTTGCTATTTGAAAGAGGAGGAGCTCGCATCTGGTGCGTGTGCGTCCGCACGGGGATCGGAGGGTGCGTCACGCCATGTTGTGGTTGCAACATCCTCTTTATTTTCTCTCTCTCTCTCTCTCTCTCTCTTAGGGAAGTAATTTGATTCTCACCATTTTACCAACCTTCGAGATAAAACAGTCTGCTTTTCATTCTAATCACATACACACAGGGAGACCCGCTTGGCACATTTCACACATGTACACAGGAGAGAAAGACAAAAATAGCATCACCAATTGCAACGAACACGGCAGACATAAGCGACATCCTCTCCACGGGCCTGCAAGCGTCTTTGGCCCTGCCTGCCCACTCTCTGTCTTCGGTCGTGGATTCAAGCCTCGCATTCTTGCTCGAAGCGGAAGACGTGGAGGACATGATCGAATGGGCGAAAGCAGAGAAGCCTCCGGAAGAAAAAACGATTCTACCGCGGGCGGCAAACGTGACGGAATACATGCGCGGGATCGCATCCACAGCGCGACCTTTGTCTCTCGCTTTGACGGGAAGCACACGGAACGATACAGTGATGTTCGGAGTGAAGCTCGGCGCTGTGCTTACAATTCCACGGACTAGAAAAGAACGGGATACGGCGTTTGGCGTTGTCTCAGCTTCGCTGTCCGCCATCGAGAAGGCTGTTGCAGATGCGAGGGCGACTCTCTTACGCATTAAAAACCTCCTGGAGGAAAAGAGGAGGCCACCGGTGGAGAAACCACCTCCTCATTTTCCTCCCGAAAGACCCCGTGTCACCCCGACGGGGCTGGAGAAGGTGAAGCGACGCGAAGCCGAGGAATTTGCCTTAGCAAAAAAATTGGTCCGAAAGCCGGTAGGAGCCGCCGACGAAGGCAGAGTGGCCAGAGACCGCCTCGCTGCTCTCAAAAATGGAACCATCACCTCGTCTTGGCTTGCAATGGAACGCCCTTGGCCGGAGAGCGTCTCGGACGCCATTTCGATGGTTATGTATGTGCCCAGACTCGAGCATGCAACTTTCGCTCGAGAGTACACTGTGGAGCAGTATCTGGGGCAATCATTCAGCTTTTTGCCTAAAAGACGATCCGAAAGGTGGGGAGGAGATGACGACCTAACACGAGACCTGTCGTGGCGAAGAACTGCTGTGACTAGGAACTTAGACCCAACTCCAGGTTCCTCAGTGGATGAAGTTCAAGCAGAGATTCTCAGGGCAGAAAATGCGGTGCTTCCGAAGCTGAGCTTCAATACTCAACAGAAGACGATTGATATCGATATTCCTATGGCTTATGTCAAAGAGGACGTGACAGGATTGTCCAAATGGAACAATATGGTGGGATACGTCGTTTACATTCGATTGGTGGTGGCAAAACCCCCGGGATCCAACAAAAAGGAAGTGTTACATTTATTTGCCAATCTCGAAATCGAACATTCGAGTCAGCAACAGCGCAGGAAGGGTATCACATTCTCGATGTCGGCAGCCAAGGGAATCACGTTTGGGGATGACATACAACACCCGTGGCCAAAAGGCAGGGAGAGAGCGGGCATTCCGCCCAGAACCAGAGGTCCTGTGCGGCTGTTTGGGTCCAAGAAGCACCCCAATCGATGGTTCAGCGCTTCGGTGGATGTGACGAGACTCTATATCAACAACAAAAAAGCTTCGGCGGCCTACAGAACATTCCAGAGGGACACCCTGAAAGCCAAATTTCGTGAAGTTGCGTTCGAGACCGCCGGTGTTCTCACCGTGGGCCGAGCCAACGACGAGAAAACGGCGTACTTAATCAACATGGTGGGAGGAACGCAAATGGCGTCTCCTGTAGATTTTGTGACCGACCGAGACATAGCGTCGCAGTGAGGCCTGGCATACGCCCACGAAAAAAAAATACAATTACTTTTTGTTAACTCTTACATTGCGCTCCGTTCGCCTACCCTTCCTTTATCTTTTCGCTCTCCGGAGCCATCCTGTTCATTATAAGACCCACCCCAAGACCCGCAGGACCACCCACCGCCGCAGCCACAAGATTTCTTTGGAGACCTTTCGCTGTGAACTGCCCCTTCAACACATTCGCCATCATGCGCTTTGTGATGGAAAGGGATTTCCCCACGGTCCAAAACGCCATGTCCTTGATCCGAAGCATGAGCCAGAGCTGCATTCCTATTGGTCCAGCGATCCAGTACAGCCCGAATTTGGCCATGTTGGTCCCGAACCGAAGCCAGACATCCTTAGTATGTTTCCAGTAGGTCATTCGAAACAGAGCCGATGTTAGATTGTGGGCAAGCGCATATCCGAGCACGCCAAAATATGCGGCGGGCGTGTAGTTTCTGGCGTAAGAAAGTACATTGCTCCAATCGGTCGACTTGATCCTCAACCAGTCGAAAAGGTAGTTTGGAAGTCCCAGCCTAAGCAGACCAAGGGCGCTCCAAAAACTGTTCAGCGCCCATAGAGACAGGGTCATTCTCTCTCGTTCGACGTGTTCTTCGAAATTTGTCATAGCTGTGTCTTTCCTGAGCTTGAGAATTCCCAGGGCGTGACCAATATCGCTGCCTTCTGCCCACTCGGGATGGCCCAGCGCAGAAGCCAACTGTGCGACCACCATGCCTTGTTGTTCGTATAATTTACCGGAGAGGAGAGTCCCCACGTATGGATCTTCCAGCATGGAAGTTATGAGATTTCTCTCTCCGGCGTGATTGGCGGTAAAGAGATTCTCGAATTCGAACCAAAGGCTGTTTATGGCCGCCCGCAGCTCCCTTGGTTTCATATTGATCATGTCGATTTTCACTTCGGCCTCCCTCACTCTCCTCTGGATTGTGTTGGCATAGTCCTCGTCGTCTTTCAACAGCGCCAATGCGTAATCATTTTCATACTCGCCGGCTGCTGCCCCTACACTCATCATCATTGCTGAAGAAGTCGGGACCCGAGCGGCAGCTTCGATCGACTCTCGAGGCAACGTAGCCGTCGCAGGCAGAGCCAGAACCGCAGGCGTGCGCGCGGGAGGAGTCAACGCCAGAGTCGGAGTGGGATGTGGGGGCGGTCTCCCCCGAACGGCATCCCACAGGCGACCAAAGTATCCCATTTCTTCAGGTACTGGTTTTGGAGCTCGTTCTTTGACGGCTTTGTCGTTGTAGTATGCCGTTATTTGCATCATGATTCGCCGGTCGTCCGGGCTGGCCTTTTCCATCCAGTACTTATGTATATCCAGTCGTTCTTCCTCCTCGCGTCGATTCGCTTGGTCGTCGATCCAGCTTTTGGCGATCCAGAAAAACAAACCAAAGACGGCGATCCCAATGACGGCCGACCACACCAATCTACGTCTCTCCTGCTCGACGAGTAATTCGCCTGGGGCCGGCGCTCTCTTCAGTCTCCAAGGCTCCAAATAAACAGCCTCCAAAATCATCCGTGCCACTTCTACGCCGTCGGGATCCAAGTCCTTCGTCAGGTCTTGGTTGAAGAACACGAGCGTGTAATTTTCCGGATTTTGCTGTACGTCTGAAGCCATCTCCTCTCGTTTCTCTCTGAGTCCTCTGGAGAATTGTTCGGCCTCCGTTGCAGGAACAACCCCAGGTCTCGGCGCGGTGAATTCTTCCTCCTCTTCTTCTTCTCCTTCGTTTGCCCCAGACGGCATGTAGCTTAAATGTGGGTCGTCGCTTTCGATCCAACGGTGCTCTTTGAGCAATGCCAGTTCTTCCGGGGTGAGTCCACCGGACCCATCTCCTCGGAGTTGACTCGCTATCTTTTGCTTGAGCTCCCGATCTTCGCTGAGCAGGCGCAGGAGTCTTTCTTTGTCCCTTCGAGTCCCCGGAATTGTGATGGCACGCGTGATCCACCATAGATAGGATCGATATGCAAGGTTATCCCCTGGTGCTAGCTCTCTCAGATCTATGCCTAGATACTGCGTAGCCATGCGCATGCTTTCTGCGGTGGGCTCCGGGCTGACTCCGTCCACCACCCAACCGGAGATTTCCCCGGATAGAGACCAAGCCAAGCCGACTTGTCTGAAAACGCCACTGGATAACAGGGGTGCCACTTTGGACCCCACCCTGGCCTGATATTCCATCTCGTCGAGCCGGAACCGTTCGCGAGCCCGCCAGAGACCCTTCTTTATCCCAGGTTGCACGTTGGGGGACTGGAGTAGTTTGTCCACCAGATTCTCTCTCTCTTTTTCTGTGGTGGGGAATCCGCTGATGAGAGTTCGATCTTCGCCTAGGAGCTTGTTCATGAGCGTGTTGAGGAGGAGGGAAGCCGGGGATGTGATCGCCATGAGCACGAAGACCAAGCTTCCTCCAAGGAGACCAGAAGCAGCGATGAGCCACTTGAGGATCGATTTCAGGGCATCTTGAACCTCTCCCAACATCCGCGAAGCCTGTTCGACCACACCACTGAACTGAGCCCACACCGCCGTCTTTGCTACTTTGGCCCAGACCTGGGCCAGCAGGTGCGACGCCTCTTCGGTGTGGTCTAATATCGCTGTTTGGAGGGCCTGGAGCAGATGCCCGAGTCGCTCGGCAACCCGTGATAGAATGCCGTCGATTTTCTCCTTGGTTGGATCGAAGATCATGTTCTGTAGAACGGCCACCGACGCCGAAGAGAATATCACGACCCGCATGGCAGTGCGAGCCACCGGCTTGAGATATTCCCCCGCTTCCTCAGCCGTGCGAACCAACGCATCAGCTACCGTCCCCACCAGTGACCCAGCGAATGTTATCGTGTCGGTTATCCGTGTTTCTATCCATTCCACAATTGGCATGGCCGCTCCGACGAGCGCGCGAACGACGGAGAGCGCTAGGACCCCGAACCCTCTGAGAGCATCCTGACACGATTTGAATCTATTCCGAAGCACACGGGCGTTTTCTTTGGCGTCGGGAAGGCCGTTTGTCGTGAACAGCGAAACCAGATAGTCCATGAGCTTACGGAACTGAGCGTAGGCGGCGCACACCACGTCTATGAATTGAGGCGAATCCACGGCCGTGTCATCCATCTTCCGAATCTGATCGCCCGCCGAGGTGACGTCCATGGCATCGTAATCCGTGCGCAGGATCGTGACGCAACTTATGCTTCGCACGTCGATGCTCGCCCTAACTAATCTCTCCATCATGCTTGCTTCGACTTTACTCGGTTCTCTTTCTTCTTCTCCATTGACGCCGGTCCCGATATTTCCTCTACGAACCGCTCCGTATCGCCCGGAACTGAGAGACTCCAATAAAATTCGTAGGCACCTGGTGCCTTGGACGCCATTAGCTTTTTCCAATTTTTCAATTTCTCTCAGGCTCAGAGCCATGGAGCCGTCTCTCCGCGCACTTTCTCTGCGTCCTCTATTGGATTCGTTCGGTGGTGGTGGTGGTGGACCATCAGCAGCAGCAGTTGTTTTGGACGATCGACTGGGAGGTTCTGCTTGCGATCCCGATAATCGACACCGAAAAGACGAAGAAGCAGGAACGGAGGATCCTCCCAACACCTTGTCGACCACCTCGGGAGTCAGCCGCAGCATGTCGGACGTCACCACGCGAGCCTGTAGCCTCACCGTGGCCACACCCTCGGCCACATGATCCAGGTGCAGACGGGCCGAGTACACCAGAGGATTGCGGCGCATCGACTCTCCCAGCTCTCCCGCCTGTTCCGCGCCTCCGAATTTCTTCAGGCGCCAGTACACGAAGGCTGGGGTGGTCTTGGACTCCATCTCGGCCTGGGACAGAGACCCTTTCGAGACAGGGCCGCCAAAGGCCTGGCTTAGATTGGCAAAGTGAACTTTTTTCTTCTCCACGTCTCGCGAGCTAGGAAGCCGCAGCTCCTCGGTGGGAGGCAGGTGACGGGCGCCCGCTCGAATGGCCTGCATCTCTTCGGAGTGGGCCTTGGTCAGCCGCAGGCCTCCCACAAAGGCTCGCTTGTTCAGGATGTCGGCCATGTTCACCCCGGCAGTCATGGGACCCTCGCCGCCGGTGCGTGGACCCATCTGCACCGGGATTATCTTGCGCAGGCTGTAGGGGTCGGAGGGTTTGCTCGAGGATGGATCGTTCTGGGCAACACCCGTCGCCATCGTCATCACGGTGGAATAGCGGATCTCCTCGTGCCGTTCGGGGATCGGGAACAGCTCGGTTTGCAGGCGGAAGAAGCTGTTGATTCTCACTTCCGGATCGTTGGCCATGGCGTCCTGCATGCGCAGCATCTGCATCCCTTCGAATCCAGGCAATATCTTTAGGTCGCTCTGGTCCATCTGCGTTCGTTGCTGTGGACCCACTCCGGTCAGCAATCTGGCAAAAGCTTCGCGGTGTTTCAGGTTCTCGAACAAGGCCTTCTCCTTCTCGGGCAGCGTCCGGAAGTACGCCTCGGCTGCCTGTGGCTGGCAGACCAGACCTCCGGTGCCTTCGGCGATCATGACCGGCAGGTCGCGCTCCCAGGCGTGCCTCTCGATGGCGCCGGTGGTCCGATGCCTGGGCACGAACTCAGGCTCGGACTTGCGTTCCACCTCCTTCATCGCCTCCGGAGAGCTGGTCCTCGACAACATGCGCCAGTAGAACTCGCGAGGTAACAGAACCAGAGTCATGTGAGCACCAGTGACCACATTGAGATCTCGGGGAGAACCAATCTGGGGTTTGCCCTGTCCGGGCGCAGCCTCGTCGATGTTACGGCTCGTGACAGTTCCCAGGGCGCCACAGGCTTTGTAGAGGCGCAAGACTTGCTGAGCGGCGAGCACGTGTGATTGACGGAAGTTGGTTCCATCCCGGAGGGCGCGGAAGTGTTCGCCACACAACCAAGCCACATCCTCACAGTCGCCATCGTTTTTGGAGAGAGGGTCGTCGAAGCTCTCCACCACATTCTTTTTCCGCTGGTCGTCTTCGGCCAGGTCGGCTATGTAAGGCAGAGAGTTGGACACAACTGTGAGGGCCTGCCCAGTGATTCGCAGGGCGGTGACATACTCTACCCAGTCGCCGCTTGTGGTGGTGGCTGCGTGTTGGGCGTGCACGGCAGCGACGTAGCGCTGTCGGGTCCACCCGACCCTGGAAAGACTGATGTCCAGGATTCGGACAAAGAACCCTTCGTCCCACCTGGTGCCGTGCTGGGACATGTTGTCGAAGTAGCGCTCGCCGGGGGCCACCAGACCGGTGGCGTTGACAAAGAGAGGCGCATGTACTCTCTTGCCTTCCGGGAGTGAGAGGTCGAGCTTGACGCCCGCCTGCTTCATGATCTTATCGTCAAAGATGATGAGGTTGCGTTGGATCAAGGTGAAAATGTCCGCCTGCAGGTTCTTCACGTTTCCAGGAACCACGTCCCATCGCGAAGGAGGGGCAAAGACAATCCGGCGACGAACGTCGGTGCCTTTGGCCGCCAGGGCCACGTACAGCTTACCCTTGATCACCGGCTCGGACCTCTCGATGATGCAGGCTTGGACCACCAGAGGCACCTCGATGGCAGTCCGCGTGGGACGTCCTTTGTTTCCCGCGAAGAGCTGCGCCAAGTACACCTTGGCTGATCCGTCCTTCTCGTAGTTCTCTTCGCCGCCAGGGTCCTCGTGAGCGTCGGTCATCTTGGTGTTGACTTGGAAGATGATGGCAGCATCCAGCGGCAGAACGGGGAGATCAGCCTTCGATGGCATTGGCACGTAGAAGACCGCCGTGAATCCCGACGATGTTCTGGCGCCTTTCTGGAAGAGTTTCTTCGTCACCGTCCATCGCCCGGCATTCCCTTTGTGGTGATCGAAAGACAGCCAGGTTTTGATCTTTGGACGGTGCTCGTCGGGCGTCAGGTGTGGCTCGTACCGGACTGTGAGACATAAAACTCCACCCCCTTCCTCTCCGTTACCACGAGATTTTTCACCCTTGGCGTGTGATGTCATGGTTGGCCCCTCTCTCTCTATCTCTCTCTCTGGTACTTGTGACTTGGAAGCACAGTAAAATCAGGACGGGCAGCAAAAAAAAAGTTTCATTGTGGAGGGGGGAACATCAAATTTTATGCATACAACACAACACACTTACTCTCCCTGCTACTCCATGAGAGGTTTTCCTCGTCCGAACGTAAATTGATCATCCGAGCGCCATATGTCCGGAAGATCCGA
>SDBV01008298.1_pt1 | contig 14053 bp, 10 predicted proteins | sample 2277081 | NCBI WGS metagenome assembly SDBV01 (sample SAMN10402039, study PRJNA504765) | marine sediment metagenome | isolation source: marine sediment core GS10_PC15, 223 cmbsf | place: Arctic Ocean: Southern Knipovich Ridge | collected 2010
GAAATGGAACGTGTGGCCGCCGAGGCCGTCCAGCGGGCCACCGAAGCGGAGAGAAAAGCCGCAGAAGCTCAAGAGGTGGTGCTCCCGGATCAACCCGTCAAGGAAAAAACGCCTGCGCAACCGGATGCCGCTGCGAAAAAGCCTGACACGCAGCCCAAGACTGAGGCTGTAAAACAGGCGGCGCCTGCCGGCAAGGCCAAGGGGCATGATTTCTTCCAGGCGGAGATGTTCGCGTCGCTCGCCGAGGCCGAGACCAAAGCCAAGGCCGCCCTGGCCGAGATCGCCGAAGCGGAGCGTAAGGCCAATGAGGCGTTGGCCCGTGCGATCAAGGCCGAAGAACTCGCCCGCGAAAAGGAACGTCTGGCCGCCGAGGCCATCCAGCGGGCCACCGACGCGGAGAGAAAAGCCGCAGAAGCTCAAAAGGCGGTGCTCCGGGATCAACCCGTCAAGGAAAGAACGCCTGCGCAACCGGATGCCGCTGCGAAAAAGCCTGAAACACAGCCTAAGGCTGAGGTTACAAGCAAGACAGAGTCGAAAGCGGTAGCGAAGACGGAAGACAAGACCCAGCCTCCAGTTGCCCCTAAGGTAAAGGCCCAGGCACCGCCAAAGACTGAGGCTGCGAACAAGACAGAGCCGAAAGCGCTGGCGGAGACGGCGGTTGCCGAAGAGCGTATTCCACCGATCCCGCCTGTGCCGCCGGTTCCCAAGACAGCCACAGGAACAACGCCGCCGGTACGACCGGTTCCCAGGAGAACGACCCCGCGAACGCCGCTGAGAACGCGCGAAACCAACAAGATTGCCACAGAGACGCCCTCGAAGACCGAGAGCACCGTGCCCGATGCGGAAGAGGAGATAACGGTCATAGCACTGCCGGAGAAGGTTCAGATATCGTCGCTGATAGAATTGGTGGGCAAGCAGTTGAAGATCAACTACATGTACGACCCCAAGCTGGTCACCGGCGAGGTGTTCCTTAAGATACATGACGGCAAGATCAAGGTCAAAGACATGTATCGGCTGCTCGAATCGGTATTGCAATTCAAGGGTTTTGTCATGACCCGGCGCGATAATCTGGTGACCGTCATGCTATCCAAAGATGCCGCCAAGCTCGACCCCGTCATTCGCAAGGACTCCGACCATATCCAGCCGGGCGACATTATTGTGACGACACTCTTCAAGCTCGAGCATATCAGCACGGCAACGGCGCAGGCGATGCTGCAGAATATGAAACTGGGTCTGTCGTACAATCCCATCGAAGAGACAAAAACGCTGATTGTGACCGGCTATGCGTATCGGATGGCCCGCATGGAACAGGTCCTGAAGATGGTCGACGTGCCCGGCAAGGAGCGGAAATTCCGGTCGCGAAAGCTGGAGTATCTGCTGCCCAGCGAGTTGTCGGAAAAGGTCAAGACTCTGGCCGAACAGTTGGGGACGATCGCGATCACGGTCAGCAAGCAGCCGGCGAAGGCAGCGACACGTCCCACCACGCTCAAACGGGGGACCACGCCGAGGACGGCGATACGAACGCCCGTTCGTACTTCGACGACCCCGAAATCCAAGGCGGCGGCCGATCCGGGCGTCTATCTGGATACGGACGACCGGACCAACCGTGTCCTGATGATCGGGCTCGAGGAGGACCTGGAAACCGTCGATATGCTCATCGACAGCCTTGATGTTGCCAGGTATGGCCTCCAGAGCGTCAAGGAGTATGCGATGCAGTTCGTCCAGGCAACCGAGATTCTAAATACCCTCGGCGAGTTGGGTGTGATCACTTCCATGCCCCGCTCGACAAGGACGTCTCGGACAGGCTTAGCCGGCACATCGCGGGCCCCGACCACACGGACCCCGACCACACGGACGCCGAGGACGTCAACGAATTATGGAGCGGCCCGGCCCGTAGAGGGCGAACCCCAGATATCGGTTCGGCTAACTACCAATTCGCTTCTTGTAAACGCCACCCCCGAACAGCATGCTGAAATCGAGATGGTAATCCGATTCGTCGACGTGGAGCAGAAGGACATTCGCACAGTACAGGAGTATGAGATTCAGTACGTGGATATCACCGAGGTGGTCGATACGTTAACCGAATTAGGCATCGTAGAGCAGCGTGCTTCGGCGGGCTCTTCGCGACGGGCCGGGGGTTATCCGCCCCAGTCTTCCAGGACCAGGACCCCTGCGGGAACAAGAACCCCCACCACCGCCGGGGCCGCAGCACCGGCGACAACATCAACAACTTTCGAGGCCACAACCGGCGCCGAGATAATGTCCGAGCAGCCCCAGATTGCAGTACTCGAATCCACAAACTCGCTGCTGGTCTATGCAACACCAAAACAGCATGACACGATCGCACTGATCGTCGCACACGTCGACCGGGAGCTTCCCGACGTATTAACACCATATGTCGTCTATGCACTGGAAAACCAGGACCCCGAAGAGTTGGCGGCGACATTGAACGAGATAATTCAGGCTACGGTCAGAGAGGCTGCAAAGTCGCCCACCAGCAAGGTACAGACGTCAACGGCAACTGCGGGCATTCCGCCCAAGCGTGAAAAGAACGAGATTCAGATCGTCGCCGACCTGAAGTCGTATTCGCTGATCGTCTACGCCGACAGGAAGAATCAGCAATGGATAAGCGCCCTCATCGAAGAACTCGACGCCTACAGACCGCAGGTGCATCTTGATGTAACCCTGGTTGAAATCACCAAGGACAACGAATTCAATTACAATCTTGACCTGGTGACAAAACTCCCGCAATTCGCGATCGGGGCCGGAATGGAGTCAGGCGGTTTAGTGGACGCTCTTGTGAACCCCCACCCCGGATCGGTATTCGAGGCAAGCTCACTATCCGGTACAGGGACTGCCTTTTACTCGGACGACCATATCCAGACGTTGCTGGAGATCGTGGATGACAAAGGGTATGGACGGGTTCTTGCAAGACCCTCATTGCTGGTTAAAGACAATCAGCTCGGCGAAATCAAGGCCGAGAAGATTATCTATGTCGCTCAGGAAAAGAGCAGTATTGTTCCCACAACTTCCACTCAACAGCAAACTGTGACGGATGTTACCTTTTTGCCTTACCCTTCAGGCGTGACACTGTCGATTACACCGCATATCGCCTCGGAGAAGATCCTCCAATTGGAAATCATACTTGACCGGACTGATATTCTCCCGGGGACGGGCACGGCTACGACCTCACAGGGGGATATTGACAAACCTTTTGACACGGTCGCCAGCAACCTTGCAACCTGGGCCGTCCTGCCTAACGGAGCAACCATAATCTTAGGCGGTATTGAGAGCATGAATCAGAGCAAAAGCATAGTAAAAGTTCCGATCCTGGGTGATATTCCGATTCTGGGAGCGTTGTTCCGCAGTGTTGATGAGACCGACGTACAGAGTAAGCTGTATGTGTTCGTTAAGGCTACTATCATAATGCCCGGCGATGAACTTACCGGAGTGTCCGATATCGAAGTGATATCACGAAAGAAACGCGAGGCGTTCGAGGAAGATGAAGTCAAATTTCAGAAGCTCGAAGGTGTGATCCCGGGCGTAACGCCGCCGCCGCTTGATCCAGTAAGGATCCTCGAAGACGACGAATATATCCAGGAATTGAAGAAGAAACTGCACAAGGATGAGAAAGTCAGCGTAAAGGTGAAACTGGACGATGCGTATTAGTGAATCCCATGAACGAAACGTAAAACGCAGATGGATTCCCGCCTTCGCGGGAATGACAAGTATAGAGCAATGAAGGAACTTCTGATACATACTGCACAGCGTACGGGGGTCGTCAGTCCCGAAGTCCTGTCTCGCTATTTTGCCGAGAACAGCGAAGATTCGCGCCGTGTGGACGAGTTGCTGCTGAACTGTCCCGACCTTACCGAAGATGTCGTGCTCAAACTCTTCGGCGAGGCGCTGGGCATGCCGTATCTGCCGGAGATTTTAGCCGACGATGTCCCCGCCGATTTCATCGAGGCGGTGCCTGCGACTTATGCGCAGCATCATTATCTCATCGGGATCCGGCCGGACGGCGATGAGACGGTAACCGTCGTGGTGGCCGCGCCGCTGAATACCAGCGTGATCGACAATGTTTCAAAGATGTTGACCTCGCCGGTCAATGTCGCCTTGTCGTCGCGAGCGGCGATTACCGCGGCGATTGACGTCGCCTACGAGCAGAAAAACACCGTCATCGATGACGTCGCAGAAGAACTGGACGCACAGAACCTCGACCAGTTGGTCGATGAGGTCGCCTCCTCCGACGACCTGCTGGATGTTGTCAACCGCCCGCCGGTTATCCGATTAGTCAATGACATCCTGTTTCGTGCGCTGCAGATGCGGGCGAGCGACATTCATATTCATCCGTACGAGACGAAGATTCAGATCCGCTATCGTATCGACGGCATTCTGTACGATACGCTCACATTGAACAGGAATGTGCTTTCTCTGGTCATATCGCGTATCAAGGTCATGGCCGGGATGGATATCGCGGAGCGCCGCATGCCGCAGGACGGCAGGTGCAGCGTTCGCATCGGTCAGCGTGAGATCGATTTGCGTGTCAGCACCGTTCCCACAAGCTATGGCGAAAGAAGCGTGCTGCGAATTTTAGACAAGAGCACCGGGCTGCTGTCGCTGCATGAATTGGGGATGTGGAAAGAAGACCTTAAAAAGTTCGACAGGGTGATAAACCGCAGCCATGGCGTGATCTTTGTAACCGGCCCGACGGGCAGCGGAAAGAGCACAACGCTGTATGCGTGTCTCAATCGAATCGACTCGACCCAGAAAAACGTCATGACCATCGAGGACCCGATTGAGTATCAGTTGGGAGGCATCAGCCAGATGCAGGTGGCCACGAAGAAAGGTATGACGTTTATAAATGCCCTCAGGCATGTGTTGAGGCAGGACCCGGATGTGATAATGGTCGGTGAGGTGCGCGACGAAGAAACGGCGAGCATGGCGATCCAGTCGTCGCTGACGGGCCACCTTGTCTTCAGCACCCTGCACACCAACGACGCCGCCGGCGCCGTTAGCAGGCTGCTTGATTTCAATGTCGAGCCTTACCTGGTCAGCTCGTCGCTCATTGGCGTGATGGCCCAGAGGCTGGTCAGAAGGATATGCCATGAGTGCAAACAGCCGTATGAGCCCTCGCAGCACGAACTGCGCGAAATCGGTATCGGCATTGAAGATACCGATGGCCTAAACATCTATGTGGGGGCCGGCTGCAGCAAGTGTTTCGACACCGGCTACAGAGGGCGAATCGGAATCTACGAATTGATGCTGATCAACGAAGAAATCCGCGACATGATATGCCGCCGGGAAACTGCGGGAAGCGTAAAGGCCAAAGCAATCGAATTCGGCATGCAGACGCTCAGGATGGACGGCGCACGAAAAGTAATCGACGGCATGACAACAGTCGCAGAAGTGCTCAGAGTGACCCAGTCCGATACCATATAGAATTTACTATTTACTATTGACGATTTACTATTTGCGCTGTCGCATACAATGGAGGTCAATAGGAGCGTGAACAAAAAAGAGCTGATAGAGAGAACCAGGAAGTTTGCCCATCGCTGTATCAAGCTTGCATTGGCATTGCCGGACAGCCCTCTGGGCAATCACATTCGGGGACAGTTGCTGCGAAGTGGCACTTCTGTCGGAGCAAATTACCGGGCCACCTGCCTGGCTCATGCAAAGCCGGGATTTGTTTCCAAACTGAGTATTGTCGTGGAAGAGACCGATGAAGCCTGCTTCTGGATGGAGTTCATTATTGACGAGAATCTGATGGATGACAAAAAAGTTAATCCCTTGCTCAAGGAAGCAAAGGAATTGACATCAATCTTTATAGCGTCGCGGAAAACCGCAAGAAAAAATAGTAAATAGTAAATAGTAAATAGTAAATGCCAAAGTTCAGTTATATTGCTATTGATCATAAGAAGAAGTCGGCCAAGGGGACCGTTACTGCTGAGAGTCCTTATGCCGCCAGGAAGCACCTGCGCTCCAAGGGCCTGCATCCGACCGTGATAAAGGAGGTATCGGGCGTTGGGGAGGTGCGCGGTCTTGCCGGCATATTTCGCAAGAGCAGCAAGAATCAGGTTGTCGATTTCACCAGGCAGTTGGCTACGATGCTCCAGGCGGGGATCAAACTGACCGAGGCGCTGTCGGTGCTTGTCCAGCAGGTTACCGACCCGCGGCTCAGGAACACCGTGACCGATATTCGCGACCGCGTTGTTACCGGCGAATCCTTTGCAGATGCGCTGGCCGAATATGACAACTATTTCGACGTGATCTTTGTGAGCATGGTCCGTGTCGGCGAAGTGACCGGCACGTTGGAAAACAGTCTCTCCACAATAGCAACGTTCATGGAGAAGCGCCAGCGGATGGAATCGAAGATGATCACCGCGATGATCTACCCCATAATTCTATTGGCGTTCTGCCTCTTTGCCGTGATATTCCTGACCGTCAAAGTCATTCCGGTGGTCGCCGAGCAGATCGAGAAGACCGGCCAGCAGTTGCCATGGATAACGCAGGCGCTTGTCAACGCCAGCGAAGTGCTGATGAGTTGGCGTGTGCTGGTTGTCATCACGGTAATCGTGCTCTTGGTCCTTGCCGTCAAACGGTTCTTCCGCACGCAAAGGGGGGCCTATATCCGCGACAAGTCCGCCTTGATGCTGCCTTTGTTCGGGCCTTTGTTAAAACAGCGAATTGTGGCAAGATTCGCCTCGACGCTGTCGACACTGCTCAGTTCCGGCCTGCCGATGGCGGAATCCCTTCGGGTCGTCGCGGAGGTTACGGGAAATACGATAATGAACAATGCCGTCAAGCAGGCACGCGACCGAATCCTCTCCGGCGCAGACATCGCAACGCCTCTCCGGGAAAGCGGGGTGATCAGCCCTGCAATAGGGCACATGGTCGCCGTCGGCGAAAAAAGCGGCGAACTCGAGCGGATGCTCAAAACTATAAGTGAGAGCCTGGAATCGTCGTCGGACATCGTCATAGAACGTTTGAGCGCCGCAATCGAACCGGTTATAATTGTCGTCATGGCCATACTCGTAGGAATCATCGCCTATGCAACAATGCTGCCGATTCTCAGGTACTCGGCGGGTTCGGATGTAATGTAGTTGAATTACCGATAGTCGTCATAAATTGAAAGGTAACTTTTGATGCAGAAAAGAAATCGAAAAAGAACCAGGAACGCCTTTACGATGGTTGAGTTAATGGCGGTGCTTATCATCATCGGCCTGTTGGCTGCAGCGGCTGTAGGAACATTTATGGGGCAGATCGACAGGGCTAAGGTCAGAACGACCGCGGCAAGCCTTAAGACGCTCCACACTGCGGTCCTCCAGTTCAAGATGGATACGGGCAGGTATCCCTCTGAAGACATAGGTCTCTGGGAGCTTGTCGAGGAGCCCACCGATGTGATGGACTGGATTCCCGGGGGCTACCTGGAAACGACCGACATTCCTCTTGACGCATGGAACAATGAGTTTGAGTATATGCTGGATCCCGGTACCGGTAAGGCTTTTGTGGTTATCAGTTACGGGGCGGATGGCCAGGAAGGGGGCGAGGATTATGACGCAGACCTTTACAGCACCGATTCAGGTCAAGGGCGCAGCCGTGAAGGCGGAGTGTATGAAGAGTATGAAGAATCTGAAGAGTTTTAAGCAGTGCGCCCGCGGTCTGGTTCTCGCCGAACTTCTCGTCGTAATCGCCGTGATCTCGATGTTGACGGCCGTGGCAATGCTCAGTGTCGCGAGTGTTTTCGGCAAGAAACAGTTTGAAAAAGAGGCCTATGCGATAATCGATATTCTGCACAAGGCCCAGAACGCTTCGGCTGAGACGCCCCGCAGATACGCCGTCGTTTTTGATTTTGTAGAAGGGACATATGTCCTCAGGCAGTTTGCGACGCTGGATTTGCAGAGCATCCCGGAAGAAGAGGCGATTCTCCTGGTGGGTCATTTTTCGAGACACTGTCAGCTCGATTACGTCCTGTTCGACGATTTCATGGACACGAGGGATGAGGGAGAGAGCATCAGTGAAGCACGATTTATCGCGGGTCGCGGAGGTTGGCAGTACGGCGGCAAGATCGTTTTGCTGGATGTCGACGGCAACCCGTATTCGATCGTTGTAGGCAGGCTTTGCGGCGATATTACGCTTAAGCGGGGCGATGTGGAAATTCTGGTACCGGTGGATAAAAGTGAATTACGGTTCTGACACAATCAAATGCTCGTCGGGGCGCGCAGGCTTTACGTTTATTGAGGTGGTAACGGCGATTGCGATCCTGGGCTTGATCACCAGCAGTGTGCTTGTGGTGTTGAACCGAAGCATCGAGGCGGTGATCGACAGCCGGGTGCGAATGCAGACCTTTGGACTGGCGCGCCGGAATATGGAGGAATTGTTAGCGTCCAATTCGGTGTCGGACATGGCCGAGTTTGGTGTTCATGAACTCAACGAAGACATTGAGTGGGAGACCGTCGTCGAGCCGTTCGATGAGCCGGTAAAATCGAAAATGTGGATTCGGGCGATCTGCTCGGCGAGTTTCACGGACCGCCACGGCGAGCGGCAGCGTATCGAACTGACGCACTGGCTCACACCGCTGTCGGCATCGCAACAGAGGCAGATCATGGATCAGCGGAAACGGCAGCAGGAGGCTCTCGATAAGGGCGAGGGCAACCCGTTCGGAAATGATCCTGACGGGCTGATGCAATATGGCCAGGCGCTTGTCTCGATGGGAGATTATGCCAAGGCCGCCGAAGCCTTTGCCCGGATACTGCTGGAGTTTCCGGATTCGCCCGTTGTCGATCAGGCATTGAAGCAAATACCCTCGGCTGTAGAGGCCCTGGCGGAAACCGATCTCGCCGCCGCCATAAAGATTGCCCAAAAGCTTGTCGAACTGTTCCCGGATGTACCCGAGTTTCAGGAATTGCTCGATGAACTCCTCGGGCGGACATCGGACCCGGATCCTACCGATCCCGGACCAACTGTGCTGCCCGGCGATGAGGATGAACCGACGGTCGACGAGACGGATATTCTCCCTGAATTGCTGGAGTAAGTCGGTTGAAAGTTTTAGACAGGAAATTAATGCAAACACAAGACCTGGACAAATGTACTGTGCGCTGCGGTTTCTCGCTGGTTGAGATTCTGACCGTGGTCGTGATCGCCTCGATGATAACGATTGCGGTGCTGGACGTCTACAACAGGGTCCAGTCCACAGTTGCATCGATAGACGCCAGAATCGACAACCAGATGCTGCCGAACGAGATTATGCAGCGCATAGCCGAGGACATCGACCGTCTGACACTGCCGGGGCTCGAAACGAAGATAGCGATCGCCAACAAGTTCGACGGACTGTACAATCTCTCGCAGATGACGATCATTACGCAGTTCTATGGCAGCGGCAATTCGCCCAAACCGCAGATCTTTGAGAAGGTCGTCTGGCAAAGCGCCTATGACCCGGTTGAAGATGCCCTCATGCTCTATCGTTCACACAGCGGGATCAACCTCGAAGACAAAATCGTCGACCAGGACCTCGCCGAACAACAGCGCGGCGGACGGGAACTGTTTATACCGGTGAAAACGGGTATTACTTTTTTCGAAATTGTCGTGCCGCAGGGCGACCAAGTCCTTAGAGGCTGGAAACGCAGCACTCTTCCACGGATGATACGTATAACAATCTCGCTGGCCGCGCCGCAGGAGGACTTCATTACCGGTGACGTGGTGGTCCCGGAGGAGGCTAAAGTAACGCGCACCGTCGCGATAGATCGGACACGGCTGATTGCATATAAATTTGTGAGAAAGACATTCGAACCAGCCGAGGCCGAGCCGAATTCCATTTTCACCGAAGGTCTTGATGTCGGCGACACCGAAGAGGAGCCCGACAAGACAGACCCGCCTGAGACGGAACCACAGGACACAAAGAAAGAATGAGACGCAACGGCACGAAAACCTGTTTCCATGTGTGCACCGGCGAGGGTAATCGTCGGGGCGTAGTGCTGATGTTGACGGTAGTGGTGCTGGTGATTCTCGCCACTATTTGCTATACCCTGTCTGCGCGGCTGGCCAGGCTCAGGCGGCGTCAACAGTATATGATCGATTATCAAAAATCGCGATATGCCTGTGACTCGGCGATGAAATTCGCCATGACGGTCATGAAGGGAGTTCCACTTTCTCTTGCCGCGCGCCAGGACGAGCCGGACTTCTCGGACATCTTCATGATGGATCATGAGCAATATGAGCAGTTCAAAGCCGAATGGGCCGAGCGCAAGGCCCAGGAAATGCTGCTCGAGGAGGAGGACGAGACATCCGACAGCGCGCCCGCATCCGACACTCGGAGCCTGTCGGAAGGATTGGACCCGTCGGATCCTAATGCCTCCAGCGGAGTCGAGATGTTCATGTCCGGCGCCGATACGATAGATTCCAATTCGATCGAGATACCGGGACCCTACGGACCGCAGTGGCCGCTGATCCACGAGCCGATTGAATTTGAGATGGGTGATTCCACGGTTACCATTCGCATCGAGGACGAAAACGCCAAGATGCCTCTGACATGGGCGATGACGAGCAATCTATCCAATAATCTTCGGGCCGAAGCGGCGTTTGAAACCTTCTGCGAGTGGATGCAAATGGACGTCCCCGAGATAGACACGCTCAAAGACCAGGTCGCCGAGATGAGCAAGTATAAGCGGTTTTCGCTGTCCTTAAAGCCCGTCACCTACACCGAACGGACCCAGGTTAAGACCACGAGGCGATCGACTTCCACGCGCCTGCGCACGTCGAGAAGTCGATCGAGTAGTCCAGGTCGTTCAACAACTAGGACTCGAACGGTCAAAAAGACGCGACCGGCGATTGCGCATGCCACGGATTTTGCCAAGTTGCTGCATAGTTCGCTTCTGGATACGGAGCGGCTGGCGTGGGCGATACCAAACACGGGCTACCGCAGCGAGTCGCCGCTGAAATATCTGGCGCTGTGGGGTTCGCAGCGTATCAATATCAACACCGCGCCGCGCCATGTGCTGGAGGCCGCTTTTACCTTCGGTGGCGACGCCCGGGAGATTGCTCATGAGATTATCCTGATGCGACAGGAAAAGCCCATCAAGGATATCGCCGAACTGAAAAACAAACTGTACGGATATAATGATTCGATTCGCAAGGTCGAGCCTTACATCACGACGAAAAGCAAGTTTTTCGCCGTGAAGGTGACCGCCCGGACCGGTGTCGCAAGGGCCTCTTCCGTTGCCACGATGATACGCGAAGGCAGAAATGTTCAACGAATTGCAGTGCTGGCGGATTAGTCGCCGGCCAAACGAAAGGTGAGTTGTTGAAAAATGGCGGTTTTCTGTTCAAGTAAACGCTGATTGGAGTAATTGACGTGGAACAAAATAATTGTCTGGGTATTTATCTCTCGAAGAAGCGGGCGACCGCGGTGCTTCTGTCGCGGCGGGGTTCTCCTCCGGAGGTTCTGCGCTGCTTCAGCGTGCAGGATGACGCAGACCTCGACTCAAACGACCGGAGCCCTCAAGGCCCTTCGCCGGCGGCGCAGATCGCTCAAACGCTGGCGTCGGAAGGGCTGCAATACGGCGAAGTTGCCGTCAGTCTGGACTGTACACTGTACACGCAGCACGACCTGCATTCGGAATTCACCGAGCATAAGCAGATCGCCAACACCATCATCTTCGATGCCGAGGAGGCGCTGGCGCGTGATGCGACGGATATGGCGTTGACATTTACCATAGCCAGTACGGATTCGACCGGCTCGCAAGCAACGGTTTTCGCAGCGGACCGCGCCGTCCTTTACGAGATGCTCGACGGACTGCAGACCGCCGACCTGGACCCGACCGCGATCGAGCCGGATATTCTCTGTCTCGCCAGATTCCTGGAGCAGAATCTCTCCCTGCCCAAAGACGCCAATCCGCTGTTTGTGTTGTTCTCGGACCGGGCATGCCATATTATCAAGCCCCAGGATCATCACCTTGGACCGCTGGTGAGGAGTTTTGTCATCAACGCCTCGCAGAACAAGACAGCGGTTCTTGCCCGTGAGATTCCGCTTACCTTAGCCTCCATGAATCTGGAAAAACCCGTAGACTCGCTTTTTGTGGCGGACCAGAGCACCGACCAACCTGATACCAAGGCCCTGTCGGAAACCACCGGCATCCCGACACAGACACTCGACCCGGCCGCTCTGGCCGGGGCGGACAAAAGCCTGCTTGCCGATTGCGACTCGCAAGTGGAATTTGCCATGGCCTGCGGCGCCGCGATTGCCGAAGTCAAACGAATAAAGCCTACCGACTTCCGCCAGAGTTTTGCGCCCTATCTGGGCAAGAAAATGATTCTGCAGCGCACGCTGAGAGCAACAAGCATTTTTGTCACGATTTCAATGATCGCGCTCGCCCTCTATTTTCAGCTCAAGGTCATGAGAACTAACGGCTATATCGGCGATTACGACAAGAAGATGCGAAGAGACTTTGTCGCGGCGGCAAATTATGGTAAACCACCACGTCAGCGGAGGTCAATAATCAGTCAACTCGAACAGATACACCGTCAAATCCAGAATATAAAGAAGGGGGATTTCGGGGACGAAGGTTCCATTCCCGCAAAGCTGACCTACATGCTCGAAGCGATCAACAAGGCGCCGGCGAAACTCAGCTTGCAGGTCGCCTCGATCGATGTAACGACCAAGTCTATGGGTTTGACCGGCAGCACGAACAAACGTTCGAGTACCCTTGCGCTTTTCAATTCATTCAAAGAACACCCGAAACTTACCAAGAAATATGAAAGCTATAATGAAAGAGCCAACCGGGATAAGTTTACAATCCAGCTCAGTCTGAAGAAAGGGAAATGATAAGGAAGCCCAATGAAAGATTATTATAAAAAGGCGAATCTTTACTATACCGCGGTTCCACTTGTGGCAATGGCGTTTGTGATATTTGTTGCCGCCATTTCCCTTCCGGCGGCCAGCCGGAAATGGAAAACCAAGCAGAAAGACTATGCCAAAGCGGAAAGGCTGATCAGGAAAATAGTGGCGCTTGACCGTGAGCGGTTGAATTATAAGGCCAAGAAAGGCTCCTCGGGTGAATTCGACTACTCTACAGCCGTGGTGGAAATCACCAAACTGGTCAAAATCGCCCCGTCGAATTACTCCCTCCGGGGCCATGGGGTGACTAAGTCCGGCGGAAAATTAAGAAAAAGTGCAGATGTTACGATAGAGAGGGTCGGCATCGAGACGCTATCGCGATTCATTTCACAGATTCTGCTTCGCTGGCCCGACCTGCTGTGCGACCGTCTGTCAATCGACACGGACCCCGGGGGCAAGGACTTGTGGAAGGCGACCATGAAATTTGTTTACACATACCAGTAGGCACACCGACAATCTTCGTATCACGCCAACACGTCGAAAAGCAGCCCTGTCGGAATATCGCCCCCGGTATTATAGGATTCCGCCCCAAAGCCGCTGCCGCATCCACGCCAACGGTCCGGTAATCCCGCATAATGGTCAACTGTCGGAAGAACCGACCGGCGGAGATACCTCTCACCGGCGACAGTCGGCGCCAGTGCCGTCTGGACATCGCCATCACCGTGCGACGTCGGCTCAATAACACGGCAAGATATAACTCTTGTCATCTGATACCAAGCCCCCATAAAAATGCGCGTTTGTACGCGGATAAGTTACTTTGCGATAATATTTACAATTTTCTCGCGGAAATTTATTACCCTAAAGGGTACCCTCCCGGTAGACGGAAAGGACGTTTCAGTGAGAGAATAATAGATCGGATTCATCAACCGCACCCCCCGTGCTTATTTCCCCCATGAAAAAACATGCCCAACTCTCTATGCACATTATACCACAAAGGCCGATTCATTTCAACCCAAAAGTAACACGTACAGCCGCGATATTTCGGTCCCAAAATGCATCAATTGTACTTGCAAACCGGGCGATTCTGCCGTAAAAGTAAAGGGTAGCTCTAATAATTGCTTTTGAGCGGCAAGTAGAAGATTTTTGTATTCTGGCAAGGAAGACAAATCAGCTTTAGTTGAAGCTAAAGCGGCTTTTGTCTGACGCAGTCCAGAATCAAAA
>SDBV01008299.1_pt1 | contig 14053 bp, 10 predicted proteins | sample 2277081 | NCBI WGS metagenome assembly SDBV01 (sample SAMN10402039, study PRJNA504765) | marine sediment metagenome | isolation source: marine sediment core GS10_PC15, 223 cmbsf | place: Arctic Ocean: Southern Knipovich Ridge | collected 2010
TTCGGCGGCCTGACGTAGATAGGCGTCAGGATCGGCGACAGACAGGCCCGTCATGGTCTTCACCAGCGTCGCGATAGCCGGCCTCGGCGAACCGGCCGCCTGGGCGGCGCCCCGGTCAGCATACAGCTCCGTGTAGAGCCGGTAAGCACGCGCCGTCTCGTTGTGGCTTGGCGCACACCCTTGATACGCAAGCGAATGATCGAGAATCCGGGTTGCGACGTGATATGCACCGTCATTGATCGACCAGAGCTTGTAGTGGGCCAGTTCGTGTCCGAGTAGCGCAATGCGCTCGGCTTTCGACAGCTTCTCCAGGACCGGTCCGTAGAAAATCAGATGGATCTCGCCGGGGATGTAGCTTAAGGCCGCGTTCATCGAACTGTCCGCGGCCTGGTAAAGCGTCACGGGCGCATCGAGTCCGAGCGTGTTTAGAACCAAGCGACAGTCCTCGTGTAACTCCGGGTGAGCCTCGGCATCGAGCCGGTAGGTTTCGCGCAGCAATTGCGAGCGCGTCTCCTGTACATGCTCTTCGTGTGTTCGTTGCGATGCGCTCCAGTTCCAGATCTCCGGCTCGTTTTCTCGAAGAAAAGCAACGATTGCCCGATGATAAGCAAGCGGCTCGAGCAATGGTGCGCTCACCCGGTCGTTCCTCGTGACGCTGTCATTCATATTGTTCGTTCTTTACACACAGCTAGGATGTTGAACGATCCAGGAGACGATACGTTCTCAAGGCCCGGATCGAATTCCCACAAACGTCGTTCGGCTTTTAAGGAACCCGAATCGGCTCCTGTGCCGATTACGGCACTAATTGGCCACATATGATCGCATATCTTTGCGGTCGATCTGTGGCGGGCTCCGCGATATGCGCAACCCGGCGGGCACCTTCTTTGACAACCAACAGGCTCTCCTAAACCCGCCGGTAAATCGAGTCCTTGCGGGTCATCAACTGACCGTCCACCATTTCTCGCCGCAAGGTCGCGCAGTCCTCATGGAATTTCTTGAGGAAGGTGTTGATCTCCTTCTCGCTGTACTCGCGGACCGGATCCAGTTGCTCGACCAGCCAGCGCAAAATAACACGGCGTTTCTTGAGCATGTCCGGAATCTTGACGAGACGTCCACCAACAATGAAGGACTTGAGAATCCGCTGCGTTTCGGCGTCTGCATTGGCTGCGAAAGGCGTGCTCTGCTCCTCCGTAATCGCCGTCACTTCGAAGTGCTTCTGGAAGTTCTGCAAGTTGGTGGCATTGAGGCTATAAACATGCGTATTGCCTTGCTTAGCCATGCTTACCAGATCCACATCGACCAGGCGGCTCAGATGATGCGAGATGGTCGGCTCGGTCAGCCCCAGTGCCTCGGCGATCGCCCCTACGCTCAACTCGCTCTCGGTGAGCAAACCCAGAATCTTCAGCCTCGATCCATCAGCCAGCGCCTTCAAGACCCTGACCATTTCGTTGATGTCGTCCTCGTTCATCGCTACTCCTTAGATAAATATCTAATTAGAAATCTATCAAAATAGAATGAGGCGGACAAGAAATATTTTGTGGAGCCTTTGCGGCATGCCACACGGGAACATGGGAACGGCCCAACGCCGCAAAGGCTTCCGCGGAATCTTTGCGGTCTGACGAGTGCTGGTGGAATATCGCGCTGTTGATGCGGGGCGCATGATGTTCATGCTGGTGGCGCATGCTTAAACACGTCCGCAGCGCCAGAACGGCAGATGCTTTTTAGTCAGGCCCGGCAGGGGTGGCTTATACGCCTTAGTCGGCGAAGCCGCGATAGTAGCGAAGTTCTCCCAACACCGCAGCGCCAATCTCGATCGACTTGCTCGTTCCGTCCGGGATAAAACCGGCTCGCTCGTAGAACACCCTGGCACGATGATTCTCTGCCAATACCCAGAGCGCGACGTTCTGGTAGCCCGCTTCGCGCAGCACCGTTCGCGATGCATCGCTTAAGCGTCTGCCCACGCCTTTCCCCCAGAATGCGGGCAGCACGTAAAACGCCTCCACTTCCGCCCATTGGGCGTCCTTATCCGCATCGCGGCAAGCGCCGAACGCGATCCAGCCCACCGGCACGTTGCCTAAGTGCGCCAGCAATACACGGATGCGACCCTTCTCAAGCGCTTTTCGCCATGCCTCGGTACGGGCAGCGACACTCAAATCCTTAAGAAACTGCGCGGGCACAATCCCTTCATAGGCAGCCTGCCATGTCAACACATGAACCGATGCAATAGACTCGGCATCGTCCACCTTTGCCTCGCGTATTTCAACCAGCATCCCCGTAGTCCTCTTGTAACTTCAAGCCAGCCAGATTATCCAAAGCAGCCCGCAGTGGGCCAGCGATAACCCAATACCGATTCGTGCGGATAGCCATTCTCGCAGACGCGGCCAAGCTGATTGCCACCCCAAGCGGGTATGGCAAAGCTCCCCCGCTTGATAAGGATAGACAAAGATTGAAGCCAAAAGCAAAACGCGACAGTAACGAAGCCTGCCGCCCCGCTCAATGCAAACCGGCCCGCATCCGCACTTCATATTCCTCTTCGACCGGCGCGGGATCGAGCAGACTATCGACAAAGCTTTGGGTCGCCGGGTCCTTGATGAAACTGCTCGCCGAACTGGCCGCGAGAATTGCTGCGCTCTCCTGCGGCCTGGCAATGACAAACCCCTGAACATAGTCCACGCCGATCTCTTTCAACGCACGCAAGGTATCGGCATCTTCAACCCACTCAGCCACGCTGCGCATGCCGAGATTGCGCGCGAGCGCGACAATCGCTTCGACGATGGCCGTGTCAGCGGGATGCGAGCACATAGTGCGAACAAACTCGCCATCGATCTTCAAGGCGTCCGCCGAGAGGCCCTTCAGATACTTGAACGACGTATATCCCGCGCCGAAATCGTCGAGCGCAATCTTGCCGCCCATCTCGTGGACCCGCGCGATGAAGCGCTGCGTGTTCTCCAGATCATGCAGCGCCACGCTCTCCGTGATCTCGAGGCAGAGGAAGCGAACAATAGAGCGGTAGCGTGCGAACAAGGCAAAGATGTCTTCCATGAACTGCTCGTCATTCAGCGAACCACCGCTCAGATTCACACAGACAAAACGCGTATTCGGCAACGCGTGCCGGTTGGTCTCAATCCATTCGAGCACGGTCGCCAACACCCACCTGTCGATGGCCGCGATGTTGCCGGACTCCTCCGCCGCCACAATCACCTTGCTGGCCGGCAGCGTAGAGCCGTCGGGCGCGCGCCAGCGAAGCAGCACTTCGAAGTCGAGCGATTCGGTCGGCGCCGCAAGCGACATGATCGGCTGCATGACGAGAAACAGGCCGGGGGGCAAGCGGTTCTGCCCAAGCGTCTCGACCAGCATGAGTTCTTTGGCACGCTCCTCGAATGCCGCCGCACCCTTGCGGTAGACGACAAGGTGGCCATGCGCCACCCCTTTCGCCTCCCGGCACGCGCCATCGGCATTCGACAACGCATCCTGCACCCGCACGCCGTGCGAGCACTCCACGAGGCCAATCGACGCCTTGACCTGAAACGCGCAATTGCCGACCTGGTAGGGAGCCGCACTAAGCAGGGTGACAAGTTCGCGGCACAGGATGATCGCCTCGTCGATACCCGTATCGCTCATCACGCAGATAAACTCATCCCCGCCGATACGCCCCACTGCATACTCAGGCCTGACAAGCGAGCGGGTGCGCGCTGCGACCTGCTTGAGCACTTCGTCGCCGGCGCGATGCCCAAACAGGTCGTTCACGAGCTTGAAGCGATCGAGGTCGATATAGGCCAGTGCCCAAGGCGTGTGTTCCTCGCTTTGTGCCGCAATCGCCCGTTCCACCCCCCGGCGGTTCAGGGAACCGGTGAGTGGATCGTGCTCGGCCAGAAAGTGCAGACGCTCGATAGCTTTCGAACGCTCGGTGACGTCCTGCAACGAACCTTCGATCCAGCCGTTCGAGCGCGTCGCCTTCAACGAATAGCGCCGCTCGTTCGTTCCGCGCTCGGGCGAACCGCTCAATTCGAGCTCACCCTCGCTCCCCTTCTGGGCTAGCGCCTGCAGGGCACCCCATGCACCCGCTTCGAAAAAATCTTTCCATTGCCGCGCCTTGTATTGCGTCTTGGGCAATTCAAGCATGGCACGCAACGCAGGATTGGCCCGCACGAAGCGGCCGTTCTCATCGAGCGTGAAGAGGCCGATCGGCGTGACGTCATAGGTGTTGCGCAATTCCGTCTGCATCTGGCGCCGCCGTTCACGCTCGGCACGCATCTGCTCGGCAATCGCAAAGGCGGCCATCATGCTCGACGACAGCGCGGCGATCACAGGATTCACGCCGCCGAACAGCAGTTTGATGCCGAAGGCGGCGCCCAATACTTCGGAAAACGTAGCAAATAGCACGACTGCCATCGACGCCACATACCATAGCACGGTGCGCGAACGCGTCTTCCACACAAGCCGCCCAAGCAGGAAAATCAGCACGCCCATGCCGAAACTGCTCAGCCCCCAAAGCACCGGAATGAACTGCGCGTAGCGCAGCGTCGCAGCGGCGGCGAGCAGCAGCAGACCGTTGTACTGCACGATGCGCAACGTCCAGCGATAACCCGCCACCTTCAACTCGCGGCGGAACAACTGACCGAACAGCGAAACCGTGAGCAGATAGTAGACAGCGAACGTCCCCTGGCGCAGCAACTGGATATGGTCGGGTGGGATGATGCGGCCAATCCACTCCATGTCCCAGCCCATCGCGTTCGCGCACAGGCGCAGGTTGCCGACCAGCCATACGGAAAAGATCACATAAGTCCATTCACGATTGATCAGCGCGGTGACGAACACGAACACGGCTAGCGTCAGCAGCCCACCCGCGATCAATGCCGAGCTTTCCTGGAAGTCGAGCGCCGAGCGGTCGAGGTCGTGCGCATTCCAGGCGAGCGCGTTTAGATACGCGGGCCCGGAGAACGTCCCGCGGCACAGAACCGCGCCCTGGGTATAAGGCGCGTCGAGGGCCAGTTCAAAGCCCGCCTTGATCGGGCTTATCTCGCCCTGGGCGCTTCTGCGGTCGCCTTGACCGAGCAAGGTCAGGTTCGAGGCGTCCCAGCAGGCGAGCCTTTGCGCGTGGCGCGAGGGAAATTCAATCAATGTCGGCTGACCCGAGCTCACAACCGGCGGGGTGAGCAGAAACCAGAAGGGGGTCTCGGCGAGATGGGTGCTGTAACGCCTGGTGGGCGGCGCCTGCAGTTCGCCTGTTAGCGCATGCAATGCCTCGGCGGGGGTGAGCGAGCCAGTCGCGTCCGGCAGCACGTGCAGGTCGACGGCGACTGAGCCCTTCGACTCGAATTGCCGTGGCGCCAACACCAGTGCGAGAACCGTGGCAGCCGCGATAACGCCCGGCACGCAATATACCGAGAATGTGAACAGCAGCCAGTCGATAAACGACCCCGCACGCATGTACCTCGATCGCGAAAAGAAAGTCGCCGGTTCCATACCTCGAATTCCCCTGTTGCGGCAGAGCCTCGACTTGGGTGGGCAATGGTAGAACTGACTTGGCTCCACCATTGCCACGGTACATAAATTGGCCTACCGATCGGACTATTTTGTTTTACCTACCGAGAGCATTGTGCGAAGCCTCCAGGCATCCTACCGTTTCTGGCCCAAAAGATAAATCTACTGGGGATAAATCGATGTCGGGATGGTGGGTTTGAAACACGAACTGAAACAGCGGGTGTCGCACCTCGGCCCAGCGTTGACGGGCAATCGCCACCGGCTTGGCTAATACCCGATGAGGTAAACCCCCAACGTGCGCCATCGGCAAGAACATATTTTTTTCGAAGACGTCATGGAACAGCATGGCTTCATACTCGCGATCCAATGGCGAACGCGCCGTAATGACCATCCAGTCGATCTGCTGTTGCTGGCAATATAAGAATAACGCTTTACACAGTCCGATTTTGACTACCCGCCCGATCATGCCGCCCGCCACGCCAAGCCGCGTGGCTTCCGCCAGACGGGTTCCCCGCAGCCAGTCGGGCAATGCGACTGACTGCTCCACCGCGAGCGGTGCAAACTGGTTGGTTTGAATCCGCATGGTGCCGAGCGGACCGCCGTCCAGTTTCGACTCAGCCAGCAGCACGACCGTGCCGGGCTCATGATCGCCCTCTTCTATGGTCATTTTGCGGGCGAAGTCTGGCAGATGCCGGCTGTAAGCCAACTTTCGCATGACAATGGCCTTTTGAAGGGACGGACGGTCGGCGACGATCCGAATGGTAAACGGCATTCTTTCCGTTTTCTGCTCCGCCGGCATGTCAAAATTTGCCGGGTCGATCGTTGATCCGCGAAGCGATTCGGAAATTAATACTGCTGGATTAAGACGATCCATTTCGTAACCCCATTTGAGCGATAAGAGAAGAAATCGCCGCACCGGGCACGCCATAAGTCCGTGCGTCAGCACGACAGAACAAGGCTCTCACGAACTCAAAATTGAAGGTGAGTCCTATCTAATGTTTTTGAGCAACTTAACAATTACGGTGTCTTCGGAATCGATTTTCCGCACTTGAACAGGGCCGGGAATGGTGTGGCCGGCGGCGACGGTAGTCTGCGTACGCCAAATACCGGGACATGCACTACACTTGGCGGCCGGATAGCGTCGTTTAGAGTCACCGGGTGGCGCTAAATCGCGCCCAGCCGCGACTGCCTGATTTCCCGAGCTTGCCGGCTTCGCAATCTGCCAATTTCTCGCCCATTAGTTACCCTTAACAATGATCAAACGGCCCAGACGCTTTTCATTAGCTCTTTACAATCCCACCTCTTTCCTTGTGGCTGAATCCGATATCAACCCCAGCCACCGACTCCGGCTCGCGCAACGATGAGCCATCAACCTGATAAACCGGCCGCGCAACCGCCCCTCCCCGCTTCAGACGAAGTGCCCAGCAGTCCCTATGGCGAGACAATCCAAAGCCTGCCGCGCAGCAAGCCGTTTCAGCGCTTCTGGCTGACACGCGTGCTTTCGTCACTGTCCTTCCAGATGCTCGCGGTCGCGATGGGGTGGCAGATCTACGCGCTCACGCATAGTGCCTTCGCGCTGGGTCTTCTCGGTCTCGCGCAATTTCTACCGATGTTCACGCTCACGCTGGTGGTGGGCCAGGTGGCCGACCGCTATGACCGCCGGCGTATCGCCGCAATCTGCCAATGTATAGAATCGGCCGCCGCGCTGATGTTCGCACTTGGAACCGTCAGCGGCTGGCTGAGTGCGCCCGTCATCTACGGAGTGGCCGCGTGCATCGGCGCGGCGCGCGCTTTCGAATCGCCCGCCGTCTCGTCGTTACTGCCCGGCGTGGTGCCACGTGCCCAGCTACCGCAAGCCACGGCATGGGCAACCTCGGCCGGCCAAACCGCACAGATCGTCGGACCGGCGCTGGGCGGGCTGCTCTATGGCATTGGCCCGGCTCCGGCATACCTGGTTTGCACACTGACCTTCGCCTGCGCGGCTGCCCTGGTCTGGCATGTTCCCCTGCAGGCGAAGCCCGCCACCCGCGCACCCGTGACGCTGGCATCCGTCTTCTCGGGCATCGCCTTCATTCGCAAACAGCCGGTGATTCTGGGGGCACTTTCGCTCGATCTGTTCGCCGTACTGTTTGGCGGCGCCACGGCGCTGCTGCCTGTGTTCGCTCGCGACATCCTGCACGCGGGACCGCTCGGGCTTGGCCTGCTGCGCTCAGCCTCCGCGGTCGGAGCACTGAGCGGCACCATCTGGCTCGCGCACTTTCCACTGCGTAAGCGGCCGGGGGCAGCCATGTTCGGCGGTGTGATTGTGTTCGGCGCAGCGACCATCGTGTTCGGTCTCTCACATCAGCTTCTGCTCTCGCTGCTGGCGCTGGCAGTGCTCGGCGCCTCGGATGTGATCAGCGTCGTCGTGCGTCTCTCGCTCGTACAGTTGCGCACACCGGATGAAATGCTCGGACGCGTCAGCGCCGTCAACTCGCTCTTTATCGGCTCGTCGAATCAGCTTGGCGAGTTCGAGTCGGGTCTGACTGCCGGATGGTGGGGTGCGCAACCAGCTGTGCTGATAGGCGGCATCGCGACAATCGGCGTAGCATTGCTCTGGATGAAGCTGTTTCCCGAGCTAAGACGCGTCCAGTCGCTTGGTCATGAAGACGAGCCTCTTAGGCCATAGTTCTTCAGATCTCCCAGGTAAATGGGTAACCAGGTGCGTTGCCGCGTAAGTTCGCGTTGCGTGCCGGCAACACCGCGCCGTGGGTGCGGCGCGGGCAATCCGGTCAGTCATCGCGGGTCAGTTTTACCGGGCCGCTGCGCTTACGAGTCGAATCGACCGCCGTGATCGAGAGCCGCAGCGTTCGAATTGCACCTTTCAATGGAGCGTCAGTCAAACTCAGAGTATCGGTCCGAGACTGACGCGAAAACGGAGGAGACATGCAAACCGCTCAACACCCTCACCATTTTCATCTCGAGCTGCGCCACGCAACGGTGCCCACCTATGTGACGAGCTACCTGTTCCCGATCCTGCTGCTGGCCTATGAGGTCTATCGGGTTGGGCGGTGGATCTACGACTACGGCATGAACTTCGCGAACTTCAGGTACATGGGCTATGAATTCCTGCTCATGCTGACGTTCGTCGGCCTGCAGATCTTCGTGGAAGTGGTGTTTCTCGCGTGCGCGGGCATCACCCGCCATCCCGACTTCGAACATCGGGTCGCGAATGTGCTGGTCGGTATTGGCTGCTCGCTCGTGGTGCTCGGTTTCGACCTGGCGTTGCAGTACGCGCTGTAGCAAGTTGGCGCGGGCGGCTCGCCCAGCGCCCGCTATCCTGCGGCCTGGTAAAAACTGAGCGCATCAGCTCTTGCGCTGCAACGCGAAGAGCGTACCGGCGAGGAGAATGAACGCGCCGATAATCACCTTTTGCCAGGTGCTAGGCACACCCACCAGGATCAGCACATTGTTGATCAGCGTGACCAGCACCACCCCCAGCAACGTGCCGACCACGGTTCCAGTGCCGCCCGTGATACGCGCGCCGCCCAGGATCACCGCCGCGATCACATCGAGTTCCGACCCGACCAGATCGAAGGGGTTCGCGAGCCGGTTATTCGACACGTGCAAAATCCCCGCGATTCCCGCCAGCATGCCCGTATAGCCGAACACGAACAGGTGGATCGCGCGCAGGTTGTAGCCAAGACGCTCGGCAATCGCGAGACTGCCGCCCATGGCGTAAACGCCACGGCCCATCATGGTGCGGTTCAGCAGCCACCACGTGAGCACGGCCGCTGCCACCAGCGCCAGCACCGAAACCGGCAGCACCGCACGCAAGCCATCTGCAGTCTGGTAGAAAAACAGGGGAATGCGGCCGAAGCGGTCCATGCTGTGCGGGATGTTCATGAAGAACGTCGTGCCGATGAAGGTCAACAGAATCCCGCGATACAGATACTGCGTGCCGATGGTGACGATCAGCGAAGGGGCTTTCAGACGATGCACGAGCATGCCGTTGATCAGGCCGAGCACGATGCCGCCGAGCGCTCCGGTAATCAGGATCAGGGCAAACGGTTCGTCGGGCCACCATGCGAACACGGCCTTGGTGATCGCATACATGGTCAGCGCGCCGATCGCCGTAAACGACACGTCGATGCCGCCGGAGGCCAGCACAACCAATGTGCCGAGCGCGAATAGCGACACCGTAGTCGCCGAATGCAGCATGTCGAACAGCGTCGCAAGCTGGAAGAAGCGCGGATTGATTGCGCCCACCACGATGCACATCACGACGATCAGCCCCGCCGTGAACCACTCGGGGTTACGTGCGAGCCTGGCGCGCACGCCTGGCGGCTTTACCTCAGGAGCAACGTCGACGACGGTTGGCGTGGTCATGGTCTGATTCATACGCGAGTTCATGCGAGTGACATCCTTTATACAGCGCTTTAAGCAGCTTCCGACAGCAGCGCGTGATACAGGTCAGCTTCGTTCAACTGATCGGCCTGGTATTCGTTGGCGACGCGTCCCTTCTTCATCATCAGGATGCGGTCGCAGTTTTGCAGCAGTTCGGGCAAATCGTCGCTGATCAGGATAATCCCAATGCCGCGCTGCGACAGGCGCTGCATGATCCGGTAGATGATGTCCTTGGAGCCGACATCCACGCCGACCGTCGGGCCGTGCAGGATCAGCACGCGTGGATCGATAGCGAGCCAGCGGCCAATCAGCACACGCTGCTGGTTGCCGCCTGAGAGCGATTGCACGGGCTTGTCGACGTCGGGCGTGGCGATCTGCAACTCCTTGACGGTCTCGACGGCGAGCGTTTGCGCCCTGGCCCGGTCGACCTGGCCGAAGCGGTCGCGCAGGCTCGAGATCATCGCAGTGATCACGTTGTCGCGAATCGGCTTGTCGAGAAAGAGCCCTTCGTTCAGCCGGTCTTCCGGCACGTAGCCAATGCGGTGGTCCTTGGCGTCCGACGGCGTGCGCAACGCAATGCGCTTGCCGTCGAGCACGATCTCGCCATGCTGCGCCGGCGCCACGCCCGCCAAAGCTCGCGCCAGCTCATTGCGGCCCGAATCCAGCAACCCCGTCACGCCAAGAATCTCGCCGCGATGCAGCGAGAACGACACCTCGGCGAACTGTCCATTGCGCGTCAGACCGCTCACGTCGAGTACCACCTCTTTGCCGTACGCGCCTTCGCGATAGCGCTCGCTAGACAGATGCCGCCCAGTCATCAGCTCGCTGATCTGGGCCTTCGTGTAGTTTGTGATCGGCCCCTGCGCCATAGTCTGGCCGTCGCGCAGCACGATCACCTCGCCGCCAATCGCGTAGCATTCGTCCAGCTTGTGGCTGACGAACAGCACCGTCACCCCGTCTGCGCGAAGCTTGCCCAGCACTGCAATCAGGTTATCCACTTCCTTCTGCGTGAGCGAAGTGGTGGGTTCGTCCATGATGACGAACTTTGCCTCGCTCGCAATCGCCCGCGCAATGGCGACAAGCTGGCGCGTCGCGAGCGGCAACTGCTCGACGAGCGTCGCCTGGAATGCTGCGTCGCCGGGCAAACCGACCGCGGCGAGCGCTCGCGCGGCCGTATTCGCCAGCGCACGGCGGTCGAAGGTGCGAGCCAGACGTCCGTTGTGCTCGGCCAGCTCGGAAGTCAGCCCGATGTTTTCAGCGACGCTCATATTAGGCAGCAGCGAGAGGTCCTGATACACCGTCTCGATGCCCGCAGCAAGCGATTCCAGCGCCGACAGCCGCGCGTGCCGCACGCCCTCGATCACGAGTTCGCCTTCGTCGGGCGGCTGCGCGCCCGAGATGATCTTGATCAGCGTGCTCTTGCCACAGCCGTTCTCGCCCAGCAGATGATAAATCTGCCCGCGCTCGAACGACAGGCTCACGCCACGCAACGCGTGCACGCCGGTAAAGCGTTTATGCACGCCGACCACCTGCAGGAACGGCACAGAAGCAGCGTCTGAATTCATAGTCACATCGCAACCTTCAAGGATGCGTCCGCCACCCGATTGAGGCGCGGACGCACCGTTACACAGGAATCGGCAACATGCTCAGCAAACACCGGACCGCCCCCAGTTTTCCTGCTCCTGGTACGGCCCGGTGCACAGCAACAACGAGAGTCGCGCCTAGAACGGGAAGTTCTTGTAGTTGGACTTGTCGACATTCACCCAGCCCTGGCCACGCACGATAATGCCCTTGCCGGGTCCCTTGGTGACGGTCACCTTGGTGTAGCCCGGAATGCCCAGATCATCGCCGTCATGCACGGTCTTGCCCTGGGTCAGCATCAGCGCAATCTTGTTCATGGCGATGCCCGCCAGCTTCGGATCCCAGAAGGCGATGCCGTTAATGGCGCCGCTTTCGAGGAACTTGCCGGCCTCGGTCGGCAGACCCGTGCCGTACACGCAAATCTTGCCTTGCATGCCGGCTTCTTCCACTGCACGGCCAATGCCGATCACGTCCAGCGACGACGAACCCTGGAAGCCCTTCAGGTCCGGATGCTTGCGCAGCACTTCCTTGGCGACTTCATAGGCGCGCTCGCCGTCGTTGTTGGTTTCGAGCTTCGGCTCGACCAGATCCATCTTCGGATACTTGGCCTTCGCGTTTCCGATACCGCCGTCCGCCCATTGCACCTGCGAGCGGCTGCCGAGCGAGCCGACCAGCACCGCCCATTTGCCTTCGTCGTGCATGCACGACGCGAGGCGCTCGTTCAGGCCCGCGCCATACGCCGTGTTGTCGAACGCTTCGATGTCGACCATCGTGTTCTTTTCGTTGTCGGCCTCATGCGTGACCACCTTGATGCCGCGATCCATCGCCTTCTTCAGCGCCGGTTCGAGCGTCGGCGGATCGTAGGGCACCACCGCCAATGCATCGACCTTCTTGGCGATCAGGTCTTCGATGATCTTCAGTTGCTGGGCCGCGTCAGCCTGGCCTGGGCCGGTCTGATACACGGTGACGCCGGGGTTGTCCTTGCCGAACTCCTTGACGCCGTCGTCCATGCGGTTGAACCAGTTAATACCGGTTACCTTGACCACCGTGACGATCGTCTCGTTGGTCGCAGCCTGCGCTGCGGCAATGACCCCTACCGCGAAAACGCCGGCGGCGATCGCGACGCTCAATCGATTCAATTTCATGCCATGTCTCCTTTTTCTTTCGCTATCGCCCTTCTTAACGATTGCGAACATCCAGGGCCCCGATGTCCGCCGCGTACTAAACCGGTACTCAAACCCGTCTGACCGCTGGCGCAGCCGCTAACGCTTCGCGCCCGCGTCCGTGCGTGCCAGACCGAAGATCGCGCTCACCCGCTCGCCACCGGCAAACGCCAGCGACAGCAAGAGCAGAAAACCCCACGCGCAGTCACCGAAGAACTGCGACACGCCGAGCAGATTGAACAGGCTCGCGAGAAACTGCAGCACCGTGGCGGCGAAGAACACTGAGATGATGCGGCCACGGCCGCCAGCGGGATTCACACCGCCCATCACCGCAATCAGGATCGAAATCAGCAGATAGGAATTGCCGTAGTCCCATTTCGCGCTCGACGTATGCGTGGCGCTGATCAGACCGGCCAGCGAGGCCAGCACGCCGCACATCGTGTAAGTGACAATCAGCATGCGGGCGCGCGGAATCCCCGCGTAAAACGCCGCTTTGGGGTTGGTGCCCATCAGGTACAGCCGCAGCCCGAACGGACTGCGCCGCAGCAGCCAGCCCAGCACGATGATGGCGGCAATGAAGATGATGAAGGAGATCGGCACCTGGAACGCCGTGCCGTTACCGATATCCGAAAGCTGGTCGACGTATTCCACCGGCACCGATGCGCCGTTGCTCAGCACCACGGCGATACCGGTAAACAGCAACTGCGTGCCGAGCGTGCAGAGAATCGGCGTGAGCCGCAGCTTCGCAATCACGACGCCGTTCAGCAAACCGCCGAGCAGGCCCATTGCCAGGACGATCGCACAAAACAGCGCGGTATAGGCAACCGGCGAGGCATCGCTGCTGATGAACTTCGGCACCAGCAGCGCGGCGACCATGCCCGACAGATTGGCAAGGCCGACACCGGACAGGTCGATGCCGCCGTTGCCGGAAATCATCGAAAGCATGATGCCGAGCGCCAGCAGGCCGAGTTCGGGCAACTGGCTGCCCATTGACTGGAGGTTGTCGATATCCACGAACTGGCCGTGCGACAGCCCCGTCGCAACCAGCACCACCAGGACGTTGACGACCAGCAGAAAATTCAGTTGCCGGTCGCCGAACAGTTTTCCAACAGCGAACGAGGACTTCATGGTGAAGACAGACTCCTTCAAACTGCAGCAAACTTCAGTTGGCCTTTGAGGCGTGCTTCATGCGCCTCTGGGACCATCCACGCTCATCGAGCCTCGTGTGTACGCAACCGTCAGTGCGTGGACACCGTCAGGCCCGCTTGACTCAATAGCTGGTTCACTTCGCTCAGTGTGGGCATCGACGGCGCAGTGCCCGGCCGCGTCACAGAAATACCGGCTAGCGCACAGCCGAAGCGCATCGCCTCCACCGGGTCTGCACCACGAGCCAGCGCCGCGGCGAAACCGCCGGTGAAACCGTCGCCCGCCCCGGCCGT
>SDBV01008300.1_pt1 | contig 14053 bp, 10 predicted proteins | sample 2277081 | NCBI WGS metagenome assembly SDBV01 (sample SAMN10402039, study PRJNA504765) | marine sediment metagenome | isolation source: marine sediment core GS10_PC15, 223 cmbsf | place: Arctic Ocean: Southern Knipovich Ridge | collected 2010
CACCCAACTGCTCTTCGCTGGTACTCATCCGCCGAAGCATATGGCCACCCAGCTTTGAGGACATTTTGGGTTTCTATCCGAAGCTATATGTCAAGTGGAGGGTTTTGACCCCATTTCCGTCTTGTTGACCCCATTTCCGTCTTCGTAATCGGAGATTGAGTGTTATCATTCAGCCCATGACCAAGCCGCGATCAAAGGCGACAACCCCCAAAATCGGGTTGTCAGCCATGATTGAAAAGCACGAGCGCCTGGTTGTTATCGGCCTGGTGGCCCTGGGGCTCCTGGTGCGGCTCGTTCACTTTTTTCAAATAGAAGCGAACGATCCGTTCTTCTATTTTCCCTCCGTGGATCCGGGTGTGTATCACGAGTGGGCGGCCCGGATAGCCGGGGGGGAGTGGCTCGGAGATGACGTTTTTTTTCTGGCTCCCCTGTACCCCTACGCGCTCGGAGTTCTGTACAAGATCACCGGAGCGAGTATCTACGCGGCCAGGCTCTTCCAGCTGGTGATCGGGGCATTTAGTTGCGCGCTGATTTACCTCCTGGGCAAGCGAACCCTCGGAGCCGCAACAGGGGCATTGGCGGCGCTCACGTGGTCGGTGTACTCCATGTCGGTCTTCTACGACGGAGTCCTTCTGGTCGCCGCCATCCAGACTCCGCTCAACCTCCTGCTGGCGCTGGCGCTGGTTCGGGCTTCGTCCAGGCCGGGCACCCTTAACTGGGCTCTAACCGGAGCGCTCCTCGGTATCAGCTCCCTTGCCAGGCCCAACGTCCTCCTTCTCGTCATCCCCATATTGCCCTGGATGTACTTTTCGTTTCGCCGCAGGCTTTCAAAAATGCGATTGGTGATAGCGGCGATAGTGCTTGGCGCATCGACGGCTGCCGTGGTCCTCCCGGTCACTTTTCGCAATCTGGTGGTGGGAGACGACATCGTGCTGATCAGCGCCCAGGGCGGAGCGAACTTCTACATCGGCAACGGGCCCGGGGCGACGGGGGCCTTCAGGGTTCCATCTCTGTTCCCTCCGACCCGGGCGGATGACCCGATGCAGCAACGGTTGGCATACGCTAAGGTGGCCAAGGGCGATCTGGGTAAAGATCTCGCTCCGTCGGAGATCTCCAGATACTGGTGGAACCTGGCATGGTCCCATATGGCCGATCACCCCGATCAATGGATCCGCCTCATGGGGTTGAAGCTCGGCCTGTTCTTCAACGAGTTCGAGTCCGGCAACAGCCGCGACTATCCGTCGTCGCGCAACTTCTCGTCAGTTCTGAGGTTGCCGCTGCCCACGTTCGGGCTGGTAGCGCCCCTCGCATTGCTCGGGATGGCGCTTGCATGGAAAAAGAAAGAGGCGCTGGTGTTTCCTCTGTACGCCATGGTGCTCACCTACGTGGTGTCGTTGATGATCTTCTTCGTTCTCTCTCACTACCGGATGCCCGTCGCGCCGTTCCTGGTCCTGTTTGCGGCCTACGGGGTCATCTGGTTGGCCGAGAGGATCCGTGACAGGCGAATGCTCCCCCTTGGACTGGCCGCAGGCGCCCTCGCCCTGGGCATCGCGGTTACGCAGATGGATCTGGTGGACGAGACCGGCAGTCGGTACATGGTCCACTACAATCTCGGAAACAAGTTCCGGCAGATGGAAAAGATCGACAGGGCCGTCGAAGAGTACGAGAGGTCGATCGATCTCAATCCGCACTACATCTCCTCCCATCACAACCTGGCGTTGATGACGGAGAGAATGCCCGAACACCGCGCAAGAGCCGTCGCCGCGTGGGAGCGTGTGCTCGAGCTGGGGGAAAAAAACAAGGACTCCATGTATATCGAACGGGCCAGGCAACACCTGCGGTACCTGTCTTCTTTGGGCCGTTGATCGCTTTATGAATTGGACGATGAACAAGGAAACCAAACAGCGCATCTACCACGAGGTACTCGAGGAGCTGTCCGGGAAGTTCGCCGAATCCCAGGATCCGATGGCCCGCATGGCCACGGTGACGGCGGTCCTCCACAAAAAGTTCGAGCACTTCTTCTGGACAGGGTTCTACACCCTCAAGGACGACGAGCTGACCGTGGGTCCATACCAGGGATCGCCGGCCTGCGTGATCCTGGAGGCGCACAAGGGTGTGTGTTGGGCCGGCATCGACCGGGCGCAGACGGTGGTGGTGCCCAATGTTAACGAGTTCCCGAGCCACATTGCCTGTGACGAGCGGACGAACTCCGAGATCGTACTACCCATACGCGATCCGGAGGGGGTGATCGTCGGCGTGCTGGACGTGGACAGCGCGGAATTCGATTCCTTCGACGACACGGATGCCGAATATCTGGGGATGATCCTGGGCATGCTCTACCAATAGTCGGGTAGCGGGCAGGCCCGCGCTTTTCCTTGCCCCCGTATGGTCAGCCGTGGCAAAGATCTACTGTGCGAACCAACATTCCAAAGATCTCCAACCCCATCCCGGCCGGCTTTAAGATTGCCATGGTGTGTCTGGGTTTCGCGGTGGTTTTCGGACTCCACCTGGGGCTGTTCTCCTACTACCTGGATCACGGTCGCATGGGCGCCGACGAGGGATTCTACGCGATCGCCGCGCGCAATGTGATGGAGGGCGAGATCCCGTACCGTGATTTTTCGTACACCCAGATGCCCCTGCTGCCGTACCTGAACGGCGCGATGATGAAGGTCTTCGGCTTCGGGTTGAAGACCCAGCGGATCCTCAACATCATCTGGTCGTGCATCGGACTCCTCGCGGCTATCCTCGCCCTTCGCCAGCGCCTCGGAAGATGGGAGCCGGGCATCCTGGCCGCATTCTGCGTGGTGTCATCCCCCCACTTCGTCCAGCTGATGGGGATGGGCAACAGTCACGGCGCCGCGACCATGTTCCTCTCCCTCGCCGTCGCCGCCGCCATATCCAGATTCCCGTACATGCGGCGTCTCGTCGCGTTCGGCGTCTTCGCGGCCCTCGCCGTCGGGTGCCGCCTCTCGGTCGCGCCGGTGACGGCCGTTCTGGCCGTTATCTTCATTGTCGAGGCGTCAAACACCCGGCGCAGATTGCTCGCGATTGCCGTACCGTCGGGGTTTGTCCTTGTTCTCCTGCTCCCGTTCTTCGCGGCGGATCCCGAGGCCGCGTTGTTCAACACGTGGGAGTACCACCTGGCCTCGGTTTTCGATCGCCGGGTGCTGGGAAACTGGATCCAGTGGTGGGAGATCTCCCCGGCCGCGATCATGGTGCTCGCCGGCGGATTGATGACCCTTCCCCTGCTGGTCAAGACGAGGCAATGGAACGTCGCGTTGCTCCTGGCGGCGGCTACCGCCGGCATAACCATCCCGATGATCCCGTCGAGCTCGTACGGCAACTACATCGCACCGGCCGCGTTGACAGCCTCGGTCGCAGGCCTGACCGCCGGCTGGACGCTGGTCGCCCAAAACGGCAGCCCCCTTCGTCACGTGATTTGGCTGCTTCCACTGCTCGTGCTCTTCCACCCGCTGCCCAGGCCGGCAAAGGGAGGCACGTCGACCGCCCTGAATGAGGTCGCCGCATTCATCGAAAGCTCCGCGGCCGACGGCCCTATCCTCACATCGATCCCCATAGTGGCGGTGGAATCGGGCCGTGAGATCGTCACGGGCACCGAGATGGGTATGTTCAGCGCCATGGGACAAAACGAGGAGGACCGAGCGAGACGCCTGCACTTCACCACTTTGAAGCTCATCACCGACGCTGTGACCGACAAGGAGCCCGCGGCGATAGTGCTCATGAGGGGGAACTCGGTCTGGAATTTCAAGTGGATCAGCCCGTCCCTTCGCAGGCAGCCGAAAAATGCACACCGCGCGTTCATGAAGGCCGTCGCAACAAATTACGACCGCGCCTTGAGGAACGACAAGTTCGTGGTGTATTTACTCAGGGGCACGAGACGAAAGAAGACCTCTCGGTGAAACAGGCGACTTTCATAGCGCTGCTCTCCATCCTGGTGTTCGCCTCTTGCGGGGGCGAGGAAAAACCGAGCGCGCCGGATCCGAAAACCGGGAAGTTCAACGTCATCCTGATCTCGGCGGACACCCTCAGGGCGGACCGATTGGGCTGCTACGGTTATAACAAACGCCGGTCCAGCCCCAATCTGGACGCCATGGCATCAGAGGGCATCGTTTTCGAGAACTTGATCACCTCCTCCCCCTGGACCACACCCGCGCACCTGAGCATGCTGACCTCCCTTCACCCATCCACCCACGGCCTCACCTCTTCGTTCATCGACATGTGGAGCGCCCTCTTCGGCAGGGGCGATTTCTTCAAGCTCCCCGCCCATCGGGTCACCTTAGCGGAGGTTCTCAAGGCCTCCGGTTTCAAGACCGTTGCCTTCACCGCCGGAGGACCGGTGGATCCGAGCATCGGTTTCGATCAGGGCTTCGGCTACTACGGCACCGCTATGTTCAAATTGCGCCATGAAAACATGGACGAGATGTTCAACTGGATCCGGGACAACTCGGGCGAGCAGTTCTTCCTCTTCTGGCATCACTTCGAGGTTCACGCTCCCTATCTCAACGCCGAGTTCGTGACCGACGTGCTTCCGAACGACACGGGAAGGACTATTCAGGCACAGACGAACCATATCGCCGACATTCCCCTGGCCACGGTCTGGCCGGCGGGCGCTTCCAGCTTGAGGAAGAAGCAGCGGAACGTGCTCAAGAACAACGGGGCTTTCAATATGGATGTGTGTGAATCCCTGTACGTGGGCGGGGTTCTCAAGCAGGATCGATGGCTCGCCAAGCTGGTCAAGCTCCTCAAGAAGGAGGGTCTGTACGACAACACCATGTTGGTGTTCACAAGCGACCACGGCGAGGAGATGGGAGATCACAACCCCATGTTGTTCTACAACATGCACGGACACACTTTGTACGAAGAGATGATCCACGTTCCGCTCGTCATCAAGCTTCCTATGCAGTACGCCGGCGGAACCCGCATCGGCGATCCGGTCAGCACCGTCGACATCATGCCCACCATCCTCGACTTCCTGGAAGTCACTCCAAAAAAGAACCAGATGCAGGGCATCTCGCTCAAACCCTACTGGATGGGCGCGAAACCCGCCTCCAAAAGGCCGGGGATGTTCACCGAAGCCATGGCCCGCAAGGAAGAGAAGAAGAGCATCCGCACGGATCGATACAAGTACATCATCACCATAGCCAAGGAAAGCGTGGAGAAGCACGGTCGCGGCTTCATCCCCCCCGATCCGGCCGGCATCGAGCTATACGATCTGAAGAGCGATCCCAAGGAGAGAAGCAATCTTCTTGCCGGTGAGCACGACGCCCACACGGACCGGCTTGCCGCCGGCTTCGACAGGATGGTGCGCGCCCATAATGACGCCCAGAAGGGCGAGGCCGAGAAGACCACCCTCGACAAGGACACCGTGGAGAAGCTCAAGGGGCTCGGTTACATGGGTGAGCACTGAAACAGTACTAAACCCCATCCCGGCCTTCCCCTGACAGGGGAAGGGGAAGAGGATCGCGGCCGGCTTGAAAGAAGAAAGGAAAGCACAGATGGCAAAGCAGTTATGGAAACCCTCGGAGGAAAAAGTCCAGAACACCAACCTCTATCGATTCATGGGTATGATCAACGAGAAATACCGGAAAAACTTCACCGAATACGAGCCCCTTTACCGGTGGTCCGTCGAAAATATCCCCGACTTCTGGGCCGCCATGTGGGAGTTTGCGAACATCAAGGCTTCAAAACCCTACAACGAAGTGATTGACGACGTGACCAAGATGCCCGGCGCCAGATGGTTTTCCGGGGCACGTCTCAACTTCGCTCAGAACCTTCTTCGCTACCGGGATGACCGGGTTGCCCTTGTCTTCAAGGGTGAGGATCACGACAGCACGAAGATGACCTATGCCGAGCTGTACGACAACACGGCTCGGGTCGCAAAGGCCCTGAAGGACACGGGTGTGGGGCCGGGTGATCGCGTAGTCGGGTTCATGCCCAACATGCCCGAGGCGATCATCGCCATGCTGGCCGCCGCAAGTCTCGGGGCCGCCTGGTCCTCCTGCTCTCCGGATTTCGGGATCAAGGGCGTGCTCGACCGGTTCGGACAGATCGAGCCCAAAGTTCTCTTCACGGCCGACGGGTACTGGTTCAAGGGAAAACCACTCGATTCCATTGAGCGCATTTCAAACATTATGAAAGATCTATCGAGCATCGAGAAGGTAGTGGTGGTGCCCTATACCAGGCAGGAAACGGATATCAGCGCCATACCCAATGCCGTCCACTACCGGGATTTCATGTCCGGGGACTCCGGCCTCGAGATCGAATTCGAGCAGCTACCCTTCGATCATCCTCTCTACATCATGTACTCCTCGGGAACCACGGGACTTCCCAAATGCATGGTACAGAGCGCCGGCGGAATTCTCCTCCTTCAGCTGAAGGAGCTGATACTCCACACCGATCTGAAACGAGAGGATGTCATCTTCTATTTCACCACGTGCGGCTGGATGATGTGGAACTGGCTCACGAGCTCATTGGGGGTGGGCGCGACGCTGGTCCTTTTCGACGGCAATCCCTTCCATCCCGATCCGGGAGCCCTCTGGAAGATGGCCCAGGAGGAGAAGATCACCGTCTTCGGAACGAGCGCGGGATATATCGCCGCCCTTCAAAACGCGGGGGCAAGGCCCGGCGCAGAGTATGATCTCACGTCTCTGAAGTCGGTACTCTCAACCGGCTCGCCCCTCTCCGTGGAAGGATTTGAGTATATCTACACTGAAGTCAAAGAGGACCTCCAGCTGGCCTCCATTTCCGGCGGCTCGGATCTCAATGGGTGCTTTGCCCTCGGAAACCCCATGGGCCCTGTCTATGCCGGTGAGCTGCAATGCAGGGGGTTGGCCATGAAGGTTGAATCCCTGGATGAGAACGGAAAGGCGATAATCAACCGGAAGGGGGAGCTGGTCTGTACAGCCCCATTCCCCTCCATGCCGCTGTATTTCTGGGACGATCCCGACAACGAGAAATATCACTCGGCCTATTTCGACACATACCCCAATATCTGGCGACACGGCGATTTCATCGAGATCAACGATCGGGGAGGTGTGGTCATTTACGGGAGGTCGGATGCCACTCTCAACCCCGGCGGCGTGAGGATCGGTACAGCCGATATCTATCGACTCGTGGAGAGCATGGAGGAGGTGGAAGACAGCATCGTCGTGGGTCAGAACTGGAAAAGCGATATTCGTGTGGTGCTCTTCGTCAAGATGGCGCAAGGACATATGCTGACCGACGATCTCAAGAAAAAGATAAAGACAAGCCTCAGGCAAAACGCCTCACCGAGACATATGCCGGCGAAGATCATCGCGGTTGCCGACATCCCCTATACGCTCAACATGAAAAAAGTGGAGCTGGCTGTCAAGAAGACCATCCACGGAGAGGCCGTTCTTAACAAGGATGCCCTTCGAAACCCCGAAGCGCTCGAGCACTACGCAGATTTGAAGGACCTCACAGAGGACTAGCCGCTGCGTTTTTCCGCCCCTACTTTCGGTTGCACATCCTCTTCTCCGGTAATACGGTCCGAGCATGTATCCCATTCTGTTCACGATCCCGTTTATCGATCTGCCAATCTACTCGTACGGGGTGATGCTCGGCCTGTCCCTGGTGGTGGGCTGGTACCTGGTGATGAGGCTCGGGGGGGCCGACGGCCTGCCCGGGGACAGGATGGCCTCCTGCTACATCTGGACAGCGGTAGCGGCGATGATCGGCGCGCGACTTCTGTATATCGCAACCAACTTGCACGAGTTCACATCCGGTGGGTTGATGGATCTGATCAACGTGCGCAAGGGCGGGCTGGTGGCTTACGGCGGATTCCTGGGAGGATTTGCGGGATCCTGGCTCTACCTGCGCAGGGTGAAGATCCGGCTTCTACCCTGGGCGGACGTGGTGGTTCCAACCCTGGCCACGGGCCTGGGCATCACGAGGATCGGCTGCTTCCTCTACGGCTGCGACTACGGCAAGCCCATACCCCAGGACGCCCCCGGGTGGATCAAGGCCGTCGGTCTGCGATTTCCCAACTGGGATATCCATTTTGCCGGCATGCGCGAAAAGGTCTCGGATGGGCTCACCGGCTCTCTGGCTTCCATCGAGGGAGCGCCCGCTTTCCAGCACCACGTCCGCGACCACCTGGTATCCGCCGGCGCCGAGTACTCCGCTCTGGTCTATCCAACCCAGCTCATGGAGGTGGCCAACGGCTGGATAGCCTTCGCCATCCTCATGATCGCCCGGCGAAGGACACGGTTCCGAGGTCAGATATTCCTGATCTTCACGGCGTACTACGGTGTAACCCGCGCGCTCATGGAGATCATCCGGGGCGACACGCAACGCGGGGGAATATGGATCCTCTCCACGTCCCAGGTTGTGGGCATCCTCACCTTCGCGGGCGCCGCCGTCGCCTGGTATTTTCTCTCCAGACGGGCAAAGGCGGATCCCGCGGGCGCCATGTTTCTGGGTGAAGGCGCCGCGCCGCCAACGGAAACCGAACCGGAAGATCACAAGGTGCGCAAGATCAAGCGCAAGAAGAAAAAGTAGGGGCGTAACCATGTTTTCGCCCTCGTCGTTTCAACGCCCGTTCGAGCATACGGGGCAACGAGGATCGCGATCTACGGCGACCGTACGCATCGACTCGTTCCAGAGATCCACCAGCACCAGCTCCGGCACGACCTCGTGACCGCATAGCAACTTGAGCGCGCGAACCACCTCCAGGGACGCAATGGTCGCCACAATAGAGCACAGCACCCCCATCTGCGCCGTGGTGGGCGTCTTGCCCACAGGCGGCTCGGGTCCCAGCACACAATGAAGGCACGGCCCGTCCGAAAGCACCGGAAAGGACATCCCCGAAGATCCGAGAACACCGCCGAAGATCCACGGCGTGCCCGCCTGTCGACAGGTACGGTTGATCAGGTAGCGAGCCGAAAAGTTGTCGGCCCCGTCGAGCACGAGATCCACGCCGTCGAGCAGGGACGCGGCGTTCCCCTCGTCGAGACGATCCACGTGAGCCTCGATATCCACCTCGCTGTTCGCCCTGGCGAGCTTCGCTGCGGCGGCGCGTGCCTTGGGAGTGCGACGCTCCACATCGCGCTCGTCCATGAGCACCTGGCGCTGGAGGTTGGAGATCTCCGGAATGTCCGGATCGATGAGCCTCAGATAGCCCACCCCGCCCCGAACGATCTGATCACAGACGGCGCAACCGAGCGCGCCCACCCCTACGACAGCAACCCTGGCCTCCCGCAGGCGCCGCTGCCCTTCGACCCCGACGCCCCTGACCAGCTCCTGGCGATTGTATCTGCTCTCCGTCATTGCTTGTCGGGGTTCGTGGTGATGGTAGTTCTGCCCCGGGGAATGGTATCCGGGGTGAGCCCCAGATCCCTGATCATGGCCAGATCTTCTTGCGTGGAACGCCCCGGGGTGGTCAGGTATCCGCCGATCATCAACCCGGACACGCCCGATGTCACCAGCATGGGCTGCAGGTCCCTGACGTTCTTCTCGCGCCCTCCGCACACACGGATATCCCGCCTGGGCATCATCATCCGGGCCGCAATTACGACCCTCAGGCACTCCAGGGGCGTGATGGGCGGTATCTCGGCGAACGGCGTCCCGGGGATGGGAACAAAGAAGTTGATGGCCACTGACTCGACCCCGAGGTTCCTGACCTCCTCGAGGAGTTCGATGCGCTGGTCCAGGCTCTCACCCATGCCGAAAATACCCCCGCTGCAGACCTCCAGCCCCTCTTCCCGGGCGTTCCGGATAACCTGACGGGACTCCTCGTACGTGCGGGTGGTGCACACCCTGGGCCAGTAGGACTCCGCCGTCTCCATGTTGTGATGATAACGCCTGACCCCCGCTTGCCGCAGGGCGCGAAGCACGAAACGATCGACGCAGCCCAGGGACACGCAGACGTTCAGAGCCGTTTCGTCCGCGATACGACCCACGGCTTCCAGTATCGTGGAAAGCTCGGACCCTTCTTCCACCGCCTTGCCCGACGTGACGATGCTGAACCTCACCGCCCCATTCTTGGACGCCTCCTCGGCTGCCGAAACGATCTCGTCCGAACCGATGAGGTCGTACTCGGAGATATCGGCCGTGGATTGCGTGGATTGAGAACAGAAATTGCAGTTCTGATCGCACCCGCCGCTCTTGGCGTTGACTATCCAGCACAGGTTGATCGATTGCCCGTGCCGCAGCTCCCGCAACCGATTCGCCTCGGCCATGGCGTTGAACAGGAGTGTCCCATCCAGATCGAGTATCCCCCGGGCGTCCTTTGCAAACAGACCGGTCATGGAAATCCCCTGAGCGGTTCGGTGTTCGCCGTAAAATATACACCATATCTGCAGACTATGGCGCGATCTTTCAAATTTCGAAGTCGAAAAACCGCGCCATAGCCCAAAGGGCGAAGGCGGGCAATCGTCATCGACCTTTGGCGTTCTAATCGATGGGGGGGGCCAGGTCGGATATTGTGGTGTCGATTCTAAAATGGGACTCGACCAGGTGGCGCTCGGCGAAGAAGAAATCCAGGGGGTAGACATTTCCCGTTGTAATACCCAGGTCCACGGCCTGGGCGTCGAGGTCCGCTTCCTCGGTGAGCTGACCGTGAACCCCGCCGAGATCGATGGCCAGGCGGTTGTTGATGAACACCCACAGATCGTCGTCGCCCGTGAAGCGGAAGAGCTCGCCGCCGTTGTATGTGAACTGGGTGTGAAGCTCGTACGTGAAGTGATAGTTGTGGGGATTGCCCTCCTCTCCGAAGAGCATCCCGTCGATGGGGAAGAACTCCTGGTCGTCGAACACCCACACACCGTCCGTGCCCTCCACGAGCTGGATGGTCCACTGCGTTGACATGTTCACCCCCGCCGTGTCGTTGTACCACTGGTCGAACGCGGCCTGCCCGTGGGTGGTGACGGTGCCGGCGCCTCCCGCGTACACGGGCTTCCCGTCACTTCCCAATTGATCCTCGACAATGCCGGTCTCCGCGCCCAACTCCGCCTCGAAGTCCGGGTGCGTGTCGTGAAAGTCGCGAATCGTCCCGATCAGCTCACCGGGATTGACGCCGCCGTCCGAATCCGTATCGGTATCGGCATCGGTGTCGGAGTCCGTGTCGGCGTCCGTATCCGCGTCAGTGTCGGTGTCGGTGTCCGCATCGGCGGTGCCGCTGTCCGACGCATTTGGAGCGGCATCGTTACCGCACGCTCCGGCGAAGAAGAACAGCACGATCACGGTTAGCGCGTTTTTCCACATGAGTATTCCTCCATTGTTAAAGAGGCCGCCATCATCTTCCCCTTCCCCTCGCAGGGGAAGGCCGGGATGGGGTTTCCTAATGAATAAGATACAACAAACATCACGGCGTTACGAAGAAATCTGTTCCACACCTTAATTGAAATATAACGGTAAATTTCAAGATTGCTGTTTTACAAAAAAATTACACGTTTTTTAGATCAATGAAGGAACTTATTCGTATTTATTAGAGTCGAACAATTAATGGTGTCGAAAAACAAAACCCCGGGGAAAGGGCGCGATGCATAAGAAGCTGCTGCAACTCGCCATCATGACCGTGGTGATCACCACCCAGGCCCAGGATACCATCCCCAAATACCAGAGCGTCCTGTTCTACGGCGTCCCCCACGTACTGCAAAAACCCGACTTCTGCGGGGAGGCGAGCGCGGAGATGTTCTTGCGCAAGCTCGGCGAGAACATGGACCAGGACTACGTTTTCGATCGCTCCGGGGCCGACCCTTCCGAGGGACGGGGAGTCCACGCAGCCGAGCTGGCAACCGCCCTGGAAGAGATCGGCTTCAACGTGGGCAATGTCTGGTGTCCCCTCGAAGACGAGGAGGAGCTCGAGGAGCAGTTCGCCGCGCTCCACCGTGATCTGGTTAACCAGATCCCTTCCATCGTGTGCATGCACTTCTCAAAAGAGGACGACGACGAGCATTTCAGGCTCGTGCTGGGATATGACGCTCGAGAAGATGCGGTGATTTATCACGAGTCCTCCGACCCGGAGGGATCGTACCTGCAAATGCCGAGGGACGAATTCATGGAGCTGTGGGCGCTGCAGGGCCGGTTTCAGTGGGGGGTGATCCGGATGCGCCTGGACGCGGAGGATCTTGAGTACGGCGACGCCTCGGACGGGCTCACCAACGCCGACTTCGCTCAGCACGTATTGAAACTCAAAGAGGATGTCGCCGATGGCTTCACGGTAATCGTGGAGAAACCGTTCGTCGTGATAGGCGACGCCCACCAGGTGGAGGTGACCGGGCATTCCTCGGGGCTCGTAAGGCGGTCGGTTGAGCTGCTCAAGAGAGATTTCTTCGTCGAAGATCCGCAAGACATCATCGACATCTGGCTTTTCAAGGACGACGTCAGTTACAGGCATCACACGCAAACCATCTTCGGACATTCCCCGGACACCCCCTACGGCTACTACTCCAACCGCCACAAGGCCCTGGTGATGAACATCTCCACCGGCGGCGGCACGCTGGTTCACGAGATCGTCCACCCGTTCATCAATGCCAATTTCCCCGAATGCCCGGCCTGGTTCAACGAGGGACTGGCTTCGCTCTACGAGCATCCCACGTCGGTGAACGGCCACATTCGCGGCCTCGTCAACTGGCGCTTGCCCTACCTCAAGACGGCGATCATCACCGATCGCCTTCCCAAGTTCGAGTGGCTCATGTCCCGAACGGAGGACCAGTTCTACGGCGAAGATCCCGGCAGCAACTACGCACAGTCACGCTATCTCTGCTATTACCTGCAGGAGATGGGATTGCTGGTCGACTACTATCACGCCTTCTACGAAAACCGCCACGAAGACCCCACCGGGCTCGACACCCTCACGAGGCTCCTTCAGGTCGACGACATTGTGCGGTTTCAGGAGGAATGGCAGGCGTGGGTGATGAAGCTGCGTACGAACAGCTGACCGGCGGAATTGACGACGATACGGCGTTCCCTACTCAATGGGGTTAATAACCTCCATGTCCAGGCCACCGGAGTAACCGTAGCTCGTATGGTGTTGATATCCGTACACCACCAACCCCACCGGCCCGGTCGCGTCCCCGAGGGAACAAGAGTCCCGAGGGAACAAGAGTCCCAGTCATTATTTCCTCGGATTTTGCCTCATTTTTACCCGTTTTTGACGATTTCCGGCAACCGTCGGCTCAAACGGCCGATTAGGAGGGATAAAGGAGGCCCCATGGCGAAACGACCAAGATGGCTCAAGCCCGATGCCGTGTACTGCGAAACGCAACGTACAGTTGATCAACAGTTCTTCTTCAAACCCGACGCAACCGTAAGAAACATTATCGGTGCTTGCGCCGGCCGAGCTCAGAAGAAATATCCCGTCAAACTCCACTGGTTGGAATTTAACATCAACCATAAACACGACGGCATGGCCCCCATATCAGACAGCAGGGAGCACTTGGAAAACCTCGTCAAGTTCGACCAGCTCTTCAACTCCCTGGTCGCCCGCGAGATCAACCGGTATCTCGACCGGGAGGGTCCCCTCTTCTCGAGCAGGAACCGTTCGGACGAAGCCATCGATGACTCCAGCCTGGAGCAGCAACTCCTTTATGCGGTAACCAATCCCGTCAAAGACGGTCTCGTGGACCGCGTGTCCCACTGGAAAGGGTTCTCGTCGTACGAGCAGTTGGCGACGGGAAAGGTGGAAACCTTCACCTATCTGGACCGCACAGCGTGGCACAGGGCAGGAGGGGAGCGGAGTCGCAAGTCGCGGGAGGCGTTCACGAAAACCGTGACGGTCGAGTTATCGCCGATTCCCGTCTGGGAACATCTGCCGGCTCACAAGCGTCAGGCGCTTTTTCGTCGCCGGGTTCGTGAGATAGAGCAGAGTTGTCGAGCCGAGCGAGAGCGGGACGGTCGAAGAGAGATGGGGCCGACGAAGCTGGCGAAGGTTGACCATCGGGACCGTCCCAGGACGAGGAAGCCGAGGACGCGTCAGCCCTTGTGTCACGCTTCCAGCGTTGAAGCAGCAAACGAGTACAAGTCCAACTGGCGGTCATTTCTCGACCGTTTCTGGTACGCATCCGGAATG
>SDBV01008301.1_pt1 | contig 14052 bp, 13 predicted proteins | sample 2277081 | NCBI WGS metagenome assembly SDBV01 (sample SAMN10402039, study PRJNA504765) | marine sediment metagenome | isolation source: marine sediment core GS10_PC15, 223 cmbsf | place: Arctic Ocean: Southern Knipovich Ridge | collected 2010
GTGATGCGTCAACTGCCAGGCTGTCTCCCCCTCGATTAGGACTAAACCCTATTGTCATATCAGCTTGCGCGGCAGTGTGGCTATCCAGGATTTCGTCAATATCCGGCACAGAGATGAGATTGCAGTTCAATACCAATAGCAGTTCATCACCATCGCGGACCGCATCAAACAAACACCCCCCCGCTCCCCGCGGCATCTCCTCTTCAATATATTGAATTACTATATCTTCTCCCCTACTACCCTTCTCCACTCCTCCACTTCTTGCAGTTCCCCTTCTCCCCTCCTCCTCTTCTCCACTTCTCCACTTCTCCACTTCTCCCTTCCCCCCTCCTCCCCTTCTCCACTTCTCCCATTCTCCACTCCTGTCGCTGCTACATACAGCCACCCGTCGTATCCCCTGCCCAGCCAACTGCTCAATAAGATTCTCCAGAACAGTCTTGTCAGCCACCGGCCAAAGCGCCCTTGGTACGCGCGAACCGATCGGACACCGCCCCAGGTCTACTCCGTCAACCAGTATAACGGCTCTTATGTTATCCTTACGCAATCTCATAAGAACTTAAGAGTTCCCTTCAATTTCAAAAGCCAAAAGTGGAATCCCGAAGGGAGTCTACCGGCCACAGCGCTGTGGGCAAACGCTCAGCCAACGGACATCTGCCGAAATCCCGTCCGGTTGTTAGTATAACGGCTCTGATATTTTGTTTACTTCCGAAATGCTTGCTCATTTTACTTCTTTATAAAAGTTCTACTTATATATATCACTACAAACGGCAATTAGTGTTTCTGTCATGAAGGTAACCCGTTGTTTAAGTATCTTGCTTGTTGGGAAACACTTTTTAAGTTCACGCATACTTAACAGCCTTATGCCACTTTGTTCCAACCCGAACACGTATTTTCTGCGAACGTGATTATAACTGATAATTCGACCAGCCCAAAGGTAACCATGGCCGGGTAGCCAAGTAATAAAAGGGATACGCATGTGAAACTCAAAAGGATACCAGCGATTAGGTGTTGTTACGAACCATCGCCTACCCACACGCATAATCTCTGCTGCCATTTGTTTTTGCCTGTCAAAATCACCGACATGTTCGATTACAGCATTACTGTAAACAATGTCAAAATATTTATCGGGCCACGGCAAATCACATGCGTCCCCGATAGTGGCTTTAATCTTCGGATTATATTGTCTTATTGTGTCTTTGTGCTGATGATCCAAATTCACAGCAGTAATATTACTTTTCCAGCGGTAAGAATCAATAAGCTGTAAGCCACGATCACCGTCTCGATTAACTTCGGTCCCAACATCGAGAATCAGCAATTGATCCGTTGGATGAAAAGTTTTGTCGAACAATTCCAGTTTGCGAGTTCGGCTGATATATGAAAGCTTTGTAAAAATACTCATTTTGGCAACCTATACTTTTGGGCTATTCAACTCTTTTAGAGACTGCTTGATCCGCCCGACTACCGCCTGAGGTTGTGCCTGCCGTCGGTGTGGTACAAATGTTTTGGGTTGTTCCATTTTCTCCGACAACTCTTCCGCCTCATACGCCACCCAGATATGACCAACCTGCTCAAATTTTCTCGCAATTATCAACGGGTGGTTGTTAACCATTATCGAACTATAGTCGATGCTCGTACCGCTTCCAATTCACGTCAGGGATACTATTTCTGTCAAACTGTTCCGCGCAGCCCTTACGGTCTTTTAGCCCCTTCTCATAATCTCAGTTGACCCCGCTAATTATGCCGCCTGCACATGTGTTTCCATCCCGGACAAGGACGAAGCGTCCCATTTCCTGGACATCGTTGAAGTCTTTGATTGCCATGGGGCTTTTGGTTCTTATTAACACCTGTGCAACTTCTAGATTGCGGATGTCGTCGGCGTCCTCGCCTATAAGTTCGAGTGTGGCTGAGTTTATCTTTTTGTCAATGCTCTCTATCGTGCAATTTGTCTCCTGGGTGGCGCATTTTAAGGTCAATTTCTGATCTTTGGTGAAGGGGTGTTTGGACATCCAGAAGATATTGGCCTTGACGCTATCGGTCCACTCAGGTTCTTCACCGGGAATGCAGACAATACTGCCGCGATCAAGGAAGACTGAATCTTCGGTAACCATACCGATACACTCGCTGGCGATTGCCTCGGTGGATTCTTCCATGAATTTCTCAATTGACCTGACGTTGGTCTTCTGGCCGTTTGGCAGGATGGTGATTTCCTGCCCGACCTTGACTACTCCCGCTTCAACGCGGCCTACATTTACACGCTTGTCACCTATCTTATAAACATCCTGAACAGGAAACAGAAGTGATTTGCCTTCCGGTGGGACCTTGTTTTGCATGGTGTCAAGGCTTTCAAGAAAGGTGAGGCCTGTGTACCATGGCATCTTCTCAGAGGCAGTGACAATGTTTTCGCCCTTGATCGCAGAGATGGGAATGTAACAGTCCGGTTTGATGTTAATCGACTTGAGCCATTCGCTCACATCACTTTTGACACTGTTGAAACGATCCTCAGAGAAGTCAACCAGGTCCATTTTGTTAAGGACGACGACTACCTGGTGGAGACCGAGAAGCGAGAGCATATATGAGTGCCGTTTGGTTTGTTCCTTGACGCCTTCTTCGACATCGACAATCAAGACGGCGGCCTCCGCCTGGGAGGCACCGGTGATCATGTTCTTAACGAATTCCACATGGCCAGGTGCATCGATTATCACGTACCGTCGCTTCTCGGTCTTGAAGAACACCTGCGTTGTGTCGATGGTAATACCCTGTTTGCGTTCTTCTTCGAAATGATCAAGCAGATATGCGAATTCGGTGCCTCTGCCCATACCATCCGAAGCCTTCCTGATTTCTTCTATCTTATCGGGCGGCAAAGACTCTGTATCATAAAGCAACCGTCCGATGAGAGTAGACTTACCATGGTCAACATGGCCGACTATTACGAAATTTAATACGTCCATACTATTCCTCGCTGATATAACCTAAAACTCTCAGTTTCTCTTTAACCTCCCGCATATCCTCCTCAGTGAGCGGTCTTTCCACTGGCAAAGATGCAAGGGGATGATCCTTTTTCCCAACAGCTATAAGGTCCCACATTCTTTCGTGTAGATAATATACGACAAGCTTTACAAAAACTTCCACAATCCCAATACCAACCGAGAGCGCGACTTTGCCTGTAAACCCAAGAACAATCAGCATTGTTGTTGTGCTGGCAAAAACACGCCAGCTTATGGCCTTAAGGACCGAGCGATGATGAGCATCCTTCCGCGTATTCATTTTACATATACCCTAACGATCTCAGTTTCTGCATCATATAATCGGATTCCTTATCCTGTGCGCGGCCGCTTCTTTCGGAAATCTTTGTCGTCTTGAGTTCGTCCACGATCTTGTCAATCGTGTCGGCATCGGAATCGACGGGCCCGCAGCAGGTTTCGCAGCCGATACTGCGAAAACGTTTGCCGTTTTTGGCAAAGTAGAGGCTTGTACAGGGAATATTCTCGCGTTTGACATATTCCCATATATCGATTTCGCGCCAACCCAACAGAGGATGAACTCGTAAATGTTCCTCTTCGGCGGCCTTTGTCTTGTACTGGTCCCATAACTCGGGAGGTTGGTTCTTGTAGTCCCATTCGAAATCCTCGTCCCGCGGGCTGAATACCCTTTCCTTGGCGCGAATGCCGTGTTCGTCGCGTCTGATACCAAGATAGAGGGCCCTGAAACCGTATTTGGCGATTGCCTGCTTGAGAGCGACGGTTTTGAGTTCATTGCAGCAATTGAACTTGCTCTTGTCGGGACCCATGCCGCCCGAGATAGCTTGCTCATTGCGGGCAACGATCAGATCGAGGTTCCATTCTCTAGTGTACTTGTCGCGGAAATCGTAGATTTCCTTGAATTTGTAACTGGTATCAATGTGAAGGACCGGAAAGGGTATTTGGCCGAAAAAGGCCTTTCTGACCAGCCAAAGGAGGCAGGTCGAGTCCTTGCCTATCGACCAGAGCATCGCAACATCACGAAACTGGCTGTAGGCCTCCCGAATAATAAAAATACTCTGATTCTCCAATTTATCCAACTGGCTTAGACTGCGTTCCATATTGTGACTCCTGCTAATAACAAATAAGTCCCTGATTCAATCGTTCCTTTTGTGATGGTGATTTGTCTTTCCGTATTCTCACGAACGGCAAGACAGGTCTCACTTTAATCTCGCCTGCCAGATTGCATTGCGCCCCAGATACGTTAAACGTGCGCGATCAGTATCAAAAGGTAGCACATCTCGGAGGAGAAAACTTTTCCAGAGGAGGAGCCGAATCGAGCAGGACATCGGCCTACAATTATGTTTTCCGTTACGCGGTATCATTTTGTGTCTCTAAACCAGCCGTCCCAAAAGTTCCTCTATTCGACGGATCACTCAAAGGTACCCCAGTTCTGCCAGTCGACGCGCGATCTCCATTTCATCGTCCAAGGAGTATACCGAGTCGGAGGAGCGTTTCCGGACAGGGCTGGAGACTTTTATCGCTTTACCAGAAGAAGGGGGTGACTGGGGCCAGATCGCTTCCTCAATTATACGACCGTCCATTTCGGCTGTGGGGGCCACACCCATCAGTGCCAGCACTGTCGGCACAACATCAACCAGTGTGGCCTCAACATTCTGTGTCGAACGGAAAGCTGGGCCATACCCGATGAAGATTCCATCCGGGCGGTGAAAGCCTGTGCCATCTGATTCTCGTGCATCGCGCATGAAACCACCGTCAAGTATCGCCGAGAGTCCAATGCCTGCCGAAACCACATACCCCGGCGCCAAGTCGAAGATCACGTCCGGAGAGTTCTGCACGTACTCACCAGTGTATATTTCCTCACATGGCCATGCGCCTTCGAAGATAAGTTCACCTGTCTTGGGATCCTTTGCCTGCCGCAGCACATCCACAACCTTGCGCCGAACCACCTCATACTCGGGATACTCTTCCACAATGCCATGGGGACATCGACCGACAACGTTAATATATACAGCCTGTTCATATTGGTGTCCTGCAAAAGCCTTAGTACGGGAAAAGTTGGTCAGTGGAGATTTCCACGTGTCAAGCCGATGCCAAGGCTCATCCTGTGCTAGTCCCAGCCTGCTCCGGATGCGCAACGGCAATTTGCCGAGGCTTGCTGCTTTCGCTGTCAAGGCCTTTATACGGCGTGCAGTAAAAAGGTCATTCTGTTCAAGCAGGTGATTGAGATAAATGACACGATCGACAGGACCGAATCCATGGTCGCTCACAATAATGTAGTTCGCGTTCTCGCCGAATCGCTCGACAAGTCGAGCGATGGCCGCATCGATTTCTTGATAACCTTCTTGAAGTAGATTCAAGGCCTTAGAATCTTCGTGTGCCAGCGATGTGTTAGTCATCGAATCAAGCAGAGGATAAAACCAATGTTGCACCTTGTCAGTGTACTCGAAAACCAGAAAGCAGAAGTCAACTTCATGTCGATCGAGGGAATACTCAAATGCGCGAATGCGCGCCCGCAGCAAATCGTTGGCAGATTCGATCAAGGAAACTTTCGCCAACTCGGTGTGGGCTCGCTGACCGAGTCCTGGCCAATTCACGGCAAATTCGGGAAGCTTGTGCATCATCTTCGCGTATTCCTCTCGAGGCCACATCACCTCCGGCAAGCCATCGGGCGCTGGGAAGCCAGAAACCATAAATCCATTGACAGGCTGAGCAGGAAAAGTGATGGGAACATTCATGACTCCCACTCGTGACCCAGCATTGCCGACAAGCTCCCAAAGCGCCGGGACGCGCACGTCTAACAACGATGCAGTGTGTGGCTTGCCCTCGCCACCTTCGCGGCATGTGAAACTGAAGATACCATGCTTACCAGGGTTCATACCAGTAAACATTGTCGGCCATGCGGGGCAGGTCATAGGGGGATGCGTGGACAGAAGTGTCCCCGACGCTCCTTCCCGCAAAAAACGAGCCAGCATCGGCATCACACCTGCTTTGATGAATGGTTGCAGAATATGAAACGTTGCACCATCCAGTCCGATGAGAACGACTTTATTAGTCTTTTCACATTTCATTTCCAGTTTTGTCTCCGACTATATCATTATTGTTGAGTCTGAAGATACTCGTTACAAATGCAGGATGCTCTCGGTTTATAGTGACTCTGTATTTCACCGTATCAGGCTGGATTTGGAAGAGAACGCTCAGGACCAATTGAAACCGCTTTAATATAGTCCTGTAAATAGCTTTAGATTTAGGGTCGTTTTTCATCGATATACATAACAGGCCATTCGGTTGCAGCCAATTCGAGTATCGCTCAACCTGTATAGCAGCTTCATGAACGTCAAGCTGATATAATATCTCATTAAACACAATGATATCGAAAGTAAAGTTGTCTTCAGGCGTAAATTCACGCAGATCACATGCATAAAACCCCACACCGTTCATCCCTCTACCTTCGACGAACTCTTTCTTTGCTCTTTCAATAGCGTATTTACTAATATCCACACCAATATACCGCTTAATATTTTTGCCAAATTTGGAGCATTGAAACAGGTTCAAGGCCAAGCTTCCACCTGCACAACCAATATCGAGAAACGATTGTGCGCCCGGAATCGAGTAATAAAGCAATGCCGTAATCAGAGCCTCTCTTGCGTGGATGCTTATAGTGCCTTCAAGATAAGAGGACCACGGACCTGCAAGTTGTGAATCCCAGAAATCGGAGCTTTGATTCTCTGGTGTATGGTTTATAACTCGCTTAATCCAACCTGACAAAGATGGATTTGCAAACACGATACTTCTCAGATAATACCTAAACAAAGTGTCACATCGCGCCCGTAAGTGGTTAAACAGGATATTATTTGCCATTTAAAATATTCCTTTCATTTAAAAAACATCACACTTTAGATTAGCCAAATTCAACAAAATGCTGCGGATTTGATCCAAATTTTCCATAATGGCTTTCGTTTCACATTAAGCTTTGGTGCAATTCTACCAAACCATATTCGATAATAAAACAAGTTCAAAAGATACGCAAAAAGCCGGAATAATCTGACACGCATAACAGTTGTCAGTTTCTTAGGAATAACATACAAATTAAGAATCGGATAAAGTTTGCCGCCCATTTCAAGCTTATGTTTATATAGACCTCGCATACTGTCTATTGATTTGGCTCTGTTTTCTATGGCTTTTTTTATCATTTCACTGTAAATTATTCGCCCTATCCCTATACTCGCAAATTCATTGCAATCAGAACGTGCATCAAGAAAATCCACATGGTTTCGGCCAAGTATATATCCGTATTTGTATCCAAGGCATCTATTATCTAAACTGATACGGATTAAACACAAGCGATTTTGCTTAAGTTGGCACTGGGCTAATTCATGGTGAAAATGATGAGATTCGGGCCAATCCCTGAAATGGCCCAATTTACCTAATTCCTGCCAATGTGTCTGGTGCATCTGTGCGAAATCTGTAAATACCTCTTCGAAATTTTCTGTAGTGGCACAATGACCCTCGATGTCGGCTGTTTTATTGCCTACTGCTTTGCGCGCCAATCGATAATGCCTCTTGATTTTACTGCGTTCCTTTGCTTTGAGATTTGCCAACTGGTCATCCCAGCTTGTCGCCAAGGTAAAGTACGTTTGGACACCCTTTTTTTCTGCCAGGACGAAATGGGAAAACCTAAGCGAATCCTCGCAGGCGTTCTTTAAATCATCATAATGTTGGTACAAACCAGCAATGGGGCCTATGTGAACAATATCCCATTTTTCTTGGTCTAATAATTCGAAACATGATTTCATGATAACTGCTATATATTCATATTCTATCGGAAGGCTGAACTGAGCCAGCGTGAAGTCAGAGCTCACAATTTTCACTGCTTTGACAGATATGGGGCCCAATCGTATTTTTTCAAAGAAAAACGGGAGTATTCCCACGAGTTCATCGTTGCTGCGAAAAATGAAAACTCTTAAAGCTCGACCTTTTCCATAGTACTTCCACCATATTCTGCACCAATCATAAGTCAAAAATATTTCACTACCAACCGATTCAACAAAGCTGTCCCACTCCGGTTGCATTTTTTTCAGTACGTCAAAATTGTCATATACTTCAACCTGAACTAAGTTCTTCCCTGAGCAGTAGCTATGGAAATTTTGGTTTTGAGCCATTTGTTGCTCACATGTAAGTTTGTTGTTCATGTGTTAAAATCTATCTTATTTCTTGAGACATCTGTAGAAGGTTTCCACAACTCGCCAAAGGTTTTTTACAATTGAATTGGTGCAGGCTTCAAAAGCACCAATATAAAAATGTTCTTCTCCCCCCATCCGAGACTTAAATTGATAAACATTAGGATTGTTTTTTGGGTCGATCCCACCGAGGTCATATCTTTTCATTCCTTCTCGCCAGGCCGCAATTGCTCCCTCATACCAAACTCGATATGATGAGAAACAAGCTAATCCCTTTTCATTAGTTGCCGCAAGTAGCGTGACGGCGGTATCACCGTGCTAGCCATACCCTGTCCCTCATTCTCCCGGTTCACTTCTGAAATTCTCATGCTCCCTTGAAAACAGATAGAAATCCTTTGCACAGTCGTCCTGCCGTTGCCCTCACACACAGAACCGCAAAGATACTATTTGTCACCAAATACCGCCTCCACATCCGTCCCGGCTCCTGCAATACCCTGAAAAACCACTCCACCCCGAGTTTCTGCATCCAGAGGGGGGCGCGTTTGACGACCCCCGCTACAACATCGAAACTGCCCCCTACCCCGTGGCAGACCGGCACATCCATTGTCTTGCTCCAGCGAGTCAGAAAGTTCTCCTTCTTCGGCGAAGTCATCGCCACGAACAGAATATCAGCTCGACTCTCCCTTATCGCCTCCGCCACCTCAGCCGATTCTTCCTCACTGAAATACCCGTCCCGGAAACCCGCTACCTGCAATCCCGGGTAATGCGCGCGAACGTATGACACAACCTCCTGAACCACTTCCGGCTTGGCCCCCAGAAAGTAGACACGATATTTTTTCTCGTCCGAAAGTTTCAGAAGCCGGTACATAATGTCAATACCCGCCAGCCTTTCCGGCAGCGGATATCCGATCCACCGGCTCAGCCACACCACCCCCGCGCCGTCAGCCAGAACAACGTCTGCATCCTCCACACTCGCTTTCAACTGCGGGTTTTTCCGGCTGTTGACCAGTTTGGCCACATTCACGACCCCTAACAGCAGCCGTTGGCGCTCCGCAATTCTCTCTTCACAGAGCACCAGCACCTCCTCCATCCGCATTTTATGTATGTCGAGGCCTAAAAGATTTACCTTTGGGATTTCTGATAACATAACCATCGCTTCACTCCTCGCCGCCACTTGTCTCGGCGGCATGGCCAGCCCATGCGTACAGGATCCAGCCTAAATGATAGGGTCGACATTCCCTATTCACTCTGAAATGCCGGAAGCATTTCCCCAACGACTCATGTACTCGATCCGCGCTCAACAAACAACACAAACTCCGGACCGTTCTGGAAAACTTGCCGGGCTCCTTACGCTCAATGTCGCGCCACACGATCCCTTCCTGCTCAAGAACCATATTCTCCTCGAGTTCGTTTTCTCCGAAAAGCCATCGCATTCCAAGTTCGATTTCGCTCGTGTGATCGTGGTTGCTCGCTTTGTCGGAGGCCAAAATCGCCATGGGGGCCATTGCATCCTGATGTACCGAGAAAACCGGGTATTCTTCGCACACCTTGTTGCCGCAAACATCATAATGCCATTGCCACTGTCCGAGTGGGCCCTGGTAGTGGCAAATGCTGTCCACCACTCTGGCGGCCAAATCAATACTCTCGGCATCCTCGAAGATCATACCATAAGTAGCCATGGCCAGGATGGGATACACTTGGTCCGCAAAGCAGGCGACTTGTCTGTGCAGAATCTCACCGAACGCTTTGCGATTATGTCTCTGGAAAAGATTGCTCTGCGGATTGAACAAGCTTAGCAGATTTGCATGAGCCTTCTCCAGCAAAGGCCGGACAATTGGCTCCAATTCATTTCTGGATTGTATGGCCAAGCTAACAGCCATAAGTACCCACCCAAGTTCCACAGAATTGCATACTTTTTCCTGTCGGTCCCAAAATTTCGCCAATGCTTTAGCAAAAGGCAGGCAGTTATCAGCGCCGGTCTCAATCCCCGCCCAAAGTGATAACGCCATATCTCCTATGTGGTCTATCTCAGAAAGTCTGTCCGTTATCGCAGGCCAGAGGTCAGGCAATTTGTCTTGATCCTCCGGATGGCATCTCAGCCATTTTGCAATACCAATCTGACTTATCGCTGCATACCTGATGCTGGCACCCTCCCGTTTCACTGGGCTACCCGCCCACCCGCGAACCGTATACGGCAGCTTCAACGGTTCCGCATAGCAATAGGCGAGGCCCTTTTTTGCAGTTTGACACAAGCTATCTATCATTTGCAAAAAGTCTATTGACTTTCTATTTGGTTCAGTGTGATCATCGACCATCGCTTACAAACTTCGCTGTTAATTACAAGAATTTAGTTGGACGTCTCTTATTTATATATCAAAACGCTATTCCTTTATACCACTCTGTTCTCCACAGGCTAAACACGATTGAACTTCAGAATTCTCGAAACCTGCTCTTTCCTTATGTAATTCACCAATTCCTCCGGAACTTGCCTTTTCTCATGCATGAAATGCCCATAGACGTATCCTGCCAAACGAGCAAGTCCCCCTGATAGAAACGGACGTTCTCTGAAACACCTTTTCGTGGCTTTGAGTAACATAAATAAAGGCTGGCTTCCCGAATAATATTCTCCAATTCCCAAACGAAACCTTATCCGTAAAAGGCTTTTGGAGTGCCCGGTCCCCACTGGTTTGTTATGAATCGCAACCATGTCCGGAAATGACCACGTCTTCCATCCCTTCATACGCGCCGCAAAACATGCACAGGTGTCCTCATATCCATATTTTAAAGGAATAAAGCCACCAATATCCTCATAGCAGCTCTTTCGAAAAACCATTAGCCCTTTAGGGGTCGAACGACGGTCGTTTAAGACTTTTCGCAAATGACCATCTATGTTATCCACATACACACCTGATGCAATTCCAAGTCGCTCATCTCTTTCAAAACAGTCAAGAATCTTTTCGTAATAGTCCTTCGGCAGAGAGATATCGGCGTCAAGGATTGCTAGATATTCATAACTCTCACGTGCAAGAAGCTTCAGTCCCTTCAGAATGGCTTGGACACCACTTCCAAAATACGTCTGCCCTGGCGCTTTCTGTCGATACACATACCGAATCCATTCATGCCGCTCAGCATACAATTTGATGATTTCCCCGGTTTCATCCGTGGATCCGTCATCCACAATCACCCACAACAGCGGCCTGACAGTCTGAGCAATCACGCTCTCGATAGCTGTTCCAATATATTGCATCTCATTATAGGCAGGCGTAATAATCACATAAGAGTTCATTGTTGTTATACTCTTCAAGAAAACTAACGGGTTCGCAAGCGGCGCAGCGTCGTATGCACTTTTTCACAACCACTCACCAACATCCGCCTGAAACCATCCGGATAGTACTCAAACGGTCCTGGGGCGGTAACATCCTCTCCGCCCATACCCTTCTTGAAGTGATACACACCCGGATTCCTCTCAGGATCGATCCCGCCAAGGTCATACCACCTGCAGCCTGTTTTCTGCGCTACCTGTATTGTGTGCCACTGCAACAAGTAAGTGGCCTTGACACGCAGTGCTTTTTCATTTGACGCTCCCAGGAGGTATACACACGTGTCGCCGACCATACTGGAAACATGGCCAGCTATAGGTACACCCTCGTGCTCAGCGATACTGATATATAGTTTGTCCGATTCGTCAAGCTTCTTTTGGACAGCGCCAAAAAAGAGGGCATCCTGATCCACTTCAAAATGCTTCCGAGACCGCAACTGCTCAAACAATCCACTGAACCGGTCCATCAGATCCTGCGTCGTACCACCGACTATCGTAAGGTTTTGCTTTTCGGAATTGTTGAAGCAGTTTCGCCATTTCTGCTTGAATTGTTTACGGATACACTCCAGTGTCTGATCCAGATCCAGTAAAATGGTTCTGTACTTTCTAAGAGTGGGGGCTTTTCGAAAACCGTTTTCGACGAAACTTTCCTCAGCCTGTCGATTCCACTCGGGATCGGCTGCAATGGGACTGATACGTAAGACAAACCCACGCCGCTTCACAAATTCGTCAACAAGTACCGTCAAGCTCTCACACAGCCTCTGACGATTAGACCCATTTTTACCTCTGACCAGAGGACCTCCATTGATATACGCAATACCAGTTTTTGTAAAAGGTATTCTCTTGATACGTATATCCGCAAGCCCAATGGTGTCGGCACGTTTCTGAATCTCCACATGCACGCTTTCGGCCTTCACTCTCTCTGCTGAAGAAATGCCGTAATCGTATACCTGGCGATAATTGTAATCCAAGAAGGATGGCGCAAGTCGTTGCCATTCGGTTCGATCAATAATTCTGATTGTCGCTGCCATAACCTCTCAATCCACGTCTACCTTAGCCGCTTGATTGCTGTTTTGATCCTGCACATAATGAAATCCGGCGACAGGGGCCCTTTGGACAGCATACATTCAACGGATGTCGGATCATCCCAGGCATAGATCGTATTGCGAGCTTGAAGCCATGCCTGCTGATAGGCAACGCCCCTATCGCTGGTGTAGACTCTCCTGTACCCAGCCTGTTTCAGAAATCGCAGTACCCGCCGGTCGTAAGAGCCAAACGGGCAGGAGGCTTCACAGACGTTGCGCCCGATCATCTGCTCAAGTATCTGCCGTGAATCACAAACCTCGTACCCGAGATCGTCATCTCCCAACTTGCGCCAATCCACATGGCCCATACCATGTGACCCTATGCTAAAGTCCGCCTCCGCTAATTGCCTCACATCCGATTTGCTCAAGTATCCAGTCTGCCCTAAGAGACTAACCGGCACCAAGAAACTGGCTCCCATATTTCGCTCCTTGAGAGCAGGCGCAATAATCTCCAGATCCGAGACATTGCCGTCGTCAACAGTTATGCACACATCCACACGCCCCTGCATGACATCCAGAATTGCTTCAAATTGCCGCGCATCAAGCCACGTATCTCGTTCTTCAGGGCACGCATCCATTCTAGGACCTCCAACTCCATGGAATGTCACATTTGTCACTTTCATCGTCCATCCGCAAAGATTCTAGATTGTCCCAATCAGGCACAAGTATTTGAATCAGGACTTCACGTTTCCCGTGATTATTCAGCTTCAGGTCCTTCCTGTCGCATTGGGGTAATCTTTGAGCACAGCAGAAATATACTCAAGTTCTCTTTGAGTCAACTGTTGATGAACTGGAATCGCCAACACATGCTCTTTAAGGTATTTGGCCTCTCCAAATCCCGCCCAGTCAAATGCCCTGTGGAATCCTGCCCACCATTGCACCGCCATAATCCCCATTTCATTCAATCGAATACTGGCAGCTTCCCGGTTTTCGACTACCACAGGCAAATGCAATGGGCATACTCCATCCGGCAGTTCTTCGTATAACGGTCTGAATATATCTGATTTCACCACTGCTTCATAAAGCACCGAATAGTTGTCTCTCCGGCGCCGAACCACAGCTTCTGCACACGTGCGACGCAAGATGCGACGGGTAATTCTGGAAGCCGCAAGTTTTTCAATCCCCCTGTCATAATAATAAGACTCGGGCATTCCAGGCAATCCCGCAGTCGTAGTGGATACCGCATTCTTGCTGCCGCCTCTGCCTCGAATAAGCCACTGGGGCAAAAACCGGTACAACCCTGTTCTTTCGCACAGTCGCAGGGTCGTTCTCTTGATGAGCGGCAACATGCTCCTGAGGATCATCTTACGCGGAGGAGTCTGTGTGGGTTCCTCAATCCCACAAGAGACCGTCAACGCTCCCCCATCCGGAACAGGCAGCGTTTTCGGAAAACTGTAGATGGCGGCATCACCCAGGACGCCAATAGGATAATTAACAGAATTGCTATAAAGAGACAAAGCGCAATCTTCAATTAAATAAATTTTATTAGT
>SDBV01008302.1_pt1 | contig 14052 bp, 13 predicted proteins | sample 2277081 | NCBI WGS metagenome assembly SDBV01 (sample SAMN10402039, study PRJNA504765) | marine sediment metagenome | isolation source: marine sediment core GS10_PC15, 223 cmbsf | place: Arctic Ocean: Southern Knipovich Ridge | collected 2010
CACGCTCAAACAACGCGGCCAAGACCCCATCCGCACCGTCACCGCCGCCCTCGCCGAATATCTAGCCACCGGAAAACTACCGCCGCTACCGACTCCTACTTCAGATGGCTAAAGTGTTACCAAAATACTTACCACACGAACGCAAGACCAAGTATCCCACGCCGATCCAGCCGACCTGCCACAGCAGGTCGATCTCTAGTTGGGCGCCGTGCACCACAAAAAAGACCACGCACAACAGCCCGGTGAGTCGATCCAGTTCGCCCATCACGCGTCGGGTTTGATCCGAGCTATTGGCCACCGTGGCGCCCATGGCCAGGAAGGTCAGTAGATAGGGCATTTCGGCGCCCAGGCAGATCCCCAAGACCAACGTAATGATGCCGACTAGCAGGATCAAACGACGCGATTCAGAAACCAGGGGATAACTAGCACTGACGATCAACCCGGCAACGATACCCAAGGCCAGCGAGCCGAGCAAGTCTTGGGCCAGGTATCCCAGTTCTGTGGGCAGTGATTCCTTCAACTGTCCGTGCCCAAGGAGCACGGCCGCGAAAACTATCTCGAAGGCAAGGATCGCGACCAGATTGTTCACCGCCACCAGGGCCTGGGTGTACTCGGTGATCGTGCCTTCCGACTCGGTCTCCTTGAGCATCAGAATGGTGGTGGCCGGCGCGGTGGCCAAGGCCAAGGCTCCCAGCAACAGGGCCCCGTCGGCACGAATGCCCCCGGTCATCAGCCCAATGACGATCAAGCCCACACTCACCAGGACGAACGTCATGCCCAGTTCACCCAGCGACAAGCGCAACACGCGGCGCAGAATCCGGCGTGCCCTGGTCAACGGGAAATGGCATCCCAGGTTGAACAGCACCAGGGCGATCGCCAACTTGACCAGTGGCTCGGCTTGCTCGACGTGTTCCTTGGGAATCCACGGACCAAGCAGGACGCCGATCAGCAAATAGGACGTGACCTTCGGCAGCCGCAAGACGTCACCGACCGCACCCGCCAAAAGCGCCGCCGTGATCAACAGCCCGAGCGTCATCGCGACGTCGGTCAACAGTTCTTGTGGAATTGGCCAATGCATCGAACGGTTCCCTTTCAACCGTTCGCCTATTTGGCCATGGAACGAGTCGTGAGTCAAGTTCGCTTTTGTGGGAATTACGGCTGCCCGGATAAGATGCGACCGATTCAAGGCGCATCTCGGGCAACGAACGAGAAGAGAATCCGGAAACCCCGGCCGCGGCGAGTCCTTCTGGCGGGAGGCAAAAAATGCCTGGTTGGGGAGTGAAAAAGCTGCGGGACGGGCGCGCTTGTGGCCGCGGGAGGGGCCTTCACGCCCGATACTCTTCTACCTTTCCCTCGTTAGGCTCGGGGTTTCCGAAATGCTCGTTCGTGTGACGCCAGACTTTTCGTCCGGCGTCCGGTTCGTTCCGTCTTCCCTTGATACGATGATCAGCTTGTGTTGGTTCGCAAAATCCACTAAATCGGGTTCGTCCAGCACGATCGTCTTCCGGGCCTCGACGGCCAGGACTCGACCGCCGGCCTCGACCAAGGTTTGCAGCGTGCGGCGTCCGATCGTCGGCACGTCGAACCGCATATCCTGCTGAGGCTTGGCTACCTTCACCACTGTGAACCCACCCGCCCGGCACAGTCGCCCGGCACGGCGGATACACTCGTCGGTCCCCTCGATGGCTTCCAGCGCCATGACGGCCTGATCTTTCACGGCCACGCTTTGCCCGATGTCGAGCCGGCCCAATTCCTTGGCCATGGCCCAGCCGAACTCGATGTCCTTCTGTTGTCGCGGCGAGGGGCCACGGCGCGTGAGTTGGCCTTGGCGGATCAGCAAATCCGGCGCGTAATCGGTGGCCGGAGCAAAACGGATCCCCTCGGATGCAAACTCGTCGATGATCGCTCCCAGCAGCGTGTCATCCTTGAGATCCTTGCGCCGGGTCCAAAAATGGGGTACGAACATGCGAATCGTACGCCAGTCGGGCAGGTGCCGGATCCAGCCACCCGGCTGAAACAGGCCCACCTTGTTGTACTTGCCGGCCATGGTGGCCTCGGTGATCCCGTGCCGCTTGAAGTAACGGATGGCCGCCCCGAACTTGGCCACACCGCTGAGTTGGAAATCGACGCACAGTTCGGCCAACTTCGGATCGGCATGACCGATCACGCCCAGGCAATAGACTTCGCACCCTTGTTGCCGCAGTGCCTTGGCGACGTGCAACGGAAAGTCACCCCAACCGGCGATCAGCCCCACACGGCGTGGTCGATCTTCGGTCGAATTGACCGGTCCCGGCGCGTGGGCATGACTTTCGTCGATTCGCGATGTCTTTTGCGGTGTGTCGGCCACGGCGATTGTTCCTCTCGTTCCCACGCTCTGCGTGGGAACGCCATGCCACGACGCTCCGCGTCGATGAAGCGGAACTTACTTTAGCGCAATGGGCTGCGTCGAAGCGGGGCCGCGGAGCGGCCATTCAGTCCGTTCCCACGCAGAGCGTGGGAACGAGATTGTCGTTAAGAGTTGGACGAATACTTACCACGCAAGCGTTGAAAGTTATGGCTTATTCAAGGGGAATGTTGCCTCAAGCGGCGGCGCGACCGTCCGATTCGTCGTCGGTCGCTTCGACCAGCTTGTTGACCACGGCTTGGAGCGTTTTCATTTGGCGTCGCATCTCGGGCAGCTTGCTGAGCACGGCCTGCTTGATCTTCTGTTCTCGTTCGGGTGTGGCGGGGATCCCGATCATTCGGGCGGCGTCGGGTACGTCGTTGGTGATGCCGGCCATGGCGCCGAGGACCGCGCCACGACCGATGTGCACGTGATCGCGAACCCCGACCTGCCCGGCCATCACCACGTAGTCACCGGTCGTCGTGCTGCCGGCAATCCCGACCTGCGAGCAGATCATGTTGTGGCGTCCGAGGCGGCAGTTGTGGGCGATCATCACTTGGTCGTCGATCTTGGTCCCCTCGCCGATCGTGGTCGGGCCGTAGGTGCCGCGGTCGATCGTCGTGCTGGCGCCGACTTCTACGTCGGCCCCCAACACCACGTTACCTAGTTGGGCCGAAAGTTGATGCCGCCCGTCGACCAGATCGTACCCGAACCCAAAAGCCCCCAGGACGGCCCCGCCGTGGAGGATGCATCGGGGACCGACGACCGTGTCCTCATACAGGACGACGTTGGGGAAGATGGTCACGTTCTCGCCGATCCGGCAACCGGCCATAATATGTACGCCCGAGTGGATCGTCGAGCCGGCGCCGATCACCACGTCTCGATCGACGGTCGCACCGGGATAGACGTCGACGTCATCGCCCAGCTTGGCTTCGGGGCTGACCACGGCCAAGGGGCTGATGCCCACCGGCTTGCGTTGCCTCGGAGGCCGGAAATGGGTCACGATGGTTGCAAAGGCCTGGTGGATGTCGTCGACCTGGATGACCGGCAGATTCTCCGGCTCGAACGATCTCGGCGCCAGCACGGCCGCCGCCGGACAGTCGGCCAGATTTTGATTTCTTTCATCCCCGTCGACCAGCGTGATTTCGCCAGGCCGAACGTCGCGCAGGGTAGCCGCGCCGCTGACCAGCAGCGTCTCGTCTCCGATCAATCGCCCTTCGACCAGTTCCGCCAGTTCCGCGAGAGTGGCTTGCATAGTTTGGATTCCTTTGAAGCGGCACAATCCGTGCACCCCCCTGCGAGAAGGGGGCGAGAATAGAAGCACCGCAATTTAGCGAAAGACGACCGACCGTACAAGAGCAGTCGGCACGCGAGAATGTTTCTCCTCGAAAAGCCGGCCGACCCCCTCGGCGGGATCCCCCGGACGCAGTCCGGGGGCTTTGACATGGGGATTCCACCTCGAGCAATTCCCGGACCGGCTCATTTAGCTTCGATCCACTTGCTTGAGCTTGCGGATCTGCCTGAGGAATTCGTCGATCGAGGGACATCGCTTGGCGACGTCCGGCTCGAGGCAGGCGTGAATGGCCTCGGCCAGGACCGGGTTGATATCGGGGCGGTACTTGCGGATGTCCTCCGGCGGCGAGTCGTGTTTCATGGCCGCCATCCCGGTCACTCCGTGCGGCCAAGGCAATTGGAGAGTGCATATCTCGAAGGCCGTCACCCCAAAGGCGAACACGTCGAGCCGTTGATCCGTATTGCGGCGTCGGACCAACTCGGGTGCCATGTAGTTGGGCGTACCGGTCCGGTTGCCAGGCCGCATGAACGGCCCCGTGGCGGGAACGGTCAGGCCGAAGTCGATCAGCTTCAGGTTCTCGGCGTCGCCGGTGAGGATCAGGTTTCGCGGGCAGACGTCCCGATGGATGAACCCGGCGGCATGCACGGCGGCCAAGGCTTCGGCCGTCTGGCGGATGAACTTTACCTGGCGGCCTTCAAGGATCTTTTCTTCGCCCAACAAGAGCGAGTTCATCCCGGCCCCCTCGATGAACTCCATCACCAGATACTGTTCGCCGTTGGTGGTCAGCCCCTGTTCGTAGGTCTCCACGATGTTGGGGTGTTTGAGTTGGACGGCGATTTCCCCTTCGCTCGGCTTGTCGAGTCCCTTGAAGCGGTTCTCGAAGAAGGCGGACTTTTTCGGATCCAGCAGTTTCAGCCCCACGATCTTCGAGTTCTTCAAGTCCCGGGCCATATAGAAACTGGACATCGTGCCCGAGATGGCCTCGCGCAACAGCGCGAACCGCGAGGGCACGTGCAACCGGCGGGCGGGCATCAGGGATTTGAAACGATCCAACAAGGCCATGGTCGAATGCCCGGGGACGGCGGCTTAGGTACGCGAGAGATCGACTCACCTCCTACAAGAAGATCAACACTTCCCAAGTCTAGCCCACCGGGCCGCGTTTCTCAAGCAAGCCCCCGCCAGCCAAGCCCCGGAGACCTATTTCTCGCAGTAGTCGATGGTCCGGGCCAGTTCGCTTTGTAGATCCTGTCGGCGGACGATGCGGTCTATGAACCCGTGTTCCAGGAGAAACTCGCTGGTCTGGAAGCCCTTGGGAAGTTCGATGCGAATCGTGGCTTTGATGGTTCTCGGACCGGCGAAACCGATCAGGGCCTTGGGCTCGGCGAACACGACGTCGCCCAGCGAGGCGAAGCTGGCGGCCACGCCGCCCATGGTCGGGTTGGTCAGCACCGAAATGAACAGTCCGCCGGCCTGGTCGAAGCGAGCCAAGGCGGCCGACACCTTGGCCATTTGCATCAACGAGAACATGCCTTCGTGCATTCGAGCCCCGCCGCCGGAGCCGGAGATGATAATCAGCGGCAAGTTCCCTTCGGTCGCCCGTTCGATGGTTCGAGTGAGTTTCTCACCCACCACCGAGCCCATGCTTCCCATGATGAAGGCGGAATCGGTCACGCCGAAGGCCACCCGCCGGGCACGGATCATACCGGTACCGACCACGGCCGCGTCGTTCAGCCCGGTTCGCTGCTGCTCCTCGACGAGGCGATCCTTGTAAGGCCTTTTGTCGACGAAATTCAGAGGATCGGCCGGCATCAGGTCGGCGTCCCACTCCTCGAACGTCCCTTCGTCGAGGATCTGGCGGATCCGCTCTCGGGCGGAGACGTACCAATGGTAGTCGCACTCGGGACAAACGCCCAACCGTTTCTCCGCTTCCTTGCGAAAGATGGTGGCCTGGCATCCGGGACACCGCTTCCAGAGTCCTTCCGGCACACCCCGCTTGGGATGCTTCAGCGGCTGTTTCAAACCATTCGGTTCAGAACTGGTAGCCATGGGAGTTGGGATATCGGGTTGGGGGTTGGTGAACTGTGCCGCGCTAGGTGCTAATTCCCGTTTGCCAACACTTCTTCAAGCTCGACCGAGAGAACTTCCCAGCGACCGTTTCCGTTGGTCAGTTTCCAGAGGTCACCCAGTTCGTCGTGCTTAAGGAAGCGTCGCACCAGGCTGGCCAGCGGTTCGGGTACGACCAGCCCGATGACGCCTTCCTTGTGGCGCTTGGCCAATTTGGTGACCGCGGCATGAACGCGCTGGTCGGCCTCGGCGAGCATTTCGCCCTCCGGCGGACACACATTCTCGGGCTGTTCCTGCCACTGCTTATAAACTTTCGGTTGCTTTTGACGCACGTCCTCGACCAGCATTCCCTGCCAGAGGCCGTGATCGAGGTTTTGCATCTTTTCCAACTTCTTGAACTTTGCCCCCAATCCCTTGGCGATGGCTTTGGCCGTCTGCTGAGACGGCTGGCACGGGGGAGCATAAACGGTTTCGATCTCCAAGGCGGCCAGTTCCTCGATCACCTTGGCCACTTCACTGGTGCCCCTTTCGTTCAGCGGAACGTCCAGCGCGCCTTGGATGCGTTGTTGTTGATCGTAGTCGGTCGATCCGGGTCGGATGAGTACAATTCGAAGCATGATTAAACCCGTACGTCTTTCGTTGATTTGGCTAGACCGGTCAACTGGGCGATCCGGTCGGTATAGTTGTCTTCTGCAAACAGCGCGGTTCCGGTGACGAACAGGTCGGCCCCGGCCGCGGCACAATCTCCAATGGTCTCCGAGTTGATCCCCCCGTCGACCGACAGCAGCAGTTCCGGCCCCGCCAGGGTGCGAAGCCGTCGTAGTTTCTCCATGGCGACCGGATCGAACTCTTGGCCGCCGAATCCCGGCATCACGCTCATCACCAACACCAGATCGCACAGATCCAGACACGACTCGATCTGCGCCACCGGCGTAGGTGGATTCAAGGTAATTCCCGCGCCGGCCCCGGTGGCTCGGATCTGCCCGAGCAGTTCTCGCGGTTGATCGGTCGTCTCGATGTGGAACGTGATCAAATCCGCGCCGGCGTCGCGAAACAAAGGTGCGTAGCGAGCCGGGTCGGAAATCATCAGATGCACGTCCAACGGCAAGGCGGTGGTCCGGCGCACGGCCTCGACCACCGGCAGGCCGAAACTGATGTTCGGTACGAAATGGCCGTCCATGATATCCAGGTGCAGAATCTTAGCCCCGCCTTCTTCGACGCGCCGGATTTCCGACTCGAGGTTGGCGAAATCGCACGCCAACAGCGACGGCCCGATCAAAGGCGTCGACGCACGTAATTCGGCAAGTAATTCCCTAATGGACATACGGAAAGCGCTCAAATGAGGCACGAAAGATAAATGGCGGCCAAACTAGTAGACTAGTAGAGGTGTTGCGATAGATGCCCAGGCGGGTTTTTCCCGTCTGCTCACATGGTTACCTTGCGATCGGAGTCTTTCGATCCGATCGCGAACCGCCTCGAAACTAAGAGTGACAAATCGTGTCGACTTCATTTGCCGGGGGTCAAGCGTCCCCGGCCGCCGCTTCAAAGGTCTTATTCTACCAACGGTTGGCCCACGCGTCAGCACTACTTTCGGGGGGATTTCGCAAGTCGTGTCCTGGCAACGAGTTGGGTCACCCGAAAGCCCCTTTTTTTCCAATCTCGTTCCCACGCTCTGCGTGGGAACGAACTGTATGGCCGCTCTGCGGCCCCGCGTCGCCGCAACTCATTGCGACGAAGTGAGTTCCAGTTCAGCGACGCGGAGCGTCTTGGCATCGCGTTCCCACGCAGAGCGTGGGAACGAGAGGTACTGCTTACTGCCTACTCTACTTATGCTCCAGGTCCTCGGTCCGTGGCAGGTCGTCGAGTTTTTCCAGACCGAAGAGTTTCAGGAATCGGTCGGTCGTGAAGTAACTGGCCGTGCGTCGTTTGGGATGCCGCCGCTCGATGCGCAACAATCCCCGGCGGACCAATTGCGACAGCACGTGGTTGCACGGCCGACCTCGCAGACGGTTAATCTGTTCGGTGGTCAGCGGTTGCTCGTAGGCGACGATTGCCAAAGTGTCGACGGCCGCTTGCGAGAGCCGGGCCTCCCGAACCCGGCCATAGAAACGACTCCGCACTTTCTGGAACGTCTCGCGCAGCATGAAGCGATAGCCACTGCCGAGGTGTTCGATCCGATAAGGACAAGCGTCGGCCGTGTAACGCCGGTTGAGTTCTTCCACCAGCCGGGGAATCTCCTCCGGTTCGACTCCTCGCATGCGCTCGGCCGCGCCGGCAGGCGAAAGCGGCTTGTTGCTCGGATCACCCACGAACAGCATCGCCTCGAGAATCGACAGCGGACTGATCTCGCAGGGATCGTCCTCCACGACCGGCTCGGACTGCACTTCGGGCTCATCCGATTCAGGCGACTCGACGGCCGCTTCTTCCACCGGCGGAGCGTCTTCGAGTTTTGGGTCAACCCCCATCGCTTGGGCGAACGCTTCGGTCAATTCATTCAGCGAGACCGGCTCTTGCGACGGCTGTTCGGGATGTGGGTTGGGCGTTTGGGACATGGTTCCGGGGAGTTGTAAGTTATGAGTTGTAAGTTATGAGTTTCTTGGGATTACATATACTGGTTCGAGTAACGGCATAGTTTCGCCGCGAGGCACTCACAACTCACTACTCATAACTAAGAACTAAGCTCGCTTGGCCACTTCGGCCTTCATGAACTTCAGGCCGTCGGTCGCCAATTGGATTTCGCTGTCGTACATCCGTCGCCAGATCTTGGTGGCCGCGACCAGCTTTTCCAACGCTAGGCCGAACGCTTCGATCACGAGAATGCCGTCATAGCCGACCTCTTTGAGCGTGTCGAAGTTCGCGTCCCAGCGGACGTTGCCTTGGCCGGGCGTGCTGCGATCGTTTTCGGAAATGTGCACGTGCACCAAATGGTCCTTCAATGTGCGGATGGCCTCAGGCACACTCTTCTCTTCGATATGGGCATGGAACGTGTCGTACATCATCTTACAGCGGGGATGGCCGACCTCGTCGCAGAATCGGGCTCCGTCGGCCGCCGTGTTGAGGAAATAGCACTCGAAGCGGTTGAGATACTCGACACCCAGCGTCACGCCCACCGTCTCGGCATGTTCGGCCACTTCTCGCATACTTTCCACACCCCACTTCCATTCGTCGTCGGTGGGCCCCTTGCCGCTGAAATGGCCCAAGGCCGAATGGAACGGGCCGGCCATCACCTCGCACCCGGCCGCCGCACAACAGTCCAAGGTCAGCTTGTTCCCGTCGATCCCCTTGCGTCGCACGGCCTTGTCGGGGCTGATCTGGTTCTCGTCAGGTCCCCGGACCGAAGTGCCGGTGCGCGAGAGGCCCAACTCGTCGAACCGCTTACCCCATTTCGCATAGTTGTCCAAGTCGTTGTCGAATACGGGAACCTCGATGGCGTCGTAGCCGATCTCCTTCAACTGATCCAACAGTGGCAGCATCTCGTCGGTCAACGTGTCGGTCCACATCAGCAGGTTCATGCCAAAACGCATCGGTTCTCTCCTTCGGCGGTGGGTTATGTTCTTTGAGTGGGAATGCCTTCCAATAATTCATTTTTTCGGGCGGCCACCAGCGGCCGGACCTCGGCCAATAGGCGGCCGAAACTCTCGGGCAACGGGTCGAGCCGCACCCGACGCATCACCTGACTGAGCCGATGCAACAGTTTCGCATCTTCGAAGTAATCCCACAAGATCTTCTCGCGGCAGAATCCACGAATCATGGGCGAGAGCCGCTCCGTCGGTCGGGGGGCCATCCGATTGACCGCCGCCTCGACCCGCTGGGGATCGACCCGGGCGAGCGTTTCGTAAAGGGCCTCGAGCCGAGCCGGGTTCTCGGCCGCCAGCGTGGCGTCCAGCAGGACTTCGGCCAGCAGATGACCCAGGAAAGCAGGCCGTAACCCCGTCTCGCCGTCGAGGGCGTCGCGTGCCATGGCCGTCAGTTGCAGGCATAATTCGGCAAACGCCCGCGACCCGTGAAATAGGGCGTCGTCGCGAATATGCTGCAAAATCCCTCCCGCCACCGCAGCCACAATCCGGTCGCGGTCCTCCACGAAAGGCGCCGCATGTTTCGACCGCACCCGGACTTTCCGATCGGCGACGGTCAACCAGTCGGGCACACACGATCCGGCGGCGAAGTAGGGCTCGTCAAGGAAGGGCATCGCGTGGGCGAGATAGTTCATGCACCCATGATACATGCAACTCGTGCCCACGCACAGCACCGAAGTGCCCGAGCCTCAGTAGGCTTCCTGAAGAGGCGGCTGGACCGTACAATGGTGCAGTGCAAGGCGGTCCATTCCAGGAACCGCATCATACCGGATCGACTGGTCATTGAGGAGAGGACGGCCCATGAGTGGATCTTCACCCTTTCGACAGCAGCCGACAGCCTATCCGCAACGCGCCGCCGGGCCGTTTGCCAATCTGGGCGACTATATCAACCGCGGGTTCCAGGCCTACACCCAGCGATGGCAGGATTGGCTGGCGCCGATGTTGGTCGCCGGCGCGATTGGCGTGGCGTCTTATATGTGCCTGTTCATACCTTTCCTGATCGTGGCCGGCCCCTTGGGCTGTGGGTTGCATGCCTGCGGACTCTGCTCGCTGCGGGGGCAACAATTCCGTTGCGCAACGCTCTGGCAGGGATGGGATGTGACCGGCAGCGCGATCGTCGCGTATATCGCCAAGACGGTGCTGATGCTGCTGCCGATGTTGTTGGGCTACGGGCTGTTCTTCGGCGGCGGGTTTTTTCTGCTCGGTATGGCCGGCGGTCTCGGTCCGACGCCCGCTGCACCCGATGCCGATGTGGCCTTGGGTGTGCTGATAATGGTGGGCTTTGGGGGACTTTGCATGCTGGCATTCTTGGGCGGCATGGTCTGCATTTGGTGGCTGGGTGTTCGCACCATGTTCGTGTTGCCGTTGATCGTCGACCGACGTCTCGATTTCCTTACGGCTTGGGGAATGAGTTGGGAGGCGACCCGGCATGGCTTTTGGGAATTGCTGGTGCTGCAGTTTCTAGCCAGCCTGCTCGGCACGATCGGCATTTACGCCTGCTACGTCGGCGTAATCTTCTCGCTACCGCTTCTGTTTCTGATGGTCGGCGCCGCCTACGAACATCGCTTTGCCTACGACGTAGAAGTCGTTGGCGATCCGGCAGCGAAGTAGGGATCGTCAAGGAAGGTCATCGCGTGGGCGAGATAGTTCACTTTCGTCTCACAAAGCTACGCCGTGTGGCACGCCCTGAGGAACGAAGGGCGTGACTGGGTCGTTCATCACCACGCCCATCGCTGCGCTCTGGGCGTGCCACACAGCGTTTTTCTGGGCGTGCCACACGGGCAGATATTATCCCGGGATCTCCACCCACTGCCCTTGCTTCGCACTATCGAGCACGGCGTCGCAGACCTTTTGGGTCCGCAGGGCCGCCTTCATGTCGGGCTGGAACGGTTCGCCGCCTTCGAGACTGGCCAGGAAATCGGCGAAGCTGTTGGTGAACGTGTGCTCGTAGCCGATCGTGCAGCCGGGTACCCACCAGTTCTTCATGTAGGGGTGCTCGAAGTTGGTCACGTGGATCCGCTGCCAGCCGGTCAGGTGATCTTCGATCTTCTGGCCGCTGACCGGGTCGGCGTACTTGAAATACTGCAAGATGTGCGGGTCTTCCAGGTCGAAGAAGAGGGACCCGTTCTCGCCGTTGATCTCCATCGTGCTGTAGTTCTTCCGGCCGCGGGCGTAACGCGTGCTCTCGAACGTGCCGATCGAGCCGTTCTCGAAGACGGCCAGGAACATGCAGGCGTCGTCGATGTCGACCTTCTCGACCTTGCCCGTGTCGGCGTGCTTCCGCTCCTTGATGAACGTTTCGGCATGGGCGGTCACCTTCTGGATCGGGCCGTTGAGCCACTCAGCCGTATCGATCGAATGGGCCAACAGGTCGCCGGTCACCCCGGAGCCGGCCACCTTCGAGTCGAGCCGCCACAGGGCCATACCGCCTTGCGGGACGTCGGCGCCGATCGTGTAGTCCTGGTTGTAGGTCGCCCGATAGTGGAACGGACGCCCCACGCGGTCTTCCTCGATGATCTGCTTGAACAGGGCAATGGCCGGCACGCGACGGTAGTTGAACGAGACCATGTTGGCCACGCCCGCCTTCTCGACGGCCGCGACCATGGCTTCGGCCTCGGCCACGTTCATCGCCAGCGGCTTCTCGCAGATGATCATCTTACCCGCCTCGGCCGCGGCGAGCACCACGTCGTGGTGCATGAAGTTCGGCACGCAGACGTCGATCAGATCGATATCGTCCCGCTCGACGATCTTCCGCCAATCGGTCTCGATCGACTCATAGTTCCACCGCCCGGCAAACTGCTCGAGCTTCTCGCGATCCTCCTCCCGCCCATAACAGGCCTTCAGCACAGGCTGATGCTCGCGATCGAAAAAGTGGTTCACTTGCAAATAAGCATTAGAATGAGCCCGGCCCATAAAGCCGCAGCCGAGTACGCCGATGTTGAGGGTTTTCGTCATGGGTCTTCCTTTTTGCTTCTAAAAGACTTTGCAGAATGTTAAACCATATTCAAGAACGTTCAGCAAATGGTTGTTTGCTATAGTTTGTTTTAACCACGGATAACACTGATGACACGGATGTTTTGGAAGGATGTTATGCGTGTTTAGTCAGCAATCTGTATGAGTTGGGCCAAATGTACGATGTTTTTCTCAAACTATCCGAGTTATCCGTGTAATCCGTGGTTGAATATCAAATCACCTAATAACCCGTTTCCACTCCAACTTCGCACGCTTGAAATTCAGTAGGAGGGCAAGGTTTAGGCCTGTGATGTTCAGATAGCCCAGCATTTGCGCAAGGTGATTATCGTTGAACGCCGAAACGACCTTGGGATCGGCAATGACCAGACCGTCTACGATCATGTCCGGAATAAGCGTACCAATGAGCTGCCCGCGATAATGCACCGGAAACTGTCTCTGCTGCTCGACTGTATGACCCTGTTCTTGGAGTTCGATGACCATCGCATTCTCATACAGCTTTTCATCCAGGCCGGGTCTCAACTCATTCAGCACGGTCATGGCGATGCCGATGATCTTCCCACTCAACTCCTTGTGAATCAAGTTCTCGGTCATTGTATTAACCACGGATTACACGGATAACTCGGATAGTTTGAGAGAAACATCATATAGCCGAACTCATATCATATTGTTGAGTGCGCACGCACAACATTCTTCCAAAACATCCGTGCTATCAGTGTTATCCGTGGTTATTCCTCCCATCCATGCTGATCCCTTACCGCAATCATCGCCGTCAGTATATCATCCCACGTCTTCGGCTCCATCATCACGGCGTTGGCGAACATGCAGCCGTCCCAACAGAGATGGGGGATGTTCTTGGTGACTTCGGCGTTCTCGCGGAGCCAGTAGCCGGCGTGGCGGGGGATGTCTAGCTTGCCGTTGGGGTCGGTGGCCAGGCAGTGGCGGCCCGTCTTGTCGTGCGAGCCGCTGCCGTGGACCGTGCCGTCGTTCTGGGCTACGTGCAATTCGATCGTCCAGGGGCGCAAGGCGTCGGTCAACTGCGTGTAGGCCGCGTCGAATTGCTCTTGATCGCTGAAGTCGAAGTTGGCCGGCAGGATCGCGTCTTCCGGGGCGTTGTAGCCTAGCAGGTACAACAGCGTGTGCGACATGTCGGCCTGGAACCCGAGCGTGTCGGGCCGGTCGACCATCTCGAGCAGTTGGATCATCCGTTTCCAACTGTGCATACCGCCCCAACAGATCTCGCCCTCGGCGGCCAGCTTCTCGCCGTGATCCTCGGCCACGAGACACGCCTCGCGGAACGTGTCGGCGATCTTCTTCATGTTGCCCTCGGGGTCTTCGGCCCAAGGCTCGACGCCGATGCCCGTGTCGAACCGCACATTGCCATGCGGCCGGACCCCGGCTTCGCGCAGTGTCTTAGCCACCTGACACGCCTTGCGAACCTGACCGACGAAGGCCTTCTTGTCCTGGGGCGTCCCGATCGGCGACCCGCCGCCGGTGCCCTCGTAGATCGGCGCCACGACCGTGCCAACCGCCAGCTTGCGTGCCTGGGCTTTCTCGGCCAGGCTGCGGATCTCCTCGTTGCCGCCGTCGATGTTGAAATGCGGATCGTAGAGGAAGATGTCGAACCCGTCGAACTTGATCCCGTCGACCTCGGCCGCGGCCGTCATGTCGAGCATCGTATCCAAATCGATAGGCGGCTCCGCGCCCTCGCCCTTCCCCACCAAACCCGGCCAGGCCGCGTTATGGAGCTTGGGACAGTTGTGGGG
>SDBV01008303.1_pt1 | contig 14048 bp, 26 predicted proteins | sample 2277081 | NCBI WGS metagenome assembly SDBV01 (sample SAMN10402039, study PRJNA504765) | marine sediment metagenome | isolation source: marine sediment core GS10_PC15, 223 cmbsf | place: Arctic Ocean: Southern Knipovich Ridge | collected 2010
AATCGGAATGTCATACCCGACACGTACAATGATGCTGATAACGTAAACCTCAGTAAGCGCCATAAGTAGACTAGTAGGCAAAACAGGCCAGTAATGATCGAACGCCACATTACGCTGCTGCCATGCCTTCAAGAAAACGAAGGCAAACATAGCAAGGCCAGCATATAGAATCTCCATAAATCATACCATTTAGGTAATTTAAAGATGGCAGCACCCTTTCGGTCCTGCCTTCGAGTTTCCACGGCTCCACCGGTTGGTTACGGGGCTACCGCTGCGAGTCTAGGGCCATACACTACCATCTTTAAAATACCTACCTCTGGTGAGGCGGCACCCAGATCTCGTCAGGTTTGCGGCGCAAGTAAACCAGCCGCATGTTTTCTAGTGCCGCCTCTTCCGCGCCGAGACCTTTGTACAACAGGTCGTCGCTCTTAGCTATAGTTTCGTAGTAGACAGCTATAATAGCATCCCACATCTCTTCCTCGGTCTTGCACGACTTGATAAGCGGCTTAGCTTTCTTTATGCCGACCTTGTAAGCGCCCGCGATGTTATCCGTAGGATCACCAGTGATACACTGCACGTACAGCCGCTCCAATCCCTCTCGCTCGCTAATCTTCTTGAATCCTTTGTTCGGATTCAAGTGCCAGCCAGGAACTTGCAGCATATCTTTATCTACCGCGACGATGATGCTCTTGCCCGCGTTATGCGTCTGTCTAATTGACATCTCGTCGTCAGTCTCTTGTCCGTGGACAACTTCTGCGTGCCACACGTCTAATAAGTACTGTCTAATAGCGTTGTATTTCAACGGTTTAGACGCAGAACTTCGGTTACCTTTATACGGCCTGATTGTCGCTATACGATTACGAAAGTTACCGTCGCCGTCCATCAGTAAGACGGGTTGCACTTCCTCGTGGAACTTCGCTTCGATCTTCTCGACGTTATTTTCGATCATGTTCTTAGCCGAGTGGAAGAAGTGTGAGTCGGGGTCTAACGCGATGCGCGAGTAAATTGGGGCATTATCTTCTCCTGCTTTACAAGGCAACGCATCTACCCTGAGCTGTGTCAGGGTATCGAACTCTTGTTCTTGGTGGATGGCAGGACAAACGTACTTGTTCTTCTGCCCTGCAAAGCCTGCGGCATAAAGTATCCAGTCGCCATCTATATAAGCGGTAATCATACTACACCTCTTCCTAGGCACGTTAGACAGCCACTACCTACTGACTTGGTAACGTGCCGGGTACGCTTGCGCCCGGCCTCGTCTACGTACGCGACTTGCTTTATGATAGGACGCCCGCCGAAGTCGTGTCCTGAGCCTTTGCAATCTTTGCAGATCATGTTGTATGCACCACTTCAGGCTTAAGACGCGCCTCGCAGCGCGCCGTTACCGCAATGCCTTCCCACTTGGTGGTATCCTTAACCAACTGCTCGCAGGCTTTCCGCGAGGAAACTACAACTTCCTGCAACATAGGTGGCACGTCAGGTTCCATCGACGTGAAAATTATCAAAATAGTCTCTAACATATTAGCCTCCGCCAACTTTTAGGTTTTTCAGTTTTTGAACTCGTTGATCCTTCGTCTAAGTACTCTAGCGTATCCTTGCATGTGTGTAAGTTGCATGGCTAGGGCAATGCGATCAAACGCCGGAAGTGCTTCGTAGGCATCACTCTCAATAAAGTCATAAAGTTTCTGCCCTCGACCGCCCACTTCTTTCTGCTCCTCAATAACTCTCTCTTGCCAATCTTTCATGATCTCTCTCCAGTGTTAAAATGAGTGGGACGGGGAATGCCGGTTTGCTCGCTACTTCCGCAACCCTATTTTGGGCACCAGCACTATATGCCCGCCCCACTCTAGGGGCAATCTACCAGTCGTCGTCGGCCTCAGGCTCAGGCTTCTCGTCCCACTCGTCGTTCTTCTCTGCCTTCGTTTCTTCAGACTCGACAAGTTCCGGTGCTTGGGGGTTAGTGGCCTGCTCTACAAAGCGTCCGGTAGCCTCTATCACGAGCGTAGACACAAACTCTTCCCGGTCGGACGCCTTCGGCAGTTTGATTGCCTCGACGCTTAGCAGCAGAGTGACGTAACGTAAGGCCATCTCCTGTGAGTGCTGCATGATGATAGAGGCATTTCTATCGACGCTGCCTGGGCCAGCCGATACTCTGGCGCTTTCTTGCACGCCTTTCGGCCCACCAGCGTCCTCAAGGATCTCTACCTTAGAGATGTTGCCGCGCGTCTCACCCTTGGGGGTGTACGTGATGCCAACAACGTCACCGACGCCGCACTTCGGATCGAACTTCGTGTTGAAGTAAAATCCGTCTTTGTTGTCCAGCATAATATACTTGCTGTCGAACTTACCATCGCCTATCCGGGCGACCTTGCCTTTTGCTCTACTCATTACTTATTTCCTTCCAAATTTTGCCTGTTAACACTTCAGCTACTGTGCCGTCTGATACGCTGAAGTACTTTGCGATATTCTTTTGTAGAAAGGCGCTGTCCACACGGTGAATATCGCGTATACGTGAGGCTGCCTCTTGTGATAATTTATTGCTCCGACGGTTATGCTTTTGGTCAGCGAGCGGAATCCAACTGCAATTATGCGGGTAATACCCGTCAGCATTATTTTTACGTTCTATGGAATAGCCGGCGGGACACTCCCCCATATCGTCTAAAAAGCAGGCAAAAGCCTCCCACCGGGAGTACACCTTAATGCCTCGCCCGCCATATCTGGGATAATCTTTGTCTCGTGGGTTTAGGCAACGCATACGCATGCCGTTCCAGATGCTATAAGTTCTTGTAGGCGGCGTACTATGCCCGTGTGGCAGCGTCGTCATACGTATACTCCTTTCCCTCATTCCAGAAATCTCCAATGACCATCTCCACACCCAATCCTACATCAAATTCTAAGCCATAGAATAAACTCAAATGCTCGTAGACAGCAGTCGTAAATGCCCACTCTGCTGCTAATCTGAAATGACCCATATCATATGCCGTGTCGCGCACGTAGCAAATCACACTATCATGGACCGTGTTGACAAACTTAACGTCTACCTTGCGCACCTTACACTTTCTGTATAGAGCCACGATAGCTATAGGCACGATCTCTGCTGTCGCCAGATTCTGCACCGGGTAGTTACATACCTGCGGCGCGACCGGCTTGTGCGTACGCTTGTCCATTACCATTCCGTTCGGCTTAGTGTAGGTGTCCCACCGGAAGCGCATCCCCCAGGGTGTAGCCAGTTCCCCCTCGCGCATAACCTCGCCGAGCCAGTCCTCTTGCGTTGCCGCTAGCGCTGAGTAGCGTGCAGCAAACTCTGCGTAGTAGGCTTCCTCGCCGGGAGTGCCACGCTTGCCACCATAGAGCGGCTTGAACGTGTGCGGCTTTGCCTCTTGCCGCGCCCGCTTCGCGTGCAGCATGCCGCTTCGGTAATTAGTTAGCAGCAACTTATAGTCCATGCCGTTAATCTTAGACGCGCTGAATATGTGCGCGTCGAAGTCTGGGTCAGCTATGTCCTCGCGCGCCTGCGGATCGTCTCCGCAGAATGCCGCTACTCGAAACTCTAGCTGCATGGCGTCTACCTCTATGATTTTGTAACCCTCGGGTGCTTTGAAGCACCGTTTGAAAGCGCGCGGCATGTTCTGGAACTGCACGGACTTCTTATCTCCGTCTAACATCTCGAACGCCAGCGGCATCCCGGAGGACGTTAGACGGTGAGTTGCGGCTACGACTTGATTAAATTGCGCGTGGAATAGACCTCCGTATTCTTTGCAAACCCCTTGAAAAAACACGAGATTCTTAGACAGAGCAGCGCGAACTTTAGACGCTGACACGCTCAGTTCAATAAACTTTTTCTGCTTGTCTGTAGTCGCCTGTGTCGCCAGCCATATTAGAGTGTCTTTATCCGTTTTCGGTCTGCCTTTCGGGAACTGCTTGGACGGTTTATTCCTAAGAGGCTTATTATTCCTTCCGCGTTTTTCAGGGAATTTCAGTTTTTCATATAGGAAATGCGCCTTTTGATCCGGGGAGTTCATGTTGATGCCGCCGGTAAGTTTTGCTAGATGTTCCTGCAACAGCCCGTCCTTTATAGCATGGCGCGTATACTCTACCTCGACTCGGCCCGCGTCTAACAGCATCCCCGCGGCCTCGATGTGCGTTAGCACGACAGCAAAATCACAGCGATTGCGATATAGGTGTATCTGCTTGCGCTCCTCCAGCTTGCCAAATAGCTTACAGTGTAGCTCATACGTAGTGCGCACGTCGCGCATACACCTATCTGCTAAACGCTTCTGGGGCATCTCGCTAGGGCATACTCCTGATTTCATTAGGCTGTCTATTAGCGGGTCTTTCACGTCGAACCCGTACCTCTCGCAGACCGCACCCAAATTCATAAACTTGCGCTCGTTGCTTATGATGACCTTCTCACTTAACATGGGATCATGCCAATGTTTCGTGTCTATATCAAAGCCGCACCTCTTGAACCAGTGCATCTCAAACTTGCAGTTGTAGGCGCAGATAGTCTCGTGTCTGTCTACGGCCTTCCAGAAGGGCGCGGCATCCATAATGTCACCCACGTATGAACTTACAGGTCCATCGTCCTCTTTCCACGCAACCATAATTATTCGGTTGCGCTTGTCTAGCGCAGATCCGAAGCTGCGGTTAGTCGTCTCGAAATCTACGGTAAGCATTCTTCCGTCCACTGTAGGATCGTAGCGCACCTGTCAAAGTCTAGGCGCTGCCCTTGGGAGTTGCGCTCGACTTGCGTATGTATAGGTGTGTGCTGGTTAGACACAACATAGAATATGGTGCCAGCAATGATCAGCAGGCAGCCTACCAGAAACGCAAGAAACACTTGTTCCATCTTAGTCATATCTCCCTCCACACACTAGTATAGCATGTCTAACCGCCAAGGTCAAACTTACTTGCACATATGTTTATGTGCTGGTACTTTGTGACACTTCAGCTTGCAGCAGCGCAAGATTCTCTATTTCTGTGTCAGCTAGCATGACCTGCTTTGTAAGGCTGTCTACAGCCTTTTGCAATGTATCTCTCTGCTTCTTGACGCGGCCCAACTCCATCTGTGCGCCCTTCAGTAGACGGGCGTTCTCATCCGCAGTCTCAGCCAGCTTTAGCGCTACGTACAGCACGCGAGCCAAGCGCAGTAGGATAGCTGTCTCTTTCGTTACGCCCCATCCTTGGGAGCCTTGCATGAACGCAGCTTCCAGCACGTTCAACGTATCGTCGTCTGAGGCGAAATTATTCTCCTCAGTGACGAGTTTTATTCCGTCTAAGTCGTCTGCCTTAATCATAGCCTCTATCCTCTAATATTATTGAAATCTGCTGTGTGTCAAACCCTTGCGCAACCAGCTTTGCTTTTAGGGTATCTTTTTCGGCCTGTCTAACGTCATCTTCATAGCCGAAAATATCCTGCCAATTAGCCTTTAGCACGGCGTGCGTCACTTGCGTCGGTCTACGTCTGCTGCCTTTTCCACTCACGGTACACCTCCTCGGCGTCTGCAGCTCTGTAGTTTGTATTAGACACTGCCTCTCTAAATCCTGCGATCCATGTAGCTCTGCTCGTTCGGCAATGATACCGACACGCGCCCTCTTTGAGTTCCTGTATCTCGCGCAGTAGCGCGTGGATAGTTTCGTCTTTAAGATGCACCTCTCCCTCTAGCCTGTGGATCTCATTAGTAGCGTACTCACGTATGTCTGTACTCATGTCTGTGCCTTTGCGCTAACCTTGGTTCTGGTGTTATCCATCCACACCGGGAAACTTCCGTGCCTGCTGTTAGCCTTGTTCTTGCAAATAGACAGAATGCGCTTGCCAGAGTGTAGTACTTGCTCGTTTACGCCTATACCCATAAGCAAGTCTGCCGCTCCTGGGATACCTGTATTAGACCACTCCACATCGGTCATAGACAGCACAAGCTTCTGCTCTGCACTCTCTCCGGCCTGAGTAACTGATACCGTCACACACTCAAACTCTATACCTATCTCTCGTATCTGGCGAGCTATCGTGTCTAGCTGTAGCGCTCTGTTTTCGTCTTTACAACGTAAGTTCTTCAACTGATCGACTATCACGTAGTCAGGACGTATACGCGCACACTGGCGACGTATAGTCCTCGCTGACGCTCCAGCCTCGTGCAGTAGGTGAAACCTGCCGTAAGGTTCCTTCGTCATAGCGAACGCGCCGCGCAATGTATCTCTATCTCGCAGGTCGTCTATCTGTATGTTAGACAGCCTAGATATAATCCTCTTAGTAACATCAAATGCAGGTTCCTCATTCGCCGCGTACAGAACCTTGTAGCCTGCCCGCAAAGCGTAGGCGGCAAGGTTCAAAGCAAATAACGTCTTGCCGCTCTCCGGCCTGCCGTAGACAGTCAGGTTATGCCCTCGCAGTAAACCCCCGCCTATATAGTTATTCAAACTAAGCGGCGCAATAGGCAGACGTTGCGCGCTATCTTCTTCAAAGTCGTCAAAAGTTAGACGCTCCTTGACTTCGGCCTGTTCCTCGCTGTCGATAAGCGTACGGTAGACAGCCAGGGCCTGCTCCGTTTCTTCCCCGTGCTGGCCGGTTGCCAACAGAGTTGCCAGTTCGGTAGCGCACTGTGAGAGACGTAAAAGGCGATACTCTTCGAGGACGTTGACGGTAGACACATTCTCTGGAAACCTGTCCACAAAGCCCATAACACTGTCAGCCATACTACCCTTACCGAAGCGCCGCTCCACTTGAGTTCGGAGCGTATCATAGTCAACGTGCTGTAGCTCGGCATCCCTGCCGTACTGCTCCCCAATAGACTGCACAATGCAACGTGCCGCCTCTGGGAAGGCCAGCGGGTCCACGCCAATGAGTACTGCAGTCTCATACGCTTTCCTGCTGCGGTACATCGCAGCTACTAGTAGTGTCTCGTCCACCGAACATTCTCCTAATATCGTCGTCGCTATCCATGTTTTTAATATCTACCGTTAGACAATGAACACCAGCAAAGCTAAGCTGATGTAAGTACCTGTTATATAGGTAAAGAGACTTCTGAAAGGCATCTCTGTCTAACGCTAGATGTACTGGCCTATCGTCAGCTACTGACGCGATCTCTTGCGCCTGCCCGGTCGTCATCGAGGTGCCTAGCAGGGCTACGGCATTAAAGCCGCAGCCCTGTAGGCGACACGCTGATAGCGCGTCCTCGACGATCACGACAGGAGCCGGATTGTTCAGGTCAAACCACCAGTCGAGCCACGGCTGACTGGTAGCCTTGTAAGTGTAGCACCTCTTAGGTGTATCGAACGTGCGTGTAACGTGTCCTCTGATACGACCGTAGGGATCTCGTACAGGCATGACTAATGTCGTGCCCGTACCATCTTCCGTCCATCCGTGAGCCAGCATATGCAGATGACCTAAACCGTAGGTAGAACCCAACTTATGACCCAATACGCGAAGAGGGAATGTCTCATCCCTATAGACAGAACCTGTCTTGACCTTCTTGGTCACAGACTTTACGTCTACGCCGCCGACGAAAGCATACCACCCGCAGGTGGCACGCCAGCAGGACAGCTTGTGTATTAGGCCGTCGTCTAACGGCCTGATAGACAGGCTCTCTTCACGAGTGCTACCACCGTCGCACTTCGGGCATACCTCACGTCCGCGATGGTTACGCAGCGCATCCTGCAGATACTCTGGTAGTCTGTCTACTGTCAGTATGTCAGGCATGTTCGAGCGCCTCCGTGACGCGCAGCTTTATCTTGTATAAAGTCCGCCCCTCGGCCCGCTCCCAGTCGCCGCCGTCTATCCTGTACCAATGCCACATAGGACCATTAGTTTTCATACCAGTTTCGCCCGGCTTGAGCGGCGGGGCGGCGCTTTGTATCTCAATTATCACAATTAAACTCCAGTATGTCAGGCATCAGACCACTCCGGATATATATCCTCAAGAATTTCAATCACTTCCGCTCGGATAGGTGCAGGCTCCATATTTTCAATAGGCCACGGATCACATGCCAGATCATGAGAACCGAAAGCTAAGTGCATTTTACCGTCTAGGCTATGGTGAGTACATAGCCACGTACCAAACCTTGCAGAGCATCCGTAACTTCTGGGTAAACCTTTCTTATTCACATCTAATCCTCACCATTATGAAAGTTCAACGGCTTGTAGTCCGTATCGTCTAACACGTCAGGCTCTAGCAGTCCAATCTCAACCGCAGCCTCTAACGGATCTGACGCGATGTTATCGCGCCAGTCCGGATCGTAAGCATAGAGTTGCTCAAGTAGCGTCGGCACCGACCTCTGCCTCTTCCAGATCCCCTGGACTTAGAGCGATATCCGCCATACACCTGACCATCTTGGCGTGACACGTTGATAAGTTCATTAATGCCATGCGGTTAGCGTGCTTATCTTCCAACAGTACACGCTTAATGCCAGCGTCAAGTTCAGCAGCTATACGATGCCCAACATCCTGCGCCGTTTTAGACACTGTTTTTAGAGCCTCCGGATTAACTTTGGCTGTGAACTCTATAGCAAAGTTGTATGTCGATTCAAGTGTGCCGATGTCCTCCACAGGCATAGTAGCACCCTTCTCTGCCACATGCTGCAGTATAGACATATCCACCACAAGCACTTCCTGCGCACGTCTATCAAGGAAGTGCTTGGCAGCAGGGGGTGCATCAGCATACGCTGCTTGCAGTATTTCCATCGGCAAGGGACGCCGCCTGTCAGCTTCACAGCTTTCCAGAAGCTGCTTCATGTTTGTATATATAGGTTTCTTACTCATGGTCCGTATCTCCTGTCTAACGTGATGTGATACGAGGGGGCCGCTAGCGTGTCGGCTAAGCGGCCCGCGAGTCGTATCGGATAACATGCGGCTAGCAGTGCAGCAACAAAGCAAGCTGCTAGCAGTCCAAATATAATTCGTAACGCTACACGTACGTAACGTCTGAGTAAGACGTTAGGTACGTCTAACTTAACGTACGTAAGGTTTACGTAGGTACTTAACGTACGTAGGTACGTTAAGCTTAGGTTAACACAGTTTTTCAATATGTCAAGCATTATATTTCACCTAGTTGATGTGAGGCCCGGCTTACACGGGCAGGCAGTTAATCAGTACCAGCCATGTTGCTGTCTGCGCTCACATTAATATAGTAGCACGAATATCGTCGGATGTCAAGGGCAGGCGTCTAACGTACTGATAACACAAGGATAATATCAGTAGTTAGACAGCCCACCCATGCCAAATGCGCTACATTTTACGTTGGTTTGAAGCCGCTCGGGCGCGCTGCCATGTCGGCCCACCAAACAGCGCAACCATGTCTAACGGGCGCATTTTATCGCCGCGCCGACATGCCAGGTACTCCGCACGTTTCCAAAAGCCACCAATCTCCGAGTGTCTAAATGCATCCTCGCGATGTGCGTAGTCGTGAGCAATAAGAGCATCGACAGAGTCCGCGTCTGGACCCCGGCCACGAAGGCCGGGTGTCCGTCTGCGGTCTAGCCGCGTGGTAGTATCATGCGTCGTCGGCACTGTCTTTCTCGGCTGCCTCTGCCATAGCAGCCTGAAGATCTTCAACTACAGCCTGATGTGCTGCCTGCAAAAATCCCGCATTCTTTGTGGAGATCAGTTTACACTCCCCGAGCAGACTGATCGTGGACGCCATAGCCTGCGTGACCGCCGCTAAGCTGGCGAGTATTTTCCACAACTCCTCGGTACCTTCCGGAGCATTGGCTGCGCTCTCTTCACCCCACAAAACGTTACCGATCTCTTTATAACGTGCCTGTACCGCATCATAAAATGCGGAGCGCTCTTCTTCTGTTCCTTCCGTCTTATCTTCACTCATGAGATTAAACTCCTGTCTCGGTTATCGACGCCGTAGTGACGCCGTAGGCTTAAGCATACACAACGGTAACCGGGATGTCAAGCACTAATTTCTGCAGGGCAACGTCTATCACGCTGTTTCTGTAAGTCATTGATTTTAACTAGCAGGTCTAATTTGCGCAGTGTAGACAAACTTTCCGAAGCGGCCTAACAAATATGTGTCTATTTATTAGTACGTTAGACAGCTCAGAGAAATAAATCTTGAAGTAATAATAAGTGTTGGTCTAAACTAACCCTAATCCGAGACTACACCCGGCTAATCAAAACACAAGGATAAAACCATGAAATTGTTACGTACAGACTTTCACAAGGATTTAATGCTGGCTGAGCAAGAGACATACGAACAAGGTCAATACGACGCACACCTTGGTAATGCCAGCACACCCGAAGACTATCCGGTGGGACTGAGAACTTTTTACCGAAATGGCTATGACGATGAATCTGAGGGTTTAATATGAGTACATTCAAAGTAGACAGCAAGAACAGGAACGCTGCCAAGCGCCTACTCAACGCGTGGCACGACAGTCGGCAAGTGCGGCTATGGACAGTGGTGCAACTAACTACATGTTTGGAGGAGGCAGTGTTAGACGGTCTAATACCTGCCGCCGACGTTGTACGCGCACTGCGCACAGAAGAGGATGTTAAAACGCAGATGGACGCGGATGCACATACATCTAGTACTGACGACGCCGCCGCTGACGACACGGTAGACAGCGTAGACGACGCCGAGCAGGACTATGCCGAAGCTAAGGAAATGGAAGAAATTGAAAGCGAACAGGAAATGGAAAGCCAAAGCGACAGCGAATCATCCGGTGAGGGTGAGCCGCCACCAATGGATAGCGAGCAGCCTTTCGTCACGCACCCCGAGCTAGAGACAGCCCGCAAAGAGGATCGTACGTATACTGCAGATAAGCTGCAGAAGGCGTCGGATGCTGGCAAACTGCTGGCCCACAAGATTGACTCCAAGCATTCTGCACTGCGCGCAGAATTAGACAGCCTAATAGAAGAGAAGGCAAAGAAACGCAGTCGTAAGATCAAGGTAAAGCTGCCCGGTAAAGCAAAGGCGATCAAGATCAATGACGCCCATGCAATGTTTGAGGTCGTACTGCGATACGTCAGCGCGGACTTGCCAGTAATGCTAGTTGGACCGGCAGGCTGTGGCAAAACGTATCTCACTAAGCAAATCGCAACGGCGCTTGATACTGCATACTTTACTAACGGCGCGTTGCTAACAAAGTATGACCTAATTGGCTACGTAAACAATGGTGAGTATCACTCGACGCCAGCATACGATGCGTTCACCAAAGGAGGCTTGCATACCTTCGATGAGATAGACGCTAGCGCCCCGGAAGCGGTCGTCGCATTCAACGGTCTAACAGATGGTCAAGACTGTTTCACATGGCCCAACGGGATGCAGCCACGACACAAGGATCATCGTGTCATAGCTTGTGCCAATACATTCGGCACTGGCGCTAGCGCAGAGTATGTCGGCAGGTTCCGGCAGGATGGCGCTGCATTAAATCGCTATCTACGTGTCTACGTTGACTATGACCGCGCTGTAGAAGAGCGCATAGCCGACGCTGATATTGTAGAGCGTGTATGGTCTATCCGCAAAGCATGCTATTCCCTTTGTATTCAACACATTATCAGTACGCGCAGTCTCAACTATGCGCAACGGATGCGAGCAGCAGGCGCAAGCAAAAAAGACGTAGACAAGCACTGTCTGTTCTCTGGTCTAACCGATGATGCAGTAAAGCAAATAGCCACTGAAATGAAAGGGAGTGCAGTTTAATGACTATTGATGATTACATCGTTCTAACGTTAATATTTATTGCGTGGGTGCTACTAACATACTGGATTGGTAAACGACCATGAAATGTCCAGCTAGTATAGACAGTCGCCATCACTGGATTATAGTGCGAGTGCGCAATCCTGCGACCAACCGTTTACGCAACATTTATAGATGTGTTTGTTGCAAAACGAAACGCTACAGTAAGCCTTATAAACGAGTAACCTCATGAAGTGTCTAGCAGTTGTGTCTAAGCTTGAGAGCGGCGTTACTGTCATACGCGCAACGTTGAACGACATACAGCGTGCATTAACCGTGTCTAGTGCCCGGCCTAAAGGTGAACATCCCTCACGCTGCAGTGCTAACAGTTCGTCGAGCTGGTTTGGCAACTATTCGCTTGAGGAATTCCTCAAGCTTGTTACCCGCGGCGATGCAAAGCTGCTCGACAACGTTAGACAGTCGCTAACACTGGCAATCTCGGACGCTGCTCCGACGTGGGAAGTATATCGTTCACCAGCAGGCTTTCATCAGTGCCTGCCAGCAGCGCTTGCCGGTCATCCCGACAATATGTACGCATTGCGCCAAACAGACAGTAACCAACGCAAAGCAATCACGTTATTCTATAACGTCGGGTTCAGCGGCGGCACGTCTAGCGCCGTTGTCCGAGAATACGGTGAGCTGATAATGTCAATCGTGCAGCAACTGCACGCCGAACGTGTAGACGTTAACCTGTACGGTTACGTCTACTGCAAGGCCGGTCACGCTAGAAATGATGGACACTGTTTAACCGTTGTCGAAATAGCGCGCAGTGAGAACGTGTTTCAGCCTGAGCGCATCGCTTGCACGATGATTAGTTCATTCTGTAGACGTGGAGTGTTCGGACTGTGGGAGCATCTAGCTTGGCAGGAAGATCACAACAGCGTTGCACTATCAATGGTCAAAGGTAGCTACGGTACGCATAACGTCACGCTAGACATTAGTGACTTGGAGCGCGCACTGCCAAACATAGATATGAACTCAATCGTATTACTTCCCGAAGTGGGCGCACATACAAACCCGTCACAACTATGGGAACCAATCAATCTTAAACTCAAAAGGAGTACAGCATCATGACTCTTAAAGAACTACAAAAGAAGGCCGAACAGTTAGGTTATCAAGATGCCAAACAAGGCTGCGTATATCGGCATAGCGCCGATCCCGGTTCATGGTTGCGTAATTGGTTACCTGAATACGAACGTGGATGGCAACGTGGGAGACAGCAATGCTTAAGAACAAAGGTATGACTGAACACAACAGCCAACAGTGTACGCGCTGTAGCGGGTGGCGCTGGTTGTATCAGGAAGCGTGCAACTGCTGGCAGCGTGGCACCGTCACACGGCGAGCGTGTGAGGTAATGGAACGTAAACCAATGGAGAATAAAATGACTATCATCAAAGACACAGACCCCACCACACTGACAATATGCGAAAACTGTGGTGAACCAGCATCATATGATTCGGACCTTATCCTTTGTGATAAGTGCGACAACGAAGAGGCCAGTGCTAAAAGTACTCTGACAACACTAATGATGTTAGGGGCTGCTATCTCAGACGAAGGGAGTACACTATGACTACACTCATTAATACTGCGATCTACATTTATGCCTGCCCAACATGTGGCACTGGTAAGGGGTATCACTGTCCGACTGAGCAGCTATGCTCAAGCAGGCTACATCTGGCGGCGAGAGATCGAGCTGTACTCAACGCTACGGTGGACAGCCTAATGTATTCAGATCCATACAACTTGAGGAGAAACAGATTATGATCGGTGAACATATCACACTCGAAGGCGAAGAGGTCACGACTGAACATGCAATCGTACAGCACGTCGTGTTAGACCGGGGCACACATGTGTGTGCTCAGGTCTCCCAGCGCTCTAATAATAGAGCGCTGCTAGACGGGGCTGAACTAGAGGAGACTACATCATGTGGATACCAGCATTAGCAATAGCAGCAGTGTGCATCTGGTACAGCACACTGTACATCATCATGACCGTAGCGGGTCTATCGTCGGGCGGGGCAGTCTTAGTACTGATTGGCATGACTGTCTACGCCTGGCTGGCCCGTCCGTTGGGGCCGGGCATGTAGATAGCAGACATGGGCGCAACCAACGGGCCGCGGCCTCACACTGTACGCTGGTGTGAGGTAGACGCGGCCTTGTTGTGCCTGCTACCCCTGGTATCAGGTGTCAGCACCAACGCAGCAGGCGACAGCCTGCTTGGCCTGCGGGCTGTGCCAAGACTGGGGAGTAACGGCGTATCTCCAACGAGCGTGGCTGAGCGTCGGTCTAACGAGACGGCGGACGGCGGGGATGTGGGTGGTAGGATGGTCCCGACGCCGCTCACGCGCCGTCTAACCGCGAACTGTACGGT
>SDBV01008304.1_pt1 | contig 14048 bp, 7 predicted proteins | sample 2277081 | NCBI WGS metagenome assembly SDBV01 (sample SAMN10402039, study PRJNA504765) | marine sediment metagenome | isolation source: marine sediment core GS10_PC15, 223 cmbsf | place: Arctic Ocean: Southern Knipovich Ridge | collected 2010
AAAACGACGAGGATTTCAGAAAGGAATTGGAGGGTAAGACTTCTGCGGAGGAACGAATAAAGTTTGCGAAGGCGCAAGGATTTGATTTTACGAAAGACGAAATAAGCGAACTTACGGATAGTCTGAGCGACGAGCAGCTGGATGCGGTAGCGGCAGGGGGATGGAACGAAGTTGGATGCGTAGCAACAGGTGTATTGGGTTTGGGTTTTCCGTGGAAGGATTTTCCAACGAAATTGTGATGAGATAAATAAGTATATAAGTAGGGAAGCGTTAAATGATTTAGTAAAAAGTGAATGAAGTTTAATTATGATGATTGATTATTTTAATGATTAGATTGACTATTAGGTATGTGGAAGTTGGATGGAAGAAAAAAATGCGAAGACACGATCATCCCACCTTATCACCCGACCTGTAGCGGTGTTATGAATCGCGATCAAGGCGTGTGAGGGGAACCGGTCATAGACCGGCGATCCCTCACGCCCGCGGTAATTGGATGCCGCTGATCCGCAATTGTTTGAGAACGTAGACCATATAGCGTTTGACGCCTCCTCCCCGGGAGCCCAGTCCATCCAGCCCGCCCCTCAGCCAGCGGGTCCACATGGTGACATACCGCCAGAGCCGACGGCTGTAGCCTCTCTGCTCATAAAGCCGCCGGCACGCACCACGAGGCGCCGCAAACTTTCCGCCGAAGGGCGCAATCTACGAGGTGGGTGGATCTGGTTTACTCTTGACTCATATTGTTGAATGTAGTAGTAAAAAAAGGGATCTCCTCTTGACCCTTGGTTGATCTGGCTTCAAAATCGAAAGTGGTCTTGCATTTCCACTGGGCCGAAATTATGAATATATTCAAAAAGAGTTAATAAGGGTCAAGAGTAAACTTGACCCCTTTTCCACGATTATGTTCCCTTGGAAAAACAGTCAATTGGCTGGATTGAAGGGGAGGATATTTTAAATTCACCTTCGAGAAATGATAGAAAACCAAAAGACACAATATCTGTCTCACTATCTTGAACTGATCAAGCCGCATATCCCGGAGGAACTGATCTCGGAAGAGTCGTACACGAACATCCGCCGGATTGCCCTGCATATCCCCGGCGCCCTGGCATTTTCAACCTTCGGTTTTGAATGCCGTCTAGGGACGCCGACGGCGAACGCGGATTTTCTCTTCTCTCTCCAGTCCGACAATTCGGGACCGGAAATCCTGGCCGGGAAATTACCGGACAATGACTTCCCGCCGGAGTTTTTTAACTATCCGGTCTGGAGCAGAATCAGGGATTTCGGGAGATTATGGGCCGATCCCCCGTCTCCCCTCTATGAGAGTCTCGATGATGTCTGGCTGGAATTCGACATTCATACCTTCCCGGAAGCCCTCCTTCCCAGTATCTTCTTCAGCCCCCTGCACAAATTCGAAAGAGACGGTCCGGGCTTGAACCAATTCAAAACTGAAGAATTATTGGCCCTGATCGAATCCGTCTATGCCTGTACCAAGGGCCGATCTCCGGGGGCGGCTATGAGCAGGAAATGGCAGAGCTGCATTGAGATGCTGCCCCGGTTAAAAGCGCTCTTCCAGGTCGGAATAATGCTGGGCCGGCCGTCCGCGAATGGCATCCGAACATGTGTGTCGGTGCCGTCAGGAAAAGCGGTGACCGCGTATCTGAACGCAGTTGACTGGCCCGGTGATGTGGCTAAACTGCAGCCGATGTTGAAGAAGCTCTCGCCCTGGTTTGATTCACTGGCCCTGCATCTGGACGTGAGCGATGAGTTGTCGCCCAAGATCAGCATTGAATGCAAGTTCCTGATGAGGAGAGGGCCGGACCGCGAACCGCTCTGGCATGATTTTCTTGCCTTCCTGATGGAGAGCGGGCTCTGTTTGCCCAAAAAGAGGGATGCTCTGCTGGCTTTCCCCGGTTATTGCCCAACCGATGTGGATGTTTGCCCGCTCCCCCTGAAGCGACTGGCTGATCGCCTGGAGATGGTTTACCGGAGTTTTTTCGTGCGCACGATCTACCATGTTAAGCTGGTATATAACGAGAAGTCGGAATGGGAGGCGAAAGGGTACCTGGGAGTGAACCATATCTGGAAAGGTATCCGGGGCGATTATGAGAAGGGGAGAGGCAGATGGGGGCTCATAGGTTAGCTTTATTTACCAAGGAATTTGTTGTCTTGTTTTTTTTGACAGGTTTATCTTCCCATAAAGGGGCAATAATGGCCTTCAAGGGCCGAACCACTCAAAACATACTCACTTAGTATATGCAGTGAATTAGGGCCAAAACTTCAAGGCTTTTTTTGAAAAGTGTTGAGAGCCAGCGTGGCCCAGGCAGTTGTTATCTGGCCTTTATCATGGCAGTGGTAAAAGAGTTTTCGATCGGGAGTTATCTCAAACCAGTAATAGAGGATCGGTTCTCCTTGCCAGCCATTTTTGCCCTTTTGCGCCAGAAGCCATTCTTTACCCCTTAACTGAGGTGGTCTTTCCACTCCCAGGTTCCAAAGCGCCAGAATTGCGGCCGAGGTTTCAAGCACTGAATCATCCCAACTCCCGTCTGTCTTTTGTCGCTCCAAGATGTACTGTCTTGCTCTGTGAATATTTTCGGTGTCGGGGGGTTCCAGCCAGCACAGAAGACGGATTGCGTAATAGGTCGTAATCATGGTGGAAGGGAACCATTTGCCACACCAATAGCCATGCTCATGCTGGGTTTCTTGAAGATATCGTGCACAGGCCTCAATCTCCTTTCGATAGATAATTGGTGCAATCCGCTGCAAGAGATAGCCGATATGGGCCGTGGCGTCGACCGAGGGGCCGCGCCAGTATGCCGCCCGGCCATGGAGAATAGTCCGAAACGCGCCCTCGGCCGGGGAATAAAAGAGTTCAACCAACCGCCGCAAACTCGGCATCAGGAGTTCGCCATCCACGCCTGCCTCTAAAAGCCCTTCAATGACAAGGGCGCTGTCTTCCGCGGTCACACCAAAATCCTTTTGCCACTCCCAGAGAGAATCGCGGGAATTATGGAGCAGGTAATGTTTCAGATGCTCGTCATGGCTTGCCTGTAGAATCAGCCCGTAGAAGGCGATATTTCCTTCCTCGGCATAGCCCCTGAAGACCGGTTGGTCCGCGGTCATCTCATAACGGGAAACATGGACCAGGAATTCCGACTCGAAGATCTCGCTTTTGAGAAATTGTCTCACGGCGCCGGACGCCATTTTCCCCGAAGAAAGGGCGGCGACCATACCGTAGGGCAAGACGTTTTGAGAATTCACATACACATACTCGCCACAAAGAAATACCCGTTTAGATGGGCGGACCACTCGCTCGTCCCATTTTGAATAGCTTTCTTTTGAAATTACCGGGCCCACCACCGGCCAGGAGCACACATCTGAAAAAATAATATTTTTTTTCTCAATGGCAGCGATCTGCAGTTGACCCAGGACATCCAATGTCTGCTGAATGATCCGGCCATCGGTCCGGCCCTTCAATTTCACCGACTTGCTCCCTGCATAATATGCGAGCAGTATCTGGATGCTGCCATTCCTTGTGCTCTGTTTCAGTATGGTGTTTGTCGGAAGGTCCGGAGTGACAATATAAGAGAAATCCGCGAACTCGGTCTCCTGAAAGCCAAGAGCGACAACAACGCCTTCCCCGTACCGGAGGGAACTCAGAAAAGACCGGCATGGATCGCTCACTGATTTGAGAACCCTGAGGACAACCGGGCCCGGGGGGGAGAGTATGACAGTCTTGGCAAAAACTTCGCACCTCTTGTCATGGTGCAAAAATTTCACCCGGACGCGTCCTTTTTCTTCCGCAACGGAAAGCACCTCCGCGGTCAACCTTACTCTTTGCCCCAAACGCTCTTCAAACTGCCCGATAAATTCGCCGTTCCCCCCCTCGTAATGAGTAACCACGTACTTTACCAGGCCGTCAAGCCGTCTATGGGGCAAATATTCCTCCATCTCTCCTGGATGAATCACCTGGAAAAAGGCGTTGAGGATTTTATAAATACGTTCCGGCAGCAAACGGGCATCACGTTCCTGATCGACACGGAACTTCCTGATTGCCTCCCGGTCCTGCGCATCGATGCCCATACAGGAGAGGCATTCCATGACGCCGGCGCCATAAAGCACGCTTCCGTCCATAAAAAGACCGATTCGCTCATCCTCATATATCAGGTCTGACGTCTTGAATTCGGAAGGGAGAACCCTATGATCAATGGCAAACACAGCGCCGAGATCGTAGGAAACATCCCCCCTGGAGCGGGTGAGGATCCTCCCGCCGGACCTGCCTTCTTTTTCAAGGACCAGGATGTCCCAATCTCTCAGCTCGTAAGCCGCCATCAACCCCGAAAGCCCAGCCCCGACAATCACCACATCGTACGTATGCATTCTATATCCTCTCTTTAGATTCCGGCCGGTTGAGATCTTTGCAAAACGCTCTCTTCAGAAAGGAGGGAATGATCTGGAAAATTTCTTTGAATGATCGCAATGATTCGTTTTTCCGTTTCAGTACAGCCTTTTTGAGAAGAAACTCCCCTTTTGCCGGCCGTCGTCATCCCATGAAAACCGGTTATTAATTCGTTTCAGCATTGAGGCGCTTAAACTGTCCGTTTTCCACCATCTTAATGAAGATGTTGTCCACGATGCGAACCCCGTCCTGGGAAAACCGCATGACTCCCGTGACCCCTTTCAGGTTTTTCGCCGCCCGAAGGGCATCGGCCATTTTGGGGGGCGAGGTGGATTTCGCATGCCGGATGGCATAGGCCAGGGTGTAGACGGTATCGTAACCCTGAGCCGCCAGGACATCCGGCGTTTTCCCATGGCGCTTTTGAAATGCCTTCACAAAATTTCGCACTTCAGGCTTTTTTGAATAGGGGTCAAAGTTCGAGAGCAGAAACACGTCTTTAACCTCCTTGCCAAACATGGTCAAGAGCTCGTTTCGGTCCAGGGCAATGCCCCCGATAATCGGCTTTTCCAGGCCAAGCCGTCGAGCTTCCCGGATAATAATTCCGGCCTGGGGAAGTTTTCCGGATAGGACGAGTGCGTCAAATGAATAGAGCTCCTTCCAACGGCGCAGTACCTTTCGAAATTCACCCACGCTTGATAAATCGTCATATGATTCTCCGTCCAGGATTTGAAGACCCTCCCTTTGGACTGCCGTGGCAAAGGCGTCTGTGAAGTCCCGCCCGTATTCATTTCGTCCAACATAGAAAACCAGCCGTCTGTAGCCCTTTTCCTGGAAGTACTCCATCAGCTTTTTTCCATAATCCTCATCATTGGGAGCCGTCCGAAAAATCAGGGAAAACCCCTGGCGGGTCAAATCGGGGTCCGTGTCCACGGCGGAGAGCAGCAAGATCCCGTAATATTGGTAAACAACCGATGCGGGCACTGTGACAATGGACTGATAATGTCCCACGACCGCCACCAGGTCCGGATTTTCGCCGAACTCCTGTGCGATCAGAACGCCCTTTTCCGCGGAAGCCTCATCGTCCCGCTTCATCATTTTAATTTTGCGACCCAGTACTCCTCCCGCATCATTGATTTCATCCATTGCCATGGCCATCCCTTCCCACAGCATTACATCAATGGCGGACCAGGGCGCCACCGCCCCCACAAGGATATCCCCTTGCGCCTGTTCCGCCTGTTCCGCCCGTTGTTTAGCAAGATCTTCCAGACGGATGCAGGAGGCGCCCAAGAAGAGCAGAACCGTCAGGATTGTGAAAAGTCTGTATTTCATGGCATGATCCTTGTATTGGTCATTCGGTAGTCATTCGATTGTCTTTCTCCGACCTCCAACTTCATATTGATGGCCATTCGTCAAGCAATCTGCCGTTTTGCCAGTTCGTAAAAAACCCCTTTCTTTTTCATCAGCTCATCATAAGTTCCCGATTCCTTCATTTCTCCATGCTCAAGCACGTAGATTCGGTCGGCGTTCATGATGGTGCTCAGCCGGTGAGCGATCACCAGTCGCGTGACGTTCAGCTTCTCGATGCTCTCACTGACAATCGCCTGGGTGCGGTTGTCCAGGGAGCTGGTGGCTTCATCAAAGAGTAGGATGCGCGGCCGTCTCACGATAGCCCTGGCAATGATGAGCCGTTGACGCTGCCCGCCGGAGAAAGTTCCGCCTCCGGGCGACACAAAGGTGTGCATGCCCATGGGCATGGCCTTGATATCTTCTTCCAGTCCCACCATGCGGGCCGCCTCCCAGGCGTCATCTATGGTCAGGTCGAGTACGCCCGTAATATTTTTGAGAATAGGGCCGGGCATGACCTGCCCGTTCTGCAGCACGACCCCCATCTGTCTTCGAATGCCCTTGATGTCGAGACCCTCCATATCCTGTCCATCATAATAAACCGACCCCGATTCAGGCTTTTCAAAACCGAGAAGAATGCGAAGGAGGGTGGACTTGCCGGAACCGGATCCCCCGACGACGGCCACGAACTCGTCCGGTGATATCCTCAGATTGATATCCTTCAGCACGAGGGGACCGTTCTCACTGTAGCGGAAGGACACATGGTCGACACCCAGGTCGCCGCTGAGATACTGGACCGCTGTTTTGGCCTCATCGACCTCGGGGATCGTTGAAAGAATCGGTTGCGCCCGTTCCCACAAGGGAATCACGTTGAGTAGATTTGCAAAGGTAAGGGTGGCCTGGACCACCGCGTTCTGGAAATTGATGAAAGCCGAATTGAATGCCAGGAAGCTGCCGGTGCTTAACCCCGTCGTTTCATATTTCAGGAAAAACCAGAAGATCACCATTGATGCCACCAGGGGAATGAAGGAGGTCACCGTGCCCAGTGCGGCGTTGATTTTTCCGGATTTGAAATCGATCGCTTTTTTCTCTGAGAAGCTTTTGGCCCACACGCCGAAGGCCCGTTCCTCGGTCCCCGTCATGCGAAGTTTAGCGATCCCGGTAAGCAACTGCAGAACAATGCCGACATTTATCCCTTGAATGGCAAAGACCTGTCTCTGGTAATGGACCATCCATACACTCAACGCCCCTGAAATGCAAAAGGTGATCAGAATCAAGCCCAGGCCGATAAGGGCCAGTTTCCAGCCATAGAAGAACATGAGGATCAGGTTGAAGGAGGAAAAAACGCTGGTCAGGGCCGTGGTCAGGGTGGCCCCGGACAAAATCTGTCGAATCTGGTTGATGCCCATGGCCCGGTTGGCCAGGTCGCCGGCCGTGAATTTGCGGAAAAAAGACGCCGGCAGGGCCAGCAACCGGTCTATGACCGCCGCCTGCAGCGTTGAATCCATTTTTCCTTCCATGCGAACCGTGGCAATGGCCCTTGTGATCTGGAACATGAAGGTGGCGAAAACGCTCACGGTCAGGATTAACCCGATCTGCAGGAGTTCACCCCGTGCCGCATCGGGGATCACCGTATCGATGATGACGCCGGTCATGATAGGGATCAACAGCGCCAGAAGCGCCCCTGCCACCCCCACCCCGATGACCATGACCAGATCCTTCCAGGCGCCGCGCAATGTGAATTGTATGATGTTCTTTATGGAGAGCGATTTGGGGAGGAGCGGCCGATAAAAGGTATAGGCCTGAGGATCGAGGCGTGCCTCCAACTTTCGCGTCACCGGCACGCGGACCCCGCCTTCAGGGTCAAAAAGCTCATAGCGCCTGGGCGAAACCGGTATGAGGGCCACGAATCGATCGCCCTTTTTATCCTTCAGACGGCCCAGCAGGGGGCCGTTATCTTCCCGGGACCACCCATCGTTGAGAATGACCTGCCGGGTAAAGAAATTTCCGGCCCTGGCGATGTCTTCCAGGCACAGCTCGCCCGACTTCTGCGCCAGCGCATCGAAAAGTTTCCCTGTTTGAATGCCGCAAGCCTTGGCAACCGCCACTGTCGCCGAAAGGAGGGATGTGCCGCTGCGGCGTGGTGTAAAATCAGTTTTCGCCTTTCGAAAAAGCGTGGCGCCCAGCCGAAAAAGGGCGTTTTGCAGTTTGCTCCGGTCTTCCGCGATGCGTCGGTCAAAATGCATCCGTTCCTGGGCCTGTCTTTTTTCCTCTCTGACGCCGATGCATTGAAGCAGGGTTTCATGAAAGCGCTCAAGAGCCGTCTCAAATCCTTTACTCCTAAGGATGTCCCTGCTTGAAAATCCGCTGATTTGGGCGGATTCCCTGGATTGAAGCCAGAGATTCCGAGTCAGGGGAAAGGGAGTTCGAGAATCCAGGGCGGGCAGGCCATCGTCGCCCGCAAGGATGCCTTTTCCCGCCACCGGGCAGACCCAGAGCACATCGGCGTGGGAACGAATGATTTGACCGGGCGCCGCCAAAACCGTGGTTCCCGCTTCGAGATCGAGATATTTTCCGGGAGGGGGGCTGTCCTGGGTAATGGCGCGGGAGAGCTGCACGATCCATGCCTCCACCGCCGAGGCGGCGGCCGCGAAAAGGACTCCCGAACGCAATGCGTTGTTGAGGGCGCTTCGATCAAATCGGGTCAGCTCCGTACCCGGCTTTCCCACCGCCAGGAGCCCCATAGCATGGGTCGACTTCTGATGGGAAACACCGAAAAGAAAATCTCCTTCCACGGCCCGAAACAGATGGGTTCTGGCGCCGACCGGGCGCCCTTCTTCAACGCTCACGGCAAACACATCGACCTCTCCCCGGGTGACAATCCAGAATGAATTCCCATCCACAGCGTGCAGGGGCCTGTTTCCCGCCACTGCCAGGACCACCCCGCCGGTAAGCCGTTGGCTCAGGGGTGTTGCCGGTTTATCCGGATCACTGTGCTTTGATGAGTTCGGCATATAGCCCCTCTTGGTCAAGAAGTTCCTGGTGCGTTCCCCGTTGGACGACCGATCCCTGATCGAGCACGATAATCTCATCACAATCCCTGATCGTGCTGAGCCTATGGGCCACGATGAGGCAGGTCACGCCGCGTCGCCTCAGGTGATCATCCACCTGCGCCTCGGTCTCGGAATCCAGAGCGCTGGTGGCTTCATCGAGGATAAAAAACGTTGGATTCCCGGTCAAACCTCTGGCGATTTCAAGCCGTTGAGCCTGACCCCCGCTGAAGTTGGCCCCGCCTTCATCCACCTTCCCCTCGTAACCGTCGGACCGTCTCATGATGTCGTCATGAATGCAGGCGTCTCCGGCTGCCTGGATGAGGTTTGTTTCCGGAACGGCCGGATCCCACATAGTCAAGTTTTCCCTGATGGTTCCATCAAACAGGAAAATGTCCTGGTCCACCATGGCCACGGAGTTGGCAAAAACCCGTTTGGGAATGGAAACAATGGGCCGGCCGTCAAAGAGAATTTCCCCTTCCCAGACTTCATAGAGGCCCATCACCAGCTTTGCCACCGTCGACTTGCCGGACCCCGAAGCGCCCACCAGGGCCACGCGGGCGCCGGGTTTTAGAGAGAGGCTGAAATCCCTGATCAGGGGCGGCTCCAGAGGGCTGTAGCCAAATGTAACCTTTTTCAACTCAAGCCGACCGGTCAATTTCACCGGTCCGTCGCGCCCATCTTTCTGTTCGACCTTTTTTTCTGAAAACACGGCATCTACGGGGTTGACCGTCACGTCGTCGAGCCGATTGATGTCGGCAACGGTTTCCTGAAGCAGGCTTCCCATGTCTACGAAACTGCTGAACGGCTGCATGAAGCCCATCGTCAGGGACTGAAACGCAAACAGCATACCGATGGTCATCTGTCCGTTCATGATCAGAACGGCGCCGATAAACAGCATAATGGTATGGTTGAGGGAGAGCACCGTGGCCGGCACCGCGGAGAGCAGCTGGGTGGAAACCGACAGCCGTTGCTGAAGGTTGACTACCTTGGTCTGATAGCCGGCCCACTGGGAAAAGAAATCCGCTTCCGCGCCGCCGGCTTTCAGGGTCTCGATCATCTGAAGCCCCGTCATGGTCTGGCCCATGAGTTTGCCCTGGTCCTGCTGAAGGGCCATGTTGACGTTTTTTCTTCGATAGGAAGCGATCCGCAGGGCCACCAGGTTCAAAAGGGCAAAGCCGATGCCGGTGAGGGTCAGGAGGACGCTGTATTGGAACATGACCACCGCGTAGAATGACACGGCAATCAAATTAATGACCGTGATGGCCAACTGCCCCGACAGGAGTTGCGCCACTTTGTCGTTTAACTGCACCCGGCTCGCGAGATCGCCCGCGAACCGTTGGCTGAAATAGGGGATGGGAAGGCGCAACACGTGATAAAAGAAGCGGCTTGATCCGCCCAGCGAAATCCACAACTGGAACCGAAGCAGGAAATACCGCTGAAGCCAGTTCAACGCAAGCTGCACCAGCGCCGTTATCCCCATGGCCAGCAGGAGCGGTCGGAACCAGGATATATATCCCTGAATGAGAATATCATCCAGGAAAATCTTGGTATAGGCGGCATAGACCAGGACGGGAATAATCAGGAAAAGACCCGCGAGCACCACGTACAGCAAGGCCCGCTCGCATCCCTTAAACCGCCGTGCCAGCGAGCGGAATATGTTGGGCTTTTCCCCGCCCTTTTGAAAGTCGTCGCCGGGCTCAAAGGTGAGCACGACACCCGTAAAGGATTGGTCCAGCTCCTCAATGGAAACCTTTCTTGGGCCGGCCCCGGGATCGTTGATATAAGCCTTTTTTCCTCTTATGCCTTCAAAGACCACAAAATGGTTGAAATTCCAGAAGAGAATCATGGGGGCGGGCAGATCCAGAAGCGCTTCGGGTTCCTTGCGGACGCCCTTGGCCGTCATGCTGAATTTCCGGGCCGCCTTAAGGACATTACTGGCCTTGCTCCCGTCCCGGGATACCCCGCATTCCACCCGAAGCACCTCCAGGGGCACATAAAGTCCATGATAGGCTAGAATTATGGCAAGGCATGCGGCGCCGCATTCGACCGCCTCCATCTGGAGTACGGTGGGGGTTTTCACTCGTCGTTTTTTCCGGGGCTTGGGGAACCTGGGCATGGGTTACGATCATCCCGGCGTCTGGTCTTGGCCGATTCCCAAAACATATTTTTTCATCAGGGGAATGACCAGCTGAATGGGGGGTTGACGCTCCACGATGGCCGATCCGGAACTGACCGTCCCCGCCTCTATGGAAACGGGGGCGCCGTTGGATGAGGTCCACTTGTATCGGCTGAAGGTCCGTAAGTCGGGCACCAGGGCCACCCTGACCTCGATGGGCGCCCCGTCCTTTGAAAGGTCCCCCACCATTTTTTCGTTTTGAAGCACCCGTTTCATGGCCTGCGGAGTGGCGGGAAAAGCGGAAACAAAGGTGACCAATCCGATGATGGAGCCAAATTCCTCTTCCTTCACCATGGACGGCGACACCTGGGCTGTCATGCCCTGGTGTATCTTATTTCCCTGGGCCGCCGGGAAATAGAGGACCGCTTCCAGAAACCTGGAGTGCTCTCCCATCATTTCCACGGTCATCAGTTGAGATCCCGTTTGCACCTCATCCCCCACTTTCACCGCCACGCTGACGATTTTGCCGGTGTACATGCTGATGGGCAGGGCATCATCCTGCAGGGTGTTCTTCAGGCTGTAAAGTTGGTCCCGGGCGCTCTCAATCTGATTTTCACTGTCGAGCAGGTTTTCCTCGATGCGGTTACGGGTCTGGAGTTTCTGGATGGAAAGCTGTTTGATACTGTTCTTGTTTTGTCTAATCGTCTCGCTCCGGCCGTCGATTTCAATTTGGGTGTTCGTCGCGTCAATTCGGGTGATTAAGCCCTGCTTCACCAGCCATTTTTGATCCTTCAGTCTTTTTTTCAGCAATTTTAACTGGGAGTTTAACCCTTCATTGGTCTGCAGCAGGCCGGCGCGCTGCTCTGCAATGGACTGCTCCTCCAGGGCCATCTCCCGGGCGCCGAAGTCGCGTTGCTGATCGTACTTGGCTTTCAGTTCACTGATTTTGTGCTCCGCGGACAGGATTTCGTCTCGAATGCCGGGCTGACCGATGACCGCAACCACCTGGCCCGCCTGCACCACATCCCCTTCATTGAAACGGACAGCCCGCACGCTGCCGGAACCCTGGGTTGTAACGGCAAACAGCCCGCCCCTGCTCATGAGGATCCCTGCCCCCTCAACCTTCGTGCGAATGGACCCCCAGATGCCCCACAGGACGCTACAGGCCAGCAGAACGCCCAAGGCCAGGAGCGCCACCCAGCCCACGGGGCTCGTGATCCGCATCAACTGGTCCAGCTGTTCCGGAGAGGACAACCGTTCTTGAGCAACTTTGCGAAACAGCCGTTTTCCGGTATCCTCGTTGCTCATTGTCCGGCCCATTTTGCTGACCAGGGATCTGTGAGGCTTTTCATTTCAATTTTGTACCCTTCGCCGTCTGCCGCGACCAGGGTTCCGCTCTGATAGCTCAACTGCACCACGGCGTCTGCAAATTTGCTCATTTGGCTTACCTCGTCCAGCCTTACAGACAAAAGCCGGTCCTGCATGTTGATCACATCCAGCACGGAGGCCATTCCCATGCCGAATTTCATTTGTTCGTTTTTTACCGCCGTGGTGAAGTGGGCAATGGAACTACGGGTTTCTCTCAGCTCCTTCAGAATTCGCCACAGGGCCTGGACCGCCACCAGGATGCCGGAATTAATTTTTCGCTCAATATCCCGGGTTTGAATGATCGCCTTGTTCAAGCTCGATCTGCGCTGGATCACCTGACCTTCGGCCTCGTTATTGCCGAAAGGATAGGTCAATTTAAGGCCGGCCGAGTAGTTGACGCCGGTCATATTTTTTTCAAGGGACTGCAGGTAGTCGTATACTTCTCTCCCTTCCTGCTGGCCCGCATACCCCACGCCTGCATTGAAGTCCAACTGGGGCAAAACGTTTTTGTCTGCCGCGGTGAGCAGAATCCTCGCCGCCTTTTCCCGTTTTTTAAGAGCGCGAAAATCGGCACGCCTTTGCAGGGCCTCCTGAAACAGGACGTCCGGATTCACGTTGATCGGGGGCGTCTTTTCCTTTTCAGAATCGGGAAACGGATCAGCCGGCAAGGGCAGGTTATCGATGGCGCCAAAGGCCAGGCCCATGGCCAGGCCGAGATCTTGTCTGGCCTCGAACAGCTTCTGTTCCCCCGCCACGCGCTGGGAAGTTTTTTGGGCCAGGTTGCCTTCAAGGGTTTCCAGGTCCGAGGCCGGCTGCGCATGTCCCTGAACCAGGAGCTTGGTGTGCTTGAGGGTTCGTTTTGCATCCTTTTCCATCTCCCTGAGCACTTGAAGCTGCTTCAGCGCTTCCAGGTATGCCCAGTAGGTCTCTGTGGTGTCCAAAACGCTATCGGAAATGGTTTGCTCAAGATCCAGTTGGCTCGCTTCCAGTTGTTCCCGGGCGGCCATCTCATCGGCATCAGTGGCTTGCTTGCCCCACCCCTTGAGAAGGGGAACATCTACCGTGAAATAGACAAGGGCCAGGTTGGGACTGATGGGAATGCGATTGCCGTCCGGGTCTTGCTTAGTGGCCTGGTCTCGGCTAATTTTCACACTGGGGCCGAAGCTGATGCCGTATCGGGTCTTTTTCTTTAGGCTTACGGAGGATTCCGTGGTCGTATCGGTTATGCCGCCGATGCCGTACAACACACGCTCCCAGTCAGCGAATGGGAGTTTCTCCTTTTTATAATCAACGGACGACTCGAAAGCCGGATCAAAAATGCCCGCTTCCCTCTGCAAGGTCCCCTCGCTGTTCGCCACTTCCTGTTGTTGAATGAGGACCGCCGGTTGTTTGAAAAGGGTCACCTGAACCGCCTGCATAAGGCCGATGCCCTGCTGCCCGGCGAGTGCCTTGGATTCGGATGGGCTGTTGTTTTCCGCAAGAGCCGAAAAGGATGGGCCATGCCACAAGAACAGGGAAATGGATAAGAGAAAGATTTGGTGCATGGGTTTCCTGAAAAACGACATTTACGATCCTGAATGGGTGCGGTGCACAGAATCCGAGTGCATAATCAAGTTATTTAGTGGCTGACCGAAAACCTCGAAATGTGATTTCATGATTCCTCCTTTTTTTGTTTTTCAAGAAGTTTGCCAACCAATGACCTATCAAGGACATCGTTTACCATATTTCATTTGATGTGTCTGTCAGGCTTTGGCTGATTTTTTTGTAGGGCTTT
>SDBV01008305.1_pt1 | contig 14047 bp, 9 predicted proteins | sample 2277081 | NCBI WGS metagenome assembly SDBV01 (sample SAMN10402039, study PRJNA504765) | marine sediment metagenome | isolation source: marine sediment core GS10_PC15, 223 cmbsf | place: Arctic Ocean: Southern Knipovich Ridge | collected 2010
CGTCGGGGCCGTGCCTTTCCAGGTCCGTTTCCCGAGGCGCGCCTATGCGAATGTGCACATTGGGAAGCTTCTTGCCTCCCGTCGCGCCGCCGGTGGCAAACACGAAGCCCAGTCCCTCGTAGGCGACCTTGGCCCAGCCATAGAAATTGTCCGACAGAGGTTTCATGTCCGGCGTGACGGCCAGCATCCTTCCGGACCAGATCAGCTGCTCGTAGTAATCGCCGGCGTGGTTCGAGCTGATGGCCACTACACGGCGCACGTTCTCCTCCACGCACGTCTGCAGAACGTTGTGCAGCATGTTGACGCCCTCCACCTCGGCCCAGTAACGATCTTCCGGTTTGTCGGTTCGCACGAAGCCGCTGTGGATTACGGCGTAAGCGTCTCTGAAGTGCTCCCGGTAACTATCACGGTTGCGGTCGAGCAGGTCGGCGATTGTTACTCCCTCGACCTGCTCGCCCTGGGGATTGGTCTTGCGGATGTCCAGGAGCGTCAGGTCATAGCGCTTCCGGAGCTCGTGGAGCACCCGAGTCATGATTATGCCGCAGGCTCCCGTAATAACGACTTTAGGCTTGCTCATGGGCTGCCTCCTTGTTGAAGATCACCGGTCGAGGTTTCGCCTGTCGTCGACCTTACCGGTCGATGTCTGTCCATTCCGCCTCCCCCCGGTGCGATGCGTGTAGCCAAGCTAACACACACTCTACAAATAGCAAAGCTGCTGTGTCTGGGTCAGTTCGTCAGGCGCAACAGGCCGGTCCGGACGCTTTGCAACCTGGACGAAGGTTTCCGGGCCATCAAGATGAAGGTGGGCCGCGACAACCCCAGCGAGGATATCGAGCGTGTGCGTGCGATGCGGGAGTACCTGGGTCCTGATGTGCCCCTGATGGTTGACGCCAACATGCGCTGGAACGTCGAAACCGCGATACGAGCCTCCCGGCGGCTCAGCCAGTTCGACGTGTTCTGGCTCGAGGAACCGACCATACCCGACGATGTTCCCGGCCACGCGCGGATCGCCGTCGAGGGAGGCCTTCCCATTGCCACGGGGGAGAACCTGCGCACCGTGTTCGAGTTCCGGACGATGATAGAGCAGGGCGCGATCTCCTACCCGGAACCGGACGTGTCCAATATCGGCGGTATTACGGCCTGGATGCGGGTGGCCGGTCTTGCCTATGCTCACAACCTGCCGGTGCCGCACCTTCATAGTAGATCCCAAAACGCAAGAACTTAAACAACAACTCGAGGGAAAAAGGAAAGGGGTTGTAATCGTTACGTACGAGGATAAACCAAGAAAAGATTATTATCATGAAGCTGAAAAACTGGGGAAAGATCTGTTCAGCTGAGTTTCGCTACGCCGGCGTATCATGAAAGCAGGTGATCCATGACGTTGGCCCGCTGATCTCAATAGGCACTGAATTTGAGCAGAACTATAGTTTGAGGGTTACCCATGGACTTCAATCGTAAAGAAGCAGATGTGATGGCAGAGATAGAGCATCTTCAAGTTTGCATCCCTAACTTGTGTTTCCATGGCATTTCCCAAGTGCCGGGCTTGACATGAGACAGGAAAGTATAAAGACTGCATGCCCTCGGATGTGGCAAGGCGCCGCGCGCTTTGCCACGCCGGTGATGCAGGCCGTTATATGGCTTAGCCCAAAATCGAAAGGATGACTCACATGTTTTGTTTTCAATGCCAGGAAACCGCCAGGAACACCGGTTGTACCGTCAAGGGCGTATGTGGCAAGGTGGAGGAAACCGCCAACCTTCAAGACCTGTTGATCTTCGTACTCAAAGGGATTTCAGTCTACGGTGAAAAGCTCAAGGAGTTGGGCGCTGCGGACCGCGGCAACGACGAATTTGTCTCCCAGGGGCTGTTTGCCACCATTACCAATGCCAATTGGGACGACACGCGTATCACGGCGATGATCCAGGAAGGTCTAGAGCGGCGGGACCGGATCGAGTCCAAGTTCCTGGCTGCTTACAAGCAGAAAAACGGGCGTGATTTCGACGGATCGCTGCCCGAGGCAGCCACCTGGACCACCGGCGACTCAGCCGTTTTCGCCGAAAAGGCCAAAACCGTGGGCGTGCCGGCCACCGAAAATGAGGATGTGCGCTCCCTGCGGGAGCTGTTGATCATCGGCCTGAAAGGGATCGCTGCCTATGCCGACCATGCCGCCAACCTGGGGTTCCGAAAAGATGAAATCAACGATTTCATTGTGGAAGCCCTGGCCTCCACCACCAGGACCCTGTCGGTAGACGAGATGGTCGCCCTGGTTTTGAAAGCCGGGGAGACAGCAGTGTCTACCATGGCCCTGCTGGACCAGGCCAATACCACGGCTTACGGCAACCCTGAAATCACCGAAGTGAACATCGGCGTGGGTAAAAATCCCGGAATTCTGATCTCCGGCCATGACCTCAAGGACATGGCAGAACTGCTCGAGCAGACCGAAGGCACAGGCATCGATGTCTACACCCACGGTGAGATGCTGCCGGCCGGCAGTTATCCGGCCTTTAAAAAGTACGATCATTTTGTCGGCAATTACGGCGGCTCCTGGTGGCGCCAAAACAAGGAGTTCGAATCCTTTAACGGGCCGATCCTGCTGACCACCAACTGCCTGGTGGGCCTGAAGAAAGAGAACACCTACCTGGACAGGTTGTTCAGCACAGGCGTTAGCGGCTATGCGGGTGCAGTGCACATTGCCGACCGGCCCGCCGCGGGCGCTAAGGACTTCTCCGCCCTGATTGCCAGAGCCAAGACCTGTCCGCCACCAACCGAGATAGAGACCGGCACCATTGTCGGCGGATTCGCCCACAACCAGGTGCTGGCCCTGGCAGACAAGGTAGTAGATGCCGTGAAATCCGGAGCCATCAAACGTTTTGTGGTTATGGCCGGCTGTGACGGCCGCCAGAAATCCCGGAGCTACTATACCGAAGTAGCCGAAAACCTGCCAAAGGACACGGTCATTCTCACTGCCGGATGCGCCAAATACCGATACAACAAACTGGCCCTTGGAGACATCGGCGGTATTCCCCGCGTGCTGGATGCCGGCCAGTGCAACGACTCTTATTCCCTGGCCGTGATCGCCCTGAAACTCAAAGAGGTGTTCGGTCTGGAAGACATCAACGATCTGCCGATCTCCTACGACATCGCCTGGTACGAACAGAAGGCAGTAACCGTGCTCCTGGCCCTGTTGTTCCTCGGCGTCAAGGGCATACGGCTTGGCCCTACGCTACCGGCGTTTTTTTCTCCCAACGTGACCAAGGTATTGGTGGAGAAATTCGACATCAAGCCGATTGGAACCGTGCAGGATGATATCGCGGCGATGATGAAGGGAGAATAATACGGTCTGCAGGACCACTCAAAGCGACGGGCTCTTGGGGTTCTGTGCGTGAGCAATTCGATCTCCGAGCAGGGGGAACGAAGTGAGCAGTCTTCCTTATTCCACGTAAGGAAAAGTCACCCCGCCGTGGGTGACGAAGGCGATCTTGCTCTGCCCCACACTCCGTATGGCCGCCTCGATGGCCTCTTCGACCGAGACGAAATGGTGGAATCCCATCCGCGCTACCTGTTTTGCGGTCAATCCCGATGACACGATTCCGATGTTGATGCGTTCCCGAAAACGGGCCATGCACACCGCCGGCGCGGCGGTTATCAAGTCGGGGACTTGTTTTTTTTCGATTTTCTCTCGCAAGACTTCGGACGACATTCCGATAAACTTGTCGTAGGAGGCGTGCTCGGGGGGAATGCCTTCAGGGCAGGGCGTGACGACGATCAGCCAACCGCCGTTTGCCACGACGGCCTGGCAGTTGAAGACGCACTTGGCCGCCTGCCAGAAGTCCGTGTCCGCATGGAACGAGCTGGCCACCATGATGCGCGCTTCGGACGCAAGCGCCACGCCGTAGATCCGGCGGGATAAATCGGCTCCCCGCCTGTGGGCCGTCACGAAATGCCCCGCGGTTATATGGGCGATGTCCCCCTCGGCGTTCAGAACCAGGTTTACCAGCAGATCGAGACCCACCATACTCGCCAGTTTTTCGATTTCGAGGCGTATGGGGGATTCCAGGTTGCCGGTGTAATTGAGCGCATTGCCGTTGGCGGCCAGGTGAAACTGCTCGATGGTCTTGCGCCCGGCTATTCCGGGGTACATCAGTTTGGCCCCGCCTGAGAAGCCCACTGCCCCGTGCGGGATTATGCTTCCGACGGCGATCCTGATATCGGCTTCGACGTAGTCGCGGTTGATGCATACCTCGACTCCCGATGCCGTGCGCCCGAAGGATACGAGCCTGTCCGGTTCGTCGATGAGGGGATTGACGAAGCCCACCCGGTTCAGCACTTGCTCTCCGGCGGCGGTGATGAATTCCGCTTCCGTCTCCGGCCTGTGGGTGCCCAGCGCGACGACGATCGTTATGCTGCCGTCGGGTATGCCGCAGCGGTTGAGCTCGTCGAGCAGGGAGGGCAGTACGAACCGAACCGGCGTGAAGCGGGTGTAGTCGTTTATCACGATAACGGTTTTCAGGTGTTTCGATGACGCGGCCCGTGCCGTTATGTCTCGCAAGAACCGGCTGCAGTAGTCGTTCCGGAGCTCGCCGTGCAGCGCCGCCGCCGGATCGTCCAGCGCTTCTGCCGCGTTGGGGCTGTATACGCCGCCGAACCTGTCTGCTTCGACAACGATACCGATATGGCTTTCCCCGTAGGGCAGCGTGACGTGTTTCCTCATCGATACTCTCCTCCTGTCAAAGGGACCCCCCGTGCTCCGGCGCAAAGCTGTGAATACGTTCTGCTGCCTGCCATTGTGCGCGGCTTCCATTGGGAGCAGTAGGAGGTTACAATATGCCGATGAAAGAGCAAGCGTAAACAAACGCAGAGGAGTCACCGTCGATGTCATCCCTCACAGAGCAGGTAAAACAAAGAGCCATGGAGTTGGGCGCGGACCTGGTAGGGGTAGCGCCTGTGGAAAGATACAAAAACGCGCCGCTGCGCATGAGCCCCCAGGGGCTGTTCCCTGACGCCAGGTACGTCGTCGTGGCGGGTATGCATCACCCCGATGCCATAATCGAGCTCGATGGTGAGCCCACCTCCCACGAAATGGGACCGTACTCCATGCAGGTGTCTGGCATGAACAATCGCCTGGACGACATCTCGTTTCTCCTGGCGCGTTTTCTCGAGGGGCAGGGCCACAGAACGCTGCCCATATCCGCCAGCAACATCTGGCGTTACAAAGGTTACAAAGATCTGGATGTACACTTCGCTCCCGACATGGCCCATCGCTATTCCGCGGTGGCCGCCGGCCTGGGGGAGATAGGGTGGAACGGGCTGTGTCTGTCCCCGCAGTTCGGCCCCCGCAACAGGTTCGTCTCTGTCGTAACGGAAGCCGAGCTGGAGCCCACGCCTCTCTATCGCGGTGAGCCGCTCTGTGACAAGTGCAAGGAGTGCGTCAAGATGTGCCCTACCGACGCCTTCCGCAAAGAAGTCAGGGAAATCACCAAGGTCATAATCGAAGACCGGGTGTTCGAGTTTCCGCTGACCAACAAGTGGCGCTGTGCCTGGGCGGAGAACTTCCAACTGAATCTGGCCCACACGATACCGGATACAATCGACGAGGTTGTAATCAGAAAATACATCGAGAAGTACGGTGTTCACGGGGGCGAAATGGGCTGCTGCCTGAGGTTCTGCATGACGCCCAAGAAGCGCTACTACGATGCTTCCTACTCCAGGGCCCCGCGGCGCAGGAAGGAGCCCTCCGTCACGCCTCCGCTCGAGCTGGCAAACAAGGTCAGGCAGTTGTGCCGGCAGAACCAGATCGATATCGTCGCCATAAGCGGGGCAGACGTGTTTGCGGACGACCGCTTCGTGCACCCCGCCTATCACCTGCCCGATGCCCGGACCGTCATTTGCCTGGGTTTGAAGCCTCCTGCGGATACGGCGGGCAACCCGGATATCCAGAGAATCATGACCCGCAAGCTCTCGTACGCCGCCTTCCAGGCCTCACACCATCTCGACATGGAGGGCTACAGCGCCACCGCGAAGACGAAGATCCCGAACAACCTGGTGGCAAAACGGCTCGGCGTATTTGCCGAAGGTGTTCAGTTCGAGACCGTTCTCACCAGTGCCGAGCTTCCTGCGGGAGCAGAGCCGCCGCGATCGGTGAAAGCGGAGATTTCCGATCCGGAAGGTTTGAGGCGACTCTGTCTGGAAGCCGGAGTCGACCTGGTCGGGTTTTTCGGCAAGCCGCGCTACGACGAGCTCGTTAGCGGTCTCACGGAAGCGCGGGTTATCCCCGAAGAGAGAGCGTTGGTTGAGGACCTGGGCGGCAGCTACGGCCCCTTCGTGCCTCGGAGCAGAACAGAGGCTTTACACATCAAGAGCCTGGACGAGTGGCTTCCCGGCGCCAAGTCGGTTGTCGTGCTGGGGCTGCACTTTCCCAACACCGCCTGGGACATGGCCAAGGTAACCCCGGCCGAGACGGTCGGTCCGTTCGCCTTCGTTCATTATGAGACCCTGCGATTGCTGGGCGACTACGCCTTCGGCATCGTCAAGCAGCTCAATGCCGCGGGCTACAGGGCCAATCTGGCCTACGATCTGACCGGCGTCGCGTCGCAGGTCCGCAACTGCCGTCGCATGCTGCCTGACATGCGGGCCAACCTGTATGCGTCCATACTCGGCGGTCTTGCCTATCAAGGAGTGCACGGTTATCCCCTCACCAGGGAGTACGGTTCCCGCCAGAAATTTATCGCGATCGTTACGGACCTGTCTCTGCCCGATGACAGGCTCTACGCGGGCGCAACGGCCTGCTCAGATTGCAGCAAGCCTTGTTTGAAGGCCTGCCCGACCGCCGCTATCAAGGACGAGCCGTTCCAGCTGAGCATAGCCGGCTCTCAGATCGGCTTATACAAGTTCGACTCCTTCGCCTGCGACTGGGCCAAGCGCTACGCCCTGGCGGGCGCCGAGGGGGCGCGGTATCAGAACATCGATGTGAATGTTCCGGTGCCCAAGGCTGGATCGGTCGATGATATCGTTGCCGCCGCCATCGGCACGGATTGGGGCGTGCAGAAGAGACTGCTCAATATAGCCGAAGAGTGCCTGCGGACGTGTACGGCCAGGGGTGAGCTAACCTGACTTGATAATCAAGGGGTGAATAGTGGCAGTAGAAACGGCCGCGCCGGCTAACCGGCAGAAGCAGGATACCTTCGAGCATAACCGGCGGCACCTGTTCGACCAGTTCATACACACACGCTTCGAGCCCGGCACGGGTTTGCGCCTCGACGAGCTGAAATGCGCGGTCGAGACCTACCTGGAGGAACACCCTGATGAACCGCGGGTGCTGCAGAAGGCCAACGTCTTTCGTATTGTCGTGACGCGAGGCCGGATCGGCATCGACCCGAGAGACTGGTTCGTGGACAAGCTCGATCATGGCGGCATTCTCGAGGGTCGTATCGGGCGCAGCGAGCTGGAGAAGGCCAGCCTCGTGGGGCGGCTGTCTCTGAAATGGTTGGATGAAGCCATTGAAGGCCCGCTGGCCGAAACCGCGGGGTGGCTGCACCGCGCCTATAGCCTAGGTTGGGCCCAGGGCCCGAAGGCCGGTCTCGACAGGGGTCACATTTCACCGGGCTGGGACACCATGCTGGCAGGCGGCCTCTCAGGGCTGCTGGGGGACGTTACCCGCGCACGCGCGGATCTAGGCGCCCGCGCGGGCGCCGAACAGCTCGCGTTTCTGGACGCGGTGGAGATCGTGTACAACGCGGCCATTGAGATGGCAGGCCGATTCGCGGCGCTGGCGGACGACATGCAGTCGAGTCACCCCGAGCACCGCGACCGGCTGCGCACGATTGCCGCGGCCTGCCGCAACGTTCCAGCCAATCGTCCCCGCACCTTTCACGAGGCCCTGCAGTTCGTGTGGCTGATGCACGAATTGATAGAGATAGAGGGCGAGTATGTCAGGTCTATGGGGCAGTTCGACCGATCGCTGTATGCCTTTTACCGCGAAGACATCGATTCCGGGCGGCTCACCCGCGAACAGGCCAAAGAGCTGCTCAAATTTTTCTGGTACAAATGGTACTCCCGCACCAGAGGGCGCGACAACGGCAAGAACTTCTGCTTCGGCGGGCAGTACCCGGACGGTTCGGAGATAACAAACGAGCTTACCTATCTTGCCCTCGAGGCCTACGGGGAGCTGGGTACCCCCGACCCGAAGCTGTCGGTGCGCTTTCTGCCCGGTACGCCGGATCGGCTGTACTGTCAGGTGGCCGATCTCATCCGCGGCGGACAGAACTCCTTCGTGCTCATGAACGACGTGCCGGCGGTGGAAGCCCTGGTAAATCGCGGCAAAACACCGGAGGACGCGCGCTACTATCTGCCCATCGGTTGTTACGAGCCCGCGGTCGAGGGCAAGGAAGCGGCCTGCACGATGAACATCACCGTCAATCTGGCCAAGGGAGTCGAGTTGGCGCTCAACGACGGGCGCGACCCGCTCAGCGGCGAGCAGGCGGGTCCCCACACGGGACACCCGCATGCATTCACCTGTTTCGCGGACCTCTGGAAAGCGTACCTGGGTCAGATGGACTATTTCCTCACCCGCGCTCACGAGTGCATGCGAGCGGCGGAAAAACAGTGGCCGCAGATCAACCCCTCTCCCGTAGTCGGCGGCACCATTGCCGACTGCATTGACCGCGGCAGGGACGTCGGTCAGGGCGGCCCGCTTTATAACTCCGTTGGTTTCGTGGGCGCCGGTCTGGCCAATGCGGCCGATTCGCTGCTTGCCCTCGAAACAGTCGTTTTTCGCGAAAAGCGGTTCTCCATGGAAGAGATCCTGGGTGCGCTGAGCCTTAATTTCGAAGGCTGTGAGGGCCTGCGCCAGTACCTGCTGAACCGGGTGCCCAAGTGGGGTAACAACGATACCGCCGCCGACAGCATGGCGCGGCGCGTAGCGGACTACTACTGCGGCAAGGTGCACAGCTTTACCAATGGCAGGGGCGGGGCCTGCCAGGCCGCGCTGTTTACCCTGCAGTTCGCGTGGCACGGAGGGCGGCTGACCGGCGCTCTGCCCGATGGCCGCAGGGCCCACGAATCACTCGCTCCCGGCGTCGGCGCTACGTATGGACGCGACAGGCAGGGCGTGACGGCCCTCATAGAATCGGCGGCCAAGCTGGACTTCACGAACACGCCCAACGGCGCCGTGCTGGATATCACCCTGCACCCGTCCGCCGTTAGAGGAAGGGAAGGACTGTGCAGTCTCGTCAGCCTGATCAAGACCTTCTTTGCCAAGGGCGGCTATGCGGTTCAGTTCAATGTCATAGACGCCGCCACTCTGAGAGAGGCACAGCGCCATCCGGAGAAATACGCCACCCTCCAGGTGCGCCTGACCGGTTGGAGCGTGTACTTTGCCCAGCTAACGCCCTTCGAACAGCAGCAACTCATCGCGCGCTGCAGCTAGCCCAACAGGTTCCGTGACCCGGTAATCGCATTTTTGCGGGAAGCCATGGTGCGCGGCACCGGCGCGCCTCTCCGGATAGAGCAGGGGTAGGGGTTCATATCCTGTATCAGATTGAGGGTGATTCTGCTCTGTAGGTCGAAAAAATCGTCGATCTTGCCAAAGGCTTGTGTTCCCTTGATGACCTCCGTGGATTCGACGTTGATAAATTTAGCCGTGATTTGCATCTGCTTGCTCAGTATCTGAAAGGCTCCGATAACGATCGTGTTGGCCGCAAGGGCTTCGCCGATTCTGAGTTGGTTCTGTGAGCTTACCAGGTCGCTGATGCCCAGCTCGAGCTGTTTGAGAACGACCTCCGACTGGTCTATGACTTTGATACCGGAAACTGATTGCGGGTCCGAGGTAATCGTGTCGGCAATGGCCGATCCGAACCAATCGTTTTCCGTCAATTTCGAAGTGTTGCTGAACCGTTCTACTGCAATTATCATTGAGTGACCGAAGGTCAGTCCGGCGGTGAAAACCAGCACCAGGACCAGCGGTATGATTTTTCTCGCCTCGAGGGCCATGGCGGCGCCCCCGTTCGGATGATAAGCTGAAAAAACCGCGGCATCAAGTGCAGGGCAATAAGGCAAAACGTGGTGAATTCCGGGAAATTTTTGTCTCCCTTGACGGGGCGCGCCGACGCCGTGGTATAATGCGCGTCCATGCTGGTCAGCGATTCGGCCGCGAAAGGGATCGGAGTACGCGCCCGTAAGAAGGGGCTTGGTGACTACCTGCGCGCCAACTACGATCTCTACCTCTTTCTGATTCCCGGCCTGGCGGCACTGATCGTCTTCCGCTACGTTCCCATCGTCGGAATCATCATCGGCTTCAAGAACTTCAACCTGCGAGCGGGCATTTTCGGCAGCCCCTGGGCCAGCCCCTGGTACAAATACTTCGAGACCCTCTTCACCATGCCCCAGTTCTTCCGGGTGGTTTCCAACACGCTGATAATTAATCTGATGATGTTCGTGTTTCAGTGGCCGCTGCCCATCGTCCTGGCCGTAGCAATCAACGAGATAGCATCTCTGCCCTACAAACGTTTTTCGCAAACCATTACGTACATGCCCCACTTCCTGTCCTGGGTTGTGGTCGGGGCGATCTTCATCGACATCCTCTCCCCGCACAACGGCATGGTGAACAGGGCGCTGGCCTTGTTCGGGGTCGAGCCCACAATGTTTCTGGCCAAGCCCGAGCTGTTCCGTCCCATCCTGGTGGTCTCCCAGGCCTGGAAGGAGACGGGCTGGGCTTCCATCGTTTATCTGGCATCGCTGCAGTCCATCGATCCGCAGCTCTACGACGCCGCCAAGATCGACGGCGCCGGCAAGATGCAGCAGATCTGGCGCATAACTATACCCGGTCTCCTGTCGACCATGGTCTTCATCATCTTGCTCCGGATCGCCCACGCCTTGAACTACAACGTGCAGCAGATCATCATGCTCTACAACCCGCTGGTCTACGAAACCGGGGACGTTATCTCGAGCTACATCTACCGCGTGGGCCTGCAGCAGCTCAAGTTCAGCCTGACTACGGCGTTGGGCGTTTTCAAGGGCCTCATCGGGCTCATCATGATCCTCATATCCAACACCCTGGCGAGGAGATTCGCCGGTAGAGGACTCTTCTAGGAGACGCGATGGCCAGGATCCGCGACCGGGACACGATCAGATTTCAGATTATTGCCACCATCTTCGTGACGGTGTTTATTATTCTGTGCATCGTTCCATTCCTGAACATCCTCTCCAAATCGTTCAGCGACGAGGCCTCGGTACTGGCAGGGCAGGTAGGGCTGTGGCCCATAAACTTCAACATCAAGGCCTACCGAGCGGTGCTGCTCAACAACGATTTTTTACGGTCCCTGGGTATCTCGGTGTTTGTAACGGTGGTGGGGACCACCCTGAACACCATCGCCACGGTGTTGACGGCCTACTCTCTTTCCAGGGATTATCTTCGCGGCCGGCGTGTCTTTCGCTTTCTGTACATCTTTACCATGCTCTTCAGCGGCGGCCTGATACCGACCTATCTGGTGGTCAGGGCCTGCGGCCTTATCGACAATCTGTTTGCCCTGATCCTGCCCACCATGGTGGGTGTGTTCCAGATGCTGCTCGTGTCCAACTACTTCTACACGATTCCCAGGGACCTGGAGGAGTCGGCCAAGATCGACGGCGCTTCGAACACCACTGTAATGTCCCGCATAATGGTACCGCTGGCCATGCCGGTGATCGCCACGATCATCCTGTTCTACGCGGTGGGTCACTGGAACGAGTTCTTCGCGGCCCTGATGTATCTGAACCGCCGGGATCTTCGGCCGCTGCAAATATACCTGCGGGACCTGATCCTCATGGCCGACAATAATTTCATGAACGCCGACATGCTGGAGGAGATACCCATGGAGAGCATCCAGGGCGCCACGCTGGTAGCGGCCACGGTGCCGATACTGATCGTGTATCCTTTTTTGCAACGCTACTTTGTGAAGGGCATGCTGGTGGGGGCGGTAAAGCAATAGGGCCCGGACAAATTAACAATAGAACCTGTTTCAGCGCACAATCGGGTCTCCTGGAGATCCGCGAAAAACAATAGGAGGTTCTGGTATGAAAAGAGCCCTGGTATTTACAACGGCAATTATGCTGTTGGCGGTAGTTTCGACGTTCGCCGCAGGGCGCAAAGAGGCAGCGGCTGTCAAGGAAGACATCACGCTGACCGTCTGGACGAATTCCAACATGGAGGCTTTTCCGGACGGTATGGACGAGAACAACAGTGACATGCACACCTACCTGCAGGAAAAGACCGGCTACAAGCTCAAGTGGCTGGTCGGCTCTCGGGAGAACGCCCTGGCCAAGCTCAGCCTGTTGATGGTGTCGGGCTCGCCGCCGGACCTGTTGTCGCCGCTCAGTCAGCAGTTCTTCGGGGAGCTCGTGGCCCAGCAGGTACTGTACCCCCTGGACGAATTGCTCGACAAGCAGGGTGCGCTCTTCAAGAACGAGAAGGTCGTGCCGGCCGGGCTTTGGTTGGCGGCCAAGTACGACGGCAAGATCTACGGTGTGCCCCAGGAAGGGGCGGTGCAGTCCCATGGCGGGCCGTTGGTGCGTCAGGACTGGCTGGACGAGGCCGGGCTTTCCGCGCCTAAGACAGTGGATGACTACTACAACGTTCTGAAAGCCTTCAAGGCCAAGCACCCAGACTCGATTCCCATGACTGGAAATGCCTGGAGCGTGCGGGGCGGCATTTCACCCTTTGCCGGTTACTACAACGCCGCTGCCACCTACATCGACCGGAACGGTCAGGTCGTCGACACGCGGGTGCTGCCCGAGCGCAAAGAATTCCTTGCATTCCTGGCCAAGTTGGTCAAAGAGCGTTTGCTGGACCAGGAGTACGTGCTCAACAAGAGCAAGAACATCAACGAAAAAGTAGCGAGTGGCAAAGTCGGTCTTTTCTCGAGCAGTCCCTGGGGCCTGCGGGACTTGCTGCCGGCTTTCGAGGAGAAAAACCCGGGCGGCAAGTACGTCTTTATCGCACCGGCTATGGACAAGGACGGACGGTCCGGTGTCCTGGAGCGCAGGCCGATCAGGGGATTCACCGTAATCGCGGCGGATGCCAAGTACCCCGCCGAGGCCTTCGACCTGCTGGTACAGTACGCCGGCAGCCGGGAGATCCAGGATTTTATCTCGTATGGCGAGGAGGGAAAGCACTTCACCAAAGATGCCGCCGGCTTGCTCGTTCCCACCAAAGAGGGCGAAGCGCGCAAGCACAACATCTACTACGTGATCTGGAACACGCCGGACGCGCACCTGATGCGGGCCAAGATCAAGGGCTTCTGGCACGTGTACGAGCCCACTTTCCAATACTCGCTCTACAAAGAGGTCAGCGCGTACGCCCCGCCCATCGTCGAGTACGACGAAGTCAAGCAGCAACTGACCGATCTCACGGACGAGGCCTTCGACAAGATCATCGTTGGTGTGCTGCCCCTCGATGCTTTCGATGATTACGTGAAGCAGTGGGAACAGCAGGGCGGCAAGAAAGCTCAGGATGCCCTGGGCAAGTGGTACCAGGCCGCGCAGTGACGTGACGGGCTCGGCGGGTTAGCATCCCGCCGCCTGCAGCCTGCGGCCTGCAACGCAGTGCCGATTCGAAAGACCCGCGGGGTGCGTGCTTGCGGCCCTTGCGATTGCGCCGGCCGCGCTTGAGGGGTTTGCCGTTCCGCGGTTCGCTGAGTTGATCCCCACCAGCCAGTTCGACCGGGCCCGCCCCGTGTCCACTGGGGTCGATAGGACTAGGCGCCTGTCGAGGTCGAGGGCTACCATCTGGACTGCCCGCCCGCCGCCCTCTTCCACCTTCTTCGCCAGGACTCCCATCCGCTTTCGAAACTGTTTCAGCGTCGCCATACGTCCTGCCCTTCCCTGCGAAGTTCTGCGAGTCCTCCGCTATGGCCCGGATGTCATCGAACTCGACTTCGTGCGCCTCCAGCCACTCTGCCAAGGCAGGCTTGTCACCCGACTTTGGCAGGTCGCCGCCTTCCCACTCCAGCACGACGGCTGTGGCGTAGGTCTCAGCCAGTAGGCGCAGCGCGCCAGCCTCCGAGAGGGCGCCCCCAG
>SDBV01008306.1_pt1 | contig 14047 bp, 17 predicted proteins | sample 2277081 | NCBI WGS metagenome assembly SDBV01 (sample SAMN10402039, study PRJNA504765) | marine sediment metagenome | isolation source: marine sediment core GS10_PC15, 223 cmbsf | place: Arctic Ocean: Southern Knipovich Ridge | collected 2010
CCTCGCATCGACACTCGTTTGACGAGATTCAAGTTTGACGCCCTCCATTTGAAGAATAGTCAATCCAGATATTCTATCTATAACTACTGCCGTAACATCTCCAGATGTTAAAATATCTTCCAACCTCGGCATGATAGAAGTACCCCCTGTACCACCTCCAGCACCAGTTTCATCAGTCCCTCCAACACCTTCACGCAAAGCTTTAATAGATTGACTAGCAACTCTAAAAACTTGACATTGCAATGATACTCTATATCCCGTCTCACTCCACTCCTCTACCTGGAGTTTATCAAGCACGCTCACCTCTGTCAACGTTATCTCTTCAGTAAAACTAACCTGAGAAGCAAACGCAATTTTAATTCCACCCAAATAAAAGATTGCCTTTGAGCCTGTCATTACTCGACTGCCCATAACATAACCTCCTAGTCTTCTAATCCTAATTTAACTTATAACAATTAACTAGCACTTTGTTGAATGTCAGCCAAATAAATCGTAGGCAGTAAGAAATCTATACCTTGTACCGGAGTAACACTCATCGTAATCGTTGCTGTATTTCCAGTAAGCGTTACACTCAAATCTTTATATCCTAAACCACTATTCAAATCATCACCAACAGTAATATCGGCTTTAAGATATATACTCATCCGTGCTTTAATAAAGTTGGCAATTGTCTCAGCAGTTCCAGTTCTCGCTTTCGTTCCAGTGAATACAGATTCCAAATTAAGTCTCAAATCATATGAAATATATCCAACTGCTTCAACAACAGATATGCGATTAAATACAAAATTAGCATCCGTTACATATGAGGTATTCCCTAATACAACCCTGAAACCTCCTGCATCGAGAGGCTCACCAATAAGAACACCATCTTCTATCAAAGTAGCGAAATCTTGTTTCGGAGTCCAACTTCCATCTTCAACTCTTATATTATTAACATTTATAACTTTGAATGTAATAGGCTCACCAACTTCCGATCCAGCTTGCATCCCCGCACAAATACAATTAAACGCCCACGGATCAAGCCAACTTAAGTTACTTTGAGCATCAACAACCCTTACTTGTTGACCAGACATAGATACATATTGACTATTCAAAGTTCTAGCTGCTGTTCTCAAAGCGGATTTCGTATCATTCAATGAACAGTATGCATTTCTTTCCGATCTACCAATAGTAGAATTCATACTAATGACGTGGGTCCTCACAGCAGCATTAATAGAATCAACTGTCAATGATCCTGCATCTGCACTAATCAATGGAATTACTGTATTAATTCTTTCATCTTCAAATGCCGCTAAACCAGTTGTGAAATCACTATTAGCAGATACACCATTCACTCCTCCTGTCAAGAATGCAGGAGTAGAATTTATAATATATGCACGAATCGCATTACTAATAATTGTAACATTAACTAATGTTCCAAACGTATCTAATTCAAATTTAGTATCAAATATGTCTGCTTTAAATCCAAGAGGAACATCTGGTATTTCAACATCCAAATAATAATCTAATTCATTAGCTGCTCTGTCAGGATTAGGAGCAACCGCAGTGGCAGTATAAGAAACATGAGCGTTAATTTGATCTGCCAACTCTTGAATAGTTAATTGATTCGCACCAACCGTATTCTCCAAAAGAATATCCAAATCATCAGAAGGAATATTAGAACTAGCCGTAGTAGTTGTCAATTTCCTTTCACCACCTGCATCCTGAATTGAAATAACACAACTATCAGCGGCACCTGTATATTCAATTTCCAATTGATCTACACCACCAATTTCAGAACTTACCTCTGAAAGAGTGCCTTTAACTATAGTGAAAATTCTTGATCCTTTATTTCCTCTAACTTCACCAGTGATACCAACAATAAGATCAATAGTAGAAGCAGCATCTACACTAATATAACCATAATCCAATTCACTATCAGATATTTCCGCAGTATCAATTGTAATCTTAATACCAGTCCCTACGGTATTAGCCGCCGCAGTTACCGGAGCATTACCAGGACTCCATTTAGTATCATCATTCATTTCAACAATAAGATTTGCAGAAGTAACCGTGCCAGACAATGTATTATCGAATGTATGCGTAGTACCATTAATATCAAGGATTAAATCTTCATTAGTTCCAGACAATGAATAATCACCAGCAACAGTCCCTTCAATCTCTGCATCTGCATCTACTACTGTCCCTTCTGAAACAGCATAATTAATATTATTTTCATCAACTCCCCAATTTTTAGAAGTCAATGTAATAATATTAGCAGGAACCGGATTTACAATTGTAACGGTGCTTTGAGTACCAGCATTCGTTTTATAAACAATGATAGTACTTGCCCCATTCGCAATTCTCGGATCGTTCGACGGTGACGCCAGCAATCCAAGGGCATCGGCTATGTTCCCCTGCTTATAACGAGTTTTTGCATCCTGGATTGCTTCTCTTGTCAAAATATCTATAACTTGAGGCTCACCACCATTTGCTTCACCAATTATTCCTATTGTCCCGGTGGCACTCAGAGGAAATCCGGTGAGGTTCTGGACCACCGTGCGCGTGTAAGCCCCTGGTTTGATTATAGTTGCGCCATTAAAAACTCTTTTCACAGCCATGAGAAACATCTCCTATTAAATTTATTTATTCTTATGCAACAAATTTCAAAATCCTTCAAATAACTTATCCCATCTTTCCATTGTCGCCAATCTGATACCTGTTGCTTTTGGATACACCTTCATCGCTGCCACAGCAGTTGGTTTTATCCCTTTTAACTTCGCATAAATATGGAAAGGAATCCCCTTTTCTTCTTCTTTCGGAAGTAGACTTTGAATATATTTTTCCTTTTGCCATTCAGGCATTTTAGAATTTTTAATATCCTCAATTTTCTCATCTATAGGAAAAGCCCTTTTAGAAGTAACAGAAAGTACAGACTCTATCTTTTCTTCTTTTTTCTCAACCGGAATTTCAATACTCTCTTCAACCTTAATTTCAGTATCCTCAGCCATTTCTTTTTCCTCTGACAATTTTGATTTTCTCGTATAAGATTTTTTCTCTGCCATTTATTTTACTCCGATTCTATTCCTGTTATATCATCCGGGAAAAGTTCAATACCGGTAACAATTGAAACATCTTCATCAAGCGAGAATCTTGGTGTTGAGAATGCTGTAAAGTTTATAAATCTTGAGTAAATATTTTCTGGCAAATAATCATTAATCCTAGATATATCAGTTGCGTTCCAAGTTGTCAATTCTAATCCGCGCCTAATCAGAGTCTCTTTCGATGTGATGAATGTATGAACAAGCAAATAATACAGATACTTTGTTAAATCAGGAGTAATACTATTATGAATCCCAATTTGTACTTCATCACTCATGGGAGAATACAAAAAAGCGGTTCTTTTTTCTATCGCCGTTTCTTCCTCATTTAATACATCAACATTCTCTACATGATCACCCATACCAGCATATTGTTCATCTTCTTTTGAATTCATTAACTGAATTGAAAAACATGGTACTTGTTCTGGAACAAGTGACCAATGTTGAACAACTGGTATTTGTGTCTCTCTTATATATTTTGCAATTTCATCAATTTTCTTCTGACCATATTTCGATAAATATGTCGCCGCAAGATGCCCGAAAACTGCATTCGGAGCATTTTCTGGACTACTTCTAAACAACTCCAAACTTTCTTCAATCACAGTTTGAAGTAAAAAATCTATGGGGTACACCCCCGAAAGTGAATCAGATTCTAATGCAGTCATAATTAATCACCAAACATCATATCAATAGTTTTCTCAAGCTCAACATGAAGCCAACGCTCAACTTCAGGCAAAATATTAGCCGCTTTTACTCCTGGATGTATCCACGAACCCGCTGGAGACTTTTCAGACATTGTTCTCCATGTCATAAGCTGACTAGAACCTGTTTGAAGTCCTTTAGGGGTCTTACCCCTTGTTGGTTGCTGAACTCGTGTTAAACCCCTCAAATATCTATGCACAGATGGTATATATGGATGGGGAGATAACTTCCTTGGTGCCCTTGTAACTGGACCAGAAACTACCTGCCCTGCCGCCGTACGAACCATCTTATCCAATCCATACTGTTTTACTACTCTAACTAATTCATTTTTTAAATCATGTTTTTTCGCTATTCCTGTATATGCCATTGTAGCAGCACTTGTCAAAGAGTGCCTAAATGGAATAGTAATATACTTACTACCATCTTTGGCCGTTTTGGCTTTACCACCACCTAGCCATCCTGGCCGTACTGTTTTCATATCAAAAGCATTCATGCCAAATTCAAAATTATTTGGCATGTCACCTACAAGCATAATTTCAAATACTGTTACATTTCCTATTATTTTCGTTGTAAAAGATTTTGATTGGTTCAATCCATTTACATAAGTCTCACGAGAAGTTTTTAATCTCTCTTGTGCTATTCTTTGCCATTCACTTTGAGCACTATGAGCAATACTACCAACAGACTTTATAAATACCTCAACTGCTCCCGCTTCAATTGCACTAACATCTATATCACGTTCTTCTAATTTTGCCCTAATAGAGATTATACTCATGTCGGAGGATTTTCCTCATTAGCACCAGAACGTTTTGCAAAATAATCCCATCTTATTACACATTGTTGCGGCATATGAATAGGAATCTTATTAGCTTCATCTTTTGATTTATAATAATACCTATTCTCATGTAAAAATTCCAACACTCTAAACGTAGGAAGTATTGGATATTCTATAGAATACAAATCACCTTCCGCTGGACCTTGACCAGCAACCCAATTTATATTCTGTTCCGATACAGTATAATCAGTTGTTAAAGAAAATTCTGTCCCCACTCTATCAACAAGCAACAATGGAGTATCAGTTGCCGATGTTTGTGGAATATAACGTAATTTATCTACAGTTCCAGTTCTTTCAATTATTTCATTAAAAATACTTGTATGATCTAAAACTTCAATTTTATAATAATACCATAGTCTTCTACTACCCTTTATTGACAACTTCGCATCTTTTATATCAAAAATACCTTGGACTTCCCATACATGTTTTAATTCTAACGCTTGAATGAATACCCATTCTTCATATGCTTGTGACACAATATCATATGATTGATTTCCGCTACACAACGGACATTCCAAAGCATGGTCGGTCCCGAATCTTTCCGATCTATTCGGACATAAAATAGAAGGAGTTATTCTTACATAAACACCCTGATCTTCAATTAAATTTTCAAACTCATCAGCAGAAAGTTCAATCCTTGCTGGTTGCGATGGACTTCTTTTCGCTCTAGTATTTGGTAAAACCATTATGCAACCTTTAAAATAATACTTTTATAAAATTCAGTCCAATATTCTCTATTATGATTTGCTCTTACATTGCAAGACATACATAGTGTAATTAAATTATCTTCTAAACAATTTTGTTTATTATAATCTATATGATGAATAGATAGTTTTTTTGATTTCATTAAACATTCAAGATTCTGACATTGATGATTGTCTCGTTCTTTGATTTTTCGTTTTAATTGTTTATTGAATTTTGGAGAATATGGTTCAAAAGAAATTCCACCTTGCCATTGACTATTCTTTTCCCCAATTTTAACATCTGACATTTTTCGCTTAGTCTCATCGGAATGTCTTTTTCTACTCATACCTCTATGTGATTTTGACATTTTTAATTTAGTTTCTTCAGAAGCAACTTTACCTCTCATAACATCAGACATTTTCTTTCTTGTTTCTAATGAAACAGGTCTGCCAATTGCCGCTTTAGAAAGATTTTCTCTATGTTCTTTATTAAATTTTTTACCTTTATAACAATGCCCTTTAGCATATCTCCTACCAATATTTACATAATTACCACAACCACAACCACATTTATCTAAAGCTGGGACAGGTATATCATTTTCAATCTCATACATACTAATCTCCTAAGCAACAACAAACTTAATTCCCTCATAATACGTAATGAACTTTTTCAAATCATCTTTAATACTTTTTTGATATAAAGTTATACGAGCAGAATATGCAGAATATATTGCACTAGCTGTTGTATTGACTGACTGACTTAACCCATCCAATGAAATTGACTTAGCTGCAATTCCCGCCCCTAACACCAAATCTCCGATAATCCCCAGCAAGGATATAGAAGCTTTCTTGCCTATTAAATCTTTCGCTAAAACAGGAATATTCTTTCCGTCAAATCCAATCTTATAATCAATATGAATAATCCCAGGAACAAAATCTAAAGCATTATATAATAATGGAAGAAACGATCCTCCCACTCCCAAGATTATTGAACTCAAAGTTCCCTCTGTCGGAACCAAATTTATTTGACCGCCAACAGAATCTACACGAACCCACGATACATCAAATCTTAAAACTTCCGTTTGTAATGGAAATTGAATTGCCCATCTACTCACACTTTTAACAGGAAACTTAAACGGCCTTACAATACCAAAATTCATGTAGTCGTCTACATAATAATCATGAATTTCATCAACGATCTCTATTTCTTTAAATGTCAAACCAGGAACTTCAGTTTCAAGCCATTCTTGTGCAGCATCTATGTAATGCTGAAGCATAGAATCCGGCATTTCATTTCCATCAGCATCGTTCAGATTTATCCCAAAAAGATACAATTCTCTCAACTCTTGAGGAGTAATAAGAGAATCTTCATTCTTATTATCTTCACGAATATTGTATGCAGCAACCTCAGTTGTTTCTGTCATTTTTTCTCAATACGCCAAATCTATCGTATTTCTTCTTATTTGCTCAAATTTGAGACACTCCGAATCATGAAACTCAAGCTTTATTCTCCCTGCCTCTTCCTCTGTTATATCAAAATAAAATTTTGCTTTTCCTGGTTTTATTTTATCAACTTTAACTATTGCATGTGACCCGCCTGAAATTGTCTGCAAATATGTCGCCTGTAAATAATTCACCGTATAATACATGATCAACCTCAATCTATTCAATTTCAATCAGAGTCCCGGTAGTACCACTTGCATGAAGTACATTAAAATTATCAGAATAAAAAACAATAGCATCATTTGCAAAAATAGGAATATCACTTGAAGTAGCAGCTTCAGTACCACCCTCTGATAATTTTATATATAAAGTACTAGTTATATTCTTTAACAAATATTTTGTTCCAACTTTAATACCAACAATTCCCTCAACAGTAGCTGTAACAGGAGGAGTAGCCCTACGACTAACGAGAGTATAAACTACCTCATTCGAATCAGCACCAGCAATCGTAAAATCAGGAGTAGCAGCAGATACCGACCCTGACCCATTATTATCATCTTTATTTTCAGAACTCCAATTCGTAAGTGCATCTATATCCGCACCAACAAGAGTTCCTGTGTTTGAAGCAGCAAGCAAAGGATAAATAGAAATTGTACCAGAAATTGTAGCTTCCGCTAAACCATCAGTTGAAGAAATTTCAATATAATCACTACCATCACTAACAGTTTTAACTCTGAAAGTGCCATTATTAGTATCATCAAAACCTGTAAGATTAACAACATCTCCAACAACTGTAGTATTCAAAGCCCAAGATGTATCTTCTGTGAATCTCCAAGTATTATTACCCTCATCGGTAACTGTCCAAGTTGACCCACCTTCAGTTGTAGTTCTAGCTGCATCCGAAGCTAAAATAATAATTGCATTCTCGCTTGCGTCTTCCGCAGCAGAAAGAGCGGTAGATGCAGCAGTAGGCAAAGTGAAAGTTGCTGTCTTCCCAACACCTTCCGAATTACCAGTGTCAGACCATGACAAGCGAAGATCGTTATTAACACCAGCAAAAGCAGTTTCTATATCAACAAGTGGACTACTTTTAAAATGAATCACTTCACTGGTATCAATAACAGGAGTTACTCTTCTTTTTAATTCAGTCATTTCTTTGTGCTCCCACTACTACGACGTTGATACGATTTCTTTTTCGGCTCAACTTTCACTTCTTCTTTTACTTCCTCTTTTGTTTCTTCAATTTTCACTTCAACCTCTACCTCTTCAACTTTTGCTTCTTCTTTCACTATAATATCTATTTCTTTCACTTCTTCTTTTTCACTAGAAACCGCAAACTTCTCCGTCATTCCAGCAGCTTTAAACTTCTCTACATCTTCAGGATCACAACTAATATAACCATACTTATCCACTTCATAATGTCTTGTTCCCAAAACTATCTTCCTGCCAACACTTTTTAATCCTACATTCATCTTTGGCATAACTTTCTCCCTTAGTAAAAAGGGGAGCTTCCGTCATTCTTTTATGACTTAACTCCCCTTTCAATTGCGATCTAATTAAATCTAATTAGCTTCAATATCAGGGATGCCAGCCGTGCCAATATTCTTAAGAATAACCCAACCACGCGGCCTAAACACAATCGGGGTGTTATAATACAATTGCATCCACCGAATTGACGATGCAATAGTTGCCAACGGAAACTTCAACATCGGAGAAAGTTCTCGTAACGTAAGCACCGTTTCATCCAACTGTCCAAGATATGCTCGTCCACGTCCCGGCAAATCTTCATTACCATCAAGGACAACAGTAGGATTAGCAGAAGCGGCAACTTCTCTCACAAAATATTTCGTATCATTTTCATCATCCTCAAACCTGGTCCTATAAATTCTATAACCAGTAACAGCATCATTACCAGCTTGAGCACCAGGGACAATACTAATAGTCACTTCTACATTCGAAGTTGTGACTGTCGCATCAGTATCGCCATCTGTTGCAGTAGATTCACCAGATTGAGAAATCGCAGTTACAGAATAAGCATATACATCAAATTCCGCCGCCAGAAATGCACGAGATGTAGTCACTGTACTTGTAGTGATCGTAGCAGATGAAGGAGCAGTAGGAACTTGCGAATTATCCGCAGACGAAGGAGGACTTTGATTAACACGCAAGAAAACATCAGGCCGCATATTGACCACACCAGCACTAGTCCTAACTTTTTCAGAGTTAAAACCAACTGTGTTATCACTACCAACAGGAAGTTGATACCGACCTTTTGAAAAGAATAACTTATTGAAATCACTATGCACAGCATGTGGCATATAGATATGCGTAGGATACATATAGTTATCCAACAAAATCCGAGCAGATTCTTCAAACACAGACTCAGTTAATGAATTTCCTCTCAAATCCAAAGTATGCTCAGTAGATGTATCAGGCAAGCCATCACCAGCAGTATCACTATCAGCATGACCATCAATCAACTGTCGATTCAATCCATCAAAAGCAAGAGGGACCGTATCCGATTGACCATTAAATAATGCTTCTTCTTGTCGATTCAACATCCACATAGCACCATTCTTTGTTTCAAGAGCAACAACATTACCATGTGCAGGACGAACCAAAAGCATCGGATGTGTAATCTCACGGGTTGTACCCATGAATTTCACAAACTGTGATTTTCTTTGGTAGGTCGAATCTTCAGTTCTAGGCAATCCACCTTCATTGATGAAATACCCACCACGACCACCATACTTACTCAAAAGATTATATTCTTCAACAGTGTTGTATGCTTTCGATTTCGGGATATCATTATAAAAAACAATATTCCGCATCAAGAAAGATACAACTTTCAAAGTAGCCTCAAGAGATTCAACTCTTAACGCTCCACCACCAGACTGTGTTGAAACATCGGTTGCAACACCAGCCGTTAAAGCTTTATTCAACTCGGAAACCACTTTCCAACTAGATTCACCGAATCCGTGGTAATCGGCTCCCATACTTTCAAATTGCTTAGGATCAACAATTGGAAATGTCATTTTTTAACTCTCCTTATAAAATCAACAATTAATTAGACACACTTGATGTTGCCAAAAGTGCCTTCTGAATTTTGGGAACCAATTCAGGTTCAATAAACATACTAGTTTCAAAAGCAACAACCGCAGTATCAGAAATTTCACCTTTAAACACCATGTCAACCAAGACATTAGTAATCTGACCTTTTGCGAGAACAGGATTATCACTCAAACCAGGGAAAGCCTTTTGAACAGTGCCATCATCTTCTTTCCCTGCTCCTGTTTCAAAATTTCTTTCATTATGATCTTCCCCACCTTTATTGATCTCAGTAGTAGCTTTTGGATCACTAGCAGGAGAATCACCAACAATTTTCATTTCTTGACAAATAGCTTTCAAAACAATTCCAAGTTTCGCTTGAGATTGTTGAACATCAGCAATTTGTTCTTCGAGACTCGTAGCTCTTTCATTATAAGACTTCGAAGTTTCTTCTACAACATCTTTCATAGAGTTCAAACAAGTTCCAACTTCAGAACTAATAGATTTCAAAAAACCAGAAACTTCAATTTTAGCTTGAATTTCCTCATCCTCTTTATAGCCAGTCATAGACTTACCAGTGCAACTCTTCATATGTGTACCCATTTTATCCTGACCACTTTCATAATCACCACACTTTGGGCATGTCGCTTTAAAAACAAGCTCGTCCATATTTGTATCTCCTTTAGATGCTTTAGGACTTTTCTTAGCTGATTTAGGAGGAGTTCTTTCACTGTCCTCTGTTTGCTTATTGCTTCCACCATCTTTATTTGCTTCATCAGACATTTTAGGATTGGCATTTTCTCCCCAACCTAAATCACCACCTTCCGCATTATCTAAATCATTCTCAGAAGATTTATTTGTCTCTTCGTTTTCTTTCGGAAGATTGACCTCCAATTCCTCAAATGCCTTTTCAACTTGTTCAGGAGTGATTCCCATAATATTTTTTCTCCTAGATATTTATCAAAGAATTGAAGAGATATTAACCAGTAAGCTCAAGTTTATCCAAATCATCAGTATAATCAGACCCAAAAGTAGTACCAGTGACACCTGAATCACTATCAAGATCGTCGGCAATTCCTTTAATAGCAACATTTAATTCATCAAGTTTTCTCAACATCGCCGCAACTTTCTGCGAAGGTGTATCATCTAAAATCGCAACTTGACTTGACGGAATCCTACCAAGAGTTGTACTCATAGCTTCCTCTCATTAACAATTAAACATTTAGCAAACATAGCCGCAGCATCATCAGTAAGATCATTGCGACGTTCAAGTGCATATTCCATAGCTTTTACTAATTCATCAAAACCAAGAATATCCATTAACGCTCTTTCTAATCTTTTCTTTTTCTTCAATCTTAAATTTTCTTTTACATCATCGTCAAGGTCTTCTATCCTTAATGCTCCTCCATCCGATTGTGTAGAAGGACTAGTAGCATGACCTGCCGACATAGCCTTAATCGCAACATCTGAATCAAAAAATGATTTCTCCAATACATTCCATGTGGCATCTGTATTAACTGGACAATTATGTGCTATGATGTTATTAGCAGAATACCACCCATAACCTGTATCGGAGTTAAAAACATGCCCGCGAAAATTAAAGACTCTCTTGCTGATCAAATTGCTGAATCCTACCGCATGGGAAAGAGTACGTCCGCAATCGCCGAATGTTATGGCGTCACCCGAGTAACTGTTTTCAACATCGCTAGGCGCAAAGGGATATCCAGAACTCGACGAGAAGAACAATTGCTTCGAAACTCTCGAAGAAGCCCCTCCGAAAGACAAACTCTCACCAAAGCCGCCAATGTTGCCCGTCGAAAGAAAGGAGCCAGTGACAGTGAAATCGAATCCAGGGCTAGAACCAGAGAGCAACGCCAACTTTTTATCGGTCGTGGCGAGCGCATCCTCGCCGAATTGTTGGAGAAACATGGAATGCAACCCATGCTTCAAAAAGCTGTCGGCAAGTACAATATCGACATCGCCATCACGCCCATCGCCGTGGAATTGAGTCTTTCCGGTAAAACGAACCCGATGACCCGTGCCGGAGAGGCTCGCAAAATCGAATATCTGCTCCAACGAGGATGGCATGTTTTGTATATTATGGGAGAAAACCGAAATAGACGGAGAGACTACGTCACTGACGATACGACCAATGCGATCATATTGTTCGTCGAGCATATACAAAGGTATCCATCCACGATCCGTAAATATCGGGTGATTAGGTGTTCCGGTGAGCTTCTCTCCACTCGCCAAACAAATCTCGACCATCGGACCTGAATAAAAACGTCGTGTAATCTTATCTACTGATCCAATAACTTCTGTATCACCGGGGAAACAATTAGTAATCGCTACATTTCTAATTTTCGCTTTTTCAATACATTTGTCAGAACGACGAATAACCTTACCTTCAATTGAAAAACCAAGTTTTCTATTTGGTACTTGTGTCAAAGTTTTAGCAAGTTCCCAAATATCATCTGACCTTCTAGTTCCCTTTAAAATATAACCTTCACAAGTCCAACCAGGATAACTTTTCAACTTCGGATCAATATGTTCAAGATTTTTATGAAACTTTGCATCTTCTGGATAACCAACAATTGCAGAAGTTAATTGACTATGATTATCATTAAAATGACCAAGTTCAATAAACTCAGAAAAATCTAATCCTTCCGAAAGCACTACTTCATCTTGACGATCTTTACGCTCCGTAGACATGACTCCCGTAATACGACGAGAATTATAAGCATCTCCACTTCTTTCCGAAAGAAGAAGATTAGGTATGAATACCCTAAAATCATTTTCTCCAATAAAATATTCATTCATAATAAAAAAAGACCCGATAATTGGAAGAATAATTGGTGAAACCACCAACTACCCCTTCAAACATCGGGCCTTTTGTTGGGAAACTTAACTTGTTATATATGGAGTCTCATATATGAAACTCCATGTCAAGCATATTTTTACTCTATAAACCGATAATCCAAAACAATTGACAATTCTCCCTGCGTTCCTGTTATTGTTCTAGCAACTTTAACAATTTCAGTTGCCTCAACAATAAAAGCTGGACTAGCAGGAAGCACCATTTCAAGCATTTCATCGGCATCAATTGCTACTGTCTCTGCTTTAGCATAAAAATCATGCGTTTTAGCACTAGAACCATCTTCAATATCAATATCAATTGCGGTCATATTGGTAGTTGCATCAATACTAACATCACCATTAACAATTCTTCCACCAATAATCCGTGTTGTTCTTCCTGGCGCCCAATTAACAAGACCATTCGCAGCAGCAGTATCAGAAAAACATATAACTACTTGACGCGGATCATCAATATGCTCCGCAATCTGTTTGATAAATTTATCTTGCTCCTTATAATTATCTCGGAGAAGATCGTTTCTATAAACCATGATTCCTCCATAGATTAATCAATAAATCGGTAATCAAAAACCAAAGCGCATTCGCCTTGTGTTGAAACAATCGTTCTTGCACATTTAACAATTTCAGTTGCCTCAACAGTTCTAGTAAGAGCAGGACCAAGCAAAGTCAAATCCAAAAATTCATCAGCACCAACTGCTACAGAATCAGCTTTAGAAGTCATATCGTGCGTTTTAGTGCCAGAACCATCTTCAACATCAATATCAAAAGCAGTTGTGACGCTAGAAGAAGCAATAGCCACATCACCATTAACCAATTTAACTTTAGTGACTAACGCCTTCCTACCTGGTGCCCAATTTAACACACCAGTAGCAGCAGTAGCCTCCGAAAAAGAAAGAGTAACTTGACGCGGATCAAACATAAATTCCGACATTTTACCAATAAACTTATCCGGCTCTTGATAAAGAGTACGAAGTACATCGTCTCTATAAGTCATTTTTTCTCCAATTATACAGAGATTTCATGGGAAAACCTTAATTGAATTGATTTCATAAATTCAAGATCAATCGGAACATCATTACCACAACCTTTACATACCGCGAACATGCCCTCATGCGTCCATTTGACAAGCTTCACGCGCATCTTCACTTCATCTTTGCACGCTTTTGAAATACCATTCCGGCAATGAGGACAGGATATGTCTAAATGTTTATTTTTATTTGTCATAACATATCCTTTTTGTCAAAGTCATTCAATAATTTTATGTTTCCTTTCACCAAAAATTTAGAATCAGCCTTAATATATAAAGATCGTTGAGTAAAATGTACATCCTTGAGTCTAGAATCATCAACATGTTCCTTCCTCTTCCCCTCCTACCCAGCGTT